>WNGR01000163.1_pt1 | contig 75992 bp, 67 predicted proteins | sample 5407581 | NCBI WGS metagenome assembly WNGR01 (sample SAMN13153383, study PRJNA577476) | soil metagenome | isolation source: 80 cm soil or saprolite under Garry oak tree replicate 2 | place: USA:California | collected 2016-06-15
CCTTCAGGATCGCGCCCTGTAGGTTTAGCGGCGCCGAGTCCTCGCAGTTGCCCTTCCGGGCTGGCTGGAAGACGAACTTCAGCGTCATCGTATTGGAGAATGGGCGCAGATCGACAACCGGAATCGGCACCACCGTCTCCAGCACCGAAGAAGCCTTATCCGTGTGCGGCATCGGCGTCGAACTCACAAACGCCCCGTTCACATACACCTGCAGTGTGCTGCCGTCGCCCAGGGGAACAGCGTTGTACCGGTAGCTCATATGGAACGCCAAATTACGCCGCTCGCCGAAGTCGAGGTCCGGCGGCAGGCGGAAATAAACATTCATCGGCCCCGAACCGTCTCCCTGCAGATCACCGGTCGGATTGCTGGTCGCAATCTGTCCGAGGTTCGCAGTCTGCACCGTGCTCATCCAACGCGGAGCGTCGTCAGGCTTCCGCGGTTCGGGCGGTGTAAACACCCGCACCGGCACCTGCGAGCCTTGCCACGTGTCTCCATGCAGTGTCAGCGCCGTCGCCGCGGTCACGAGCTGCTCTGGGGTCTCGCCAGTCAACACCAGCACATTCGAATTCGCATCCGAAGGATTCACCGCCATCGCCACCATCGCACCCGAGATCACCGTCACGCCCAGCGACGCCGGCATCTCCGAAGGATTCTCGGCGAGCACAATCGCATTCCCGGCTGGGATCGTTCCGACCGACACTGGAAACTGCACCGGGCGGTACCCGTTCAATATCCCAAGCCACGACGCGATGATCCCCGCGGCCTGCATCGCCCTTGGGGACGGCTGCGACAGGAAGACGATCGGCACCACCGGATGAGGATTGACCCCGTTGTCGTAGAACGGCAGCGGAAGCACATTGAGATCGTTCGCCAGGGGCAGCAGCGAACCCGCCAGTTCGATCGTCGACTGCGAATCCACCTGGCCCCACAACGTCGAGTTCGATGGGTCTTCACACTGCAATGCGTAGTGCCCGATCAACTCGAAGTCGAGCCGGTTGTCATGCACCAGCAGCTCCGGCGGCACAGCCAGAGCAGCTTCGGGCACCGCACTCTGAGCGTCGGGATTCACGGCCGCATTCACCGCAAGCGTCGCAAACAGTGTCCCATTGAGGCTGACATTCAGATGACTCACCGCCGGCAGCAGTCCCGGCGAGATGTGATACCGCAGCTTCATCGTTGCAGTCTTCACCAGCCGGTTCCGCGGAATCGAAAAGTAGACCGCATGCGACGAATCGACGCCCTTCAACACAATCGTGTCCGCCACTCCCGCATCCGCCAGCGTGAACACATCGTCGAACGCTCCCGGCCCAGAAGGCCTCGCCGAACTAGCAGCCGCCGCGGAAACGCGTGCCGCACTGGCAGCAGGCTTTGGCGTCGTATCAGGAGCCTGAGCAGCCCGCACAGTTTGCAGTGAAACCCCGGCAAGCGCCGCCAACAGCAGGACCGGCGCAATGCTCACCGCCAGCGCGGTCTTTCGTGACGCCTTCTTTCTCGTCGAGCCACCAACGCTCAACGCGAGCCCACGGAGCGACAGCCTCACAATGCGCCCCAGGCTCCGCAACGGCCGATCCGCCTCGCGCGTCTCGTCCAGGCCAATCCAGGAATCCGCGCGCGAGTACAGAAGCATCGTCAGCGCCTCATCCTCCTGCATAGTCAGAGGATTGAACCGCACGCGCAACTCTCGCCCATCGACCCCAACCACCGTCGCCGGCAGCGTTGCCGTCCCATCCAGAACCGGGAACGTGAACTTGATTCCGTCGCCCACCTTCACCTTCACCGCCTGATCCAGATGCGTGCGCACGCCGCCGCTCGAAAGGTCTGCGGTGATGCCCTGGATCATCGACCCATCCGGCAAAATCACATCCGACGGCACCGCCATCGCCATGCGCACACTCTGCCGCCGCTGCTGGCTCTCCCACGCAACCGCTGTCGCAACCCCCAGGATCGTCACATTGAACAACAACCACGCCACATTGATCCAGATCGTCCCGGGATGGCCGCCATGCAGGCTCGCCGGCCAGTTCACAAACGAGAGCCACTCCGGTACCGCAAAGGCCGGAAACTGAAACAGCCGCGCAACCGCACACAACAGTCCGAAGAAGTTGAACGCCAACAGCAGCAGATACGGCCGCGCAATCCGCGAATCAAAAAATCCTTTGTCGACCACCCCGCCCTTGGCCGTCACGTTGAAGCTCCCCAACCTCGGGTTGATCAGCGCGAGCAGCGTCGGCAGAAGAATGTACGGCGCGAGCACCGTCTCGTAGATCTCATTCCAGAAAGAGTGCCGGTGCTGCCCTTGAATCCGTGAACCGGTCAAGTTGGCCAGAATCAGATGCGGCGCCGCATACGCCACAATCGCCGCCCAGAATCCGGGAATGCTCGTCATCCCGAAGACCAGGTAGATTAGCGGCGCAGTCAGAAAGATCAATCGCGGCAGCGCAAACAGGAAGTGCGACATTGCGTTGAAATAGCACAGCCGCTGCGCCGGTTTCAGTCCGCTTGCGAACAGTGGATTCTCGACGCGCAGGATCTGCACCATTCCGCGCGCCCAGCGGATGCGCTGCTTCACATGTCCGCTCAACCGCTCCGTCGCAAGTCCCGCCGCCTGCGGAATATTGATGTACGCGCTATTCCAGCCATGCCTCTGCATGCGCAGTGAAGTGTGCGCGTCCTCCGTCACAGTCTCCAGCGCGACACCGCCCACCTCATCGAGCGCACTCCTGCGCAGCACTGCGCAAGAGCCGCAGAAGCACGTCGCATTCCAGAAATCGTTGCCGTCCTGAACCACGCCGTAGAACAGTTCGTCCTCATTCGGAATCGTGCGGAACTGGTCCAGATTGCGCTCGAATGGGTCCGGCGAATAAAGATGGTGCGGCGTCTGCAGCATTGCCAGCTTCTGGTCGCGCAGAAACCAGCCCATCGTCACTTGCAGAAAACTGCGCGTCGGGACGTGATCGCAATCGAACACCGCGACATACGGCGAATCCACGTGCTTCAGCGCGTGATTGATGTTGCCGGCCTTCGCGTACTCGTTATCATCCCGAGCCATGTAGCCAATGCCGGCCTCTTCGGCAAATGCACGGAACTCTTCGCGACGACCGTCATCCAGGATGTACACGTTAAGCTTGTCCGCCGGCCAGTCGATATTCATCGCCGCCAGCGCCGTGAAGCGAACCACGCTCAGCGGCTCGTTGCAGGTCGGAATCAGCAGGTCAACCGCGGGCCAGTCCTCGGGCTCGTCCGGAAGCGGCACCGGCGCTCGCCGCAGCGGCCACAGCACCTGCATATAACCCAGGACGAGAACACCAAACGCATAACATTCCGCGAGCAGGAGCATGCAGATGAAGAACACATCCAACCCGCTCCAGTTCGTCCCCGGATCGCGAAAGAACGCGATCACCGAAGACACGCGCCAGAACCCATAGCGAAATGTCGAATAGACCGACAGCAGCACCAGCGTCAAAGTCACCAGGTAGGACTTCGAGCTGCGGTCCACGCAGATCGCGACGACCAGCGTCAGCACCGCAACCAGGAGCTGGTGCTCCCAACTCAAAGGAAGACTACCCGTGAAAAAAAGGAATAGCGTTCCGCCCGCGAGAATCGAGAACCGGAGAGTTCGCAATAGAACGCTGTCACCCGACTCGAACTCTTTCCACAAAGGGGAGCGTGTCACCTCTCACCCCAGCGAAACTCATCGCTGGCAGGCGGCGAGACTTCCCTGAGCCACGAAGCCACGTCGAGATAATCCTGCGACACCGCCGCCGCAGGCGCATAATCCACCACCGTCATCCCCTGGGCCAGCGCCTCGCTCACCGCCGGAGAATGCCGAATCGAAAACTGCAGCAGGCGATCGCCCAACTGTCGCCTGAAGACTTCGCGAACATCCAGGTGCAGAGGCAGCGCCGCATCGAACTGGTTCAGCACATAGAAAGGCAGCAGCGGCCGGCCACCTGAATCCGTGATGCCTCGGAAGACTCTCTCCACCGTCTGCATCGTGATCACCGAATTCATATCCGGCATCATCGGTGCCAGCACCGTCGGATGCAGGTCTGCCATCCATTGCACCAGCCAGTTCGAGCCTGAAGACAGATCCAGCAGCAAACGGTGATGGCCCTGCCCGCTGCGAAGAATCTCGTCCGCCAATTCCCGTTGCTGTTCCTCGCTGCTCTTTCCCGCGGTCTCGCGGACGACCAGCGAGATAGCTTCCCCATGGTCCTCCGGCGGCGAAAAAGAATGGACCAGGCCCGGCCGTAGTTCCAGTGCACCAAAGTAGAAGGGCAGCAGGCCGTGCGAGGTCGTGTCCGTCAACAACACTTGCTCACCCTGCAACGCAAGCGCCCGCGCCAACGTCGCCACCAGGCTGGTCTTGCCAACACCTCCCGCAAGTGAATAGACCGCCAACACCGGCGTCTGCTCGGTCGCTGGCCTCACTGGCTGCATCACTGGCAGTTGCGGCCCCGCATTTTCGGCGACGGAATTTAATGCGACCCATCGCGCCGCCACCCGTTCCCGCGACTCCTGCAGTATGTCCACCGCAGGGATTTCCCCGCCATGCGGCTCTTCAACAATCTCTGGCTTGCGCGCACTTACAGGTGCCTGCAAACCGTGGAGCCACGCCGGAGTCGCCCGCTCAACCTCACCCTCGACGTCCACCACGCGCCCAACTTCTGCGTCGAACAGTGCCTTCTCTCGCGAGAGATCCAGACTCAAATAAGACGTCTCCGCGATGTCTTTCTCCACCGGCTGAACTGCCGGTCGCGCGAAATCTGGATGCAGAAATGGCTGGAGGTCGCCCGGACCTTCGCTGCTGAACCCGCCCGATCCAGTCGCGCCCGCATAGATTTCACCGATCGGAGTCCCAGGCTGAGGACCGGCCCGCTCACGCCGCCGTGCTTCGGATTCCGTGTACACCAGGGCCTGTAGTCTTGCCGACACGTGGGCGTCCGCCATCTCTCGTTCCTCGCGCAGCGCCATCACGGTCGCGTGAGCTGCCGCCTCCGCTCTGCGCGCGGCTTCCACGCGATCTGCGGCTGCCTTCCGCACGGCAGCCTCCGCATTCCGCAGCAATGCCAGCCGCGAAGCCTGGTTGGCATTGCTGATCTGAGCCCGCGCAGTGGACTCCGCAGCCAGTGCCTGCTGCTCGGCCTCCGCCGCGGAGGCTTCCGCCTCGGCCTGCGCCGCCAATTCGCGCTCCAGTAGCGCTTTTGCCGCGCGATACCGAACCTGTGCGCGATACTCCCGCCGCGAAGCCGAATAGTCCCGATACTTCGCCCCCTGCAGATTCGCCCAGGAGTAAAGGACGGCCACATCCTCCGGCGTACTGTCTGCCGTGGATTGGTCGTCTATTTCGGCGCCACGTGAGCCCATCGGTGCCCTGATTCGACCCTTCTACCGCATCGCGAATTTCGAACTGGCGATCGGCTTCTTCATGCTCGAACACACTTATCCAAACGCTTCCATGCAAAGTGTGACGACCTAAGTTACCTGCTCTAGGTTACTTAACCGGTTACCCGCCATAACTTGCGTAACCCGCTAAGATGAATCGTCGACGACGAGGCTGGCTGTTTCGATCGGCACTGATCTGCGTCGGTGCCCTCCCAATATGCTACCTTTGGAATGTGGTTCGAGAGCGTAGCTCAGTTGGTAGAGCATCGCCCTTTTAAGGCGTTGGTCCTGGGTTCGAGCCCCAGCGCTCTCACCATCAACCCCTTCTCCTCCTCATAGCTGATAGCTTGATTCTCAAAAAGTCCTTTTCCACCTAAGAGATGTCAAGCCCCCCACAGCTCACAAAAACTCTATTTTCTCTCTTCAACTCCCTCTCACACAAACACTTAGAGGAGATCCGAAGTAGAAAATAGTTGGCCGATAGTTTGTGTCCGCATGCTAGAATCTAGAATTAAGTAGTGAATTGAATGAAAGGAAAATCCCCGGCGAAAGCCTCCGGGGATTTTTTGCGCCAAAAACCGCTGTCCGCATGTAAGTTCAATGGAATCTGATATTTGCCTGTAAATGATCTAGAATCTTATATTTGGAAGGACGAATTTTCGCTATCTGGCTGCAAATAAGCAGTTTAGCTATACCACCCCCCGGGGTACCCCCTTCGTCAGGGTTTCGAGATCGTCACGTAGCGGTCGGTCGTCTCCCACCGAACGTGCAGTTCGGTCGATGTCGGAGTGGTGTTCTCGAATGAAATGCTCATCACTTCCTGCGGCGAGCTCATGGGCTTGGCCTTCATGGGAACGCGGCCAAGGTCCATCTCCGGCTTGTATTCGGTTCCCCACTGGCCAGTCTGGTTGTTGATGATCAATTGCCAGGCCTCCGCGGTGGGCAACGTGTAGATCGTGTGCGTCCCGGCGGGGACAAGCAGGTTACCGAACTTCAGCGGTACCGACGTGATCAGCGTCGTCGCGGGATTCGCACCCGTCCGCCAGACCTGGCCATAGGGAACAAGTTCCCCCATGATCTTGCGTCCGCGCATGTGCGGTGTGTTGTACTTCACGTCAATCGTGCCGCCGGCCACGGTGACGCTGGCAGTCGCCGCCTCACTCGGCAAAGGCGCAGCCGTCTGGCCAAGGACTGAATTACCTGGGATCGCCAGCACGGCGACCGCAACGAAAGCGCAAAGTGCGCGCGAGGATTTTGAGCGGAGATACAAAGGAGCAAGCTTCATGGATAGTCTCTCTTCAGAACGGTTAGGGGAGTTTCAGTGTCGAGCCATCGTCAGTCAGCGGCCGGCAAGCTCTTCATCAGCCGTCCCGATGCTCGATCATCCAAACTCCGCTGTCAAGCATCCCCATGCGAATCAGCCGCCTCCCATGCTAGGCTTAAGACACGCGCCCGTAGCTCAGCTGGATAGAGCGGCAGCCTCCGAAGCTGTAGGTCAGAAGTTCGAATCTTCTCGGGCGCACCACTTTTATCTCCGCACACCTTCAATTCCCTGCCTTTGCCGCGGCCGCCATCGCCGCTTCAGCAGTAGAAGCCTTCACTGCCCACGCTTCGTACGTAAGCTGGTCCTTCAACGCCGTCCAATCTGCATCCGGCAGCGCCATCAAGTTCTCGCGTTTGATGTTTGGCAACTTCGCATCCAGCGCGTCGACTCCGCCCTCGCGCTCTTCACGCATCTCGTTCGTCCCAACCGTGACGTTGTTCTCCTTTGCCCAGGCAGACACCTTCACAGTCGGCATCGTCTCAATCTCTTTCTCAGTCCAAATGCCGAAGTGGATATTCTTTTCCAGCCACTCCGCGGCGTCTCGGTTCTCCCAACTCGGCCTGTGACTCACGCCCGGATAGAAGACGGTCGTGAACATGTCCTTATCGGTCCCGCGAACCGTGATCGCCCGTGCCCGCACCTCGTCGAACCATGGTTGCAGATGGTGCGGAATGTCCATCACTGTATCGGCCGATCCGTTCATCACCAGCATCGGTCCGCGCTCCGCATTCAACGCGTAAAGGATCGCGCTGCGATCGCCAATCACCTGCAACGCCCGGTAAGGAGGCCCCTGACATGGCAACTGTCCCGAGTCGAAATATCCTCCCGGTCCATCGAACACGCCGGCACCGCTCAGCACCACCGCGTGGATGCGCGTGTCGATCGCCCCTGCAATTCCGGTTACAAAAGAGCCCATCGAGTATCCCAGCACCGCGATCCGTTTCGAATCCACCTCCTGCAGCCCGGCCAGATATGTCACGCCCTGCATCAGATCAACTTGCATCAAGCCTGCAAGCCGCTGTCCCCAATCCATCGCAGGCACACCTTCGGGCGGCGTAACCCGTTTGTCGTGCGAACTCGCACGCGACTTCTTGTCAATATTCCGCTCGCCTTCGCCGATCATGTCGTAGGTCACCACTACCGCGCCAGCCTTGGCGTATTCCATCCCCGTATAGATCGCATACCAGCCGAACTTGTCCGATCCATGCCCATTCACCATCAGGATGCCGGGCAGCTTGCCCTTCCACTTCAGCACCTTCGGGTCCGGCCGATACACAATCGCCGGAATCAGCATTCCGTCCATCGTGTGGTACGTCACACGATCCGCCAGCACTCCTGGAGTCGGCGAGAATGTCGACCACTTCTTCGCCTCCAGCGCCGGCAGTTTGTCCGGCACGTAGAGGATCTTGCGAATCTGCGCGCGCCACGCCGCCAGCCGCGCCGCATTCTGCTTCGCCGTAAACTCGCTAGCCGGCTTCTCCGGCGGAACCGACGCTCCAACACCGCCATTGTGCCCGCCTGGAGCGCTCGGAACCGAGTTGGTTCGAGGCCCAGCGGCCGGAGCCTGCGACCAACCAAATCCGCTTCCCACCAGGCTCAAGCCAAGCCCCGCTACGATCAGGCGCAAACACTTCATACCACCTCCAAATTTCACGGACCGCTATAACAATTCTCCGGCTCGATACGCGCCAGCCGGGCCGCTCATCTCACCCGCTGCTTCCGAGCTGTCGCAGGTGAAGATCAGCAATGCAACCGAGGCGCTGAGCAGCGGTCCCGCAATGCTGAACAGAGCGCGGCCAATCGCCCCGGCAGCGCCTCCATAGTACGCATCGAGCGCAAAGGCCGTCACGCTGGTCGCGGCAGTGGCGACTCGCCAGCTTCGCGGGAACTGCTTCAACTTCAACAGCGACAGAGGCAGGAGCCAGATGAAGATGTACCAGAGATTTCGGTCCCGAAATGAGCCGAGGAAGTGCGCGAGATACGCAGTGTCTCCGCGAAGCCCCAACCCAAAGCGAAGCGGCGATCGGAAGACGTGCGCGATCGACCATTGAACAGTAGTCAGCGAAGCCAGTGCCGCCAACCAGGATGCTGCTATCCACGCCGCGGCCGCCGACGAACTGCGCATCAGCTTTCTGGAACTAAGCCACCAGGCGAGGGTGAAAACTATCAGAAACGGAACGAATGACTCCTTGGCCGTCGCGCCTAGAATCCCCCATACAGGCAGCGTCCAATAGCGTTCTTCCGAGAGGCTCCAAACCAGAAGCATGAGAAAGAAGCCTTCACCCGCATCGATAAACCCAACAAGGCGCAGGTTCGGAACGGCAAAATTGAGCAGGTAAATCAACGCCGAGCCGAGTGCGATGGGATAGCTTCCGACCTGGCGGCGAACGACGATCAGCAAAACAGTGGCCGTGAATGCGACAAAAAATGAATTCGCCGCCAGCAGTCCGAACATCACCGGATCCCATGTGCCGATCCGGTTCTTCGCGAGGTGGTAGAAGGGCTTTGCGAGATACGGAACGAGTACCCGGAACTGCATGTGCTGGTTTATGTCCGGAACTGGCGGCGCCACGACCAGCGCCGCATAGACCCGCACGTCCTCCAGTCCTCCGGGCGCTTTCTGCCAATCAATACGATTCAGTATCGGGTAGCCGAGACCGCAGCAGATGAAGTAGAAAAGCAGGAACAAAAGCACCAGCCTTGAGCGCGAAACAGTTCCTGTTTGATTTGCGCGTGCCATACCTCATCCTACCGGGAAGGCTCAGGCCTCATCCGTGAAGATCTCTTCGATCCTCATCGAAAACAGGCGCGCCAGCTTGAACGCAAGCGGCAGCGACGGATCGAACTTCCCCGTCTCCAACGCGTTGACCGATTGGCGGGATACCTCCAACCGGTCAGCGAGCTCCGCCTGTGACCACCTGCGCTCGGCACGTAGCTCACGCAATCGGTTCTTCATCGATACTTCCTCATGAGAAAGCCTGAGCTGATGCCCACGAAGAGCCAGAAGACGGTGAATGTCGAGCCTGGCTGAAAATGCCGGATGTGAGTGAACGTCTCCAGCATCCCCCAGACAGACGTAAACGCCAGCAGACCGCCGAGCCCCCAAAGTATCGCCTGGATAAAAAGATTGCGTTGGAACTCGTCCTTTTCTTCTGCCAGATAGAGTCCGACAGCAACGATCTGCCCGATGATGGCGATCGCCGGCAAAAGGGCAAGCAGGTAAGCCACTGGCCCTTGGGGATGATACGTCCGGAATAACATCGCGTCGGCCGCGAGAAATACGATGTAGGCCAACATTGCTATGGCAAAGCGCATGAGGTAACGGCGGGTAGCGGGGTTCCTTTGCAGGCAGGTCATGACTTTCTCTCTCCTTGCTGATGACAAGTACACTTTACGTCAAGTCTCCTTGTCATGTCAAGCACGCTTGTCATTATTCTTGCTAAAACATTTTGGCGGCCCGTCCGCGGTTGATACGCTTGAACCTATGAATGTGAATTTTGCCGAGCGCGCGCATAACCACAATTGGAAACTGGACCCCATTGTGCGGTCGTTGCTCGATACGGATTTTTATAAGCTGCTGATGCTCCAGTTCATCTGGAAGAACTTCCCCGCCGTCCACGTCACCAGCGAGGTGGTGAACCGGACGGCTCGCGTGCGCCTGGCCGATGAGATCGACGCAGCCGCCCTCATCTCGCAGATGGAGCATCTCCGCGAACTCAAGTTTCGCCGGTCGGAGCTGATATGGCTCGCCGGCAACACGTTCTACGGCACCCGGCAGATCTTCCAGCCGGACTTCCTGGCCTGGCTCGAATCGGACTTCCGCCTCTCGGAGTACGAGGTCACCGAGCAGGATGGACAACTCACACTACGCTTCTCCGGCCTGTGGACCGAGGTCACCATGTGGGAGGTCTATGCGCTCGCCCTGGTCAGCGAGATGCGTACCCGCGCGGCGCTCGCACGTTTGAACGAGATGGAGTTGGACGTACTCTACGCCCGTGCAAAGACCAAGCTGTGGGACAAGATCGAACGCCTGCGCACAGTCCCGGAGGTCCGAATCTCCGAATTCGGAACCCGCCGGCGACACAGCTTCCTGTGGCAGGAGTACGTGATCGAAACACCTTCCTCGCCTACAAGCACGATCTAGAAGCAATGGGCACCAACGCTCACGAGCTTCCGATGGCGATGGCCGCGCTCGCGGGCGATGACGACGAAGCGCTGCACGCGTCGCAATATCGCGTGCTGGAGCTCTGGCAAGAAAGCTACGGAGGCGAACTTCTGATTCTGCTTCCGGACACATTCGGGACCACGCAGTTTCTCGAAGGCGCTCCGGACTGGGTGGCCGACTGGACCGGCCAGCGCGTCGACTCGAAAGACCCCTTCGTCGCTGGAGACGAGTACATCCGATGGCTGCTGTCGCGCGGCCGCGATCCGCGGCGCAAACGTCTTATCGCGTCAGACGGCCTGGACGTCGAGGCGATTCTCAGTCTGCACGAGTACTTCCACGGGCGCATTCGCTTCTCCGCTGGCTGGGGCACGCTGTTGACCAACGACTTTCGCGGTTGCCATCCACGCGGCGAGCGCGACCTGGAGCCGATCAGCCTGGTTTGTAAATTGATGACGGTCGAAGAGCGGCCAGCGATCAAGCTCAGCGACAATCCGCGCAAAGCCACCGGCCCGGAGGACGAGATCGAACGCTACCGCCGCGTCTTTGGAACCGTCGTCAGCGAGGCTGTCGAGGTTCTCGTCTAATTTTTCGGATTCTTGGTGCGAGTCAGCCCTTGGCCATCGCGTAGAGGATGCCGATGGCCTGCTGGGCCTTCGGCTCGCGGAAGTCTCCGGCAATCTCCCCCGCGAGCGTCATCACCGAGACTGTCGTCGCCCCTGCGTGCGAGATGCGAAGCAGCGCAGCCTGTTCTGTTCGCTCGCTCATGCCGCCACACGCGTCGAGTACAACAAACACCCTGTAGCCCAGGTCCGAAGCAGTCAATGCGGGAAGCTGCACTGCGAGTTCCGTGGCGACTCCAGAGATGAGCAGCGTCTTGCGCCCGGTAGCCTCGACCGCGGCGACGATCTCGTCATTCAGAAACGAGTCACACGTCGTCCTGTGATGGGTCGGCAGGTTGCCGAGAGCCTGGCCAATCTCAGGAATCACGCTCGCTGGACTTCCGTCTTCGCCCTGAACGCCGGAGACGACGACTGGAATATCGAACAGCTTGGCCAGTTTTGCGAGCGCGAGCACCGCCGACTTAACCCGGCTAAGCGGATTGGTCTGGGTGAGTTCGACAATTCCTGCCTGAAGGTCGGCGAAGAGAATGACAGAGTCGGCGGGATCGATTCGCGAGGTTGAGGTGTTCATGGAAGCTACTCTAATGCAATCTGGCGCGGAGATCGGTCCATACTGCCGTAAAAATTAGCAGATATACTAGCGCGATGGAAAAAGTTCCGGGCTTGTTGCGGTTGGCGGCGGCGGTAGTGCTGCTGCCAGTGATGTTGGTGCAGCAGAGTTTTGCATGGGGTTCCGATGGCCACATGCTCATCAACCGCCTCGCTGGTGCAACACTCCCGGCAGATGTGCCGGCGTTCCTGCGCTCGGGCAGCGCACTCGACGCGCTTTCCTACTACGGGCCGGAGCCCGACCGCTGGCGTTCCTCGGCGGAGCCCGAACTGAACGCTGCACAGGCGCCAGAGCACTTCCTTGACCTCGAATATGCTGACCTTGCAGGGCCATTGCCGCGGAGGCGTTTCGACTATATCCGCGCGCTTGCCGCGGCACAGGCAAAGCATCCAGACATCGCCCTGACACCGGAGAAGATCGGCCTGCAACCTTACGAGACCACGGAAGTCTACGAACGTTTGCAGAGCGCGTTCCGGGACTACCGCGCACTGGTCGCCGCAAAGCAGGACACCAGGCCATCCGAGGCGGAGATCACCTTCCTCGCAGGATGGCTGGGTCACTATGTGGCGGACGGATCCATGCCGCTGCACACCTCGATCCAATACAACGGATGGGTCGGACCGAATCCCCATGGCTACACGACTGAGCACCACATTCATGCGCTCTTCGAAAGTGAATATGTGCATGCAAATGTGAAACCGGGAGATGTTGCTCCGCTGGTTGCGGCGACCAAGCCGGTCGTTCTCGGCGATGTGTTCAACGACTACATGGCCTATCTGCGCCACTCCAATTCCCTCGTCGAACAGACGTACCGGCTGGAGAAGGCCGGCGGATTTGCGGGCGCGGGAACCCCCGAGGGGAAAGCCTTCGTCGACCAGCAACTGGCGGCCGGCGCGACCGAACTGCGCGACATGATCTACACAGCGTGGGTCAAATCCGCGGAACCGGTTCCTCCCTACAGAGGAAATTAACTGCTACGTATGCGTGGGGACGATGGGGTATTGGTGGCGCTGTATCCGCTTGAGCAGCCGACGCAACACAGGAGTGAGCGCCAGTGCAATCAGCGGCGCGGCGACGACTGAGATGCATATCCACAGCACGAAGGCGTGCCACTCCCAAAGCCAGATCTGGCGGGTGAGCGCCAGCGGCGCGATGCGGGCGGTCTGCAACAACAACCGCGGCGAGAGCGGCATCGCCGCAGTATGAAAGACCCGCGAGCCCAGGCGAATGAACGGCACCACAAGAAGCAGTTCGAGCGGGAACATGGCGTGGTTCGCAATCTGGCTGGCGACGACGTTGAGCCGGAACGAAAACGTAACGGCAAGGCACAGGATCGTGGTCGATCCGATCACCGGATTGATGCCAATCAGCAGGCCGGCCGCAATACTCCAGGCCAGCGTGTGTGGAGTGGTTCCCATACGCAGAAGCGCCAGAATCGGCAAGACGCCGCGGCGATAGACCCAGCTATGGTGAGTAGGCGAAACTGAATCGGGCACACAGACAGGATAGACTGAGCCTGGATACTTCGCATCGCGCACCACGGGGGAAGTTCGCACTTGGTTCGATTCTTGAAATCAGTTGGCATGTTTATCAAGCTTGCGGCGATCTTCGCATTCGGTGGGCTGGAACTTGCCGTCAAGCGCCCCGCAACACGCGCGCAGAGAGCGGAGTGGCTCCATCAATTCTGTGCGCGCGCGGTCCGCGCCATGGGCATCGTGGCTCGGCAGCAAGGCACGTTCCCTGAGCGAGGCATGGTCATCTCCAACCATATGGGTTATCTGGACATCATGGTCTTCGCAGCGCTGCATCGCTGTGTCTTTGTGTCCAAGTCGGAGATCCGCGACTGGTTTTTCATTGGCTGGATGACCACAATGTCAGGCACGGTCTACGTTGAACGCGGACGAGGTGGCTCTGCAGCGGAGGCGAAGGGGAGAATGCAGTCGGTTGTGGAAGAAGGCCTGCCTGTCGTGTTCTTCCCTGAGGGCACTTCCAGCGATGGCACGACGGTTCTCAAATTTCACAGCGGTCTCCTGGGCGACGCCCTCGAGGCTCGCCAGCCCGTCACCGCCGCGTTTGTTCGCTACCGGCTCACCGAGGACAATGGCCCCGGCGTCACGGTGCCTGGTCACGTCGCCTATTGGGACGACACGCCGTTGCTCAAACACATCTTCCGCCTGGTCGCGTTGCGTGGGATCGAAGTCGACGTGCGGTTCGCTGACTCTCCCATTGCATTTTCGGCAGACGCTTCCCACCGCAAACAGGCCGCTATAGAAGCGCGGGCGGCCGTGATGGCTCTGGGCGGTATCGTCGGGGCCGATGCGGAGCGTACGCAGCCGTTGGATCGTGCGACTCTGCTCAGCTAGATCAGTCCGCTCTGGTGCAATCGCTGCAAAACCTGCTCGACTGACCAGTCCAGCGAATCTGTGCCTTCGACGGTTACAGACGCACGGGCCGCGGACGGGAGGACATACTGCTCGGCCATCGGCCGCGCGGTGGCTTCAAACTGTTCGCGCACCGACTGTTCCGTGCGGCCGCGCTCGATCATGTCGCGGTAGATGCGACGTTTCAGGCAGATTTCATTGGGCGCATTGACGTAAATGGAAAAGTCGTACAGCGGAACCAACTCCGCGTAATGCAGTGCGAGAATGCCTTCGACGAGTAGGACGCGTGCGGGCGTAATGAGGTCGAAGGCATTGGGCACGCGCGAATGCGTCTTGAAGTCATAGACAGGCCGTTGAACCGTTTCGCCGTTAGCCAGCGCCCGAACATGCTCGATGATCAGTTCGGATTCGAGCGAGTCGGGATGATCGAAGTTCAGCGTGTGGCGCGAGTCCAGCGGGAATTGCGACAGGTCGCGATAGTACAGGTCGAGCGGAAAAAGTGTGGCATCAAGTTGGGTTGCCAACTCGCGGGCGAGCGTGGTTTTGCCGGAGCCGGAGCAGCCGGCAATGCCAATCACAAGCGGGCGTTGCGCCTCTGCAGCGTCTTTCATGCGACGGCAATCTGCGGCACGAGCGCGGTGAGGAGGCCTGTGAACTGCCGCTCCACGCGGCGGCCAATCTCCATGACGTCCTCGTGGTGAATGGTCTCGGCGGTGTCGCTTCCCTCGCGAATGACTCCTGCGGCCATGTTCGTGACCAGCGAGATTCCCAGGACTTTAATGCCCATGTGACGGGCGACGATCACCTCGTGCACGGTAGACATTCCGACGAGGTCCGCGCCGAGCGTGCGGAAGGCGCGAATTTCTGCGGGTGTCTCGAAACTGGGGCCCAGCACGGCGAGATAGACACCTTCGCTGAGCGGAATTTTCTGTTTTTCTGCTTCGGCTGCTACCAGCTTGCGCAGCGCGGGCGAGTACGCGGTGGACATATCGAAGAACCGCTCTCCGGATTTTGGGCCACAGGCAAAGCGCGGCTCGTTGGGGCCCAGCGCAGCATTCGTCCCGGTCAGGTTGATGTGGTCGGAGATGGCTACCAGCGAACCCTGCGGAATGTTCGCGCGGATGCCTCCGGCTGCGTTGGTCACGATCAGCGTGCGGCATCCCAGCAGGCCGAGGACTCGCGCGGGGAACGTGACCTCGTTCATCGCGTAGCCTTCGTACGCGTGCACGCGGCCCTGCATCACGGCGACAGGAACGCCGCCGATGGTTCCCAACAGCAGTTTGCCGGAATGGCCGGCGACGGTCGACTGCGGAAAGTGCGGAATCTCGGCGTACGGGATTGCGACCGCATCGACGACCTGCGAACCGAACCCGCCCAGGCCGGAGCCGAGGATGATGCCTATTTTTGGCGCGGTGGCGCTGCGCTCGCGGATGGCGGCGACGGCGGCTTCGGCTTTGCTGAAGAGATCTACCATGATTGCTCCTGCGTTTCGGTTCCAGTCAGTGTAGCGGCAATGGGGCACAACCTGGTTCCCCGGTCTCCGTTGAAATATACCTTACCCCCCCCGGGGGGTGGGGGTCTTAAGTGACTGCGGTAGAGCGAGTTGCGATTTTGACCCTCTGCAAATATTTGATTCCAGACTAGTTATAGGCAAATATTTCCAAACAAACGAGTTACGGTGCGATGAAGTGATTTTGGTGAATATTTTCCGTTCGACTCTAGTGTTTTCCCAGGCATCAGGAATCGATTTGCAACGCCTCCCCCAAGGCGTTTTCGGATGAGAGGACAGGGCCAGGCACAAGGCCGCACTCCTATATTTCCCGTCCTCCTGATTTTATCGAGATGGCGCGGAATCAGGATGTATCCGTGGTCACTTGTCTGTGCAGCGGGTCATTTCGAAGTCCGGGCGGGCGAGGTTTCCGAAGGCGCCGTATTGCGAGAGGTACGACGGAGCATTGTCTCGCGCCAAGGTAATGGTCGGTAGCTAGACACTGCGGCGTTTGCGGGGGACTGATCGTTGAGATTCACGCTCAATGAGCGCTTTGGCCTGGAGTCACTAACCCAAGAGACTCAAGATTCTTGAATATCGGCCAGCCCTTATCCGTTCGCCCCGGCGCTCTATGAGCGGCGCTTCTCATGCAGCGGATCAGTTGGCAACTGTGCGAATTATGAGGTGGCTTTTTCGTCTGCCGCAAGCACTAACGCGGTAATAAGTTCATCAGAACGGCAAACCCATCCGAAGAACAATTCAATACGTGCGAGCGCCGATTCGTGCAGCTCGAGATTCATGTCTGCAGTGCAGTCGGAAAGGGCGAGGGCGTTATATTCCAGAAATACCGCGTCACGCAACGTCGACTCCACGCAGACGGTCGTCGTCCCGCCCGTAAATATGAGTGTTTGTATCGCTCGCTCACTCAGCACATCGTGGAGATTCGTTCCCCAGAAGCCGCTGAAACGAGTCTTCGTGACGACCACATCGGATGGAAGTGGAGCGAGTTCTGCCACAATCTCTGCTAGCGGGCTGCCGTGAACAAGGGGGTTCTGAGTTTCGCCATCCCAGACTAGCCCATCCATCATCTGCCTCGTTCTTGATCCCGGTCTTCCAGCATCTCCCATTTCCGGTTTGAACTCGGACTTGACGTGGACAACTGTTATCCCCGCCGCACGAGCATAGGGTAGAAGGTGTGAGATGTGTGAAATGATGTTTCGCATAGCAGCGAAAGGTGGCGCTTCCGTAAAGTGTCGTTGAACGTCAACCACAATCAGTGCGGTTCTGCCGGGCACCAGTTGAAGCGGGCTGCCCATCCCCGGAGGCGGCTGTTCCAGAGAGAGAGGCTGAACAGAGATAACGCCATTCTTGAAGAGCACTTCTCGGATCGGCTCGGACATCAATAACCTCAGGTCACATCTGACTTGTCACAACAGAGTTTCGTCGCGTTTGCTTAGCCTCAAGTCACTAACGACGAGCCATCAGTATGCACGAGCTTTGCTCTCTCGCACACCACCCAAATAGGTAGTTTTAAGCGCTCCCACAGCGAATCCTCGAGCGCCGCACTAATCAATGGGCGCAGATATCCTGTGGCGGTGTGCGAACAAGGCCGCTTCCGTTCGATTGGAGGCCCCGGTTTTGTTGAAAATATTTCGTAAGTGAAATGCCACCGTGTTGAGACTCACAAAGAGGCCTTCAGCGATCTGCAGGTTCGTTCTACCCGCGGCTAGCAACCGGATCACCTCTGCTTCGCGCTCTGACAGACCTCCTGGATAAGAAGTTGCCCTCGTACGTCTGCGTGAATGCGTCTTCGCAACTTCTTGTTCCACACCGAATCCAACCGAAAGAAACTGCCGAATAGCCTGCACGGCACTTCGATCACGCCAGATGTCCATAGCGGATCTGCCTGATACGATCCTCAGAGTCGCTTTCGGCATCATGTTGACGAGCGAGCTTATTGCATCGGAGCCTACAAGTTCGTCTTCGGCAGCCTGAAGGCATAGGGTGGCCGTCTCCACCTGCCCGGCAATCGAGGACAGCCTATTCTCCGCAACTAGACGTTCCCAGTGTCCCAACATTTCTGAGGTGACCGCCCCTTGCGCCACAGCAGATAACGCTAACGAGTTGTCTCCATCGGTCAGCCCGCCGATTAATGCTCCGCGCATTTTCGCTTCCAAATGCGGATGGTCGCGGCGGAGACTCAACACCCGATGATTCGCCTCTGACTCACCAGCCGCGATGAATACCATGCTCGAGACACGGTCAGGGAATCGGAGCGCAAATTGGCAGGCCATTAGTGCGGCATCGCCCATCGCGCAAACGCCAACCCGGTCGATCTGGAGAAAGCTCAACACCGCCTGAATATCTTCGACAAACATATCCAACGACAGCGAAGAGAGGCGGCGTCTAGAGGTTCCAGCGCCACGAAAATCCAGGTTGATCACAGTGAAATAACCCGCGAGATACTCAAAAGCTCCGCGGTGCAGCGGTACTTGCCAGTTCAGAGTGAGGTGATTGACATGATAAGGAAAAAGAGTAACAACCGGCGGACCAATCCCGATCACATGGAGACCGACTGCGCCGCCGTCGGAAGTAGAGGCGTACCTAATATTCGGTATGGCCATGTGCGATCACCAATAATACTGCAAGAGTAGCGGCGCCTGATGACTCCTAGTGAGAGACAATGACCAGATTTTACTCTTAACGGAGCGACGACAACATCCGGCCCGATCGAGCGTGGTCGACTGCTGAAAGCTGAGATTTCCAGACCATAAATAGGTAAGTACGGTGACGCGGGGCCGCGGCGATTCTCGATTGATGAAAAATCGCCAATGCACTCGTCGAGGCAGCAATGAGTAATGGGAAGTCGGCTAGTGTCTACGAACTAGTCCGATAACCCTGCCGGGTCCCGCAGCTATCCTCGAACCGCCCCTGAAGTCTTAGTGCAAGTCGGGTTTTGGTCAATTCGAATTGATCGATTGGCGCGTGCGTCCCGCAAGCAGTAATCGCTACTACAAGGCAACTACGGAGATTCTGACTCTTCGAGTCAGAATGACGGCGTTTGGGGTGAGTCAGAATGACGGCGTTTGGGGCGAGTCAGAATGACGACCGCTTCAGGTGGTGGTAACCCCATGGTCGTCCTTCTCTTCGTTCGGGACGAACATGGGGCACCCGGTTTTGTAGTCAGCGCTGCTCTTGCGGGGCTGAGGCTTACTCCTCTTCGTCGTGGACGGGTTGTTTGGCGGCGGCGAGGATCTTTTCGGCGATCATCTGCGGCACTACATCGTAGTGGTCCATCTCCATCCGGAAACTGCCGCGGCCCTGGGTCATCGACGTCAACGCCGTGCCGTAGGTCAGGATTTCGGACATCGGCACCTCAGCACGAATAATCGTTCCCGAGTTGGTGCTCTCCATTCCCTGCACACGTCCTCGACGCCCGCTCAGGTCGCCCATCAGCGCTCCCGCGAACTCGTCGGGCGTCTCGATCTCGACCTTCATCACCGGCTCCAGCAGCGCCGGCTTCGCCTGCTCCATGCACTTGCGGAATGCGATTCGTCCGGCCAGTTTGAATGCCATTTCGCTTGAGTCGACATCGTGATAGCTGCCGTCGAGCACCGTAATTTTGAAGTCGACCACGGGGTGACCCGCAAGAAATCCGCGCGCAGCCGATTCGCGAACGCCCTTCTCCACTGCCGGAACGTACTGCCGAGGAATCGCTCCGCCGAATATCTCGTTAGCAAAGACGAAACCACTTCCACGCGGCAGCGGTTCGATGCGCAGTTTGCAGTCTCCAAACTGCCCATGGCCTCCGGTCTGCTTCTTGTGCCGGCCCTGCGCCTCCGCCTTGCCCCGCACCGTCTCGCGATACGGAACCTTGGGAGCCTTCAGGATCACGTTGGTGTGATAGCGGCGACTTAGCTTCGAGACCAGAGCCTCAATGTGAGGCTGCCCTGCGCCGGCCACCAGGAACTCGTTCGTCTGCGGGTCGCGATAGAAACGCACCATGGGGTCGTCTTCCATCAGCTTGTGCAGCGCAGGAGCAAGTTTGTCCTCGTCGCCGCGCGATTTCGGCTCGATGGCGTAGGTCATCGCCGGTTCGGGCATGGACACCGGCTCGAAAAACAACTCGTGCGCCTTTTCCCCAAGCGTATCTCCGGTTAGAGCCAGACGCAGCTTGACCGCCGCGCCCAGGTCGCCTGCGTGAAGCTCCTGCACCTCCACCGGCTTGCGTCCCTGCATGACGTAGAGATGGGTCAGGCTCTCCGACTCCTGGCGCGTGTAATTCATCACTGTTGTGTCGGCCTTCAGCGTGCCGCTTACCACTTTGAAAAAAGTGACCCTTCCCGTAAATGGGTCGGTCATCGTCTTGTAGACGTAGAGCGCAAGCGGCTCCTTGTCATCCACGCGCCGCATCACAATCTCTTCCTGCCCCTCCGCGTGCGCGCCATTGCTGCCTGCCACTGCGCGCATCTTCGCTCGCGCTGCCACGGGCTCGCGTTCCGTCGGCGCCGGGGCGTACACCTTCAGGAAATCCAGCAGATGATCCGTACCGACATTCCTCAAGCCGCTGGCGTACAGCACCGGAAAGATTCTGTCCTCGCGAATCGCCTCATGCAGCGCGGCAATCAGGTGCTCCTCGGGAATCGTCCCCTCGCGGAAGAACTCCTCCATCAGCTCATCTTTGCCCTCTGCGACCAACTCCACCAGGGCTTCGTGGGCAGCCTTCGCGTCCGCCGCGTTCGCCTCGGGAATCTTGCCGACGTCACCGTGACCATCGCCGTCCGGCTCATAGAGAAACGCCTTCATCGTCACCAGGTCCACGACACCGTGAAATCCATGCTGGTCGACGATCGGCAACTGCACTGGAACCACCTGCCGTCCCCACCGCTCCTGGAACTGTTCGATCATGTGTTGACGCCCAAGCCTGCTGTCCGCCTTGGGATGGTCGACCTGGTTGACGACGATCACACGCGGAAGGTTCACCTCCGCCGCATACTTCCAAACGCGGTCCGTCACTGCTTCAATTCCCGACTGCGCGTTTACCACGATCAGTGCTGTCTCCACCGGCAGCATCGCCGCGCGGGTCTCATACAGGAACATGTGGAAGCCCGGAGTATCAACGAAGTTGATCTTGACTCCGCCCCACTCGGCGAAGGCCATCGCATTGGCCATCGTCGTTCGGCGGGCGACCTCTTCCTCGTCATACGCCGTCACCGCGGATCCATCTTCCACGCGCCCGCGCGCCGGGGTCATCCTGGCCGCCTGCAACAAGGCTGCGACCAGCGTTGTCTTGCCGCTGTGGGAGTGGCCAACCACAGCCACACTGCGGACATCACCTCCAAGATAGTTCTTCATTGCGGACTCCTCTTATACCTGCTGCAACAATCACCGAATACTATAGGAACCTTCCGTCAGGATTTGTGACACTCCTCACCACGGTTAGACGCCCTGCAATACCGGCGGAAACTTGCCACCATGCCATTCGGAGCGCCCGGTATGGCACGCCCCACAGAAAGCGGCATCCTATCACACGAAACGGGGCTTTTGCCTCCTCCCGCAATAACCACCATGCCGGAAGAGTTATAATGGAACCAGTTCTTTGAGTGCCTAAAGCAAGTTGTTTGCCAGCCCACACATGGGGGCGTCACGGCTTCGACGGGATTGCTAGCGGCAGAGAGGCATGCCGGGGTGTGGACACCCGTAATCGCTCACAAAACAATAAGTGCCAACAACAACATGGCTCTTGCTGCTTAATAATTAAGTAGCCGATCGCTCAGGCTTCGCCTACGGGCTTGTACCGATCGTCGCACAGTAGGCTGGTCAACGCTGTTCCGCCTGGACGGCAATGACGAGATCGATCAGGCTGGTCGTCGCCGCGTCTTCGCCCGTTCTTAGCGTCGATGACGAGACAAAAACGAACGCGGAAAAGCATGAATGCTCTCTGTTGAAGGTAGTTTCGGACGCGGGTTCGACTCCCGCCGCCTCCACCACAGCCAAGTTGTTTACCGTGAACAACTTACTAAATGATAGATTTTCTGTGTACGATACGCGTACGATAGATTCGTCATGCTGACACTCTATCGTCGCCATTTGAAGCGCTGCTCGAAGACCGATGACCGTTACTGGAAACGCTGCTCCTGCCCTATGTGGGTAGAGGGCACGGTCAACAGCAGCTATATCCGCCGCAGCCTTCAAACCGCCAGTTGGGAACGCGCGCAGGGGCTGGCTCACGAAATCGAATCCGCTGACGATCACAAGGCACCACCCGCGAAGAAAGAGGAGCCGGTGCCTCTTGAGAAGGCCGTTAAGGAATACTTGGCAGACGCCAAGGCCCGCGACCTTGCCGAATCGACTCTCGACAAGCTGGAAACCATCTTCGAGAAGCAGTTTCTGACCTGGGCCAAGTCTGAGGGGTATACCCTGCTGCGCGAAATGGACCTTCGTGCTTGCCAGTCGTTCCGTACTACCTGGAAGGACGGTGCGCTGGCAAAGAAGAAGAAACAGGAACGTCTCACCGGGTTCTTCTGGTTTTGTATTCGTGCGGGATGGATTGCGACGACTCCCACGCTCAATCTCAAGCGCATCACCGTCCATCAAAAACCGACCGACTATTTCCCTCGCGACGAGTACGCAAAGATCCTCGATGCCACCTATCGTCTCGACGACGGACTTGAGCGGGCATACGACATTGAAAAGCGTGGAGACCGCATTAGAGCATTGGCGGAGTTAATGCGATGGAGCGGTCTACGAATTCGAGATGCTGTAACGCTCGAAAAGACGCGACTTCTCCCAAACGACGATCTCTTCCTCTATCAGGCGAAGACCGGCGTCCCCGTCTACGTTCCGCTCCCTCATCACGTTGCCGAAGCGGTTCGCAATGTACCGCCTGGCCCTAAACCGAATCCACGCTTTTTCTTTTGGAGTGGAAATGGTGCTCCTAAATCCGCAGTCGCAGATTGGCAACGCAGTTTCCGAAGGTTATTTAAAGTTGCGGCGCTTGAGCATGCAGACGGTGTTGCAAAACGCTGCTTCCCGCATATGTTCCGCGACACATTCGCGGTAGAGATGCTGCTGGCGGGAGTACCCATCGACCAAGTTTCGCTCTTGCTTGGTCACAAGAGCGTCAAGATTACTGAAAAGCACTACGCGCCCTTCGTGAAGGCGAGACAGGATCAACTCGCGGCGAGTGTCCGGAAGGCATGGCCGGATCACAAACCACCGAAGAGGCCAACGCGAGCTCGCGTTGCTAAATCAGCCGGCCCGACGCTGGTGTACTCGAATCAAAACGCTCTCGGGAATGCGTAGATTGCAGTACCCACGTTTGCGTCGGCGGGGCAAGATCTCTTCCTGGCTTCCCCACCGGAGTACGCCGCCTTCTTTTTCAAAGAATCGGCGTGCTGTCTTCTGGCTTACGCCCCACATCTCGGCAATCTCCGGTACGGAGTAGTGCCGTTCGAGAGCAATGGACTCAAGCGTTTCCCTTTGAACTGGCTTCTTGCTGGGGAATTCAATAGCCATGTTTCACCCGCTGTTGAGCAGTTGGAATCACGCTCGTTGAAACGAGCCGCGTGTTAATGCAGTTGATTCCTGTTAACGCTCGGAGTCCATTGAATCGTCAAAAGTCAATGTTTCCAGATTGCCAACAAGCTATCTATCACGGCTACGTGCTTTGGGTTCAAGAGACCGCAGGGCTCGGGATTTGGAACCTTCTCAAATTGAATGCAATCCTTGCCGCGGACTATCAAACCGTCGAGCAGAATCTACCCGAGAAGGTAATCGGCGAGGCGGATCCTCAGTTCACATGGCCAGTCTGAGTCTCCTCTTTCGTTGCCTTTGCGTCTGCATCGCGTAGCTCCCGCAAGTGCTCCCAGCGATTGTACTGATCGTGGTCTTCCGGGTTCGGACGCTCGTATCCCTGCAACCAGAAGCGAAACCAATCTACGTTTCGCTGCAAGCTCGCGATGCGGGCTTGCGGATGCTCAGGCTGATGTATTTCGTTCGGGTAGTAGTAGTACTCGACAGGCTTGTGGAGTTGATTGAGTCCAACAAAGATCTCATTGTGAATAGCTGCGTTGTATGGCGGGGCGTCTGTGTCCTCATACTTCTTCCCGTAACCCACCACCTCCATTAGCAGTGGGGCATGGAATTTGTCGAGGTTGAAGGAAATCGAGTAGTCAAGCCAGTTCTTCAGGCTCTTGCCGTAAGGCGGTCCACCATACATGCCGTCCCATTGGCGAGCCGTCGTCTCGCTGTTGAGAAGCCAATATTCACCCAACGAATACAACACATTATCAAACGCTGACGCTGCTTGGAAGGGGATGTGAGAATGCGCCAGCATGTACTCCACATACCATCCTCCGCGACTGAAGCCGATGAGACCCACCTTCGTCGGATCGATCAGTTTTCGCTGACCCAAGACTTTGACGGCGCTTTCCGCCAAGTCCTGCTGGAAGGCAGCTTCCGCAATCCCCCCGGGATACCCTGTAGGGTAGTAGCTCGTCTTCCAATCATCGATCCCAGGCCAATTCCTCATAAGGTAGATAACGCCGGAATCCGCCAGAATTCCTCGCGCAAACGGTGCCTCATGCCCTACACCTGAGTCACACACAAACTTGCCGTTATATAACACGGAGCCATTTTCAATGACTAGCGGATAGCGATGTTGTGGATCATAGTCTGGAGGCAATAGCAACAGGCCCGTTGCTGTGTATCCTGTCGATGTCGTCCAAGTAATCGGCTGTGTCTTGGGAAGAATGAACCCTTCCACCTGAGGATTGAGCCTGGCAACAGTCCAAGTGCGCCCAGTCTTCAAGTCGAATGTGACAATTTCGGGTGGAGTGCTCGCGTTTTGATACTGCATTACGACGTGCTCTCCGTCGGACCCGAAGGAGTCATATGGTGCTGCCCCTTCTGGCCAAATCCGCTTCGTGTCAATTGGCTTCCACTGGGTTGATGTCTTCCTCAGCGTTGTCAGTGTGCTTGCCGGATGATCTCTGACTATAAGATCACCGGCTTTTGTCCACGCAACTGGAGACTCTTCCGCGCGGTTGAGAACTTCCCTGACCTTTCCCGTGTCCACATCAACTGAAAACAAGTGAGTGATGTGAACGTTCGGAGTTCCTTTTTCTAAATCGGATTTCTCCCAATCACTAGCGACGGGGGCCAATGCAATTTGCACATACGATCTGCTATCGGGGGCCCACAGTCCGCCCAGAATGTACGGTGAGTTCAGAGGCATTGACGCGTGGCCAGTATCAACGTCATACACATAGCTGACGACAAGACCCTCGATCCCACGCCTCCGCATATCCTGGACCGCGGCGCTCTGTTCCCAAGCGCTCCCTTTGGGGACGTCTGAGAAACTCTCGAAATTGTTCAGTAGTAGAAACTGCCCATTGGGAGAAATGCTAACGGGCAGAGAGTGGTTGTCGACGATATCTTCGAAATTCTTTCCGGATAGCGGCGATACAAACTTGATAGGCTCCGATACTTTCCAACGGTGTTCGTCGGTCCGACGTAGGATATAAACCCGCCGTCTTTGAGCTCGGGCACGAGCGATTGATCCGAGTTCGAGACGGTAGCCCTTCAAGCTGTCGTGTGAGACTTCAGATGTTGGCTCCTTACGAGATACCGTTCTGACACCGATGGCTATGGTCTTAGCTGCAGCATCCATAGAATAGTCAGTGATGTCGTTATCTGCTTCCCAGATGATCTCCTGTGTGTTCGTAAAACTGTCTATCTTCGCCAATGCGATCTTCTGCCCATGACGCAACAGTACCGCGAGATGCCTATTATCTGGAAACCAACGGATGGCAGCGATGAGCTGGTTCACCACTACTGGCACGGCGGAGTGAGGTGAATCGGGCTGTAGCGGTGCCACATACAACTCTTCCGTGTTGGCATTCGACGCCACGTCGGGGACCTGCACGACATATGCGGCCTTGAGTCCGTCCGGGCTCAATTGAATATGGGGACGATCAGTTACGCCGAGTTCGGCGACGTACCGAATCCCGGTACATGCTTCCGGCGTCAGCAATTGCTTGGTTTGTGCCTCGCTGAGTAACGAGGTCGTGCATACGGTGGTGGCGACGACAAGCATTTGCCATCGAGTCAAGAAAGGAATCGCCATATCTCCTCCATGTGGTGAATACGGGACAAGGAAGCCCTCGAGAGTGGACGAGCGCAATTCGAGGGCTTTCAATCAGAAGGAGAGTCTCAATGAAAACTGCATGGAGCGAGGTCCGCCTTGTTGGTATTGGGACGAAACCGTACCAAGGCTCCGATTCAGCATTGCAGTTGCCTGGCCAAAGGTTGCATCCGCAAGGACGGGATCCACATATCCGAAGTTCGGGTGATTGAAAAGATTGAATTCCTCGGCGCGAAACTGGAGATGAGTGTGTTCTGATATTGGAATCTCGCGTCTCACGGCTAAATTCACCTGAGTCTCTCCAAACCCCCGGACGAAATTTCTAGGGGCATTGCCCGGATCGGTTCCGGTGGGAAGTTGAAATGCGGCTCGATTCACTACCCGCCCGCCTGGATATTGATTGCTGTTGAGATAGAGTGGCTGATTGGCCACCAGATTAACGTTGGTTGAGTATCTGCTTCCCGTCGTCGGGTCAATCAGAGTATTGCCTGCGAGAGTAATTGGAAACCCGGATCGAGCAATCAGACGCCCGTCTAAAGCCCAGTCGTTTAGCGCCCTGGCCATTATTCCCGACACTTTCGCGTGAGGGAGTTCCCAGGTAAGCCCTCCCTGAACGTTATTCCGGACGTCGAAGTCGGAATTACCTCGTGTAAGAGGTAGCGACGCAAAATTGGATCCGTAGTCGAAGGAATGCGACCAGGTGTAGGCAACGAGTGCATTCAGTCCTTTGCTGACACTCCGCTGAACTTTTACTTGGAGTGCACTGTAGTCAGATGTGACACTCCGAAGATAAAGGACCGTCCCAAGTGAAGGATTGAATGTGGCCAGAGAAAGCTGTTGCCTGCCGGTAAGCCGCCGTCCCTCAGAACCGACATAGGAGATTGTGGCAACATTCTTCTCTCCAAACTGCTGCTCGACACTTGTATTCCACTCTAGGGTGTAGGGCAGTTGCAGATGCGATGGGAAGGTATAGATGTTGTTGTAGGGAGGCGTAGCGTCGACAGATATGTTTTGTTGGGCCTGCGTGAAGGGCAGCGCAATCTTTGAATACGAAGCGGTTCTGCTGTAGCCAAAACCTGTGAATGGCTGAGTTCCAATTTGGTTGCTGGTGTCGAAGAACACGCCTCCGCCCGCACGTACCACCGTCGCCCAGCCGGCTTGGGTATGTGCTTGCCAAGCGATCCCGAGTCGCGGGGCGAAACTATACCATGCCGTATGCCAAAGAGGAGTGCCAGACGGAGCAAGAGTGAGAGACTTGGGATCGTTCAGATTCCCGCTGAGGGTATATGGCTGCGGACTTCCGTCATTATGAGGCGGAGGAGCTAGCTCCCAGCGCAGGCCCCCTGAGAGAGCAAGCCGTGAGCTGACTCGCCAATCATTCTGGACGAAGAGAGCGAACTGGTTGATGACAGGGCTCGTAGGAAGATTCTTTATGAAGCTGGCACTATCTGCGACATTTGTCAGAACGCTCTTGGTGCTGGAATATGTCCCAGTAACATAGATCGGGGCGGACGTCAGCAGGTTATAAATTTGCCTGAAATCGGCACCCAACTTCCAATGTTGCCTGCCGTGTACCACGTCTAAACTATCGGTAAGATTCCACTGATGTTGGTCCGCCTTGCCGAGCACTGTATTGAGATTAGCGAATCCGATACCCGAGATACTGACTAATAATGAAGCTCTTTGGTCCTGCCCCGTAAACCCGCTCCGACTTGTCATGACGTTTACCAAGTCAGCAGGAGTAGCGCCGCCAAATGAGTCGGTGGCAGTAATACTTCCAGAGTGGCTCTGGCTATATCCAAGGCGAAATTGATTGGTCATGCTAGGCGACAGAGTATAGGTCGTCCCGAATGTGTAAGTTTGAGTATTCACGTTACCGGATGTCAGTAGTGAGAGGGTACGTGAGTCCGCGGAACTTGGAGTGTCAGCGAAGCGGAAGAATGCTGACAAAGCTGGGGTGAAAGTGTGATCAAGCCGAACGCTTGTGGAATCGATGCGTGCTGGAACGGAGTATCCCTGGAAGAACTGCGCCAAGTTGGGAGCCTGCGACGTACCGTAGTCAACGCCATTCGGAGTTGGCAGGGGAAAAGCGTTTAGGAGCGGCTGAATCGCCGCAGGAGCCTGCTGCCGCATATACATATCCGGAACATATTGAACAGAAGAGGCTACTGGCTGGGTCATGCGCAGCCCTTCATAGGATCCGAAAAAGAATGTCTTGTTCTTCCCTTGATAGAGATGCGGGATCCATAAAGGCCCCCCTACTGTGCCGCCGAAATCGTTCATATGAAGCTGTTGCTTCGGTTGATTGAGATGATTGTTGAACCAGTCATTTGCGTCGAACCAGCCGTTCCGAAGGTAGTCATAAGCACTGCCATGAAAGCTATTTGTTCCTGAACGGGTAACGAAACTCAGCTGTCCTCCGGGTGAGCGGCCGTATTCAGCAGAGTACGAGGAACTCTCGACGCGGAATTCCTGAAGAGCATCTACAGATAGCAGGCTCTGTGTTGTACCGAGGGCTGACGTTGCACCGACTACGCCGGCTGCTGCGTTTAACGGCGCCGCAGTTCCTCCCGCACTCACATTCGCTGCTACCCCATCAACTATGTAGTAGTTGGCTTCGGTACGCTGACCATTGATACTAAAGTCTCCGGTGGCGCCAGCTGTCGAGCTGTTAATTTGGGGACTCGCTGTCACTACCCCCGGAGTCATCGAGATTAAGTCCTGGAAGCTTCTTCCGTTCAAGGGCATATTCGCGACAAACTGCCGATCAATCACGGTGCTCACCGAGCCGTCAGTGGTGTTCATTTGCAACCCGCTTCCATCTACAGTGACGGTTTCTGCCGCTTGTCCTACCTGCATTTGGAAGTCAATCTGAGATTTGTCTCCGACTTGAAATACAACATGTTCGCGGGTAAGTGTCTTGAAGCCGTGGGCCTGAACGGTGGCATCGTATTTGCCGGGATCCATTCCTATGATGTGGTAAAGACCGTTGCCGTTTGTAGTCGCGTTACGTCGAATGCCCGTGTCCTGATTGCGGAACTCCACGGATGCCTTAGGAATGACGGCACGGGAGGGGTCCTGCACTGCACCGCCCACCTCAGCGGTTTGAGCATATACAGCCAGGGGACAAAGACAGAAGATCAGGAGGAGAAGTCGAGTGGGCATGATGTCCTTCGTTGAGGCGGTGGGTTTTCCGATTGGCTCGGTATTCTTAAAGTCGGTTGGGCCTCCTGTTTTTCCGGAAAATATTTGCGAATCTTTCGTTAACGTGGTGCGGCGCTTAAATTTCTCAATTCCGCACGTAGCCGCGAGAGGTTCTGGTCTATCTCTGGCAAGGCAGAGTCCGGGACGGCGGGCGCTTGACTGGTCGTGAGCACCGCCCGCAATAGATGGTCAATAACCCTCGCAGTCTCCAAGGCTTCCAGCGACCCGCCCTGCCAACTTGACGCCACGGGATTCATCGAAGATGTACTCGGGGCAACGCTGAAATTGGCATCGAGCGGCGCGAGTTGTCTCCCTAGCGCATCAACATTGGTTGAAATGGCCGTGACATGATCCTGTACCAATGTTCGGAGCTGCGCACGCTCCTCCTGGGCAAGCGATTGATCTCTCTCGGTGGGAAATTGCTCCTGCAGATTCCGAAGGGCATAGAGATGCGACAGGATAGCCGTGCTGGTGGCAAGGGCCTGATTCGTGAAGTCCTGCTCCCTTTCGGCAGTTCCAAAGAACTTCAAGAGGCGCTGGTCATCGCCGCCGGACTCCACCTCAATGTGTAACGGAACGTCGCCTGACGTGGACGGCGGCATTGCACGCGCGCCCATCGCAGTTTTGAGCGGAACGCGGGGAGCGGTTAGTTGCACCTGAACGCCCGGCTGGTCAGCGAGGGCCGATCTTAGTTCGTTCTGTCGGTTAGGGGCTAGTTGCCATACTCCAACCTGTATTGCCTGATTGGAACGGGAGACGGTCACCGGCTCTCCGAGATCCGCTTTCAGACTATGCAGTGTAGCGAACACAGCCAACTCTGCCTTGTCCAGATTGACTATCTGCAGATGAACGGAACTTGCCGCGATGCCAGAAATCGGGTGAGCTACAGATTGCGTGACCAGTGATGGTGCAGCTTCAGGTTCAAGACGAGCCAGCAGCTCGGCAGGAACGGCGCTCGTCGGCATCACAGAATAGTCGTCTTCCGTCACTTCAAACGAAGCGTCCGGGAAATCGAGTGTCATTTGTTTTATCTGCCAGGTCTCCGGCTGAACGAGGAGACTGACGCGCTCCACTGATCCAGCCGTGCTGTCATTAGACCCGGCAAAGCTCAGATCCACATCCGAACCCCGTCGTGAAACTGTAGGACTGCCTCCGGCGGCTTTTCCCCACGAGTCAACCGACGCAGCAGAGAGAGGCAATCCGACTGGAATATTGTGCGCTTGGTATTGGGCTTTGAGATCGGCAGCGGCGGAATCAATCTCCGCCAAGTTCCAGTAAGCAGATGTTGGTGACTTCCATGTATCGACGCTCGCCAACTTCGGGTGGCTCTGACCTTGAGTCGTTTTGCGAATGTGCACCCGTTGCCTAATCACCTGGTCTTTCGTGATCGCGCTTCGGTGCGTGTCCGCTACCTGTATCCTCCGCAAAACTTCCTTGGCGGATACGGGCTTCGATCGGAGGATGGAATAGCCGAAGACCATCAGAACGGCGATAGCGCCCGACACCATGAGAACGCGGGTGGCGCTAAGAGTATTCAGGTATGCCGTGAGGCGCATCCACAGGGAGACCGGCTGCGCCGGGAGGCTGCGTGCGAGGACGGTCTCGAAGCTGGGCCAGGGCCGCGGCGGAGGCGGCAGGGCCGGAGAAAAGCTCTCGTTCTGCGCGTCAAGGATAGTAGCAATGTCGGCTTTCAGGCGTTCCACCTCCGTGAGACAAGTCCAGCAGGAGTGCAGGTGGTCTTCCGCCCGTCGCGTCTCGGACTTCGACAGTTCTCCGTCGACATACGCAAGCATTTGTTGAGGAGTGAGATGGTTATTCATTAGCGGTGCTCCGTAAACGCTCAACTGCGGTAGAAAGCAATTCGGCGGTCGTAGACACACTCACGCCAAGAATCTTGGCGATAGCGTGGTAACGCAATCCCTGCATTCTCAAGTGAATGCCCAGCCGTTGTTCTTTTGGTAAGCGAGCCATCGTAGCTGCGACTCGCTGTAAACGTTGATTCCGCACTGCGGCAGCTTCAGGCGTCAGCTCCTTCGACCGCAGAGAATCGACCATCGTCGGGACCGAATCGAGTTCCACCCACATGGGGCGGCCCTCGCGCCTCCAGTAATCGACGGCCAGTTTCGACGCAACGCCGTAGAGCCACGCCTGTTCGGACTCGATTTCGCTACCCTTCGTCAAGGCGACAAACAGCTTAACGAAGACATCCTGCGCCAGCTCCTGGGCCTTGGCCGATTCGAGCCCCTGCCCCATCAGGAATCGGTAAATCACGTCCCGGTAGGCCTCATAGAGCGCAGCCACTCGTTCCCCCGTCGTCGGGCTTGCACTCATCGCGCCCTCCCGACCGGACTGGATTGTCGCCTCGAAAGTGTCGGCATCGCTCATGGCTTGGCTAGTTATATGTCGGTTGAGCTGTGCAATTTTCCGGAAGAAAAATCGGAAAAAGTGATCGTGGGTGCCCTTTTTGATTCCTTTTCTCCGCCTTCTCTAAGTTTTTCATGATTCACGCCGGAAATTTACCCCCGCCAAACGACTTAAACAGTGCGGCTGGAGTCGGTGTAGAGATATGGAACCCTCCTCGTAAGGTCAAGTGGATTGAGCAGTTGCGAGTTCGACTGGTCACCGGGAGAATTCTTCGCACCTGCCACGGACGCAGGGATACCTCCCCCGGAGTCTCATCTTGCGGCCCATGATCGATTCACGCCTTCAACTTGCTGCCATTGTCCTTGCCGAAGAACTGCACTATGGTCGGGCAGCACAAAAACTCCACATCGCTGTATCCACTCTGAGTAAGCAAATCGCCCTGCTCGAAGAGAAGCTGGGCATGATCCTCTTTGTGCGCAACTCGAAGGCCGTGGAGTTGACGGAGGCGGGCAGGGCTTATGTCGAAGAGGCCCGCGCCAGTCTTCTACACGCGGAAAAGGCTATCAACGTCGCCCGCGCCGTAAACGACGGTCGGGAACACATTCTCACGGCAGGCCACACGCCGTACACAGATCCAACTCTGAAGCTAATGCTGCTCTCCATCCATCTGCCGCTCTATCCAAACATCAAGGTAAAACTCCACAGCGATTTTGCTTTCGACCTCGTTCATGGTCTCTTGGCCGCAGGGCTGGACGTGGCCCTAGTTGCATGGCCGCCCGAAGGCGCGGCGCTCACCCTAGTGGAAATTGCGAAGGCTCCGCTCTATGTGGCTCTGCCCGAATGGCATCCTGCGGCAGCGCTTGAGCAAGTGATGCTCTCCGATCTGGCAAACGACCAATGGATTCTTTTCAACAAGCGTGTTCATCCGCTCCTCTACGACGCGATTCTCGAACGGGCCAGAGCCTACGGGATCATTTCCAAGGAAATCCACCACATCATCACTGCTGAGGAAGCGGTTCATCTCGTCCTCGAACATGCTGGCATTGCATTCATGGCAAAGTCCGCTGCAATACGCAATCAACAACCTGGGGTGGTGATGAAACCGCTGGGTGAAGAACGATTGCAGATTAAGACCTATCTGGCGCTTCGCGCCAACGAATCCTCGCGCATGGTGAATGAATTTGCGCGGGCTTTCCTCCGTAAATGCGCTCCGCCAGTGGAACCGGACGATCAATTGAAACTACCGATCACGTGACATTGCACGGTTGCAGATTTCACACGGGAGTGTTCTATGGTTCCCAAGTATCGAGACGTGACGTACATCCTCCAGACGATAGAGCAACGCTTCAATCCGATATGTTCTGTCTTCGTCGGACGCTACCGTCGCCGTGATACAAACTCCGTCGTCATTGGCTTCTCCAGAGAACGAGCACACCCGAACTCTCTGGCTTTCGAGAGTCTGAAGGATTCTCGAAAACAATCTCTGTCCCTCTTCTGCAACGATATGAAACGTCCAGGTCATGGCTGGCTTTCTTTCTCGGAGATCTGTCGGAAATAAAAAAGCCACCAACCGCGATGGGTGGTGGCTGCTGGCTACTTGCTCGAAAAGAGAGCTACGTGCCCACGCCACCCGTCGAACGGGTAATCAGAATGCGCACAATTTCAATGCTCGCCTGCGAGCATGGAGAGTATGTGGATTCCGAAATGGCGAAAAGGCGCGGCATGGCAAGTGACAACAGTGTTACCAGTCGGAACAATTGTTCGTCAACCTTCTCATTGAAGCAACCGCTGTCACCCGTAGCGATAAATTCACATAAGTGAGAGTGGCGCTTACCAAGCAAGGCTGTAAAGGATAAGGTAGTGTTTGAGCTAGCACCCGAAATTTGACACGACGACATTCCAGTTCGGAACGATTTGAGTGTGGAACAGAGAGGAGCTTTACGACATGACGAACCGAATACTCAAACCGTTCTCTTGTTCCTTCGGGCCATTCGTCGCTATGGCTATCCTCACCAGTTCCGCCGCATTGGGTCAGAGTCCCAGCACAACCCCAACGGTGCCACCAACGGCTCCTGCTTCGAGCGCGTTACCCGATAGTCCTTCGCCGACGAACAGCCTGATTCAACCTCCGCAGCAGGCTCCTAATATTGGACAGGGGCAATCTTCGTCTTCGTCGTCGCAGCCACACGTCCTGGCCTATGCCAATCCCAACGCCCAGGTCACCGTCTTTGAGGACACGTTGATACGGGTGATGACCAACCAGCCACTGAGCAACAGACAGTCGAAAGACGGCACCCTAGTGTTGTTCACGTTGAGCGAAGACGTGGTTGTGGACAATATGATTGTCATTCCTCGCGGCGCGACTGTTCATGGCGAGATCATCGAGACCAAGAAAGCCGGCGTGCTGACTGGAAGCCCCGAGTTGACGCTTAAATTGGCCTCGCTGGATCTCGGTGGGCGAAGCTATCCGCTCTATACCTATCAGTTCAAAGTGCAAGGGACGAGCAAGACGAAACCGACCGAAACCAAAGTCAAGGGAGGCGCAGTGATTGGGGCCATCGTCGGTGGCGTCTTCAGCGGCAGCGCAAAGGGTGAGACCACGGCTGTGGGGAAGGTTGCGGGCATGGCGACCGGAGCTGCGCTCGGGGCTGGTGTGGGCGCGGTGGCGTCGGCGGCAACGCCAGCACCGATACTCACAATTCCTTCCGAGGCGCAGATGGATTTCTATCTGGCATCCCCGATCTCGGTCGTGCCCGTGAGTGCGAAAGAGGCAGTACGGCTTGGACAGGGACTCCATCCCGGCGGTCCCGTCCTCTATGTGCGCAGCGACAATCTCTAGTGTGGACTGGGCCCGCCGAGTCCTGCAACCAAGGGACGGGCGTTCGGAAGAACAAAATAGGCGTCCGGCAAATGCCGGACGCCTATTGAAGATACAGCGTTAGGCTGCTTTTGCGGGTCTCGCTCCTTTTACAGGAGCGGCGGCCTTCTTCTGCTTCGCTTCCGCCTTCGCTTGCTTGGCAGCTAACTCCGCTTCGACCGTGGTTCGCACCTTCGCCACATCCACACGATGCCGCTTGGCGGTAGCGGTAAGCGCATCTGTCTCCTCCGGCGTAGTCGCCTCCCCACTGCCGAGCAAGACCATCTCGACAATCAATTTGGACAGGCCGGACTCGTCCAACTGCCGCAAGAGCCGCTGGAGTCCCTTCTGCACCTGCGGGTAGGTGACTTCGCTGCTGGAGCCATCCACGAGTTTGTGCCTCCGGGCCAGCGTCTCGCGGCGCAATGGCTCCGTCCTATCGAGCAGGGCGTTGGCGATGAGAACAAGGTCGGCGCGGTCAAGCGGTGCGCCTACCTTCTTCAGCACTTCGGCAAGGACACGATGCCGCATGGTGGTTTCGAGCTTGCGCTTCTCAAGCTCTTTGCGGCGCTGCTCCCGCTCCTTCGCCACCTGTGCCGGGTTGGGTGCATGGCGATCTCCGAAGTGAACCGCGCAAGTCGGCTCCGCGCATACTTTGGCAGTGTGGCCGCGCTCCGCGCCGTCCACCACAATCGCCTCGGCCATGTGTTTGCATGGCTTCTGATAGGGCGAGAGCGGTTGTTTGGATTTGTTGCCCTTTGCCAGTTGCAGGGCAACATAACGAGTACGCGGGAGTACAGCACCATCGCCTTGTGCGGCTCGGTTGGTGGTGATCTGTACCAGTTTGGGTTTCGCTTCAATCTGCCGTTCCACGAAGCGGCCCAGCTTGTGATTCAGACAGGCCGCGTCCGTGCATTGATCCCGTTGGCTCATCTCTCCGAAAAGGAGCGCGTTGAAGCCTGTCCGCTTGGGGCACGCGGCACAGCTTCCGGCTTCGGGCACGAGCGTAGCATCCGCCTTGTCGAATGGAACGGAGCCGAGCGAGAGCAAGATGTTCTGCTCGATCCATGCCGTAAAGTCGCGCAGCGGCAACACCACGCGAGACTGTGTGTTGCCATTCCAGACAGCGCGGAAAGCGGCGTCAAACGCCTTCTCCTGCTGTGCCTGGGGCAGCTTGGCGATTTCGAGGGCATGACCGACTCCGATCTGGTCGGCCAGAAATGCCTCCGCGATAGACGGGGCAAGCTCCGTCAAGCGAATGCGGGTTGTGATGTATGCGGGCGATTTGCCAAGCCGCGCTGCAATGCTGCCAACGTCGTACTGTGCTCCATCAAGCTGCAAGAGGCCCTGTAGGGCCAATGCCTCTTCGTAAGGATGCACATCTTCCCTGAGCAAGTTTTCGGTTAGCTGGGACTCGCGAACGGCTGCATCCGAAAGCTGGACGACGCGAACGGGAACCTCCTTGAGTTCGGCGAGGGCGGCGGCACGGAACCTCCGCGCTCCTGCGATCACTTCGTATTTGTCCTCCTCGGCGGTGCGGACAAGCAACGGCTGCAAGACGCCTTGCGATTTAAAGTTCTCGGCCAATTCATGCAAACTGCGCTCATCGAAGCGGCGGCGCGGGTTGGTAGGAGACTCCTGCAACTGCGAGAGCGGCAGGTTGCGGTATTCACTGTTCGTAGTAACGGTTTTCGACATAACGATGCTCCTTTCGAGCGGTTGAAGGGGAAAGAAAACGGAGCGGAGACACGCTGGCTGACTCCGCTCCACAGGGAGAGCGGACTAGCCACGAATGGCGGCGTCCGTGAAGGCTTCCGCGAAGCCTTGCAATCTGAGGTTTCTGTCCCACACAGCGGCGAAGCGTTCATGCTGCCGGTGCAGGTCGAGGAGGGCGATATAGTGACCACGCACGATGTCGCGAGACCACTGTTCTATCCCCAGGTAGTCGTTGCGGAAGTAGTACGGGTCGAGGTTGAGCTTGGTCCCTACGGGCTTTCCCAACTCGAAGCACATCTCCGGGTCGCGCATGGGATCGCCGTTCTGTAGGCCGTAATGCGCTATCGAGATGGCGGGAAGTCCCAGCGGCCCCGGCTCCGGCGTGGCTTCGATGACGAGCGCCATATAGGGCGGGTTCTCGATTTTGAGGTAGAGGGTGGGCCGATAGCCTCCGGCCCGCTCAAGGATGTGAAGAATGGTCTGCATTACGCCACCTCCGCGAGTGCATCGGTGGGATTCGTGGTCACTGCGCTGCTCATGGCCTTTTGCTCCTTTGGGTTTCGTGGTTGTGGTTTATGCGGGACGCGGATGATGGTTTGCGTCATGCCAATCGAGTACAGGGGTGATATGGGTTGTGGTGATGTCGTCCAGCCCATCGCTGAGAAGTTCAACCGGGATATGCCCTAGAACCTGTCCGCATGTGGGGCAAGAGAAGGTGACGGTATCGCCGCAGAAGCCGAGCGAGGCGAGGTCTACGGTGTCTTCGCCCAGAAGGTGGTCATCCATAAACACGTTTGCGAAACGTCGCCATGTGAAAGGGTTCGGTGTCTCTGGTGGGTTGGTTTGGGTTGGTCTCATCGGGTCTTCCGCCTTTGCTTTTCATGCCGTGCGCGGCATGTACCTACATGCCGCAATGAGAGGAAGCGAGTGAGGAGGGGCGGCAAGGCGCAAGGGAGGGGGTTCACCCACCCGGAGCAACGCGGAGGGCGAGCGCAGCGAAGGTCTGCACAAGCGAAGCGCGGAAGATTGGGGAAACCCTTGCGCCGCGCCAGGGCGAAGCCCTCAGCGGGCCTGTCTTCCTTGTGGGTGCGCGTCAGCGCACCGGATTTTCAGGGTCGGCGTTGCGGGCAGGACACAGGCCCGCTGAGGTAGGTAGCGGAAGCCGCCGGCGGCGACTGAAGCGAAGGAGGAGACTTCCTCCCTGCAATGGTGATGAAATGATGAATTGGGTGAAGACTGTAGTTCTGTGAGGTGCCTATTGGAACTCGGAGATCCACTGCCTAAGCCGTGCTATGTCATCCTGCACATCGGAACCGGACCGTCGTATCAGGAGAACAATGGATCGGCACTTGTCGTTAAGGATGGGGAATGCTTCGCCCTGAGCGACGATATATGGATTGAAAGACTGGATGAGCAGCTTGCGAAGAATGTCCAGAAAGCCTGCGAGCCCCCGCACTATAACATCGGTGGCGTGGAATACGACCGGCACCTCTACGCCTTTGTCAGGCGAGTCCCCGATGCCGAGACGCGAAAATACGAGGGACTAGAAACGCTTCATGCGGTGCTGGCTCTCTCCCGCCTGATACAGCCCACCAGCATCGGCGACCGCTACTGTGCTCAGGTATTCCATTACGGCCTGCCAGATTCGTCCATCTACGCGATCCAGTACCGGGGCATCAGCCCCGACGTGTTTCTCAGCAGGAAGCAAAGGGACTGGCTATCCGTAGAGGACGCAGAGACGCTTCGGGGGCTGATGCCCTGGCTCTCGAAGGAGAAACCCATGCACTATCGTGTGCATCGGGCGTATTGGTATCACGAGTACGTGATGCGTTCTTCAGTCCTCGATATACGATTTCCCCTTGTGGCAACCGGGTTGGAAGCGCTCATTAATACCAGTGAAAAGAACAGTGGGGGACAGTTCTGCGCTCGTGTTCCCCAACTTGCGGCTGCGTGCGGCGTCGATTTTCCTGAGACGGAAGCGGCAAAGGCATGGAAACTGCGCTCCAAGTTGGCACACGCCGAAGCGTTTCTCTTCGGACTGGACACGGTATTGCCAGAAAGCGAGCATCAAGAACTCTACGAAAAGATGGAGGCCGTTCTACGCTCGACGGTGCGGCGCTGCCTGTTTGATGAGGGTTTTGGTGATCGCTTTCGAGACAAGGACGCCGTGGACGCACACTGGCCGCTCAAGCCGTAAAACACGGGGGGGCGTTATAGCGAGATTAGCGGAAGCTGACAGAGACTGAAGCGACTTCCTCCCCAGCGGACGTTATCCTGAACCTATGGCGTGTGCGGAGTACGACCGGCTACACAGCGCGGGATGTCCCGCTCTTCCTCGCGCCAGCTTGAAAGAATCCATAACTCAAAGCGGAGCTTCAGCGAGGGACGGCAAGAGCGGTGTAGTCCTTAAGCACTTGCGGCTGGCCGCCTTCATCCCGGATGCACTTGGCTTCCAGGGAAACATCGGTTTTCAGACTGACTGTAAAGCTAGTGCCATCGGTGAAATCCATCTGGAGGTCTGGGCCATCACTGCCATCCTCGAAGATGGTGCAAACGCGAATGACCTTTCCAGCGAGTTCTTTGCATTCAATCATGGTTTGACCCGTCGTAGCAGAGTGATGTCAGAGCAGGAGCGACCTATGAAACATGGAAGCGGTCGAACACAGGTCGCTACGATGTTGGAGCATATCACACTCATCGTGTGTAGACTCATAGTGGTCAAGGACAAACCATGATGAAGTGCCTAAAGCGTCTGCGAAATCTCTCTTTGGAACGGCCTTACGCTCTCTGCGCGAAGAGCGGGGGTATTCCCAGGAGGAGCTGGCGGAGCGGGCCGGTTTGCATCGGAACTACGTGGGCGGCGTGGAACGCGGCGAACGGAATGTGGCGTTGGAAAATATCGTGAAGCTGGCTCAGGCACTTTCCGTCCGTACCAGGGATCTCTTTGAATCTCTCCCCTAAGCGCCCGCTCTTCGTTCTCCACTCGCAGCATTATGGGTAGAACAGCTTGACGCGGGGCTTGTTGCAGGAAATCGGCGGTTGGTTGCAAATCCGGACGGGTTCGCAGCATAACTCTCGTGACCGTTATGGACAGAGAGGCACAATAAGGCATGATCTTGTGTCCTCTATCGAGTATTTCGCTACGGTTCCGGCGTCTAAGTTGAAGGAAGTCTGATGGAAGACACGCCTACAGTTCCGGCCGATCTGCACCGATCTCGACTGATCTTCGGTGCCGGGGCGCTTGCTGTCTGTGTTGCCAGCGTTCTCGCCATTGCAGCGGCCATCGAATGCCACACGGCGGCAGCGGTCCTCGCTCCGGGAACAACGTGGACGCCCTCTCTCCTCTACGGATCGGTGCTATGGCTTTGGTGGGCCGGAGTTGCGTATCTTCTCTGGCAAGTAGGTCGGGTTCGCCCCGCAATCTTCCGATTGTCAGGAACCACTCTCCTGCTTCAGATTGTGCTGGCCACTCTCGCAACGACGCTTCATCTGGCAAGCTTGCACTGGTCGACGCGTCTGATGGCCTACATTTGGTCGGCGTGGCGCAGAACGGGATTCGGAGGTTTGCACTTTTTCGAGCTGGGTCGCTTCACCCTGGACTTTATTACCTACGTCCTTATCTGGCTGGCTTGCAGCATCGTCTATATGCAGCTTGCGGCACAGCGCCATGCCTTTCAATCACTGGAACTGCAACAGCAACTCTCCACCGCCAAGCTCCATGCGCTTCAGATGCAGCTCCAGCCGCACTTCCTTTTCAACACGCTGAACGGAATCACGACGCTGGTGAGACTGGGGCGCCAGAAGGAAGCGGACACGATGCTCTCTCACCTGAATGGGATTCTCAAGGCGACGCTCTCCCGATCCACTCCCGAAAAAGTGACCCTGGCCCAGGAGCTGAAGACGATTGACAGCTATCTGGCGATTGAGCAGACACGATTCGCAGACCGCTTACGCGTCGAAATGAAGGTGGACCCGACTGCTTTAGACGGGCTTGTCCCATGCTTTTTGCTCCAGCCGATCGTCGAAAACGCGATACGACACGGCATCGGAGATCGGGAACGGGACGGCCTCATCCAAACGTCTATTGCACGGAACGGCAACCAGCTTCAATTGAGCGTCCGGGACAACGGGCCAGGCTCAAATGGCAAAGCCCCTTTGGGACACGGCATTGGGCTCAGGAACACGAGGGAGCGTCTTGCGCACTTTTATCAGGACCGGTATGACCTATCTGCAGGGGAGCAACAGAACGGCGGATGGGAAGTGTTGATTACCATCCCGTATGAAAAGGCGCGGCCATGAGATTGAAAGCCATCATCGCGGATGACGAGTTATTGGCCCGAGAGGGCCTGCGGTTGCTTTTGTCGGCGGATGAGGAGATTCAGGTGATTGCGGAGTGCTCGAATGGCCGGGAGACGGTGATGGCCCTCCAGGAACAGCAAGCGGATGTGCTGTTTCTCGATATTCAGATGCCTGGCATGAATGGATTTGCGGTGATTGAGCAGGTCGGTATCGCTCACATGCCGGTGATCGTCTTTATCACGGCCCACGATAGCTATGCACTCAAGGCGTTTGACGTCGAGGCGCTGGATTATCTGACCAAGCCCTTGGAACCGGAACGATTGCAGGCTACCCTTCGCCGTGTGAAAGGCCGGGTTGCGTCCCATGCAGCTCCGATCACGGAGGAGCAGTTGAAATCCGCGCTCGCGGCCCTGAGCACTGGGTCTGCCCCGCACGAAAAGTATCCGAAGCGAATCCTGGTGCCGAATGGGACAAAGGATACGTTCGTCCTCGTTGACGAGATTGAATGGATTGAGGCCGACAGTTATTATTCGCGTCTGCATGTTGGCCCAAAGCGGTACATGCTTCGAGAGACGATCAAGCAACTCGCCAACACGCTGGACCCGAAGACATTCGTGCGCGTCCATCGCTCCGCCATCGTCAATATCAATCACGTTCGTGAGATTTTGCGTGAAGGTCAGAATGAGAACTGGCTCGTGCTCGCAAATGGTCAGCGATTGAAGATGAGCAAGGCCGGGTGGCAGAGCTTGCTCGACGTGACCCGTGCCTAAACGCCACAATCCCTGATAGCTATTTCACCGCCAACCATTGGCATGGCCGAAGGGTTCTCTTCACCTGGCTTATCGTTCGTTGCATGATTCCGCATTCCCGCTGCAAACCGTTCGCTCTCCTCCACCGTTTCGATGAGATTGAGGGTCAGGAGCGGAACGATGCAGAGAGCAAATCACACATGGAAGCTAGTCGGCATGGTGGTGGGGATATTGAGTCCGGCCCTGGTTCTTGCACAGCAACCCTGTCCAAATGGGACGCGCATTGATGGCGTCGTTACTGATCCGACCGGTGCGTTGATTCCCGGAGCCCAGGTACAGGCAGCCGACGGAAATAAGACCACCACTGATACTGCAGGGCGATTCGTACTCACCTGTGTATCCGTGGCCTCTGAGACGATCACCGTTCAGGCAGACGGGTTTACTCCTGGCAGGGCGCGGGTTAACAAGGCGCAGGACGGCACGGCGCATGTCAATGTGCAGTTAGCGATCGCATCGGTCGAGACAAACGTTCAGGTCGGCGCAGATGCCACGTCCGTGGACGCCGATCATGGTGCGGGAACAAGGAATCTCAACGCTGGGGACATTCAACAACTGGCGGATGATCCTAACGATTTCATTCAGCAGCTTCAGATGCTTGCGTCGAACGAGGGCGGTGCGGCCGAATCGACAACCTTCGTTGTGGACGGGTTTCAAAATAGGAGTGCGCTGCCACCAAAGAATTCCATCGCTTCGATTCGAGTCAATCCAGACCCCTATTCTCCCGAATATGAAGGCCCCAGTTTTCAGGGAGGACGTGTTGAGATTGTCACCAAGCCCGGAGCAGATAAGTTTCACGGCGCTCTCTTCTTTACCGACAGCGACGGAAGTTTCAATGCAACCAATCCGTTTTCGACGACAGCCACCCCGGCAGGCAAAAGACGCTACGGTCTTGAGTTGAGCGGGCCGGTCATTCCCAAACGGAGTGATTTTTCGCTGGCCCTAGAAAAGCGCGATATCGACGAATTCAACGTCGTCAACGCGACGACCTTGGATCAGGACAACAATCCAGCACCGTTCCATCAAACGGTCGCCGCTCCGCAAAGACTTTGGATTGCATCGGCCAGGGGAGATCTCCAACTAACCGCAAAGGACACGGCAACCTTATCGTTCGCCGCCAATGTCAACAATCTCGGGAATCAAGGCGTAGGTGGCTTGACCCTGCCGGACGCGGGCTATTCCAGCCTGGTGAGCGAGTATGCCTTGCGCCTTACCAATGTGCAGACAATCAACGCCAATCTCCTGCACCAGACTCGAATCGGCTATACCTGGAAGCGCACAGAACAGACACCGTTCTCCACCGCGCCCTCATTACAAGTCGCTGGATACTTCACTGAGGGTGGTGCGACCGCCCAACACCTCAATGACCGCGAGCGCGATCTGGAAGTGGACGATGACGTTATGTTCTCGCACGGAATCCACTCCCTGAAGATAGGCGCACAATCGCTCGGCTACTTCGTTCATAACTACGATCCTGATACCTTCAACGGGGCCTACGTCTTCGGCGGAGGGAGCGCACCCGTGCTCGACTCCAATAATCGTCCGACTGGCGAAACCACAACGCTTAGCCCCATTCAGCAATATCAGCGGGCTTTGCAAAACCTCCCTGGAGGCTCGCCGACCACCTATCAAATCACGACCGGCATGCCACTCGTTCCCTTCACGCAGTGGCGGCTGGCGCTCTATGCCGAGGACACCATCAAACTGGCACCGCGTTTCACGCTCTCTGCCGGCTTCAGATATTCCTTCCAAACGGCCCCCAGCACCTTTGCGAATTTTGCGCCGCGGGTTGCTTTTTCCTGGGCTCCCGATAAGAAATCGTCGTGGGTCCTACATTTGCGCGGCGGGCTGTTCGTGTCGCCCGCTCCCCTTAGCTACGCGACGGATGTATATCGGCTCAATGGAGAACGCCAGAGATCGACGCTGGTGTACTCCCCAAACTACGGCAGTCCATTAACGCCGGTCGCAGGATCGATCCAGGTTGGCACGATCAATCAATTCCCGCGTTCGGTGTACCAGTTTCCGGCAGCAGCGTTTCAACTTGGCATCGAACACGACCTGCCGCATCATTGGCACCCCGCAGTTAATTTCACCTATGCGGAAGACTGGGGAATCTTCCGAACACGGAACATCAATGCCCCGATGGTCGCCAGCAGTACGGGGACTGCTCCTGATCCCACCGCTGCACTGCTCGCACCGCGCCCTATCGCGCCGAACGAAAACATCTTCAACTATGAAAACTCAGGGCATCTCAACGGAACTGTTCTCAGTTTTACTTTGGGGCAACACAGCTATAAACGTTTTGGCATTGATATGAGTGCTTATACGCTGCATTTCAAGTGCGACGCGCCTCTCCAGATCGCTCCTCCACAGTCCAGCTATAGCAATCGGGGCGAGTCCTCGCGTGTCGATTGGCTCTCCAGCGGCGGGTCCGTCGATGGAACCCTAAATCTTCCAGGAAAGCTTCAGTTCGCAACTCAGTTTTCTGCGCGAACCGGTCACCCCTACAACATCACCACAGGCACCGATGCCAATGGTGACGGCACCTTCAACGATCGGCCTTCGTATGCGTCCGTTCCTGGTCCTGGTGTCTACAACACCCCGTTTGGTTTGCTCACGGCGAATACGGTGAACGGCAATGTGTCGCGGAATCTCGGAACGATGCCAAGTATCTGGCACCTCTCCAGCAACCTGAGCCGTACCTTTGTTCTGAATCCGAGAGACAAGGATCATGCACGGACCCTCACTCTGAACGCACGAGCGGCGAATCTCTTGAACCATACCAATACGACCGCCGTTGGGACTGTGCTCTCTCCGACACTGGGAGAACCAATCTCCGCCGAGGCCGCCCGGCGCGTGGAACTTGGAGTACGGTTTACGTTCTGAATCTGGTGGCGCGCCCCTTAACTATTTACAGGCAATCGAAAAGGGTTGGCTCCGCAGCCGAACAGTAATGAAATCTGTAATGCAAATAAGCTTATTGTTTCCATGTACTTATCTGACAATCCTCAAGCTGTGAGGAAATAGTCATTTGCAGGGGTGGGCATGTGTAGGCGAACATAAGGCGAATAAGCCAATGCCCTCGACCGCTGCAATCCGTCTCCAGATCGAAACGACGCTCGCCAAACGCGTGCCCGCCGCGCTCACGCTCAAAATCAAACAGGCCCCGGAACTCTTCGCTACGGGCATCGCGGAAATGGATGCAGTTCTGAGCGGCGGCATTCCACGCGGAAGCATCACCGAGGTCTCGGGTGCGGCATCGACGGGCAAGACATCTTTCGGACTCTCTGCTATCGCCGCCATCACGCAATCCGGCGCCGCCTGTGCCTGGGTCGATGTGAGTGATGCACTCTCGCCGGAGTCTGCAGCAGCAGCGAACATCATACTGAAACGGCTGCTCTGGCTCCGCATGTCAGCGGAGCGCAGGCAAAAGGTTACGGACAAACCGTGGTCGCGTTTGGAGCAAGCATTGAAAGCGACAGATTTGCTGCTTCAGGCCGGAGGCTTTGCCGCCATCGTCCTCGACATGAGCGATGTACTGCCGCAACACACAATGCGTATCCCGTTGGCGACGTGGTATCGCTTCCGTCTCGCAGCCGAACAGGCTCGCACTGCTCTCATCTTTCTCAGTCAATCGCCATGTGCCAGCAGTTGTGCAGCACTTTCTCTGCGTTGTGAGCCAGCCAACACTCGTCCCTTCAGCACGAGCGGGGAAACCGGTCTCTTCGAGGGGCAGCAATACACTCTGGTGCGCGAGCGCAATCGCAATGAAGGTTCTCCTTTCCTTTCTAAGAAACCACCGACGCGCGCCGCATGGCGTGCTGAAAGTCTTTGGGCGAGGGTGCGGTAGTGTACGCCGTTCTTCATCCCGCAAACTTCGCTGCACAGGTCGCAGCGCAACAGCGCCCGGAGCTACGGAAGCGACCATTTGCCCTTATCGACGGCGAGCCACCGGCAGAGATCGTCTTTGCGGTAAACAAAGCGGCGCGATTGTTGGGCGTAGAAGTCGGCATGACTCGCTTGCAAGGAGAATCGTTCCCGGAGGTTGTCGTTGTTCCCCGCGTACACGGTGAGGAAGTCTCTGTGCAGACGATTCTTCACACCATCGCGTGTATGTTTTCCCCGCGCATCGAGTATGTGGAGATACACCCTGGCACCTATGTCCTCGACATACAGGGCATGAACACTCTGTTTGGGGACTCCGCACAGCTCGCCAGCCGATTGCGGCAGCGCGTGATGTCGGCTGGCTTCCTCGCAAACGTAGCCGTCTCACAGAACTTTGATGCGGCCTTGTGTCTGGCACTCGGCAGAACAGGCATCTCGGTAGTACCACCCGGAGAAGAGGCAAACGCGATGCGGGATCTTCCTCTGCGCGTTCTGGACCTACCGCCGGAGTATGAGGAGATATTTCAGTCGTGGGGCATTCGCACCTGTGGGGACCTGGCCGCTCTCTCTGAGACCGACCTGATTGCACGGATCGGGCAAGTGGGAAAGAGATTGCATTCGCTCGCTCGGGGTGCGTGGCCGCACTTGATGTTCCCGATAGAGCCAAATTTTGAAGAGAGCTTAACTGAACGGATGGAACTGGACTTTCCCGTAGAGCTATTGGAACCGTTGTTGTTCCTGCTCGCCCGCATGACGGATGCTCTGCTGGAGCGAGTTAAATCGAAAGCGCGTGCCATTGCCTTATTGCGTGTTGTGCTCCGTCTCGACGGTGGGAATCAACATGAGCGCATCATCCGGCCTGCTCTGCCACTGCACGATAAGCCAACGCTGCTCAAGCTATTGCAACTGGATTTAGAGACACACCCTCCCAGCGCCGCGATTGTCAGCTTGGAACTGCATGCACAGTCTGCTGCACCTTACCGCGCGCAGCATGGTTTGTTTCTGCCGCAGGCACCGGAACCAGGAGTCTTGGAGGTGACGCTTGCGCGCCTTCGGAAGCTGCTCGGCGAGGAGCGCGTCGGTTCGATCGAGCTGAAAGACGATCACCGACCAAATGCCTTCCGCATGATTCCTTATGCACCTCCGCCACCCGCGAGGCGTGAAAAAACACTCTTTTCGGTGTCGATGGCTCTTCGTGTCTACCGCCCACCGCAAGCTGTTGGTGTGACGCTCGTTAGCAATGCTCCGGCACGAGTCTTTTGGGATGGACAGCGGTACGCCGTTCGGGAGGTCGCAGGGCCGTGGCGCGTGAACGGACAGTGGTGGTCGGAGGCCAACTGGTGCCGTGAGGAGTGGGATGTGCGGCTGGCAGCGGAGAGCGTAGAGCGTGTGTGCCGCATCGCGTTCGATCCACGCTCCCGCTATTGGTATGTGCAGGGGACGTATGACTGAGTACGTCGAATTGCACGCTCGCTCTGCCTTCTCCTTTCTGGAGGGCGCATCGCTGCCTGAAACGTTGATAGAGCGAGCTGCCGAACTGGAGATGCCAGCGTTAGCACTGCTCGACCGCAACGGTGTCTATGGTGCGCCACGCCTTCACATGGAAGGACAGAGGCGAGGTGTACAGGCGCACATCGGAGCAGAGGTTGCGGTGAGCGACCTGGGACAGCGGTTGCTGCCTGCGAAGTATCTGCCGCATCAGCATCCGATTGAACCGGTGCGGCTGCCGCTGCTGGTGGAATCACGCGCTGGATACAAAAATCTCTGTCGCCTTACCACCCATTTCAAATTACGGGAGAGTAAGAAGGCTGAAGGCTCGGCGCTCACGAGCGATTTCGAGAAATACAGCGAAGGACTGGTATGCCTGACAGGTGGCAGTGAAGGGCCGCTGGCCGCTGCACTGGCAGGCGGAGGCTATGACGCTGCACGACAGACCGTCGAGCAATTGGTGAACATCTTTGGCCAGCGAAATGTCTACGTCGAGTTACAGCGCCACTTCGACCGCGAAGAAGAGCATCGCAACCGGGCGGCCATCCGTATCGCACGGTCACTGAATCTGCCTCTGCTCGCCACGGGTGGAGTGAACTACGCGACGGAGTATGAGCGCGAAGTCATGGATGTCTTCACCTGCATTCGCCATAAGAGAACGCTCGATCAGGCGGGCCGACTGCTGGCTGTGAATGCTGATCGGCACCTGCGCTCCGCAACCGAGATGCGGCAGCTCTTCTACGACTACCCGGATGCTGTCTCCAACACGAGGGAGCTATCCACACGGCTGCAATTCGAGATGACCGGGCTGGGTTATGAGTTTCCGGCGTACCCCGTGCCGGACGGGGAGACGATGGACTCGTTTCTTCGCAAGCGCACAGAGGAAGGCATACGCAGGCGCTATCTTCCGAAGAATGACCCGGCTCTGTATGCCAAAGCGACACAGCAGTCCGAGCGAGAGCTGCGGCTGATCGAGCGGCTAGGGCTGGCCGGATACTTCCTCATCGTGTGGGATGTCGTGAACTTCTGCAAGAGCAACGGCATCCTGATTCAAGGCCGCGGTTCTGCAGCGAATAGCGTCGTCTGCTACGCGCTCGAAATCACTATCGTTGATTCGGTTGGTCTGGACCTGCTCTTTGAACGGTTCTTGTCGGAAGAGCGTGGTGAATGGCCGGACATCGACCTCGATCTGCCGAGCGTGACTGACCGTGAGCGGGCGATTCAGTACGTCTATCAGCGATACGGCGAGCTGGGCGCGGCCATGACAGCCAATGTATCAACGTTTCGCAGCCGTTCCGCCTTCCGCGAAGTGGGCAAGGTCTTTGGCTTTGACAAAAAGACTGCGGGACGGCCTGCGGGCTTGGCGAGTTCGTGGGAGTGGAAAGGCCCTACGGACACAATGGAGAACACCGTCAAGGCTGCAGGCTTCGACATGCGGAACTCGCGCAATAAGAAGTTTCTGGAGATGGCCGAACGGATACAAAATCTGCCACGCAATCTCAGTCAGCACTCAGGCGGCATGGTGATCTGTCAGGGGCACCTCGATTCGGTCGTGCCGATTGAACGGGCGTCGATGGCAGGGCGAACAGTAGTCCAGTGGGACAAAGACGACTGTTCCGATATGAAGATCATCAAGGTTGATCTGCTAGGCCTTGGAATGCTGGCCGTGCTCGCCGATTGTCGTGAACTGGTACCGAAACACTATGGCGCGGCTCTCGATTATGCCCAGATCCCGCAGGAAGACGCTGTCTACGAGATGATCCAGCGAGCGGATACGGTTGGGTTATTTCAGATCGAAAGCCGGGCTCAGATGTCGGCGCTGCCACGCACGCGGCCTGACACTTTTGAGAGGCTGTCCCAGCAGGTAGCCATCATCCGCCCTGGGCCAGTTACAGGAAAATTTGTAAATCCCTACATCGAGAGAAAGCTGGGCAGGCAGCCGATTACCTACCTCCATCCGCTGTTTGAACCGTTTCTTAGGAGAACGCTCGGCGTTCCGCTGTTCCAAGAGCAGGTGATGAAGATCGGGATGGTTGCCGCGAATCTGACGGGAGGCGAAGCGGAGGAGCTGCGCAAGGCGATGGGTGGCAAACGATCGGAGGCCATCCTTGCCAGGATGAAGTCACGACTGATCGAAGGCATGACGGCGAACGGCATTGCGCCGGATGTGCAGGTCGAGATTCTACGGATACTCGCGACCGTCAAAGAGTTCATGTTCCCGGAGTCTCATGCTCACAGCTTTGCCTCCATCGCTTATTCGAGCGCCTATGTGAAGTTTCATTACCTTGCGGCGTATACGTGCGCACTCCTCGACAATCAGCCGATGGGCTTTTATTCGCCGTCTACGATCATCAACGATGCCAAGCGTCATGGCTTGAAGGTTCGGCCTATTGACGTACAGCATTCGGAATGGCTCTGCACTCTGGAAGAGTTGGACGAAGCCGACCGTAGCAAATACTCCGATCCTCTGGCTGTCCGCATTGGGCTTCGGTATGTGAAGGGATTGCGGGAGGAGATTGGCAACGCAATCACAGTCGCCAGACAGACGGATGGGCCATTCGCCTCTGAATACGATCTCAAGCGCCGCGTGCCCTCGATCCGAAAGACAGAGCTGACGCTCTTGGCGAAGGCTGGCGCATTCAACTGGACTGGGAAAAAGCATGATCGCCGCACGGCTCTCTGGCGCGCGGAACGCGCTGGGCAGAGTGTAGGGCCGCTCTTTGAAAACATTCCCGATGAATTCGAGATCGACGAAACCTCGCCCCTCTTGAGCATGACGATTGACGAGCGCCTGGTCGCCGACTTCTTCATTACGGGGTTCACCGTAGGGCCGCACCCGATGACCTACCACCGGGCGGAGATGAACGAGGCTGGCGTCCTGCGTGCCGCCGATCTGAAGGCAGTGCCGGACGGAACATTTGTTCGGGTTGCCGGAGCGGTAATTGCGCGGCAACGTCCTGGGACAGCAAGCGGCTTTATCTTCCTCAGCAATGAGGATGAGACAGGCATCTCGAATGCGATCATTCATCCCAATCTCTATGAAGCAAACCGAGTGGCTGTGACCCGAGGAAAGTTCCTGGTCATCGAAGGCATACTTCAGAATCAGGATGGGGTGATTTCGGTGAAAGCGTCGGCAACTCGCGTGTTGAAGCTTAGCGATTTGGATGTCCGGTCGCATGATTTTCACTGAGACCAGGATGTCTGTCTTCGTGAGGTCAGATCGCAAGGCGCAAGGGGAGGGGTGTAAGCAAGGCTTGGTTTCCCTCTGCGTGCGCACCAGCGCGCCGGAACTGACAGGGTCGGCGTTACGGGCAGGAACTGGCCCGCTAGAGAAGGGAGCAAAGACGCGGGACCGCGGCTGAAGCGCGGGAGGAGACTTCCTCCCGGAAAGGTAGAATTGACGTAATATACCCGTTTAGGTATACGTTATGGGACAGACGAAAGGATTTCTGGGATGCCTGCTATCGCCCAAGCCCGATTAAGACGGAAACCGGTAGTCCGTGATCGCCGACGAGTGACCGAACCACGAGACACGAAAGTGCAACTCGCGGCGCTCGTGACCAAGAGCATCGCCAACCGGCATCTTGGACAGGCAGACGCAGCCAGGCTACTTGGCCTGACCCAACCCAAGGTATCTGCATTGGCTAACGGGAAATTGAGTGGATTCTCGGTCGAGAAGCTCATGGAGCTACTGACAAAACTCGGAGCCGAAGTCGAAATCATCATTCGCAAGATCCCCAGGCAAGCGGAATCACGCATACACATCAGCGCCGCGTAAACAGAGGAACGGACAGAACAAGAATGCCTTTAGCAACACAAATCCGAGTTGATAAGAAAGCCAACGTGAAGTCTCGCGACCTGTTGGCTCGTCTTGATCCGACCCATGAATGGGGGAGCAAGGCCGAAGTGAGTCTCTATCTGGATCGTTGCCAAGTAGACACTCCAGAACAAGTCGTAAAAAAAGTATGGGAAGAGATATCTGCGCGCAGAGCCAAGCTGCCAAAGGTGGTTGATTTCGGCGCAGGAGATGGAAGGTTTGCACGTTATGGGAAGTTCGGAGCCTACGTTGGCGTAGAAATTGACGGGTGGCGCTGCATGAAGGCCAAACTCCCTGCGAACGCCCAACTCATACACTCCTGCGTGTTCAATGTCGCAATCGCCGATGCGGACGCTTGTGTAGGAAACCCGCCCTATGTGCGCAATCAGGATCTTCCCATAGGCTGGCGTCAGTCGGCCTCATCAAAGCTGCTAGAGCGAAGCGGAATCGCGTTATCTGGCCTCGCGAATGCTTGGCAGTACTTCTTCATGCTGTCACTGATTAGTGCGAAAGAAGACGGCATTGTCGCGTTGGTTATTCCGTATGAGTGGGTATCGCGGCCATCCGCCAAAGCTATTCGTGACTACATCAGCTCTAAAGGGTGGTCAGTGACGGTTTATCGCTTACTGGACGAATCGTTCGATAGGGTTCTCACGACTTCTTCAATCACTATCGTCGACAAATCACACAGGGATGGTACTTGGTCTTATTTCCAACAACAGGCAGACGGCTCATTCCTATCCTGTGCCAGTGTGACGACCAGTTCCGGCAAGCTGGTGAGCTATTACAAGCGTGGACGCGAAGAGGCGCTCACTGTTCGGGCTAAACGCGGATTGAGTCCGGGTACGCAGAAGGTGCTCACACTTTCGGATGGAGAACGTGCTCGCTTGGGTCTGCGTGTTGACGTAGATGTGGTGCCGTGTGTGACGACCCTAAAGCACCTGCCCAGCGGTGAGGCGCGACTCGATAAAGCTACGTTCGAGAAGTTCTACGTCAAAGCCGGCAAGAAGTGTTGGTTGCTACAAACAAGCGGTACTCCCTCAACGAGGTTGCAAGCGTACTTGGACGCAGTACCGTCAGCAGAGCGAGATACCGCGACATGCAATTCTCGCGACGACTGGTGGCGTTTCACGATGCCTGGGATACCTGACGTTCTGGTTGCGACAGGCTTCCTTGGATCAAACACTAAAGCAGTCGTGAACACCCATGCCGTTCGCGCGGTCGGCAGTGTCGCTGGCATCTATGGCGTGAAGCGTGCAGAGCGAGCGGGCTTTGCCAAACGCCTTGTTGCGAAACGCGTGGGAGACCGTGTAGTGGCTCACTCGCACGGACTAAGAAAGCTGGAGATCCATCAGTTGAACTACCTCATTCAGAAAGACGGAAAGCGGAGGCAGGCACATGCCTAACACTTCCACACTGATAGAGAGTGGCGATCTTCCGTTTACCATCGAAAGTCGCATTATCCGTGAACTTGGCGAGCGATTGGTCAAAGAGCCTGAGATCGCTCTGCTAGAGCTAATCAAGAACTCGTATGACGCAGACGCGACGAAAGCGCAAGTTTCGTTTGCACCCAGCAGCATCACCGTCACGGACGATGGCGTCGGCATGACGATTGATGAGTTCAAAGACGGCTGGATGAGGATCGGGACGAGTTCTAAGGAGTTACGGACGCATACGCGTGTATATGCAAGGCCCGTTTCTGGTGAAAAAGGAATCGGCCGTTTCGCGGTGAGGTATCTAGGAAGAAAGCTCTCATTACAAAGTATTGCGAGAGATGCGCAAAATCGTCGCACTCTTCTCAAAGCAGAGTTTAACTGGCCGGAGTTCGACAAGAATGCAGACCTTGGAAAAGTGCGGGTCCCTTATACTCTTGAGCTCGCCCCGGATTCCGAGCCAGACGGAACGATCCTGACCATCACTGCAGTTAGAGCCAATACCGACGAAATTGATTTCCGCCTCTTACGGACTTCATCTCTCAACGTGGTCACTCCATATCGAACTCTGCTCAATGAAGAATTCGGGGGCAAGGCCAAGAAGCGCAAGGGACAGAAAAGTGATCCCGGCTTCAGTCTTGAGCTTGAGAAACGACAAGGTGATGAAGACGATGACGACGATGCCGTCGAAACATCCGATGTTGCGGCCGAAATCCTGGATGCGTACGTTCTCCGGGCCGTAATGGAACTTGCAGATGATCGGTTGTCGATTTCGGTATACTCCCGCGACGAAGACGAGCCAGAGATTCAGATTACGGACGAGGTCGACAATCTCGCAGGTCGGGTCTATGCGGACATCCGCTTTTTCCCGCAGCGTGCAGGCACATTTCAAGGTCTCTCCGTAAATGGCACTAGAGCTAAAGGATGGGTAAAGCGCCATTTTGGAGTCGCTGTGTTTGATCGGTCTTTTCGCGTGTATCCCTACGGAACTGCAGGAGACGATTGGCTGCACTTGAGCGAAGACGGCGCGAAGAACCTGAGAAATCCTCGGTCTTCAGTCGCACAGACTCATCTGAAGATGGATGAACCAACTCGGCAATCGGTCACAGAGAATTACATGCTGATGCTTCCGTACAACGAGCAGCTTGTAGGCGTCGTTCAAGTAGAAGGACAGCGCAATCGAGAGCAAGGTGACTCGCCGACTGGACTCGTGGTTTCGGCGGACCGAGAGGGCTTCGTCCGTAATGATGCACACGCGCAGCTCGAAGATTTCGTGCGGGGAGCCATCGAAGTTATGGCTTACGTCGACCGCGATCTTCAGAAGAAACGCAAGGCGGAAGAACGAAGGTTGGCGCTTGTGGATATGCGTCGCGAAACCCGTAGCGCTATTCGCGAGATCGAGAACAGTCCAAACATCTCCGCACAAGTTAAAGACAATCTCATCCGCAGTCTGACGAACACGCAAAAGAGCGCTGACACTATTACCCAAATCTCAAAAGAGCGTGAATCATCGCTTGAGATTATGAGTTTGCTCGGAGTCATAGCCGGATTTATGACCCACGAGTTCGGGACTGCTCTGGATGAGCTTGAACGAGCGCACGATCGCTTGGCGAAGCTCGCGAAGAAGGACGCATCCTTCGCGGAAGACGCGACACTCTTGGCCTCTCGGATCGTCAACCTGAGAGATTTTGTTACGTATTCGCAGGGTTACATCCAAGGCACGTCTCAACGTCCTACAAAGCCCTATGCTGTGAAGCCGAGAATCCAACAGGTAATGCGTGTATATGGCAAATACTCCTCGGAGCGCGGTGTAAACGTTTCGATCGACATAGACGACGATCTTCTCGCGCCTCTCGTTCCGGTTTCTCTCTACAACGGTGTCGCACTCAACCTGTATACGAATAGCTTGAAATCCATAACGGCGAAGACTGGCAAAGGTAAAAAGGAAATTGCATTCCGGGCCTGGGATGAAAAGCAGTGGCAAATACTTGAAGTGTCGGACACAGGCGTCGGCATCCCGACTGCTCTCAGCTCCCGTATCTTCGATCCACTGTTCACAACAACAGCAGACAATCGAGATCCTCTTGGATCAGGAATGGGGCTCGGCCTCTCGCTTGTACGGCGCTCTGTCGAGGCGTTTGGCGGTAAGGTCGATTTGGTGGACCCTCCTCCAGGCTTTGCCACTTGTTTTAGAGTTCGATTGCCTTTTAGGGAGCAGTGATGCTGAACATTGTCTTGATTGACGACGTGCAAGATGTGCTGACCGAGTGGACAACCGTACTCACTGCGCTGAAAGGTGATCGCGAGTTAGAGATTCGCCAGTGGTTGCCGTCCAACAACGGCGAGACGGCCGAAGATGGGTTCAATAAGAACATTGATCCTGACACGGTTCTGGTTATCACCGATTACGACCTTTCAAAGGGCGGCCAAAATGGTTTGCGTGGTTCTGCCATCGTGAATTGGTGCAATCGCCGTCTGCTACCAGTCGCAGACTACTCGCGTGACAACAAAGCCCGTCTTCCAAAAGAACCCGATCAGTACGAGCTTCGCGCCGACTCGAATGCTGAGAAGAGCGCCCCATTCATGCTCAACCTTTTCGATGGCTTTGTTTCGCTAAGGAAATCCATCGCCGATGATTGGGAGAACCTAAGCAAAAAGAAGAGCCCTGCTGCGATTCTCGCTGCGGTCCTTGGTCGTCCTCTTGAAGAAAGCCGATTCGCACTCTATGGAGTTAAGATCGGCGCAACGAATCTCTTGGAGACCTTGGAAGAAGCGGAAGACAAGGAGAACGAAAAGCAGAAGTTTATGACCTATCTCTTAGGTCACTTGCTGTTCAACGTCATCATGCGGTTCCCTGGACCGATCGTGGACTGTCATGCTCTGGCAGCATTTTTGGGAGTCAATGTCTCTGAAACGGACAAGCTCGCTGAAACCTTCCAGCCGGCAAAGTACGATGGACCGTTTGGCAGTAAGTCTCCGTACTATTGGCTATCCGATGTTGAAGAGGTATTGGAGGGCTTCCCTGACATTGTGGAGATTGAAGGCTCGCCATCTATTGGCCGGATCAATCGCTTGACCCTTGAAGCAAAATTTGGGCAGCTCGCTAAACATGATTGTCCCAATCGGTGTCACGGTGAGGAGGGCGGCTTTATCTGCGCCTTCACGAAAAAAACAGTGTGCCTGCGGACAGATTGCTCGGTTGCGTCGAACACTTGGATTCCTCAAGGGGCGCGGCTTTGCAGGATTGAAAAGGAATACTACAACGAGTGGGCGCCCATGTTGGGCTTCTGAGAATCGAATGACTAACGTTAATTACAGAATACGAATGGGTCTTGTCGGGCAGCTCGAAGCGATCCGCGATGCCATACCACGATTGAACAACGCGGCGACGGTTGTCCCATCAGATTTTCAGGGGACGTTTGTTGAGAGACGGAGCGATGCTCAAGTTGTTGAATACGACATGCACCCGGTGATGCTTATATTGCCTGAGCGAGTCGATGATACTGAAGCAGAAATGCATATTGTCTTGGAAGGGCGGATCACGATTGACAAGACTCATTTCAGCGAGCATAGGCAACTCAGGACGATCTCTTTTGGTACGCAGGTCGGGTATTTTCGCCTCAAAAAGAACGATGGCGTACTGCAGCATGTCTTCGGAGCACATTACGATCTGACGGAGAATGAAACTGGACACCCGGCATTCCACGCACAGCTCAAACACAAACTTGAGTTCGCGGACATCGTTCAGAAGAAATATACGGGGCAGACACTCGACACGAAAAACTTTATGGAGAATCTGCTAAAAACAGCCCGGCTACCTTCCGCACAGATGGATGTGTTCGCTTTCCTTCTTCAGGCTGTCGCGGACCATCTTATGTCGCCAAGCCTCTCGACAGACGATGACAAGAAAGTGTTCAACGGACTGCTCGGAAAGAATAAAGAGATTCAAGGGCGTGGTTATTCGATCCAGAGACTGCAGGAGCAATCCGCTACCATCTGCTATCGCTCTGTTCATTGGTATCCCACTGTCTGAACGCTACTTCATGCCTGACACGTCGTTGCTTTAGACGGCTAGCCTACCGGCGCGACATTGGATAAATACTGAACCTCACAGGAAGTAGACTGCGCCCCATGATTCTGCAAGTGAAGAAGCTGAACAACGGCCAGAGCGAGATATGGCTGAATGACGAGCCGAGACATACCGTAGCGACCAACGCTATCCGCAATGCTTTTCTCGCAGTCGACGATGCGGAAGAGGCCCCCACCTTCGCCGCAAGGTCTTTGCAAATAGGCGAGGAAGCGTCCTATGACGGCCTCAATGTTGCAGAGATCGCTACCAAGCTGGGGCTGATCGTGGTGGGACGTTAACCATGACGGCAAGCAGCGCGCTCTACAGTTGCAATGACGCACTTTGGTCCGTAGCAAGTTGTTGTCCGGTTTGGAGTGAGGACGACTTGACTACGTCGTGAGACAGTTTCTCGACAAGAGACGCCGCATTATCGGTATAGATATGGGCATCATGCGATCCCCGCGACACGGCCACGTATGCGAAACGCTTGTTAATGAGGTCTGCATGAACGTGGCTATCGAGATTCACCATGACACGTTCCGCCGTGAGTCCCTGGGAACTATGACTGGTGACCGCGTAGCCGTGATCGAAGTGCCGCATCTGGTTGGCATCGAAACTGACCGCTTTGCCGTTGTCCATCTTTACGGAGAGTTGGCCGTCTTTGTGGATGCGTTGCACGATGCCAAGGTCGCGATTGGCAACGCCCAGTTCCTTGGAGGGCGCGGTGAAGCTCAAACGGTCGCCGACAGCAAACTCTCGTTCCAACTCGCGGTAGACGGTCACGCCGTATAACCGCGCAGGGTTATACGTGGCAGTTGTTCCGTCCTCTTTCTGAACGGTCAGCAGGTTGTCTTTGGGTTGGGTCGCAATGACCTTCGTATAGCTCTGCTTTTCAATGCCGATGTCCTGACTCCCGCGAGGATAGTAGAGTACGTCATTCACGGCATAGCGAGCGGCCCAGGTACGGTCGGCTCCAGTCATATCGGAACGCGGCGCGAGAACGCGCATCGCATGATCTTCTGCGGCGACTGCGCCGAGGGCTTGCAATTCGGAACGCACGGCCTGATTGATCTGACGGCGCGAGGCATTGTCGGGCGAGACGACGATGGTGTTGTCCGGGTTGGCAGCGTAGCTTCGAGCAATCGCCGCGATACGCTGCTGTGCATCGGCAATCTCCGTAACGCGCCCCTGTTGTTCCAACAGGGCGACGCCCTCTGCGACTTCGCCACGCGACAGATGCTCGACCGCCTTAAGCAGTTCCGGGGCATCTCGTTGACGCACGATCTGGTCAAGCTGGGTGGTCTTCATCCCGGCATTGACCAACTGCTCGAAAGGTTTGCCCGCTTCGACGCCCTGATGCTGGCGGGTGTCTCCGATGAGCAACACGCGGTCGCTGGATTCGAGTTTGGCGAGGAAGTCACGGACCTGTTTCGTGCTGGCGAGACTGGATTCATCAACCATGTAAAGATGACGGTCGGGGTTCGGCTGGCCGGGACGGACGAGGAAACCCTGTAGGGTGTCGGCAGAGATACCGGCGGCGCGGAGCTGGTTGGCGGCGCGGGATGTCGGGGCGAAGCCTTCGACGACATAGCCGCGTTTTTCAGCTGCTTCACGAACCGATTTCAGAAGGGTCGTTTTTCCGACACCAGCCCGTCCCTCCAGCCCTTGCACGACATCGCGCGAGGTTAGAATCTCCTCGGCGGCAGACCGCTGTCCGGCATTGAGATGCTGCTGCTTTTCGGTATGGGCGACGGCAGCTTGTATGGACATGATCTGCTCGGCGCGCCCCTGTCCCTGTTGCATCCGGCGCAGGATTTCTTTCTCGGCGCGGATGGTCTCTGCTGTCGTGAACTGCCGCCCGCTGTCATGTTTCTGGCCGGGCACATGCTGGAACTCCCCGGCTGCGACACGCGCCTCGAAGCTGGTGCGAACTTCCGAGTACGTTGTTTCACTCATACCGCGTCGCAACGCATCGCGGTAAAGCTCGCGTTCGTCGGTGACCGCCTCGCGCTCAAAGCTGCGGTCGCGGGCATAGGTGACAGCCTGCCGTGCCACCAGTTGCGAACTCTCCCGGTCATGCTCGGGCGCATATTCCTGACCACGCCTCCGTGCGTCCGTCACAACTTTGTCGGCCTGGTTGCCGAACTCGGCGGCGATCTGCCGATGGGCGGCCAGCACCTCGGCTGGCGAGTGAATTTCCTTGCGGTCACGGGTAGAGTGCGCGGCGATCTGCGCGGCCTCCGGCCCCTGATAGCCGGTCTTTTCCAGATGCTCGCGTATCTGCTGGCTGCGAGGGCTAGAGGCGTCAAGGTACTCCTGTGAGTAGCCTCTGATCTCCGGTGCGCCACTGCGTCCCGGCTCAATTTCGTAGCCGAGATTGCGGAGACGATAGGTCAGTTCCGATTGATACACGGCAGTGGCAAACTGCTGTGACTCGAACAGGCCGCGCTCCTGCAAGGCCCGCGTCTGTCCGTTGTCGCGCACGGCGACATTGAAGATGACGGCGTGGGTGTGGAGCTGCGGCGCGGCATAACCGTCCACGGGTCGCGCGGTATCATGCTCGAACTTCGCTGCGATGAACTCGCCGGTGGTTTCGGCGGCGTGGTTGCCGCCGATGCGGGCTTGCGTGTACCTTTCCAGTTCGCTCAAAGCAACGTTCACCGCTTCCCGGTGCGCGTCCCTCACCCGGTCATCCCCACCGACGAGCGCGGTGAGTGAAACCGACTTGGGCGCGGAGAATGTGGCGTCCCAACCGGCGCGATGTTCTACTGGCGCGACTGTCTTACCGTCCGCGCCTTCGTATTCCTGGACGACGCGATGACGTACAAGCTGCTCGGCGGTATGAGGGTGTTGGCCGTCCGCGAGCCGCGCAAAATGTTCCTCACTCACGGCTCCTGAGAGGTCGAACTTTTCAGCCAGCTTGCCATGCCACTCGCCCAAGGTCCGGTCGTCTTGCTTCCAATAATTCTGTTCGGCAGACGTGAACTCCTTGGCGTGGTAGGTCTGCGCCTGCGTTGCGGAAAGCGGTTTAGAGATCGTCAACATGGTTAATCTCCCAACGAGAATCCTGTCTCGACCGACTCGTCTTCGCTATCGCCGGGAACGGTGGTTGCCGTTATGTCCGCAGACTGCGGCGGCTTCTTCGTGAGCGTTTTTGGATCGAAGGTAAGGTCATCGTCGTCCAGCGGACGCGGCACAAACGCGGGCTGGGTGGCGGGGATGTCGTGATAGGCAAACGAGAATCTGGCGACGTGGTTTCCCAATTTTAGAAAGGCGTGCCGGTCGGGAAGCCCGGAGATTTCCGAGTCCAGTACCAAGGGCTCGACCTGGCGCTCCACACTGAAATTGTTGCCTGCTCGTAAGCCGGTGGAGTGTGTCTCCCGCAGCCGCTCGATCTCAACTTTGCCAATGGCGTTTGACACCCATTCGGCGGCCTTCGGCTCCGTGATTTTCAGGAATATCTTGGTGGCCGGCTGCGATAGCATCACCTCGGCCAGATGACCGTAGATCATCTCAAGCTGCGCCTTGCCCTGAAAGCCAAGGATGAGCGGGTTCTTTGCCTTTCTGTTCTCTGTGATCGCAGTATGCAACTGCGGCAGACGTTGCAGACTCGCCAGCTCGTCCAGCACGAACCAGACGGGATGTTGGCTCTCTTTCGGCTCGTTCAGGAGACGCAATACGAGCAAATCAATCCAGAGGCTATGAAGCGGACGCAGGGCCTCGCGTTCGCTGGGCTTCGACGTAAGGAAGATCCATCCTTTGCGATGGTCTGCCCATTCGGTCGCAGTCCAATGACTCGCGGCCTTCTCTTTCCGTGGAAGCATCCGCAGGCTATCAGCGATCAAACCGAGTGAGGCCAGGACGCCGTTGCGCTGCTGCTGCGCTCCCTTCGCGATCATCATTGCCATCTCCGTGTTCTGGACGCGGCGGTCTACCTCGTCGGGGTTCGCCATCCACTCCACCAACTCCTGCGGCGTGGGGCCGAAGGTCAGCAGATGGGCGAAGATTTTCTGCGGAGTCTCGGTGAAAAATTCGCCTTTCTTATCCGTTGTCGGTTGGTACAGGGACGCGGCAATGGCCCTGGCCTCGGCACGGCGGCGCAGCTCTTCGGATGGCCCCCAATAGGGGCAGCGCGCATCGAGCGGATTCAAAATGATGTCGCCGCGGCTGGGGTCATAGAATCGCTGCACAAACTCGCAAGCTGGGTCGTACACGATGGCAGAGTGACCGCGCTCCTTGATCTGTACGAGGAGCTGCATAACCAGCCTGGACTTGCCCGCGCCGGTATCGCCCATGATCTCGATGTGCTGTCCTTCGGCACGTTGCGGGATACGCATGAGGTGCTTCGACTCGGTAGTTTTGAAGCCAACACCATCGCCTTTGACTGCTTTATTGAAGCCATTCGGAGAAACCAGGACCGGCCCTTTCAAGAGTCGCCCGTACTTCATCTCTTTGAGCCGTTGAATGTCTTTACGGACGGCGAACGGGAGCTGGAAAAGAAACGCGGCAAGCCCTGATAAGAGAGGAATACGGAAGATGCCCACGAACGTATCCCCGTCGTAAACGAAGCGCCGCAGGTACTCGTGAAGGGGCCGATTCATGTAACTGACCTTCGCTCCGCGATACAGGAAAACAACTCCTGCGGCGCGAGCTGCCGGGGAGAGTTCGAGCGGAATCGGCTTGCCGATCGGCTGTGGCGTAGAGCCTGGCTGCACGTCGGCCTCGGTAACAGGCCGGACGTGATGCTGGCGGTCGGCTACCGTCACAAGCTGGTAGTCGCTGCTCTGGCGCATCGTGCCGAGGACGCCCGTTTCGACATAGCAAGAGAGATAGTACCGTTGTAGCGGACTCATTGCGAAAGCAAGATGGAGATAGACGCAGAGACCGGCGACGGCGAGTGCAACGAAAACGGCTCCGAAGCTGTATACGGGATAGTGAGGCGGACGGACGATAGTCTCTTTCCGCCCCCATTGTGTGTCGGTCATGGCTGTTCCGATGCCCCTTCTGCATAGCTGGCGAGCATGTCTGCTGCCGCCTTGCGCTTATTGGTTTTCACGTACCGGAGCATTTCCTTGAATTGCTCCGGCGTCATCTTTTCGCCCCGCAGCAACGGCTCCAGAGCGTTGACGAGCAGGAGCCGAATTGCCTGAAGCTCGGTGAACGCGGCGACCGTCAGTGGGCTGCGCTGTTCCCGGATGGCAGCCAGCAGTACATCCCGAATCCACTCACTGAGCCATTGGCCGCGACTCTCTGCAATCTGTTCGACCTGGGCATACTCTGCCTCGGTCAGCTTGGTACTCGCTGTCTTGTGACGGCTGATGCGGGCGGGCCGATGAAGAGAGTCCGGTGGTGAAATCTGGTGGGCGCCAGCCATTCCAAAGCTCCTTTCCGCAGGTAGCCATATGGCTACCGGAGTGCGGCAATCTGCCGCGTTTCAACGAGTCTCTATATGGCTACAAGAGTAGCCATACGTCTCCCTGTGAGGGATGGAGTGTCAACATTCCTCCGGTGCGCAGCACCGCTGTGGCTTGCCACAGATATAGGCGCGGGATCATGCCTTCGATCCCGCCACAGATGGAGGTGTTTGTATTGCCGATGACGCCGGGGCAGCGGGCTTTTTTTCCTGCTCGGCAACATCATTTCCGTTGCCGCGACGAACACGAAGTGTCGGCGTAATCCGCTGCGCTTCAGGCGACTTCAGGAACTCCTGGAAGTCGCGATCCTTGGAGAAGACATAGGCGACCGCTTGTTCGACGACATCATCGGCGGATGCGCGAATGAAAGAGGCATACTGGTCGATTCGCGTAGCGGTCGAGTCAGTGAGTCGAATGGAAGCGCTAACGTGGCGGGTTTGGGTGACTTCAAGTAGTGGCATGGTGTTCTCCTTTGGTAGTGCAATCAGGCAATCTTTCTACGAGCGACCATCCGCTGTGCGGTGGCCGCGATCTCCCGAGCACGCACGGAGCAAAGTGCGGAGGGGAGTTCAAAGCGGCGACGCTCGGAGAGCATCGTTATTACGTCGTCAATCGGAGCGCCTTCAAGGAACCATTGACGGGCGGATGCAACGTCAACGGTCCGCTGGGCGTAGTAGACGGGGTTCGGCTTATCGGCACGACGCGATGCCAGCTCGTGCGTCAGCTTGGCAGCGTCTTTGCCCTGGGCGAGCTCATGGCAAGCCCACGCCCAATCCCGTTCCGAATGGCTATCCTTATGAGCGGTAGAGCGCCGCGCGTTACCGCGAACCGGTAGCGTGGCAAGTGGCTCATCTTCCGGCGGGCGAAAGTCCGATGGATACGAGATCGCGTCAGAGGGATATTCGACCGTGACACAGTGAGCGGGAGAATACTTCCGATTGAGGAAACCGGGGATGCGGAGCACCCGGTTGCAATCGGTGCAGGCAGGGTCGCCGCCGAATGCAATCGTCAGTTGCTTCAAAGTGATTTCCTGTGTGTCCAAATCGAACCCTTTGACGCGCCAGAGCACCTGATACTTGCCGGGAGATGTCGAGAGGATGACGGTCGGAATCGGCACGTACTCCGAGGCTCTAAGCGTAGCGAGACGAGCATCCCCATCCTCGTCGATATCGAGATACAGATGAGAAACGGAAGCGATGTTGTCTTTGGTGCGCTTGCGGCTGCCGTGGCGTAATGGATTAGCTGCAACGTAAACATTCGCGCCGTTATGGTTCTCGTGCGTGAGCCATCCGAGATAGCGCGGCGCGAGCGCCTGCTCCAAGGTCACCACACGCTGCTGGGTCTTTGCTGGTATCTCCGTGCGTAGCAAGAGAGCAATCGTCGAGCCCGGTGCAAAGCAACGGGCGAGAAAGTCTTGGGCAATTTCATTCATTGAATCCCCTCCATCCGGTCTATCAATGCGAGCGCGATACCAAGGGTTTAGCAGCCGAAGAAGTCCGGCTCATGCCGGACTTCCAAGCAGTTGTGACCCCGCTAGAACGGGATGTCATCGTCCGTCGTCACTGGCTCTGCCTCAAGCTCCTCCGGGGTAGCCTTCTCTGCCCGGTCCAGCTTGAGGATCGAAGTCACCCGAACGCTGTCAGTGCGAACCGGCTTCTTCGCCTTCTTCGGCGTGTACTCGATGTGGCGAATCTCTCCCTCGACCTGGATGTGCGCACCCTTCTTGAGCGTGGCGGCAAACTCGCTGAACTTGCCGAAGACGATGCAGCGATGCCATTCGGTATGCGAGATGTACTCGCCGGTTTCTTTGCTCTTGTATGAGGTCTTGGTGGCGATGGAAAACGTGGTGAACTTCTGGTCGTTCTTGCCGGTGCGTACTTCCGCGTCGCTGCCGAGGAAGCCCATAAGGATTGCTTTGTTCTGGTACATGGTGGTGATCTCCGTTTCGTTGAATTTCCCGTATCCTGCTCGGGTCACACTTAGCGAAGCGAGCGAGTGGGCCCGGCTCCCAAGTGCCAAGGAGTGCTTTCTTGGTGTGGGCCCGGAAGAAGTTTGTGCGGCGTTCTTTGCCGCTGCCTTCAAACTTGTTCTGGGAGGTGCCGAGAAAGCAGAGCGACGCCGTGCCGCAGGGCGCCGGAAAGGCCCCGAAGCGTGATCCCGAGAAGAGGACGGGATACGAACCGGTAGGCACCCATATGCATCAAAAGATCCCCAACGCTTCCCGCGACGCAAAGCCCGGCTGAATACCATGCCCACGGACGGAGCCACTATCTCTACAAAGGAACGGCCTGAGCACGCTAAATGGCATCTGCACCTCCTCTGGACGGCAACAGGGATTGCCACGCTGGGCGCATTCAGAGACGAGTTGGGCTGTGCAGCTATATGAGCCGCATGTAGAAGCATGGACGCAACCTCAGTTCGGATTGAATTCGTTAGCTGAAAGTCCGCGCGTCAGGCGTCGGAGGCACGATAGACCTCCTCGGTGATGAACGACTGTTCGGCGTGGCTGTAGCCGGAGACGGTAATCAGTTCCCGGACTCTTCGGCGGCCCTTGGCATCGCGCTCACAGTGCAAGACGAAGTCCACGGCTTTTCCGGTCTGCGATCGGACAAACGCCTGGTCTAAATTGGTTCTTGCACTCAGGGCCATGTCAGCCAGCCTATCCAGCGCATCCAGAGCGGAGTCCGCGTGCAATGTAGAGAGCGTTCCCCCGTGCCCGGTGTTCATGGCCTGCAGCAAGTCGTAGCCGCATTCGTCGCGGATTTCTCCCATGATGATGCGGTCGGGACGGTGGCGGAGAGCTGCCGCCACCAACTGACTCGGCGTGATGGCAACCTGGCCGGGGATGGCAGCGACTGCCTCCCAGCGAACGGCATTCGGATGAGCGATCTTCAGTTCGGCAGGTTGTTCGATTACGACGAGTCGCTCCTGCATCGGAACATGGTCGAGAAGGGCCTTCATTAGCGTCGACTTCCCTGAGCCTGTGCCGCCGCTGATAATGCCGTTCTTCCGCTTCTGGATCAAGTTCACAACGTCGTCGCGAACGAGGGATGGGAAGCTACCGGCAGCCACGAGCTCGTCGCTGGTGAACCAGCGATTGAATTTGCGGACGGTGAGGGTAGGTCCATTGATGGAAGAGGGAGAGCCGACGACGGCCACACGCGAGCCGTCAGGCATACGCGTGTTAAGGATGGGATTCTGATGGGTAAGGTCTTGCCCAAGGATGCGGGCTACACGCTCAATGGCCGCTTGGAGGCGATCATTCGTGTAGGGCGTGGAAAGCGGAATATGCTCCACCACGCCTCCCTTATCCGCGAAGACTCCCGTCGTCCCATTAATCATCAAGTCGGAGATGGACGGGTCAAGCAGAAGCGCCCGGAGCTCGTCGGGAAAGAACGGGAGTATGAGTTCAAAACTCATCGCGTCGCTCCGGTAACGGGCTGGGCGATGGCATTGGGAGTCGTACCGGTAGTGCCTGGCGCAACAATGTCCACGGAGACCCGGTTTTCGTGGAACTCTGTGATGGTCAATCCCAGAGGGTTGATGAACTCATACTGCGGGTAAATCTTCGCCTGATCGCTGACCTGCTTGGGATTCAGGTAGTACGTCACGGAGAGCAACCAATGCTCCGTCCGTGGCTCATGCGAGTGTTCTTGGGAGAAAACCTTGTCGAAGGTCACGAGCGCCGTGCCGCGTGCGATGCGGACGCCTTGTACCATCTCCTCTGACATCGCCGTAATGGTGACGTTGCGAACCTGAACGTCGCTCGATTCGACCTGGCCACCGGTGACTTGAGAGGCGAGATGGTTCTGGTTGTCGGCCCCCATGAGCTGCGAAGCAAGCGGCCCTGACAGGAAGTAATAGTTGAGTGGATACTTCTTCGCAATCACATCCCGATTGATTGTGTAGCGATAGTTCGCCCAATCGGTGAGATACGTCCGAACTTCGCCTTCGCGGGGGCTGTAATTGAGGTCGGTATACTGGATAGCCTGCGCCCGTCCCATCTCGTCGATACGGATGTAGCGATTGGCAATGGGACGATGGGCCAGAGAAAAGTTCAGCCACATCGAGCCGCAGAGCAAGAAGGCTCCGCAGCCAATGATGAGACGGTAGGCTTTGCGCTCCGCATAGTGCGCCGAATAGACCTCATTGCCGATCTGGTCGGTGAGCACTGCTTGCTTCGGCGATAGAGCTGATTCAATGTGAGCGGTGTGGGCTGACATGATGTGTGTTGTTCCTTTCTGAGGCTGCGCGCAGAACCACGAATGTGTAGATCGTCCCAGCGGCCAGCAGGCCGACCAAGACAACCACAAAGAAGGGAGCGAACCAGCGCGGCCAACGTAGCTTATCGCCGCTAACCACCGCTAACCAAAACCAATTCCGCATTAGGCACCTCCTCCACTCTTCGCGAGCAATACCGCACCCCCGCCGACGGCACTCGGAGCGGCAGAAACGAGTCCTGCTGCTCCTCCGAAAATGGCTTGCGTCATCTGCGGGATGAACAACATATTGATGATGAACGCGACAAAAACCATTAAGCAAGGGATGAGATTGGCAATCCACATATCCATCGAGTAGTTGCCGTTGAAGGTCTGCTGAAGGAATCCGTTCATGAATCCAGCCCACACATAGATGAAGGCAGCGGCGACTGCGCGAATCATGGCGAAGCTGATGAGCACGTCGAGGAACTGAAAGAACTTGGATTTGAATGTCTGGGTCATCAGGAGTGGTACAAAGACCGGTCCAAAAAGTGCCGTAACTCCATACAGGATGAAGGCGCTGCAATTGATGACGAACAGGATGGCCGATGCCAGCCCAAGCATGATCTGCACTAGTACATAACAGAGGATTTGGACGGGGGCGGTGAAAGACGGCATGGATGTTCCATCGCCAGCCGTTTTCAGTAGCTGTAGAAGCTGGTCGAGCGAATGCTGATCGAAGGCGGCCACCATTGCTTGGGCGATGTAAGAAAAGAAGTGATTGATGCCAAAACTAGCTCCGGGAAAAGGATTCACCCAATAGTTCAGTAGAAGGCTGCAAACAATGAGCTTGAGCAGGAAGTGCGTGAGGTCGCCGGCACGGACAGGATGGTGGTGCAGCCGGAAGGTCATCGTACTGGTATTCCAATTGATGACCATGTTCACAAGAGTGAAGAGAGAGATGCCGCTTAACTCCGTCCAACCGAGTTGCGTCAGCGCGCCACCGTTCTGCGTCGTAAGATTCGTCAGATTGTTGGTGAACTGATACAGCCAGTCCATACCCGAGCTTGCTGACGGCAGTGCTTGTGCGAGAACGATGGCGACGCTCATGTGGGTCTCTCCCGAACGGTTTATGGAAGGTAGCTCTTCCAGGTCTTGCTTTCATTGCCAGCAGCGGAGTTGTGCTTCTTCCTGTCTTGCTCGACCTTCTTACGGAACGCCTCGTCTTCCTTCTTGCGCTGCTCGGCGTCGCGTTGCTGCTGTTCAAGAATGGCCGCGGCTTTTGCGGCCTCGTGGCGTTGGTAAATTGCGGCGCTGGCGATGGTAGCCAGCACCGCAAGAATGGCAATCAGCAACTTCGTGTTGAGCAGTTTCAGCATGGAATCGTCCTATTAGGGCAAGTAGGTCTGCCATGTGTTGCTTTCGTTCGCGGCACTGACGTCGTTGGTCGCGTGTTGCTGTTGAACGAAAGCGGCTGTGTTGAGGTCAGTCGCGGCGGCGTTGCGACGCTCCATGTTTGTCACGGCCATCTGAGAGGCAAGACAGGCCTGCATCGCGCCCTGATTCTGCATCTCGGACATCTTCTGCACCTCAGCCGCGTTGAGCAGATTGAGTTGCTGCACCTCGCTGTTGGTCGTGCTACTGCCGTCAAGCTGGTTAGCTGTCAGGCTGGAGTTGGCGGCTGTGTTTTGTGTCCGAGCGGCGCGATAAGCACCTACCGCAGTGATGCAATCGGGCGAGATGGAGTCGGACATCTCGATCATTGCGAGTTGGGACATCTGAGGGCTTCCGAGGGGCTGTCCTTGGAAGTACGACGTTACGTTGGAGCTAACCGGGGTTGTGGCAGTCTTCCATGCCGTGCTGGAGGCAGTTGCCGAATTGGTGTTGAAGGCAATCGTCATTCCGTTCGTTTCACCAAACATATTGGCGACATTCACGTTCTTCAGAGCGATCAACGTTGTTTGCCACTGCTGCTTCAGCGAGAAGTGCTCAATGTTGTTTTTGAGCATGTTGTACTGCGACTCGATTGTCGTGAGTTGAGACACCAGGCTGGCATAGCTGGTGGGATCGAAGACGATATCGCCGATTCCGAACAGGGCGAAGCTCGGAGTTGCTGTAAGCAGCAACGCAGCGCCCGCGATGATCCATTTGCGATTCTTGCGGTTCACTTTCATGGTGCCTCCTGCTATAGGGTTGAACTACATGCACTGCGGGCAGGTCGGGTCTAACCTGTCCAAGGGAAACGGAAGATGAACGCTGCGCTGGATGGCTTCGGTGGACTGGAGGTAAACCCATGCCAACGCATTGCGTCCGGTGGGGGTGGCAACCAGGGCAACTGCGAGGACAACGGCAACTACCGTTCCGAGAGCTTCGGTACGCGAGATGGCGAGGGTGCGCGGCATAACTTCAGTCCTCCTCATCGGCGAGCTGGCGGGCGACCTGGGGGATGACCGCAACCCATTCGGCGCCGCTACGCTCGATGGCTTCCGCGATGGAATAGTCCATCTCGGTAAGCCAGTCAGCACGATTGAGAACGAGCGCAACGGCAACTCGCTCGCCGGTGGATTGCACAGTCCACGCGGCTTGTCCGCCGCGCTTTGCATCAAGCGCCTTGCGCAGAAGATGTTGGTAACGGTCATTCATCGCGGACCTCCTTGCTCACAGCGTGGGATCGACGCGATGTTCCGCGTAGGACGGGATGAGGATGTCGCGTCCGATATACACGCGGGCGCGAGAGCCTTCTTTGAGCGTGATGACCGGAAGCCGATTCAGGAAATGGTTGAGCACCTGTTCGCCTTCTGCGGCGGTCTGTTCGGAGATGCCATTCCGAATCTGCGTAGAGGGATCAAGCACTGTACCGCTGTTGCCGATCTGGGCAAGGCCGCCAAGTCCGCCGATGGCGGCGGCGGCCCCGAACGCCAACAGGTAGCCGTGGTCAACCTTGGTGGCGAGACCGGTGGTGCCGATCTGGTCAAGACCGAGGTATTTGTCGAAGTCGAGAGAAAAGCCATCCGGACACACGGCACGATGAAAGGTGACAAACATCTTCCGCTGCTGGGCATTACCAACGCTCTGCACGGTTCCAATGAGCCGTGTCCCCTGGGGCATCAATAACTGTTGATGGTCGTGTGAGTAATAGTCCGTCGTCAGCATCACGAGGATGGGCCCAGAGAGTCCACCGTCGATGTGGTTGGTCACGACACCCTCCAGAACACTGCCTTCAAAGATCCGATAGAGGCGTCCCTGATATTCATCGAAAGGATACTGACCCATCGGATTGGCCTTGCCTGTCTGTAAGGAGGCCGCATCGACGGAGGCCGGCCTGCCAGAGGTATCTTCACCTCTAGTCAATTCGGTTGCAGCCTGCTTCTCCGACTGCACGGCGGTGGGGGAGGCTGAAGAGCCTGCGTGCGAAAAATCAATCGCCACCGTATCGCTATTGAGTGCGTCCTGCTGCTGTTTCTCGATTGCAAGACGTTTCTGTTTCGCCTCTGCCTGAGCCTCGGAGACATTTGAGGTATGTTGGGGGGCATTTGGGCTATCGCCATAGATGGCCGAACGCTGGGCAGCAGTCATCTGCGGCGTAGCCGTTGACTCTGGGCCCGGCACACTCTGTTCCTGCTGGAGTTGCTGCATAGCGGCAGCGAGCGCTTGTTGCCGCTGACGCTCCTCGGCGTCGTGTTCCGCTTGCATCCGTTGCTGTGCCTCGAAGCTCGATACCTGTTGGGCATTCGGCGTCGTCGGATTCATCGTGAGAGAGCTGGCGGGAGCTGCCTTCTTGCTGCCGTTCAAGAGGCTGGAGAGGTTCGCAATGCCGATCAAGGCGACGATGACTACAAGAGCGATCACGACCGGCATACTCTTGCGCAGCGGCGGTTTCGATTCAGGCTGCTCCGGCACGGTGGAAGGAATCTGTTCGTTCGGCTCCGGCATGGTTACCTCCCTTCTGTCGCGCGATGGAAGTCCACGCGCTGCTTGCCGATGGCGAGATAGCCGTTGTCAACCTGCTTCGGCACGGTATAGAGGCCATTGGAGAAGTCGAAGTTGATGAGAGATGGCTTCTTGTCCTTCACCTCATAGAGCGCAGGCGTTTCCTGGAATTGGCCGCGCAGGTAGGTGAACTTGTCGTCATGCCAGATCTGCTGCAGGCCAAGTTGTTTGGCTTTCTTCTCATCCCAGACGTAATCGAAGTGAAGTGAGCCGGGATACTGGCTCCGATTCGTCTCCTCTTTGCTCTGTTCGGCTTTTAGGATGGTCGCCTGTGCGGCCTGGGCGGCAGCGGCATCCTGTCTGGCCTTGTCGAGGTCTGCGGCCGGCACGAAGACGGGCAACTGTATCAGCCTGTCCTTGGCCGCCTTGTCGCCGGGCTCGATGAGCACTTTCGAGTCGTAGTGCGAATCGTCGTCTGCGGAAACCTCCCGCAACTGCAGGGTGTATTCGTTGCCGTGGTCCGAGACGATATGAATGTCCGTCGATCCGTTTGCCGTCTTCGGCTTCACGCTGATAAAGCGCGATGCGACGTGCCCGCCATCGAAGACCCAATCCACCGTGTCCCCGGCGAAGACGTTGGCTACCTTCTCCTCGGCTGGAAGGACAATCAACGTGGATTGGAGGAGTCCCGCGCGGATCACGGGCGGCGTCTGCGACTCCGACACCGTCACCGTACGCGGAGCATTAGGCTGGAGCGGATGCCCTGGCCCCGCCGCGTGCAGAGATGCGGAGACCAGCGCAAGGTGGAGGGCAACGGCGATGGGAATCGGTGGCTTCATGGGTTTGTCCTTTGTGAAATTGCTACTCCGTCTCACCTTGGGCAAAGCGTGTGATGCCCTCGGTGAGTCCGTACTTGGCGATAAGGCGGGAGCGGCGCACCCGATCCTTAGGTTTGGTGGAGAATGTCGCATAGCTGCGGCGGTCGAGATTCAGGCGTACAACCTTGGCGAGTCCGTCGCGACGCATATAAAGTGCCTCGCGATCCCGCAAGCTCTCGAAGAGAGTGAGCTGCTGTTCGTTCATCTTGAACAGCTCGGCGTAGCGTCTCCGGTTGAACGTCGCATCGCGCAGAAAAAGGAACGAAGTGCAGGAATTCACGATGCTGTCGGCGTTCGCCCCGAGGTCTTCAGCCGACTGGCCGATCATGGTGACGCCGCCAAGATTCTTCCGAACCGTCTTGATGGAAGCCAGCGCTGCCTCAAGTAGCTGCCGGTTCTTCATCGAAGAGAAGATTTCCTCAATCAGGATGTGCTTGGGGACGCCGAGATTGGCGGGGTTGAAGAGCACATCGTTGATGCGCCGGAGAAGCCATACCATCAGGGGCTCAATCAGGTCGGCATACTGCGCGTTGTTGATGCCTTGGAAGTCGAAGCACTGGACACGCGAGAGCGAAAGACTGTCCTCTACATTGTCAAAGATCGCGCTGTAAATGCCTCGACCAACCCACTTTGATAGGTATCTATCGAGCTTTTTCGGCAGATATAGGTTGGAAAGACGTCGGTTCGCAGGATCAAGCAGGTACATATCCTGCACGGCCTTGTGAATCACGTCGTCGTCTTCCGGTTCCAGTTCCGCGCCACCGTTCGTAAGCAGCAGCTTGATGAAGCTGTAGAGGAACTGGATGTTGCTTTCCGTGGGCTCCAGCGCGAACGGGTTCACGCGCGGGCCGTTTTTCCCGATGCGGTCTACGCGACCGCCGTAAAGCTCCACGACACTTTCATACGATCCGCCTATATCGAAGATGTAGGTAAAGCCGCCGTACTTCTGCTCGTGAGCAATCGCCATGTTGCCATGTACCGATTTGCCCGACCCCGTAGGCCCGAGGATGAGCATGACGCGCACACCGTCCACATACGCATCCTGAAAAAACGGTGTGCCTGTCCTTGTCTCGAAGACGTTCAGATATTCGCTGTCCAAGTCTTCTGAATGGGGATGACCCAGGCTCGGCGCGAAGATAGACGAGAGGCGAGCATGATGATCTTCTCCCAGCCACATCGGGAAGACATTGAACTTGCCGTTGCCGGGAAACATGGCGTAGAACGCGGAGAGATTGCCGAGCGTCTCTTCCATGATCTGGGCACGCGCTTCGACAAAGACCCGATGCACAGTGGGAGCGATACTGTGCAGTTCCGCAACACTCTGGGCTGCCACAAGCAGGCGGAGGGAGTATTCACCCTGAGCTTTCTTATCGAGCGCACGAATCACTTCACTGAGGTCATCAACTGCAACATTGGCAGCTTTGGCACCGGCTCCGGTGTCGAGCGATGCCGTGTCCTTGCCAGCCATCACCCGCGAGAGCACGCCGACCTTGAAGAAGCTGATGAACTTTTCCTGCTGGTCGATCTCATGCCGTGCGGTGGAAGTGGATTTGGGCCGCCATGTAGAGCAGAGGATGCTATCGCAATCGAGCTTGAGAAGATCGGCGAAGAGGCACGGCCGTGACGCTTCGGGCGTCGTTTTTAACGAATACATCTGCACGAAGCGTCTGCCGATGCGGAGATGGTCGCTCTCCCACGCCACAGGAGTTTGTACGATCTGGCGGTCCACGCCAGAGTCGATACGAAGCTGTCCCCATTCTGCCCAGTCTTGTAGGTTGAAGAGGTAGCTGAAGAATTGGAAAGCACCCTGCTTGTCGAGCAGGCGCAGTCCGATAGAACTGCCGAGATTTCCGGCGAGCAGCGCCGCCGTCTTCTCCAACTCTGCGAGCATCCGCGACGTGGCGGCGGTGTTCTCCTGCGGCTTGCGCTCGAAGGCATTCGCCTTAGACGGCTCCAGCGTGAGGCACCAATGCAGGTCGATCCGCCGAAAGGCGGCTGACGCTTCAAGGAAGCTAAGGCGATCCTCGATAAACACCTTCGTTACGGAGTTTGCGTATTGTGAATCGCGCGGCAATTCGAATCCAGACCGGACGCGCGTGTATTGCGTAAGGCAGGCTCCTTCCGGCAATCCGCGCAATGCACCTTCGATCATGCGGAGTTGCGATTCCAACTCCTGGTCGGTCAGCCCTTCCTCGTCCATACCGGAGAGTTGAAAGAGGCATCCATATCCGCCGCCCTTCAGCGCGAAGATACGGTCGCTGACGAAGCGGGCAATCGGGACGATGCTGCACGCCGCACCTGCCTTAGCGAACCACGGCACGAATTTTGCCTGCTCAGTATTTGCGCGGGTCATAGTAGCTCTTCTGGCCCAGGCTCAGGCCCCAGAGTTGGAACATCTTTGGGTGTTTGCGGATGATGAGCCACGCGCCAATCGCCAGCGTGGGAAAGGCCATCATCGCCAATAGACGAAACCCAACGAGGAAAACCGCAATGCAGACGAATACGATCGCCATCCATGCTGTGAGGTCGAGGCCAAGTTTGGCTCTCGGACGATTCAGCGCTTGATTGATTGCCTGCGGTTCTCCTCGCCGAGTCATAGCCGATGTCACCTCCTACATCGACTGCCCGGTAAGCGAGCCGATCCAGCCAGCTCCCCAGCCGAGAACCCCGGCGCCAAAAAGCGCACCGAAGAGTCCGGGAATAGCGTCCTGAAACCGTCCGGACATCATGCGGATGCCGGCGAAAATCAATCCGCCAAGGCAAATGACGGCCCCGGCATACATGGCAAAAGTTTTGAATGTCCCCATGAGCGTTTGCGCTCCTGAGAAGTCCATCGTTCCCTGAGCATGGGCAACGTTTGCAACGCCCGCGAATGTAAGGGCAAAAAGCATAGGCCCCATCACGCGCACTACATGGAGAAGTTTTCGTTTGGGGAAGGGTTGCGCCAACCTACTGGCAAGGTGGGTTGTGCGGGGAATAACGGCATGGCTTCTGTGAAGCATCGGCACCTCCCGCGACCATCAAGGCCGCGATTTTGTGCCAACGCTAACGGGTGGGAGCATCGTCGTCTAACGACTTTTGGGAAGTCCACGTTTCCGGACTGGAAACATCGTGCCCAACCTGGGCCGGACTAGGCCTATACTTGATGTAGTTCTTTGAGTGCCCAACGCAAGGTTGCTGCCAGCTCCACATGGGGGCGTCATGGTTTCGACGGGGTTGCTTGTGGCAGAGAGGCATGCCGGGGTGTGGACACCCGTAATCGCTCACAAAACTATAAGTGCCGAACCTCAATTCGCGCTTGCTGCTTAATTAATTAAGTAGCCGATTGCTTCCGCTTCGCCTACGGGCGGATACCAATCGTCGCACAGTAGGCTGGTCAAAGCTGTTCCGCCTGGACGGCAATGATGAGATCGATCAGGCTGGTCGCCGTTGCATCTTCGTCCGTTCTAAGCACCGGTGACGAGACAAAAATGAACTGGAAAAAGCATGAAGGCTCTCTGTTGTAGGTTTCTTCGGACGGGAGTTCGATTCTCCCCGCCTCCACCAATTTTCTAGCCCTGGCCCGTGTACGATACGCGTACGATAAATCCGGCAAAGTAGCATTTTGAGCACTTCATTACCTTTTTAGAATCTGCAAGTTACAGATAATAAGGCCTGTGGAAAAGTTCGACTCCCGCCGCCTCCACCATATCTACGTAGATTAGTGGTAGTAGATTAGCGTTAAGTCTGATGAGCCACGCACCCCCAGTCTCCACGCACACTCTCTGGCTCAAGCGGCTCCCGGCGATTGCTTTCTTTGCTCTCGCGGCCTGGTTCTATCTGAGAACGATCTCCTACTCACCGCCTAAACACGTGGAAATCAGCGATCTTGCCTTGCAAACTCTGGACGGCTTGCCACTTCCCTCGCAAACGACCCAGGGCAAAGCCATCCTCCTGAACTTCTGGGCTCCCTGGTGTTCGCCGTGCCGCGCGGAACTCCCCTGGCTCCAGCGACTGCAACTGGAGCACCCCGAGCTAGAAGTAATCGGTATTGAAGACGATCCGAACGAGTATCAAAATGCGAAGGTCCTCGCGGCCCGGAGCGGCATCTCCTATCCGCTCGTGCAGACTTCGAAATCCGTGCGCTCAACGCTCGGTCATGTCGTCGAACTTCCCACAACGCTCTATATCAGCCGATCGGGCAGAGTCCTGCATACCGTCTCAGGCATCATTCCCGAGAGCCTGATGCTGCGTTATGCAAACGACGCAATTGCCGCAGATAAGCCAGACTAGCCCTTATCTTTGCACTCTATTCCCGCGTCCAAGTGTGTCCGTCGCGCGAAATTGCCCTCGGCGGTCGCATGTGGAATGATGGACGGGGGCAATTTCAGTTATCACCATTGAGGTCAGTGTTCATGCCAGCAAGCACTAAATTGCAGTTTCTAGAGGACAAGTGGGACGATTCGGTAGCGGCGAAGCTCGATCCGCCCGAACTCCTGCGATACAGGTCGAATCTGCTGGGCTCCGACCTGCGCATCACCAATTTTGGCGGCGGAAATACCAGTTCCAAGCTCGACCAGGTCGACCCGCTGGACGGCGCAACCCGCAAAATCCTCTGGGTTAAAGGCTCCGGCGGGGACCTCGGAAGCATCAAGCGCTCCGGCTTCGCTACCCTCTACCTCGACAAGCTGCTTGCGCTCGAAAAGGTCTATCGCGGCGTTGAGTTTGAAGACGAGATGGTCGAGCTCTACTCGCAATGCATCTTCGGCAACAATCCTGTCGCACCCTCCATCGACACTCCGCTGCACGGCTACCTGCCCTTCCCTCACGTCGACCACCTGCACCCGGACTGGGGCATCGCGCTGGCCGCCTCGGCCAACGGCAAGATCAAGATGGACGAGTTCAACAAGGAGTTCGGCCACAAGCTCGCCTGGCTGCCATGGCAGCGTCCCGGGTTCGAACTCGGCATGATGCTCCGCAAGATCGTTGAGAACATCCCCGGCTGCGATGGCGTAGTCCTCGGCGGCCATGGACTCTTCACCTGGGGCAATACCCAGCGCGAGAGCTACCTCTCGACGATCACCATCATCGATCAGCTTGGCCAGTTCATCGCCCGCCACGCCCAAACCGAAGGGCATAAATCCTTCGGCGGCGGCAAAGTAAAATCCCGCGATTCCGAAGCGCGCACGGCCATTGCCCTCAAAGTCATGCCCCACCTGCGCGGTGTCGTCTCGCGCAAGCAGCGCTGGATCGGCAGCTTCACCGACTCGCCTCAAGTCCTCGACTTCGTCAACTCCTCGCAAGCCGAGGCGCTCGCCCACCTCGGGACAAGCTGCCCAGACCACTTCATCCGCACCAAGATCCGCCCCATGTTCGTCAAGTGGGACCCCGCAAGCGACGCTGGCGAACTGGACGAGTTGATCGACTCGGCTCTCGAAACCTACCGCGCCGAGTATGCCCAGTACTACAAGGCCCACGCGCTGCCCGACTCTCCCGCGATCCGCGATGCCAGCCCCACCGTCGTGCTCATCCC
>WNGR01000693.1_pt1 | contig 75809 bp, 76 predicted proteins | sample 5407581 | NCBI WGS metagenome assembly WNGR01 (sample SAMN13153383, study PRJNA577476) | soil metagenome | isolation source: 80 cm soil or saprolite under Garry oak tree replicate 2 | place: USA:California | collected 2016-06-15
AACTTTCTCCCAAAAGGCGTCAGAGACTTCCCATGATTGAACCTTTGACATAATATCCTCCCAGCTGATGTGATAGATGCTGGGAGGTGATAGTACCAGAAATGCTACAGGAAGTATATTTTATTTACGGATAAGCTCTTAATATGCTTTTCAGAGAAAGCAAACCCAAATATGCTATTCGATGCATATAGCATGGAACTTGCGAAAGAAATTGAAGAATGCATAGATGTGGATTTCGACCTGATTTATAGCGAAATTTATAACGAGGTATACAGGGAATTTACGGGATATTTGCGGGATATTTGCGGGAGCAATTAGGTCAAGCGTATGAACAGATTATTACAGCAAGCAATTATGATATCACCGAATCTCCGCCAGAGAATATTAGACTTTTGGGCTTTAACCCAGAATTCAAAGCAACACTCGAAATTATCAAGGCTGATAGCAGGTTTCCTATGATACGAAGAGTAATATAAAAATCTAATAAATTGGGTGGGCTTATAATGACAAAAATTAATATATTATTACAGAAACAGACCATAATATTTTTTATATTTTTCATGTTGTTAACGTCAATTGCTCATGCTGTAAACACAGAATCCTTCGGCAATCATAGCACAGTGTCATTATATCAAAAATATTGAGTCTTTCGTTTTTTAGTTGAAACGCCTCGGGTTAAGGAGACCGCAGTGCTGATGGATCTTCAGCAGAAAGTAAGCGACATCCCGATACCCGTAGGCCATGCGTTTTAACCGTTTGATCTTGTTATTGATCCCCTCAGAGATGGCCGAGGTGATTCGTTGCACAAAGAAGTTCAGGACGTAGTGCCGCTTGCGAAATAGTTTCATTGCCAGCTCTTTGAATGGGGCAAGCCCTGAACGAAGGGCATCGCCAATCCAGGCTCTCAGGGCCGGTTGGGCATCCTTCTTCTGTCGATACTCGTAAATGGTTGCAAACTGTTCTTTGAGAAGCAGGGCCTTATAAACCGGTTCGTTCAGCTGCTCCAGGCGTTTGAGTACCTGGGCTTTCTTCCGTGACGGTTTGTTGCGTAAAAGGATGAAACGCTGCTTGCAGTGCAACAATCCGGCAAGTTCTTCCTGAGTTGAATCCTTCTTCGCCTTAGCCAACTCCTGCTTGCGGACGTCATCCAAGGCAGCACTCAGGTAGGACTTGACGTGGAAGTGGTCCAGAACGATCAGGGCATTTTCTGCATAATGCCGGGATGAAGAAAGAAATCCTTTGGCTCCATCGCAGGCAACCACTTCGATTGCGGCACGTTCACTTTCTGTCAGGCTTTCGTAGAAGGCATCAAGGACCGTCTTGCCGTGTTTGTCATGGTTCCAGATGACGGCACGCTTGTCTATATCAACCACATTGGTAACGTAGGAGTGCCCTTTCTTCCAGGCAACCTCATCTACGCTCATTGCTCTGGGGGCGGGAGTCGGAGCCAATAAATCATCAGCCTTCTCCTGTAGCATGGCTCGATCTATCCGGTAAATCACCTCGTCATCAAGACCAAAGAACCAGCCAGCCTCAGTGTTGGTGGTGATTGCGGTAAGCCGGTTAATCTGCTCGGCAAAGCGCCTGGTATAGCGGCCATGAAGCCAGGTCAGATGCTCAACGTGGATACCGCCATCAGGACAGCGACACTTGCGTTTCTCCAGATAGAGAAACACGCGGCGACCGAGAAGCGGCAGATCTTCTGCACGCATCTGCCCTCTGCTATGGACTGACGTATGTTCAGCCCCGCACCATGAACAGATCGGAGGCCCAATGCTGTCAGCAATATCAACAACGAGATGAAGGTGATTGTCGTCACAATCAAGCGCATCTACAACGACAATATCTGGCAGATGGAGCAGCTCCGTGATAGTCTCAAAATGCATCGGGTCAAGCCTCCTTTTCTAGGAATTTGTCGGGAAACAAAAACCTATCAGAAAACGGCTTGATCCGGTGCAACTATACTATTTTGAAAGAGCAGTACTGGACTTAGGCTTCAACCAATTTCAACTAATTTACGAAAGAACCAAAATATTCGTTTAATGGCATTGCGATAGGAACACCATTTGATGTTTTAAAAAAAGATATTAAACGAAAATATAAGGGCGTTTATGTAGATAAATATGACAGGCTGACAATACCTAAATACAAACTTGGGTCAATATATGTAGATGCTATATTGGTTAGTACTAACGATGGTAGTAATAAGTTGAAAAACTTTCAATTAGCCCATTATTTCCCTGATAATGAAAAAAAATACGAGAAAGTCATAACTCACATAAACAAGATATTAGATATATTAAAAGTAAAATATGGAAAACCTAATTTAGTGTACAAGGAGCCAATAGATTTAGCTGGGCTGAAAGACATAGAAGGTTTATCACTTGCGATGTGGAAAAACGAAGATATTCAAGTTATATTGAATGTCAGAATTTCGGACAAGTATATTGAGGTTAATGCAAGCATAGGTTCAGTATCCATGCATAATATATCAAAAAAGATATATGAAAAAGAAATTGAAGAAATCAATGTACATTACGATAACAAAATTAAGGAAACTGATGATTATTATCGTGCAAAAAGGCGCAATGAGGCAAATGAAGGAGCTAAGAGTTTTTAGTTTGTCTTAAATGCCTTGTTAATCCACTGGGGACTTGCACCTCATAAGTTCACGCCCATGACGAGCGTACACCATGCACCCGCTCCAAATAGACGTCGGGTGATTTTAATGTCCGATGGAAGAAACGATTGAGCGAGATACGACTTTGGAGGCCAGATGGAATATAAGGATGTTCTCGTAGATTTCGCACGCCGCACACTTATGAACGTAAACCACATCCGGCAACTAGAGCAGGAGCAGAGGAATTCGGGCACCTCGTTGGAATGTCTGTCTGCATTCTCTGTTACCCAACAAGTGAATTCCCTACTTGGGTTAATCGTGTTTCCAAAGGAAGGCTATAAAGAGCACATTCCTAATAAAACCCTTTCTGAACTCGTCGCTGAAGGATGGCCGCAACTACACATAACGCGCCCGTATCCTAGATGCACAGCTAAGCGCAGGCCAGCGATTCAAAGGGTAAAGTGTGACGATCCAAACTGCTCATGCTCCGAACACCAGCTTACGGAAGGCGAGCTGGCTCGTTTTCAGGCCAACCACAGAGAATGTACAACACTTGCACAATTGATACGGGTACTTAGAAACGGGATATCGCACTTCAACATAGAATTCCACGCAAATTCTGTGACTCGGGAGATTGACTTCATTGAGATATCAAATCGATGCACGTGTTGCGACCAGATAACTACAACAGTTCGGCTTTCAGTTGACGACGCAAGGCAGGTAGCCGAGAGGTACGCTCAAATCATTATTGAGCACACCTGGCGCTCATCTGCGGAAACTGACACCCAATCGGGTAGTCGAGGGTTTTACCCCCTGGCAGAACCTTCGATGGGCAGACGCATTTGACACTCAGTTAACAAAACACAGCTAAAAGCAATATTTCCAACCAAGCGCAGCAGCAGTGAAGACCCGCTGTGCTATCAGCGTTTATATATGTTGATGAGGATAGGCGTTTACAGATGAAATGAATCCACGCATGGCAGTCAAACAGAGGGAGGGCGGATTAACGATGCAGATAACAACACCTTATATTAAACTGGACAGTTTTCTGAAAGCGGAAAATGCGGTTTCTTCCGGCGGTGAGGCAAAGGCGATGATCGCAGAGGGTTATATTTCGGTAAATGGTGAGGTGGAGCTTCGCCGCGGCCGCAAGTTGTATCCGGGAGACCGGGTTGTGTTCGGAAAAAGAAAGTTTACGGTTGAGTCTGCGGCTGCTCAAATAATTTGACTTATCATGTCGTTTAAAATTAGAATACCGAGCTTATCTGTGCCAATTACCACGCCATTGTGCGTTACCGAGGAGAAATACGATGAATATGAGATTTCTTGATGCCTGTTGGGGCAAACCTGTCGATCGGACTCCCGTGTGGCTTATGCGTCAGGCTGGCCGCTATCTGCCTGAGTACATGGCGGTTCGTTCCAAATGCACGTTTCTGGAATTGTGTAAAACCCCCGAACTGGCCGCCGAAGTATCCATTCAGCCGGTTGATTATCTCGGGGTGGACGCCGCCATCATGTTCTCCGACATTTTGACGCCGGTCGAGCCGATGGGTATGAAGCTTGACTTTGTTCCAGGGCCGGTATTTGAAAGCCCGATCCGCAGCATGGCGGATGTGGAGAAACTGCGCATTCCGCAAATGGAGCAGGATGTCCCCTACGTGCTCGAAACGATTAAAATACTGCGCCGTGAACTGGCCGGAAAAGTACCGCTGATCGGTTTTGGCGGCGCACCGTTTACTCTGGCCTGCTACATGGTTGAGGGTAAAGGATCGAAGGATTTTGCCCAGATCAAACGGATGATGTATGCCGCGCCGGATGTCTATGCCGCCCTGATGGATAAAATCACCACGATGAGCATTGAATATCTGAACGCCCAGATTACTGCCGGCGCGCAGTGCATTCAGATATTTGATACCTGGGGGGGCATTCTTTCTCCCGCCGATTACGAGCGTTATGTGCTGCCGCATACTGTCAGGCTGATCAACGGGCTGAACCGTATGGAGACCCCGGTGATCCATTTTGTCAAGGGTTCCGGAGCCATGCTGGATACCGTCAAGAAAGCCGGCGGCGATGTTATGGGTCTCGACTGGCACGTAAATCTGGGTGCGGCACGGGATCTGATCGGTCCTAAGATGGCGGTGCAGGGCAACCTTGATCCGACCGTGCTGTATGCAACACGGGAAATTATCGAACGCGAGGTCAAGCGGGTTCTGGACGAGAACGCCGGCCGCCCCGGACATGTTTTCAACCTCGGACACGGCATCCTGCCGACGGTTCCGCCTGAAAACGCCCGCTTCATGGTAGAGTGCGTACATCGCCTGTCTCAAAAATAAATTCAGTAAAAAACAGCCTTGCCGCGGAGGACGCGGAGGAATACTCGGGAAAGCCTTTCTGAAAGCCGATTCTTTCCGCTGTTACCTCTGTGACCTCCGCGGTAAATTCCAAAGGGGTTATTTTGTCAGTTTCACTGAAAAATATCGTGATCTTTGTTACCGATCTTGTCAAAGCAAGATCCTTCTACGTTGACCTTCTCGGACTGCCGGTCGCCGGTCAGAGCGAGATGCTGATAGAGTTTTTCCCCGGCACCGCCACGACGCTCGGTGTTTCACTTGCCCTGCATGAAGATGCCCGCAGCCTGGTGGGGAGGCACACCGGCGTCACCCTTAAAGTGGAAAATATAGCCTGATCGCCCTGGTCGATCGCTAATGAAGATCGTCACTCGTGAACTGGTGGCCCAGGTATCGTCCGAAGCCAGGCAGAACCCGAGGCTGCGCAAGAACTACAACCTGCACCCGTCCGATGAATCCCGTTGTCATCGCCTGCTTAATGCCATTGAGCCAGGTTCCTATATCAGGCCGCATCGCCATCTTGACCCGGAGAAAGATGAAGCATTTATTTTGATGAGCGGCAGATTGGGAATCGTGACCTTTACTGACGACGGCAAGGTTGCGGAGACGGCCATGCTGTCACATGCCGGCGGTAATCTTGCTGCCGACATTCCGCATGGCGTGTATCATACCGCACTGGCCCTGGAGTCAGGCACCCTGTTTTATGAAACCAAAGCGGGGCCATACCGTCAGCTGAATGAAGATGAAATTGCCGCCTGGGCTCCCGAAGAGAGCGACCCGCAGATTCAGGAATTCCTCCTGCAGCTGCGGAGTCTGTTTGACTGAAATGTACGGCCGTCTCGTCATAATTCTGATTCTTTTTGTGCTGGGCACTACCTGTTCAGCCGGCTATGCCGCGACTCCGCCACGAATGCGTCCCTATACGGGAATTGGAATAGTCGCTTTTTCGCAGCCGGGCGATGCTCAAGGCCATGACCTGCAACTGCCGTTGTATGAAGAGCCCGGTCTTTCGCGGGTTGGAGTGCTGAATAATTCCGGGTTGTCAGGCAATGAGTGGATTTTCGGCCTGCAGGTGGGGACCCCGCCGCTGGTGGTATCTGCCCGTAAAGGCGACTGGTTGCGAGTTTATTACGATGATGCCGGCCGGGAAGCCTGGATAGATCCGCAGAATAAAGGGCGCTTTCAATCGTGGGAACAGTTTTTGAGATTGCAGGCCGGTCGCTTGCTTCCCGGTCTGCAGTCTCAATATTACCAGCTGCAGCAGCAGCCTGGCGGGAAACAGCTTGCCAGGCTGACCCCGAAGCAGCTGTTCAGGGTATTGACGATTGAGAACGCCTGGGGAATGGTGCTGACCGATCAGGAGCAGATCGGCTGGCTGCGCTGGTGTGACGAAGATGGCAGGCTGCTGGTAGGATTCGATCGTTGACAGGCGTCAACCACGCCGCAAAAACAATTGACGTCTCCGCATCGGTATGATATTGACCCCTTATGATGATCATGGTTACGGCAAATGCAGAACGAGCTATTATCGCGGCGGCGCGAAATGCCGCAGCTCTGCCCGTTGCCCGCTGATTGTCGTTCCTCATCAACAGATAATCGCGAGCCGTGGCAGAAGCCCACGGCTTTTTTTATGTGTGCCGTCTGACAGTGAATCGATGCATATATAACCAATAAGGGAAGGAACACGCATGAGAATCGAACTGGTGCCGCCGGGAACCGGCGAGCTGACGTATGAAATCAGAAATATCGTCAACGTGGCAGAGAAACTCCAGAAACATGGAGTCAAAATCAACTGGGAAAACATAGGCGACCCGATTGTCAAGGGGGAGGTCATCCCGGTCTGGATGAAGGAAATAGTTGCCAGAGCCGCCATGGACAACCGTACCTGGGGATACTGCCATACCCGCGGTGTCCTTGAAACCCGCGAATTCATCTGCGAAACCACCAACAGTCGCGGCGGTGTACAGATCACCCCCGATGACATCATTTTTTTCAATGGACTCGGGGACGCCATCGCCAAGATTTACGGCTGCCTGCGGCCGGAGGCGCGGGTGCTGATGCCGTCGCCTTCCTACACCACCCATACGCTGGGTGAAATCGGTCATGCCCACTCGGCCCCCTCGCTGTTCCGCCTGAAGCCGGATAACAACTGGTACCCGGACATGGAGGACCTGCGTAATCATGTCCGCTACAATCCGAATATCTGCGCGATCATGCTGATCAACCCGGATAATCCGACCGGCATGGTCTATACCAGGGAGCTTCTGGAGGAAATTGTCGCGGTGGCCAGAGAAAACGACCTGTTCATCATCGCCGACGAGGTGTACATCAACATCGTTTATAACGGCGAAAGCACGGTGCCGATCAGCGACGTAATCGGTGATGTCCCCGCCATTTCATTGAAAGGTATATCCAAGGAGTTCCCTTGGCCAGGATCACGCTGCGGCTGGATCGAAGTGTATAACGGCCAGAAAGACGAGCGTTTCCGGAAATATATCAATCTGATTCTTACCGGCAAGATGAATGAGGTCTGCTCAACGACTCTGCCGCAGACGGTCATCCCGGAAATCGTCCGCCATCCCGAATATTCCTCCTATCTGGCGCAGCGGATCGCCAGCTACGAGCGGATGAGCAATATCACCTATGATTGTCTCCGTAAGGTTCCCGCGCTGCAGGTGAATCGAACCAATGGTGCTTTTTATATGGCCGTGGCCTTCAAGGATGGCCTGCTGAACAACCGGCAGTCGATTCCGATCGTCAACCCCGAGGTCAGGGAGTTGGTCGAGGGGCTGATCAACCAGCCCGGGGTTTCTCCCGACAAGCGGTTCGTTTATCAAATACTGGCATCGACCGGCATCTGCACCGTGCCGCTTTCTTCATTTTCCACGCCGCTGCAGGGGTTCCGGGTGACGTTGCTGGAGAAGGACGAGAGTGAGTGTCGCAGGATATACAGCACTCTGGCCGAGAAGATCGGAGAGTATCTGAATTCGTAATTTAAGCTCAGTATTTATTCGATAGTACAAGCAACGCAAATTTGTCGCCGGTCCTGGATAATTCCCTATTCAGGGCCGGTTTGCGTTTACCCTCTTTTGCTGGAGAATACAGCAAGTTCATGTTATGTTGCAGCCGACTAACGTAGTATTGATGCAGCCTTTTCATCCTCAGTAAGATCTCTGGAGAAACTACCTGGTGAATGGGAGGAAGTGGGCGGTGTGAAAGACCAAAACGTAAATTTCCCAAAATGGGAATGAAATATATTGCATAATAAAAGGGAACTGGTATACAAATAAATGAGAGTTGTCGCAAAGAAAACTCTGCGTGAGTTCTGGGAGAGGTTTCCAGATTCCGAGGATGCCCTAAAAGCCTGGCACTCCGAGGCAGAGACAGTTACCTGGCAGAATCCGGCGGAGATCAAAGCCCAGTACCGCAGCGCCAGCATCCTCAAGGATAGTCGGGTGGTCTTCAACATTTGCGGCAACAAGTACCGGCTGGTGGTGAAAATCAGCTATAAGAATTCGATAGTGCTGATCCGATTTATCGGCACTCACAAGGAATACGACGCAACAGACGTCGAGGTGATTTGATGATCCCCAAGATCATAAAAAACGAAATAGATTACGAAACAGCTCTCGCTCGCATAGATGAATTGATGGATGCCGATTCAGGTACCCCCGAAGGTGACGAACTGGAACTGTTGGTTACGCTTGTCGAGTTGTACGAAGAGAAGGCCCATCCAATTGACCTTCCTGACCCGATTGAAGCGATAAAGTTCCGAATGGAACAGGCAGGGATGAAACAGAAGGATTTAATTCCTTATATCGGCAGCCGGAGCAAGGTCTCCGAGATATTGTCGTGTCAGCGGCCTCTGAGTGTTACCATGATGCGTAAGCTCCATGAGGGTTTAGGAATCCCGGCCGAAGTGCTCCTGAGGGAGGCAGGGGCCAAGATTGCGCCGTCACCTGCGGGAATCGAGTTCGAACGGTTTCCTCTGGCAGAAATACTGAAAAGAGACTGGCTACCGGATTTTACTGGCACCTTGAGTGAAGCGAAGAAACAGGTCGAGGACCTGCTCGGCTCGTGGGCCTCAGCTCTCGGCTTCGATGCTTTACAGCCAGCCCTGTTGCGTCAGCATGTGCGAGCAGGAAGCGAATCAGATGGTTATGCTCTGGCGGCCTGGAGGATTCGGGTTTCACTTCAGGCGCTGGAGCAGAAAACGCCAAAATACCAGCCAGGCACGGTGACTTCCGAGTTCATGCGTGATCTTATTCGCTTGAGCTACCTGGATAATGGCCCGCTATTGGCCAGAGAGTTTCTGCTCAAAAGCGGTATCCATTTCGTGGTGGAGGGGCATTTGCCGCACACGCATCTGGATGGCGCCGCAATTCGCCTCCCTGATGGTTCTCCTCTGGTCGCCTTAACCCTTCGCCATGACCGACTGGACAATTTCTGGTTTACGCTCAGCCACGAATTAGCCCATGTAGCACTTCACTTTGATGGCAGCGACTGCAGCGCGTTTTTCGATGATCTCGATCAAACGGTAGTAAACACATATGAAGGAGAAGCCGATATATGGGCTTCCGAGGCGTTGATCCCTTCCGAGATGTGGCAGGCTGCCGATATGGTTCACAAACCCTCGACTCGCAAGGTTCTGGAATTTGCAGCCCGCCTCAGGATTAACCCGGCGATTCCGGCCGGTCGAATTCGGAAAGAGAAGCGAGATTACAAAATTTTTGCGGGGCTTGTAGGTTATAACGAGGTAGGCAAGCTGGTTGCGTAGACTAAGATCCTTGAGCGGGAAACTATCAGCCGATTTTTATTAACATTATTAAGAAACCATGCTGAACAAAATGGGTAATACAGAAAAGCGGGAGAGCCATACTAGGCCCTCCCGCTTTTATTTGACAGAAATAAATTCCTTAAATCAGCTCTTCTTGTCACTGTCCTCACTCTTGGGTTTGATTTCAATCTCGTCCTTGCCATCGGCGGCCTTTTTGAAGTTACGGATACTTTTACCAAGTGCTCCGCCGATTTCCGGGAGTTTCCCCGCCCCGAAAACAACCAGAACTATGACCAGTATGATTATCATTTCCGGCATGCCAAAACCAAACATTGTGCCCCCTCTGCAGCGAGTGTTAATTTCCGGAATACTATCGCATTGACGCGGAAAAAAATCAAGTGCTGCGACGCGTGGTTCAGGCGGCCGGTTTTGACCGGTAAAATGTCGAAATATAAATCGTGATAATTATAGACGGATATCGGTGCGATGGCCGCATTCTGATTGATTGACACCGCTTTTGTCACATAGTACAAGAATGAAAATATCGTTTAGGCACGAGGATGTACATGGCCAGCAGACGATCCGGCATCGCGGTAAAACGATTCCGGAGCTTGAACAAAAAAACAATTATGAACGGGTGGTTACAGCTGTTTTTATTCCTGCTCTGTTCCGCCGGCGTTGCTGCCGCTACGGATATGGAGATAACCCCGTTCAGCACTTTCAATCAGAGTCCGCTGATCCAGATCTATGGGCTCCCGCACGACACCTCTGCCGAGATCCTGACCCCCGGAACGTTTCGCGTCAGCATGAATCAGGACCTCTCCAGCAACTATACCGTCAGCAGCAGCACCAACGAACATATAACACTCGATGGAGAAACCTACCGGCTGGCTTTCGTGGCTCGTTATGGCATTGCTCCACGCTGGGAGGCCGGGGTCGAAATACCCTACCTCATCCTGGGAGGCGGCTTCCTCGACAGCTTTGTCATCGATTGGCACAATGCCTTCGGTCTGCCCCAAGGCGGACGGGAAAACGCCCCCAAAGGCCGCTTGCTCTACAGTTACCGCAAGGATGGCATTCAGAAGCTGCTGATGGACAGTTCCGGTTCCGGGATAGGAGATATCAGTCTGACAGGCGGATTCAGACTGTATGATGTTGGCGGTACAGGACGCCATGACAGGCTGTCTATAAAAGGAGCGATCAAGCTTCCCACCGGTGACAGCGCACACCTGCGCGGCAGCGGCGGAACCGATGTTATGCTCCAGTTGTGCGGCAGTATGATCAATTATAGCGAGTGGGGCTCTCTTGGCTTATACGGTTCCATTGGCGGCCTGGCCATGTCTGGGAGCGACGTGCTGCGGGACCAGCATAACCCGTTCGCGGGAGTCGGTTCGCTCGGGATAGGCTGGGGGCCGGCTTCATGGATATCATTCAAGGTGCAGCTCAACGGCTCGACCCCCATGTACCACGGCAGTTCGCTCGACGAATTGTCGAAAAGCCCGCTGCTGCTGATTACAGGAGGATCGCTCAGGTTACCGGGAGAGTATCTGCTGGATATCGGTGTAGCCGAGGATGTTGCGGTAGCCACAGCGCCGGATGTGAGCTTCCATCTGGGATTGAGCAAACGGTTCTGAATAAAAAAAACCCCTGAGAAGGGGTTTTTTTGTTACTGCGCCGCAGAGTTGATCAGTACTTTTGATCGGCGTAATCGACCCAACCGCCAGCCGTCACCAGAGCCTTGTCGAAGGGCGAAATTTCAAAGCTGAAGGTTTTCTGCTTGCCGCCGCCGCTCACCGTCAGGGTTCCGGCCTCGATGTCGATGCTCATGGCGGCGTCTTCATCGTTCGCATGGGAGAAGATCAGATCGAGATCTGCCTTGGAAAGTTCAATGGCGGCCATGCCGCAGTTGAACATGTTCTGGCGAAAGATGCGGGCAAAGGATTCGGCGATCACGGCGGTGATGCCGTTGACTTCGAATACCCATGGGGCATGCTCGCGGGAAGAGCCGCAGCCGAAGTTGGCGCGCGAGACAATTACCCTGGCATTTTTGGTCTTATTCCCTTTTGCATCGAAGCCGGGGAGTTTCAGGTCTTCGAGGATATAAGGCTTTAAATCTTCCTTGGTAATCTCGGTCAGGTACTTGGCCGGGATGATTTCGTCGGTATTGATGTCGTTGCGGTCAAGAAAGAGGACTGGGCCTCCGAATGTTTTCATGTGTTACTCCTTGTTAGAGATATTTGCGTGGATCGGCGATCTTGCCTTCGATCGCGCTGGCCGCGGCCGTGGCCGGAGACATCAGATGCACCATGCCTCCTTTACCCATTCGACCCATGAAATTGCGGTTAGTGGTCGAGGCGCAAACCTCGCCTTCGGCCAGAACGCCGTTGCTCATTCCCAGGCAGGCGCCGCAGGTCGGATTGGTGACGCAGAAGCCGGCCTCCATGAAGATGTCAATCAGCCCTTCATGCATGGCCTGCTGCTGGATTTTCGGAGTGGCCGGAGAGAGGATGCCGCGTACGTTCGGCGCCAGCTTGTGCCCTTTCAGGACCTGTGCGGCGATGCGCAGGTCTTCGATGCGGCCGTTGGTGCAGGAACCTAGATATACCTGATCGATCGGGGTGTCGGCCATTTCGGAGACGATCTTTACCTGGTCCGGTTTGTAGCCGAAGGTACTCATCGGCTGCAGATCCGTGACATCTATCTCTATCGTCTGGTCATATTCGGCGTCGGCGTCGGCACGCCATTGCGAATAATCGGCCAGAGCCGCTTCCTTGCCGGCAAATTCCTCCTTGATAAAGGGCCAGAGGTATTCGACGGTAGTCATATCCGGCTGACAGATACCGGATGTACCTCCCGCTTCGATGGCCATGTTGCAGAGCGTCATGCGGGATTCCATCGTCATCGCATCGATGGTGGAACCGTGAAATTCCATCACCCGGTCGGTGGCGCCATTGACGCCGATCTTGCCGATGATGTACAGGATGACATCCTTGGCGTAGACCCCCTTGGGGAGTATGCCGTTGACGTTGAACTTGATTGTTTTGGGCTGGCGGAAGGCGCAGACCCCTTTCAGGATGCCGACTTCCAGGTCGGTCGTGCCGATGCCGGCGGCAAAAGCTCCGAAGGCGCCGTGGGTGCAGGTGTGGGAGTCGCCCATGATGACGGTGTAGCCGGGACGGATGAAGCCGCGTTCCGGGAAGAGGGCGTGGCAGACGCCGTTGGCGCCGACATCAAAGAAATCCCTGATCTCGTGACGGCGCGCCCAGTCGCGCAGGATCTTGGCCTGGGTGGCGGTTTTACTGTCCTTGCTGGGGGTGACATGGTCGATGACCGCCTTGATCTTCGTCGGATCAAAGACGCGATCCTTGCCGCGCCGGATCAGGTCATCAATGGCGATAGGAGTAGTGATCTCGTGACAGAGCACCGCATCCAGGCGCAGCACTTTGGTGCCGGGAAAGGGCTCGTTTACCAGATGAGCATCAAATATCTTTTCTGCAGTTGTTTTACCCATTTTTCGACCTCGCACGGTTCAGTATTCGTAGACTTGTAGCATAGTTGCCGGGAAAAAGTAAACCGGTGAACTTTTTTTTGATGGTGTAATATCGACGGCAAGGCAGGTTTTGCATGGAAAAGCGCCTCAGGCGTGGTATAAAAGGCACCATCAATTAATAATGTGGCAGGACGTTTTTATGAATCCGGAATATCTCAAAACAGTGCTCAATTCGGTCCGGCAGGGGGAGCTTTCCATAGACGATGCCCTGCTACGGTTGCGCCAGCTCCCGTTTCAGGATATCGGCTGTGCGCAGGTAGATCATCACCGCCACCTGCGTCAGGGGATGCCGGAAATGATCTTCGGCGAAGGTAAAACGGCAGAGCAGATTGAAGTAATCACCGCTGCGATGTCGGACCGGGGGGGCAACGTTCTCGTAACCCGTCTGGACAGGGAGAAGGCGGAGCAGATTTTGAAGTCCTTTCCGGCGGCGAACTATCACGTCGAGGCCCGTTGTCTGACGCTTGAACATCAGCCGCCGGAACAGCGGGGGAAGGGAAAGGTCCTGGTCGTTTCAGCCGGCACGTCCGATATCCCGGTTGCGGCCGAGGCGCTGGTAACGGCCCGATTTCTTGGAAATCAGGTCGATCAGATCTATGACGTCGGCGTGGCCGGTATTCACCGGCTGCTGGCCCGGAGTGAACAGTTGTGCGCCGCCGCGGTTATCATCGTGGTGGCCGGCATGGAAGGGGCGCTCCCATCGGTGATCGGCGGGCTGGTGGATAAACCGGTCATTGCCGTGCCGACCTCGGTTGGTTACGGCGCATCGTTCGGCGGTATCGCGGCACTGCTCGGGATGCTCAATTCGTGCGCCTCCGGGGTGACGGTCGTCAATATCGATAACGGCTTCGGCGCCGCCTGCGCCGCGAGTCTGATGAATCGGATGTGATATGAATGTTGACGATATGATGTGTTATGCATACAATAAAAGCATATTGTGGAGGTGCTTCATATGCGTGCAACACTGAACATACCAGATGAGCTTATTGATGAAGTGCAGCGGCTTTCCGGTGAGAAAACCAAGACCCAGGCGATTGTTACCGTGATGGAAGAATATGTGCAGCGTAAAAAGATGGCGGATCTGCTGGCTCTGCGTGGCAAGATTGTCATTGAATATGACTGGGAGCGGGAAGAAGAAGCGGAGTTAAAAGCTGCCGAGGAGCGGGAACGTTATGGCGCCAAATAGGATACTCCCGGATACCTGCGCCTGGATTGATTTTTTCAGAGGCCGGCAAACACCATTGGCCGAGGCGCTTGGCGATTTTCTGATACGATCGGAGGTTGTGACGTGCGGAGTCGTTCTTTATGAACTGCTCCAGGGCATCAAGAACCAAAACGAAGAAGCTCTGGTTCAAAATGCCTTCCAGGCGCTGTCGCACCTGGAGATGACGCGTGAACTCTGGATCAGCGCCGGGCGACTGTCTGCTCAATTGCGGAGCGGCGGCCACACGCTGCCCTTTTCCGATATAATGATCGCCGCGATTGCATTGGACTCAGGAAGTGCCCTCCTGACCATTGATCGCCATTTCGAGGTCGTTCCCGGTCTTGTTATTTTTAGTGGTCCGCTATGAATTTTCTTACAACCCCTCGAATAACTGACACGATTACGCTCATATCTTTTAATAGATATTTAAACCTGACTGAGTGAGACAACTATGGACAATGTGACTATTCTGGCGAGGCTGGAAAGTCTCGACAAAAAGCTTCATGTTAAGGCGCTCGAAGTGGCAGAAGCAGCATCTGTAAAGCTTAGCCGCATTGTAGAAACGTTCCCTCACTACACGTCGCATGACGCAAAACATAAGGCACGGGTACTTGAAATATGCGAGTGGCTCGCTGGGTCAGTGTTAATAAGTCATTTGACCGCGCCAGAGTTGTTTGTGCTCTTTTCAGCGATTTATCTCCATGACATTGGTATGGCGTTAGAGCCTGCTGAGAGAGATGCTATTGAGGGTTTACCAGAATATCAGCAGTTCGCCGCGACCAGTGGCCTTAACTCGGTGGAGGCACTTGCAGAATGGGTTCGTCGGAGTCATCACAAGCGTAGCGCGGAGATTGTTCGCAGCACTCACGCGGAGGCTACCGGCGTCGCTATTCGTGATGCCGCACTCGCACATGCGACCGCCCTTATCTGTGAAAGCCATGGCGAAAGCGACTTAGAGGACTTCGACAAGTACGACCCTTTTTTTGCTTATGGCACCTCTGCGACAACTATATGTCTGCCACTCTTGGGAGTGCTGCTACGCCTGAGTGACCTTCTGCACCTTACCGTAGATCGAACCCCGCTTGCTGTTATTCCGCTTATCCGCCTCACTAATGCCCATTCCAAGATGGAATGGGCAAAGCACCTTTCGACAGTTGGAATCGCACCTTTACCGGACGGTACGCTGAGGATGTCCTGCATATGTAATGACCCTGGCGTTCACCGTAACATCCTGCGGTTGTGCGACTATATCAATCAGGAGTTCGAGTACAGCAAACGGATCTTCGCCAAGCTACAAGCTGCAGGACGGCCCAAGTATGAGCTAACATGCTGTCGTGTTGTACCAAATGTAAGCGCGCAAGGGTATGAACCATGGCTCGACCTGAGGTTTGATATCGACCGGGAGGGGATAATTAAACTGGTTACTGGCGACCGCATCTATCACGGTCATGGGGCGGTAGTCAAGGAGCTGCTGATGAATGCGGTGGATGCATCCCGTCAGGCGCGTGCATACGGAAAAGAGCCTGCACAGATAAGGGTGGAGTTCAGCTCCGCTGAAAATAGTCTCTCGATCAGCGACGAAGGCGTAGGGATGGATCGAACAGATTTAGAAGAGTTCCTTTTGAGGTTGGGCCGGTGTATCTACCGCAGTGACATATATCAGCAGCGGTATACCCCTCCTCAAAGGATCGATGCGCTAAGCGAATTCGGTATCGGCTTTGCCTCATGCTTTCTGGTAGCGGATCACGTAACAGTCGAGACAAAGCGAGAGGAGAAGGATGGTTTTCTTCTAGACCTTTATGACCTTCTGGGGTTTGCCGCTGCACGCACGTCTAGTCGAATAACCACAGGTACGACGGTGACTCTGCATCTGAAGGAAGCCGCAATCAAAGATATAGAGGGGGCGGTCAAAGCGATTGCATCCACTTGTCCGCATGTTGAGATCCCTATTCACGTACAAGCAGACGAAGAGGAAATGAATATTGTCGCGCAGCCATTTTATCCGGGTGACGATTCACATCTGCTTCCTTTCTTCCAGTCAAGGACGACCGATCTTGTCATAGAACATCGACACTTCACGCCGGAGGTCGAAAACATCGCAGGTTGCCTGTATTTACTATGCCAAAGAAAGGATGGCGTAGTTCTGCCTGGATACTCAGAGTGGTTCAAATTAGCGCATAACGATAAAAGGCGCGTCTCCCAGCTCGGGTTTGCCTTGCCTGACCCTAATAATTGGCCAAACAGTCTTCTTGGCATGTGTAACCTAAGTACGTTGTGTTACGACTTGGACCTATGTGGTGATATGCGATTGGAGATGGATCCATCTCGAACAAGCATACTTCCGTCTACACATAATGAGGAAGTGATCAGCCGACTCGATGAATATCTTGTTTCGTATCTGTACGAGCTGCATCAACGATACTGGCAAGCATTGCCGAGAGAGGACCGCTTCGCATCATTCCTCGCACTTGGCCGAATGTTCTTTACTCGTGTTGTGCGTGAAATCTTTTGTAATAACCAAAAGATGGCGCGGCGATTAGCAGACCTGTTGTTCGACAATATGCCGTTAAACACGGCATCAAGAGTTAAAGGTTCCTGCAATCTTACATGGAACGAAATTCGTGATTTACGTGTACCCATTGTATTTTACCAACGCCTTGAGTTAGCCGAAGACTATGAAAGCCACATCGAATCGATTCTAAATGCCATGCCGGGTGTTCTTGTTGTTATTGAGGAACCTTCCTACCCCTATGGCAATGAACTCATGTCTTTCTGTACGAAGAAGTGCATCCATGTTTCTGAACAGTTCCGGCGCGTATATCAAGTTGTGCTGCCGTGGCATGGGATGGCAGACGATTTGCTAGCACATTATTGGAGTAAGGAAAGGTTCAATTCCTGGGGATTCCTTCTCCCCTTCATACCATCCAAACCCTATGCGCTTGCCGCATCCTTTGCCACCCGACGTATCATAGCAGGCTCAGGATGGGTAAATAGCTCACATCCAAAAATTGCTACGTTTTTCGCGGCAACAGTAGCAGCGGAAAAGACCGGAAGAAAGATGCCGGAGTGTCTAAATTTTCTTGTATTCCTTAACCAGTTTCATGGAGGATTAGGTACTGATCCTGAATACGTGGAGTATGTTCAACAACACCAGTGGCAAGCTTTGGAGGAGTTGGTAAGGGCAGGAGCGATTGAGGTGGTTGATAGCGAAACTCTATTGCTTCGGGCAGAAGATTTCATCCCCTGGGAGCGTCAGATTTAATGGATCGTCAATTGATTTGTCACACCCCGTTAGATTGACAGAATCATATGTCATGACGGAAGATAAAATGGTGGTTGTGGAGGGAATTAAGCTATGAGCCGACCTAAGCAAACAGCAACATTACAACCCCCAGTCACCAAACTTGCCGACCGCATCACGACCATCATCGAAACCGCCCGCAAACGGGTTCAGTCGGTTGTCGATCATGAGATGGTTCGTGCCTATTGGGAAATCGGGCGGGAGATCGTAGAGGACGAACAAAAAGGGGAAAAACGTGCTGGATATGGCGAGTATCTTCTAAAAAACCTCACTGCTGTCCTGACCACGCAATATGGCAAAGGCTTCGATTATTCCAACCTCAAAAACATGCGCCAGTTTTATAAGACGTATCCAATTGGCGACGCACTGCGTAGCCAATTTTGCAGTGGCACATGAAAGGATTATGGGATGAACGATAATCAGAAAGTACCCAAAGCAATGCAGCAGGTTTTTGATACCGTAGCTGCCATCATCGACGACTTCTGCCAGAAACACCTGAACGAGGAATATGCCCAGGTTTCACGTGCACTTGCCGCCGCCCTCTGCCGCAAGCGCCCTTCTCCTCTGGTGAAAGGAAAGCCTGAACAGTGGGCCTGTGCGGTTGTCTATGTCATTGGCAGCGCAAACTTTCTTCACGACAAGAGCCAGTTGCCTCATTTGCCGTTGGGTAAACTGAGCGAATTGTTCGGCATCGGCAAGAGTACCGCCACTGCAAAGGCCAGATCCATTGAGAAAATGATGGGCATTACCTACTTCGACCCGCGATGGACCCTTCCCAGCAAGCTTTCCAGCAATCCGGTCGCCTGGATGATCCAGGTGAACGGGTTTATGGTGGATGCACGCCGAATGCCGCTGGAGATACAGGAAGAGGCTTTCCGCTTGGGATTAATCCCGTTTGTTCCTGGGTTGAATCAATGAGTAGCCTGATCAAATCTCCAACCATCCTCTATCTCGACTGCCATGCCGGGATCTCCGGCGATATGACCGTAGGTGCGCTGCTCGATCTGGGGGTGCCGCTGGAGCATTTACGTGCCGAGCTTGACAAGCTGGGACTTCCGCCAGGTTCATATGAACTCTCAACCAGTCAAGCCGAGCGGCGGCAGGTGCAGGCTCTGAAATTCGACGTCGCGGTGCATGACCACCATACCCACCGGCACTATGCCGGGATTGACGCCATGATCGCCGCCAGCGGCCTGTCCGAGCCGGTAAAGGAGCGGGCGCGGCAGATTTTCCGGCGGCTGGCCGAGGCCGAGGCGTTGGTGCATGGCGTAGCCGTCGAAGACGTCCATTTCCATGAAGTCGGCGCGGTCGATTCCATTGTGGATATCGTCGGGACCGCCATCTGTCTGGATTATCTTCAGGTGGAACAGATCTATGCTTCAGCGCTGCCGCTGGGGAGCGGCTTTGTCGAGACCGCTCACGGACGGCTGCCTGTGCCGGCCCCGGCCACGGCCGAGCTTCTGAAAGGATTGGCGGTGCACGGCGACTGCGGTCCGGGAGAACGGGTTACTCCGACCGGCGCCGCCATTGTGGCGGTCCTGGCCAGCGGGTTCGGGAAGCAGCCGGCAATGGTTCTGGAAAAGACAGGTTGCGGCGCCGGAGGTAAGGATTTCTCCGATTGCCCCAACATCCTGCGCGCTTTTTTGGGCAGAAGTACCGGAAAGGCTGATCATGCCGATGACATAATAGTTGCTGAGACCAATATCGACGACTCTACCCCGGAGCTGCTCGGGTACGCCATGGAACGGCTCTTCGAAGACGGGGCGCTGGACGTGTACTTTACCCCGATCCAGATGAAGAAGGGGCGCCCCGGCGTGATGATGTCGTTTTTCTGCCGTCCGGAACAGCTTGATCGGCTGTCTCAACTGCTGCTGACCGAGACGTCGGCAATCGGACTGCGCTATTATCGTGCCGGCAGAATTGTGCTGCAGCGGCGGATTGCCGAGCAGCAGACCGAGTTTGGGCCGGTGCGGTTTAAAGAGATCATCGATACGAGCGGAAAAATGCTGCGTACATCACCTGAATACGAGGATTGCCGCCGGATTGCCCGCGAAAAGGGGATAGCCTGTCTGGAGGTCATGGAGCGACTACGCAGCAAGGGAGCCTCTGAACCATGAGAATTACAACACTGAGTATTGGCGATGAACTGATCTGCGGCCAGATAACCGATACGAATGCCGGCACCATAGCGTCCCTGCTGCTTGCGGAGGGGTTGCGAATTCAGCGTCACCTCACGGTCGGTGACAACGAGCCGGATATCATCGGTGCGCTGAACGACCTCGGCCGGGTCAGTGATGCGATCATCGTTACCGGAGGTCTCGGGCCGACTGCCGATGATATGACGTCGCGCGCCGCGGCGCGGGCCACCGGGCGGCGACTGGTTATTCATGAAGAGGCGCGCACTCATGTCCGCAAGATGTCCGGCAGGCTGGAAACCCTGATAGTCTGCCCTTTGAGTGACAAACAGGCCATGATTCCGACCAAGTCTACTCTGATCCCGAACCCCACCGGTACTGCCTGCGGCTTCCATCTGATGCACAATGGCGTCTTCATGTTCTTCATTCCGGGTGTCCCGTCAGAGATGGTTGTGATGCTGCGTGATAGCGTCATACCCTTTATTCTTGAGCGGGTTCCTCACAAACGGGTCATCCGCACTGCGGCCCTGAACCTGTTCGGCCCGTGTGAAGCGGAAATTGATGAATTACTGACGGGGATTGCCCGGCCGGAACAGGGGCTCACGCTCGGCATATGCGTTACGTTCCCCTGGATGAAAGTGACCCTGCGGGCTGAAGCGGACAGCGATGATGCGGCCTCCGACCTCCTTGTGCCGGCCGTCAGCACCGTGCGGGAACAATTGAAAGATTATTGTTTTTCCTCCGGCGATAACAGCATGGACGAAACCGTGGCGGAGCTGTTTCGTGATCGTTGTCTGACGCTCTCTCTGGCCGAGTCCTGCAGCGGCGGACTGGTTGCCAAGCGGATCACCGATATTCCCGGCAGTTCCCGCTATTTTAATGAAGGCGTCGTGACCTATTCGAATGACGCGAAAATGCGCTTGCTGGGTGTTCCGGCCGAACTGCTGAACAACTTCGGAGCCGTCAGCTCCGAATGCGCCTCGGCGATGGCCAAGGGTGTCCGCCTGGCTTCCGGGAGTGACCTGGGGCTGGCAACTACCGGAGTTGCCGGCCCGGACGGCGGCAGTGATGACAAGCCGGTCGGAACGGTCTACATTTCGCTCGCGGCGGTTGACGGCTGCTGGACCAAGCGATTCCAGTTCGGCGGGAACCGGGACGATATTCGTACCCTGACGGCATGGACGGCTCTCGACTGGATGCGACGGTATCTGCTGAAGAGGGAGTAGGCGGCTTCAAAATCAGTAATTGGAGGGCATCGTGCCTGAACTTCCGGAAGTGGAGGTAACCCGCCGCCGGCTGGAGCGGGAACTGGTGGGTAGTAGCTTCAAACAGGTACTGCTGCGCGCCAAGAAACTCCGCTTCCCGGTACCTGCGGAACTCGTGAAAATCCTGCCGGGTCTGAAGGTGCGGGGAATTAACCGGCGGGGAAAGTACCTGCTGTTTGATTGCGGTAGCGGCTGGCTGCTGGTCCACCTGGGGATGACCGGTTTCCTCCGGCTGCTCCGGGGTACACCCCCGCCAGGGAAACATGATCACATTGATTTTATTTTTGACGACGGGCAACTGCTCCGCTTTCACGACCCGCGCAAATTCGGCATCATTGCCTGGATAACCGGAGATCCGCTGCAGCATCCGCTCCTGGCCGGGATCGGCCCGGAACCGCTCGATGGTGCATTCGACGGCGGCTACCTCTTTGGCGCCTGCAGGGGGCGCAGGGTCGCGGTCAAGCAGTTGATCATGAACAGCTCCGTGGTGGCGGGGGTGGGGAATATCTACGCCAACGAGGCGCTGTTCCGTGCCCGCATCCGTCCGGACCGCGCCGCAGGAACCCTGACGCCTCAGGAATGTTCCCGGTTGGCGGCGGCCATCCGTCAGGTGCTGGAAGAATCAATCGGGGAGGGGAGTACCTGCCGGGTAGCGGAGGAGACGGTTGCCTATTATCCGCAGGCTTTCAAGGTCTACGGACGGGGAGGAGAGCCGTGCCAGGGCTGCGGAAAACCCCTTGAGGAGACCAGAATCGGAGGGCGGAGTACGGTTTTCTGCCTCAGTTGTCAGGAATAAGCAGCGGGTGAGCCGGGATCAGCCAGATAAAGCCTTGCGATAAAACCGCCGGATATGTTACTTTTCTACCCCTTTAATCTGCATACACTATCCTTCAGGAGATACCCCTAATGGCTGAAAAAAACAACGCGCTGGAGAAAAACAAGGCGATTGAGCTGGCCCTGAGCCAGATCGAGAAACAGTTCGGCAAGGGCGCGATCATGCGGCTCGGCAATGACGAGGCTCTTCCGTGGGTCGAAGCGATTCCCACCGGCTCAATTTCTCTCGACATGGCTCTGGGGGTCGGCGGTGTCCCGCGCGGCAGGGTGATCGAGATATATGGCCCTGAGTCATCGGGCAAGACTACGCTGGCGCTGCACATTATCGCCGAGGCGCAGAAAACCGGCGGAATCGCCGCTTTTGTCGATGCCGAGCACGCGCTCGATATCGGTTATGCCCGCAAGCTGGGGGTCAAAACCGACGACCTGCTGGTATCGCAGCCGGACACCGGTGAACAGGCGCTGGAAATTGCTGAAACCCTGGTCAGGAGCGGCGCAATCGACGTGCTCGTCGTCGACTCGGTGGCCGCTCTGGTGCCCAAGGCCGAGATCGAAGGCGATATGGGCGATTCCCATATGGGGCTGCAGGCCCGCCTGATGTCCCAGGCGCTGCGCAAATTGACCGGTATCATCAGCAAGTCGAACTGCTGCGTTATCTTCATCAACCAGATCCGCATGAAAATCGGCGTCATGTTCGGCAATCCCGAGACGACTACCGGCGGCAACGCCCTCAAATTTTATGCCTCGGTGCGTATGGATATCCGCAAGATCGCCACTCTGAAACAGGGTGATCAGATCATCGGTTCCCGCACCAGGGTCAAGGTCGTCAAAAACAAGGTTGCTCCCCCGTTCAAGGAGGTCGAATTCGATATCCTCTACGGCGAAGGCATCTCGCGCACCGGAGACGTGCTCGATCTGGCGGTTGATAAAAATCTCGTTGAAAAGAGCGGTGCATGGTACTCCTACGGCAAGGAGCGGATCGGTCAGGGGCGCGAAAATTCCCGAACCTGGCTGACCGAACATCCTGATGTTCTGGCTGAAATTGAAGGCAAACTGATGGATCTGCTCAAGCCGGCACCGGCCCCTGACAAGGCAGTCAAGCCTGCCTAGCAGCGGAGGTAAACTATGGATCTGAACGAAATACTCACCATTGCGTTTAAGGCAAAGGGCTCCGACATTCACATCAAGACCGGGCTTCCGCCTATCGTAAGGATCGACGGGCGCTTGCATCCGATTCCCAACGCCCCGCGTTTGACGCCTGATTTTGTCGCCGAGACGGCGCAGTCGATGATGAATGATCGCCAGCGGCGCATATTCGAGGAGAATTACGAAGTCGATCTGGCGTATGCCGTGCCCGGTCTGGGGCGCTTCAGGGTCAGTGTTTATCGTCAGCGGGGCACCGTGGCGATGGTCTTCCGCTCGATCTCGATTATGATCCCGACGCTGGAAGATCTCAATCTGCCGCCGGTCATGCAGAAAATCTGCCGTGAAGAGCGGGGGCTGATCCTGGTTACCGGGACCACCGGTTCCGGCAAGTCGAGCACTCTCGCGGGCATGATTAACCACATCAACAGTCAGCGTACCTGCAACATCATCACTATCGAAGATCCGGTCGAATTTCTGCATCGCGACAACAAGAGCATCATCAGCCAGCGCGAGGTGGGCACCGACACCCCTACATTCTCGGCTGCCCTCAAAGGTGCGCTCCGCCAGGACCCGGATGTTATCCTGGTCGGCGAGATGCGGGATTATGAAACGATCGAAACGGCGATGACCGCCGCCGAAACCGGGCATCTGGTAATGTCAACCCTGCACACGATGGATGCGGCGGAAACCATCAACCGTATCATCGGCGTTTTCCCCCCCTATCATCAACGGCAGGTGCGGATCCAGCTTGCCAGTATTATCAAGGCGGTTATCTCTCAGCGGCTGGTCCCCAGGGCGGACGGCAAGGGGCGTGTACCGGCTGTGGAGATCATGCTGGCCTCCGCCCGTGTCAGGGAATGCATAGATGACAAGGATAAGACCAAGCAGTTGAATGAGGCTATTTCACAGGGGTTCGTCACCTATGGCATGCAGAGCTTTGACCAGTCCCTGATGAGGCTTTATTCAAGCAACCTGATTACCTATGACGAGGCCCTGCGGCAAAGTTCAAATCCTGACGACTTTGCCCTTAAAATCTCCGGTATTTCCTCGACATCGAATGCTTCCTGGGAAGGGTTTGAAAATAAGCCTGAAGACGCTGCCGCGGAGCCGGATAAAGTTGATATCGAGAAATACTAAGCCGTTATCGTCCGATCAGGTCTATCCTTATGTCATGCGGCTGCTGACCGGCCGGGATTATTCGGTTGCCCGGATAAGGCAAAAGCTGGCGGCGCGGGAAGTGGCGGAGGGGGATCTCGAAGCCGCCATTCTCCGCCTGCAGCGCGAGGGGTGGCTGGATGATCGGCGCTATGCCGAACGGTTTGCAGAATCGGCGCTTTCTTCCGGTCGTTATTACGGTGTCCGTCTCCGATTGGAGATGCGTCGCAGAGGACTCACTCCGGATGTCGTGAATGAAACCCTCGCGCCGCTGCTGGCGGAGAGTGATGAAATATCCGAGGTCAGTTCGGCGGCGGAACGCCGCTACCCCGGATTTTCCTATTCAGCGGCGAGCGATAGGGATAAACGACGGGTGATCGGTTTTCTACAGCGGCGCGGATTCGGATTTTCCGCGATAATGCGGGCTTTGCGGGCGGAGGAATAATATTTTCTTTATGCCAATTTTAAAAACATCCAAGACGAAACCTTACCACCCCTAGCCCCTCCTGAAACAGGAGGGGGACTTAACTCCCCTCCTTACTAAGGAGGGGTTGGGGGTGGTTGGGTTTAGAAATATCTATATTACCCAACGAGGGCATCATGACAGGTACAGAAATCAGAGCACGCTTTCTTCAGTATTTTGCCGACCGGGGACACACGATCGTTCCCAGTTCAGGAATCATCCCCAAGAACGACCCGACCCTGATGTTTGCCAATGCCGGCATGAACCAGTTCAAGGATTGTTTCCTGGGACTGGAGGATCGAGGTTACTACCGTGCGGCCAGTTCCCAGAAATGTGTCCGGGCAGGCGGGAAGCATAACGATCTGGAAAATGTCGGCCGGACGGCCCGCCACCACACGTTCTTTGAAATGCTGGGGAATTTTTCCTTCGGTGATTACTTCAAAAAAGAAGCGATCGCCTACGCCTGGGAGTTTCTGACCAAGGAGTTGATGCTGGACAAAAGTCGTCTGTATGTTACGGTTTATACCGATGATGATGAAGCGGCTGATATCTGGCACTTCCAGGAAGGTATCCCGCGCGAGCGGATTTTCCGCTTCGGTGAAAAGGACAACTTCTGGTCAATGGGGGACACCGGTCCCTGCGGCCCATGCAGCGAAATCTTCTATGATCAGGGGGCGGAGGTCGGTTGTGATCGCCCTGACTGCAACGTCGGCTGCGAATGTGACCGTTACATGGAGATATGGAACAACGTCTTCATGCAGTTTAACCGCTCAAGCGACGGCACCCTGACTCCCCTTCCGAAGCCGTCAGTCGATACCGGGATGGGGCTGGAACGTGTCACTGCGGTCATGCAGGGGGTAAGCTCCAACTACGACATCGATATCCTGCAGGGAATTATCCGCCATATCGAGCGGCTGTCGGGCAAACGCTACGGCGTGGATGAAAAGGACAATGTCTCGATGAGGGTCATTGCCGACCATGCCCGGGCGGTGACATTCCTGATCTGTGACGGTGCGCTCCCCTCCAATGAAGGTCGCGGCTATGTATTGCGGCGCATCATGCGCCGTGCGGCACGTCATGCCAAGATGCTCGGCTGTGCGGAGCCGATGCTGTTCCATATGGTTGATGCGGTGCGGGAGGTCATGAGTGATGCCTATCCGGAGCTGCAGGAACGCGAAGAGTATATCAAGAAGGTCGTTCTGGGTGAGGAACAGCGGTTTATCGAAACCCTGGATCGTGGTCTGGCAATTCTGAATGATGAGGTCGCCGCCCTGCGGAGTGTCGGCAGGAATGTCATCCCGGGCGATGTCCTGTTCAAGCTGTACGACACTTATGGTTTTCCGACCGATCTTACCGCCGATATAGTCGAAAGCGAAGGGTTCACGATCGATGAAACCGGTTTTGAACTCAGTATGGAGCGGCAACGGGCGCAGGCTCGTGAACATTGGAAAGGCTCCGGTGAAGAGGGTATTGCCCAGATTTATAAAGAGCTGCACAATAGCGGAGTGCGCGGCCAGTTTGTCGGCTATGACGAAATGACGGCCTATGCTCCTGTGCTGGCAATTGTCAGGGACGGAGTATCTGTTGCATCGGCTGCGGCCGGAGATTCTGTTGCGGTGATCACGGAGAGGACCCCTTTCTACGGCGATTCCGGTGGTCAGAAAGGTGACTGCGGGACACTTTCGACCGGTAACGCCCACCTGGATGTCATTACTGTCAGCCGCCCTTTTGCCGACTTGATCGTACACCACGCAGTCGTGGCAGAAGGGGTCGTCAAGGTAGGTGATACAGCGGATCTCAAAGTCTCTAGAAGTGAGCGCGATGCCACCTGTCGCAATCATACCGCAACACACCTGCTGCAGAGCGCTCTGCGCCAGGTGCTGGGTGAGCATGTCAAGCAGGCCGGTTCCCTGGTTTCGCAGGGGCGTCTCCGCTTTGACTTTACCCATTTTACCGCTGTCTCTGATGAAGAGCTCCGCCGCATAGAAACCATGGTGAACAGTTTCATCATGGCTAATGATCAGGTGGTGACTCGTGAGATGAATGTCGCCGAAGCGATTGAGGCGGGTGCAACGGCGCTGTTCGATGAAAAATACGGCGATTCGGTCCGCGTCGTGAAGGTCGGCGACGTCAGTATGGAGCTGTGCGGCGGGACTCATGTCCGGGCTGCCGGTGATATCGGAATGTTCAAGATCGTTTCCGAGGCGGGAATTGCTGCGGGGGTACGTCGTATCGAGGCGCTGACCGGTCTCGGTGCGCTTGACTTTGTCCGGCAGATGGAGGATGAACAGAGAGAAATAGCAGCGCTGCTCAAGGCGGAAGCGGGCAATTCACGCGACCGCCTCGAAAAACTGCTGGCACGACAGAGAGATCTGCAGCGTGAAATCGAAACCCTTCAGGCCCGGCTGAACATCGCCGCTTCCGGAGATTTGCTGTCACAGGTGACCATGGTTGGGGATGTCAGGCTGTTGGCCGTACAGGTGCAGGTGGAGGATATAAAGGCACTGCGCGACCTCTCCGACACGTTGAAAGAGCGTATCGGAGAGGGTGTGATTGCGCTCGGCGCCGCTATCGGCGGCAAGGCAAACCTGCTGATAGCCGTTACCAAAAGCTTGAGCGGGACCATCAGGGCCGGTGACATTATCAAGAAGATTGCCCCGATTGTCGGCGGCAGCGGCGGCGGCAAGCCGGAACTGGCCCAGGCGGGGGGAAGCCATCCGGACAGGCTGGACGAGGCGTTGGCCTCGGTTTCCGAAATGATATCGGCAGGTTAGAAGTTATTTTCTGCGGTGTTTGACAGAGAGCTATTTAGTTGACGCACTTGATTCCGCTTATCCGGATCCCGGCGTTAGCTGAACTGTGAACAACCCGGAGTTCAACATGGCTGAAACACCTCCTCATAGCAATGGGCACCATTCACAAGCCTCAAAGGCTGCTATTTTAGTTGTTGACGACGACAAGGTTATCCGTGAGCTGTGTGTACGGGCTCTCCGGGATTATCGGGTTGTGCAGGCGGGATCCTGCGAGGAGGCTATCAGACTTTACGAAAAGGAACCTTTCGATCTGGTCCTTTCCGATATCATGATGCCGGTTGAATCTGGTATTGACCTGCTAAAACAGGTCAAAGCCTTCGACCCGAATGCCACGGTGGTCATCATGACCGGGTTTGTGGACAAAGAGGTCATACTCAGTGCACTTAAAGAAGACGCCGATGATTTCCTCAATAAACCCCTCAATCTTCTTCAACTGAAAACGACGATCGAAAAAGCTCTGGGAAGAAAAAAGCTTAAGGAGGAGCTGGCACAAATAAGGCGCTCCGATGATATCAAAAACGCGTTTCTCTCTCTGGTTTCTCACAAGCTGCGTACCCCGATAACCGGTATCTCCCTTTTTCTGCAAAATCTGCGTATGGGGGTGTTTAACCCAGCAGACCCGAGTTTCCAGGAGAATGTTACTCTAGCCAGCGAGGAGGCGCGTTACCTCGGTCAACTGGTTGCCGACCTGCTGGCGTTCAGTCGGGTGATGGTCCATGGGGCGGCTGTCAACAAGACTCCCTGCGATTTGAATGAGATCGTTGCGGAGGTGCTGATGAAATGTCGGGAGGTGCATTGCAATTTCGACATTGATATTGATTTTGAGCCGTGTGCCCTGCCCCCCGTTCCGCTTGACCCTTCCAAAATCCGCTTCGCACTGCTGCAGGTGGCCGACAACGCCTTCAAATTCTCCGATAAATCCGGTCATATCTCCATCAAGATCGGAAGCCAGGGTGACTTTGCCTCTATTGTCGTGTCGGACTCGGGAATCGGGATCCCGGAAAGCGAGATACCCAAGGTGTTTGAAAAATTCTATCAGATTGATCCGGACCATACCGGTCAGGTCCGGGGTTTCGGTTTGGGACTCTTCTACGCCCGGGATTTCATCCGGCAGCATGGGGGGAGTATCGGTCTCGCCAGTGAACCGGGTTTGGGTACGACAGTAACGATACGTCTGCCCCTGCAATAAACTTTTGAGATTTTCATCAACTTAAGGTAAACTGCCCGTTTCAGGCGGGCAGTTTTTATTTTTTGGTACGCCGGAAAATGTTGCGTAACGAACTTAATTCTGTTTATCAGGGATGGACGGGAAAAACGATGAAACAGTTAATCGAAAAAGCAAATACCTTGATGGAAGCGCTGCCCTACATCCGGCGTTTTTCCGGAAAAACCTTTGTCATAAAGTATGGCGGACACGCCATGGCGGACGAGAAGCTGAAGGAGTCGTTTGCGCTGGATATCGTTCTGCTCAAGTCATTGGGGATCAACACCGTTATCGTTCATGGCGGCGGCCCGCAGATCAACGACACCCTGAAGCGCTATGGCATCGTCTCCGAATTCGTGCGCGGCATGCGCGTAACCGACGCCGAAACGATGCAGGTGGTCGAAATGGTGCTTGCCGGTCAGGTTAACAAAGAGGTCGTGGGATACCTCAATCAGCATGGGGGGCGTGCGGTCGGCCTCTCCGGCAGGGACGGCACCCTGCTGCAGGCGAAGAAGCTGCTGCAGGAGGTCAGGGGGGAAGACGGCACGGTAGAGATGGTCGATATCGGCTATGTCGGCGATGTGGTCAAGGTCAACACCGATCTGATCGCCACGCTGGAACAGGGGAAATATATCCCGGTGATCGCTCCGATCGGTGTCGGATTTGACGGGGAAAGCTACAACATCAACGCCGACCTGGTCGCCGGCAGGGTTGCGGCGGCGCTTAATGCCGAAAAGCTGATCCTGCTGACCGATATCAACGGCGTCAAGGACAAAAGCGGCACGCTGCTGGAGAGTATATCGGTGGCCGAGCTGCACCGCCTGATCGAGGAGGATGCCATCACCGGCGGCATGATTCCCAAGGTGATCTGCTGTGCCGACGCCCTCAAGGAGGGGGTCAAGAAGGCACATATTATCGACGGCCGGATGGAACATGCCGTGCTGCTGGAGATATTTACCGACGTCGGCATCGGAACGGAGATAACCAAATGAACAGTCAACAATGGATTGAAAAATCCGACAAATACATCATGAAGACCTATGGCCGCTACCCGATCGTCCCTGTCAGGGGAGAGGGGTGCCGGTTGTGGGATGCGGACGGCAAGGAGTATCTGGATTTTCTGGGCGGGGTCGCGGTCAATAACCTGGGACATTGCCACCCGAAAGTTGTCGCCGCCCTCCAGAAGCAGGCAGCCGAACTGATCCACTGCTCCAATTACTACCAGATCCCCCAGCAGATAGAGCTGGCGGAGCTGCTCTGCAGCCACTCATTTGCCGATAAGGCGTTCTTCTGCAACAGCGGTGCCGAGGCGAACGAGGCGGCCATCAAGCTGGCGCGCAAATACAGCCGCGACACGTTCGGTCCGGAACGCTACGAGATCATCACCGCCGCCGATTCCTTCCACGGCCGCACCATGGCCACGGTATCGGCTACCGGCCAGGAGAAGGTGCAGCGCTTTTTCGATCCGCTTCTGCACGGCTTCAAGCACGTCCCGTTCAATGATGTTGCCGCGCTGGAAGCGGCGGTAACCCCCACTACCTGTGCGGTCATGCTGGAACCGATCCAGGGCGAGGGTGGGGTCAACATGCCGTCGCCGGGCTATTTTGAGGCGGTGCGGGAGATTTGCGACCGGCACGGCCTGCTGCTGATCTTCGACGAGGTGCAGGTGGGGATGGGACGCACCGGCAAACTGTTTGCGTACGAACACTTCGGGGTGACTCCCGATATCATGACCCTGGCCAAGGCGCTGGCCGGTGGGGCGCCCATCGGCACGATGCTGGCGAAGGATAAATTCGCCGTCGCCTTTGTACCCGGCACCCACGGGTCAACCTTCGGCGGTAATCCGCTGGTCTGCGCCGCCGCCATCGCCACGGTCAGGACCATTCTTGAGGATGGCGTGCTGAACCGTTGCGAGGAGATCGGCGAATATCTCGTGGGCGAGCTGGAAGCGCTTCAGCACAAATATCATTTCGTAAAAGAAGTGCGCGGTATCGGCTTGATGATCGGCATGGCGCTGACTATTCCGGCGGGCGATATCGTCAAGAAGGGACACGAACGCGGAGTGCTGCTTAACGTGACCCATGACACGGTACTCCGTTTTGTACCGCCGCTGACCGTGACCAGGCAGGAAATAGATAAAATGATTGCAATCCTCGACGGCATTTTTGCCGAGGTTTAGGAGAGAGAAGATGACGCGACATTTTCTGGCGCTGCACGATTATACGAAGGATGAGCTGGACGCCATGCTGGCACTGGCCGCCGACCTGAAGGGGAAGCAGAAGGGGGGCGTTCCTCACAGGTTGCTGGACGGCAAAACAGTTGCCCTGATATTTGAAAAGGCCTCCACCCGCACCAGGGTTTCCTTCGAGGTAGGTGTCTTCCAGCTTGGCGGCCACGGCCTGTTCATGCCTTCCGCCAATTCGCAGATGGGGCGCGGCGAGCCGATCAAGGACAGTGCCCGGGTCATGGCCCGTTACTGCGACGGGGTAATGATTCGCACCTTCGGGCAGGAGATCGTCGACGAGTTTGCTAAATACTCCGACGTTCCGGTCATCAACGGGCTGACCGACCTGTTCCACCCCTGCCAGATCATGGCCGATCTGCAGACTGTAATCGAACGGAAGAAAAGCTATGAAGGGCTTGTCTTCGCCTGGGTAGGTGACGGCAACAACATGGCCAACACCTGGATCGAGGCGGCCGCAATCTTCGGTTTCGAGCTGCGCCTGGCATGCCCCGCCGGGTATGAACCGGACGCAAAGGTCATGGCGTGGGCGGAGGTCAAGGCTCCCGGCCTGATTTCGTTGTCTACCGATCCGAGGGTGGCCGTGGCAGGCGCGGATGTCATCAATACCGATGTCTGGGCCAGCATGGGGCAGGAAGCGGAGCAGAAGGAACGTGAAAAGGCTTTTGCCGGGTATTGCCTGGATGAGGCGCTGCTTGCCATGGCCAAGCCGGACTGCGTAGTACTGCACTGTCTCCCGGCCCATCGCGGCGAGGAGATATCCGACTCGGTCATCGAGGGGAAGCATTCGGTGGTCTGGGATGAAGCCGAGAACCGGTTGCATATACAGAAGGCGATTATGGCGAGGTTGATTGGTGGGGCGTGATTTGTGTTTCGCGAATGGTTCATAAAAGGAGGTTACCTATATGGGAACTGCAATAGCCCAGTATAAAAATGAGCTTCTGCAAGAAATAGAAGGGATGCCGTCCCGCAAGCTCAAAGAAATTCTCGATTTTGTCTGTTTTATCAAGGCACGTGAAGCCATAGATCCGTCACAATCCTATTTCTGGACTCAAAAATGGCAGGAGTTGGAGCGAAAAGCAGACAAGGATAAAAAGGTTGGAAAAGTGATTGGAGATGGCACGCTTTCGGGGCTGCTTAATGAGCTTGATGCATGAATATCAAGGCGTATCCATCGTTCAAAAAAGCCTATCAGAAGCTGCCGGAGCAGATAAAAGCAAAGCTTGCCAAACAGCTTGAATTGTTGGCTGCAAATTTCAGACACCCGTCATTGCATACAAAGCGGATACAGGGAACCGATGGAATTTGGGAGGCTCGCATTGACTATAGCTACCGGATGTCCTTTGAAATAGTTGATGACACAATTTATTTGAGAGTAGTTGGGAATCATGATGATGTTTTGAAAAAACCATAAATCAAGGAGAGTAAGCAGATGGCAAAGAAACAGGAAATCAAAAAAATTGTACTGGCCTATTCCGGCGGTCTGGATACCTCGATCATCCTCAAATGGCTGAAAAACGAGTACGGCTGCAAGGTTGTCGCCTTTTCTGCCGACCTGGGACAGGGGGAAGAGCTCGATCCTGTCCGCGAGAAGGCCCTGGCCACCGGTGCCGACAAGGTCTATATCGACGACCTGAAAGAAGAGTTCGTACGCGATTTCGTGTTCCCGATGTTCCGCGCCAACGCCATCTACGAGGGACATTACCTGCTCGGCACATCGATCGCCCGTCCGCTGATCGCCAAGCGCCAGATGGAGATCGCCGCGAAAGAGAAGTGCGACGCCGTTTCCCACGGGGCCACCGGCAAGGGTAACGATCAGGTCCGTTTCGAACTGGCATACTACCATTTTGACCCGTCGATCAAGGTCATCGCTCCATGGAGAATGTGGGACCTGAACAGCCGCCAGGCGCTGATCGATTACGCCAAGAAAAATAACATTCCGATTCCGACCATCAAGAAGCGTCCCTGGTCGTCAGACCGCAATCTTCTCCACATCTCCTTCGAGGGTGGCATCCTTGAGGATACCTGGGCCGAGGCGCCGGAAGAGATGTACGTGCTTACCAAGTCGCCGGAGAAGGCGCCCAACAAGGCTCAGTATGTGGAGATCGAGTTCAAAAACGGCAATGCGGTGGCCGTTGACGGCGTAAAGATGACCCCGGCCCAGCTCCTGGCGCACCTCAACACCATTGGCGGCCAGCACGGCGTCGGGCGTGTCGATCTGCTGGAGAACCGCTCGGTCGGCATGAAGTCGCGCGGCGTCTACGAGACCCCCGGCGGCACGATCCTGCGAGAGGCGCACTCGGCTGTCGAGCAGATCACGATGGACCGCGAAGTCATGCGGATTCGCGACAGCCTGATTCCCGAGTATGCCAGGCAGATCTACGCCGGCTACTGGTTCTCCCCCGAGCGCCAGATGCTGCAGGTCCTGATCGACGATTCCCAGAAATGCGTCAACGGCGTGGCCCGCGTCAAGCTCTACAAGGGGCTCTGCCGCACCGTCGGCCGCAAGTCGGAGACCGATTCGCTCTTCAACCTCGACTTCGCCACCTTCGAGAAGGACCAGGTCTTCAACCAGGCCGATGCCGAAGGGTTCATCAAGATCAATTCACTGCGACTGCGGATCAGGTCGCTGATGAACGCCAACCGGAAGAAGTAGAGAAGCAGTCAATAGACTCACGATGGGGCACGGTAACGTGCCCCTTTTTGTAACGACGATCATGGGAATATCATGAAGCTCTCCATCAATTCTCCGGTAAAATCACTCAGCAAGGCCTACCTCAAGCAGAGCCTAAGGCGTGAGCAGATCGAACTTTTCAAGGTCAACCTGGCCCGCATGTTCGAGCGTATCCGCACGGACGAACACGAAGAGCACCTCAAGAATATCGTCTCCGACTTCCTCAAGGACACTTGGTATAAGCAGACCAACGAGATCAACACCAGCGGCCGCGCCGATTTGGCAATTCATAACGGCACGACTTCAACCACCTCAGTCGGCGTGCTGATCGAGGTGAAGCGACCCACCAACAAGAACGAGATGATCTCACCCGAGCGACCCAACGCCAAGGCGCTGCACGAACTGCTGCACTACTACATGCAAGAGCGCTATATCAGGGACAACAAGGAGATCCGACACCTCATAGTCTGCAACATCCATGAGTGGTACATCTTCGACGCCGTTGATTTCGAGAGATTCTTCTTCCACAACCAGAAGCTGGTAAAGAGTTACAAGGACTGGAATGACGGTATGCTGGTCAGCACCAATACCGACTGGTTCTATCAGGAGATTGCCAAGGAGTTTATCGAAAAAGAATTGGACGAACTCCCCTGCACCTATTTCAACCTCAAGGATTTCGAACGAATTATCCGCAATCCCGCCAGGCTGGAAGACAGTAAGCTGATCGCTCTCTACAAGGTACTCTCCCCGACACATCTGCTCAAACAGACCTTCGCCAACGACAGCAACTCCCTCAACAGAGAATTCTACAGTGAACTCCTGCACATCCTCGGTCTGGAGGAGGTCAAGGATAAGGGGAAGAAGCTGATCCGCCGCAAGCCTGAGGGGAGCCGCAATGATGGCTCGCTACTGGAGAACACCTGCAACTTTCTCAAGACCCGAGGACGCTTATCGACTCTCCCCAATCTCCAGCAGTACGGCATGGATGCGGACGAGCAATGTTTCAGCGTAGCCTTGGAACTGTGCATAACCTGGCTGAACCGCTTGTTGTTCCTGAAACTGCTGGAAGGGCAGTTGATCGGCTACCACAAGGGGGATCGCAGCTTCGCCTTCCTCAACAGCAACCGTATCGAGGATTTTGACGAGCTGAACGAACTGTTCTTCGAAGTGCTGGCTGTCAGGGTAGATGAACGCAGCCCGTCGGTTCGGGAGAAGTTCGGTAACATCCCCTACCTGAACAGTTCCCTGTTCGAGGAAAGCGACCTGGAACGGCTCACCATGCGGATCAACGAGCTTAAAAACCGGCTCGACCTGCCGCTGCACGGCGCAACCGTGTTGAAGGGTGCCAACGGCAAGCGCCTCACCGGCAGCAAAAGCACACTTGCCTATCTGTTCGAATTCCTGGACGCCTACGACTTCGGCGCAGAGGGTAGCGCCGATATCCAGGAGCAGAACAAGAGCATCATCAACGCCTCGGTATTGGGCTTGATCTTCGAGAAGATCAACGGTTACAAGGATGGCTCCTTCTTTACCCCCGGCTTCATCACCATGTACATCTGCCGCGAGACCATCCGCCGGGCGGTGCTGCGCAGGTTCAACGAGGCCTATGGCTGGAACTGCACCAATCTCACTGAACTGCACAACGACCTCTATCGCCAGCGCATCCCGCTGACCGAGGCCAACGCGCTGGTCAACAGCCTAAAGATATGCGACCCGGCGGTCGGTTCCGGACACTTCCTGGTCTCGGCCTTGAACGAGATCATCGCCGTCAAGAGCGAGTTGCGGATACTTGCCGACAGTGACGGCAAGCTGCTGCGCTGTGATGTTACTGTTGAAAACGACGAGTTGATCGTTACCACGGATGACCAAATCTTCGAATACCATTACAAGGATGCAGAATCTCAGCGGGTACAGGAGACGCTCTTCCACGAAAAAGAAACCATAATCGAAAACTGCCTCTTCGGCGTGGACATCAACCCCAAGTCGGTCGCCATCTGCCGCCTGCGGCTCTGGATCGAACTGCTGAAGAACGCGTATTACCGGCGCGGCAGCGACCAGCTTGAAACCCTCCCCAACATCGATATCAACATCAAGTGCGGCAATTCTCTGGTCAGCAGGTTTGCCATCAGCGGCAATCCGAATATTCCAGCTGCAAATCGCAAGAAGTTGAAAGAGTTGACCGACAAGTACAGAGAACTGGTCTGGGATTACAAACAATCTCCGAGCAACAAGGCTGTTCTAAGAAAAGAGATCGAAGGTCTCAAACATTCGCTGGAAAACTTTGGCCTTCCCAACGACAAGGACTTGAAGTCTTTGTGGTTGAAAAAAGAAGAGTTGTCGGTAATGACGCTGTTCGGTTTCAGCAAGAAAGAAACAGAGAAACGGCAAAAGCTCCATGAGCAACTGACGGCACTGGAGCAGCGTTTTGCCGAGAAGGAAAAGCTTGTCTATCATAACGCTTTTGAATGGCGTTTCGAGTTTCCCGAAGTTCTGGATGAGGATGGGGAATTTGTCGGCTTTGATGCCATCATTGGAAATCCGCCCTACATTCGTCAGGAGGCCATCAAGGAGCAGAAACCGGCCTTTATGGAGATGTTCGGCGACTTTTACTGCGGCACGGCAGATATCTACACCTACTTCTACAAGACCGGCCTTAACGTGCTCAAGACCGGTTCCACCCTCTGCTACATTGCTCCCAACAAGTTCATGCGCGCCGGTTACGGCAAAAACACCCGCGAGTTGCTGACAACGCTGGCCAGGCCGTTGATGGTGTTGGATTTCGGTGATCTGCCGATATTTGACGAGGCCACCACGTATCCTTCGATTGTGATGGTGGAGAAATGCGCCCCCTCACCCCAACCCTCAGGGCGAGGGAGCAAAAAAGCAAGTCAAACTAACCCTCGCCCTCCGGGAGAGGGTGGGGTCTTCACCGCCACATTCACCGATTCCGAACAATTGAATCGCTTTGACGAAACCCTCGCCACCATCGGCTTCACCATGTCTGTTGCTGCACTAAGAAGCGAAGGCTGGACCCTGGAACGGCCAGAAGTACTGGCGTTGATGGACAAATTACGGATGGTCGGAACACCATTAAGTGACCACGTTTATAGGGGAATAACAACTGGTTTTAACGAGGCGTTTGTTGTTGACGGTGACAGTCGGAAACTTCTGATCGACGAAGATCCGCGTAGTGCTGAAATCATTATGCCGTGGTTGCAAGGTCGAGATATCCGTAAGTGGCGGGCGGAGTGGGCGGGATTGTATGTGATTTTCACCCGTAAAGGAACAGATATTGATCAATACCCGGCAATCAAACGGCATCTAGAGACGTTTCGAGAAAAACTGATGCCGAAGCCTGATGGTTGGGATACCAAGCAAGAAAATAAAGGTAAAGAATGGCCAGGACGCAAACCAGGACCGTACAAGTGGTTCGAAATTCAGGATAATATTGCCTACTTTGAGGAGTTTGCTTCCCCTAAAATCATATCAACAAAGATATCACTCCGCCCCACGTTTGCTCTTGATGCTACTGGGAGTTATTTGGGAAACACATCCTATTTCACGCCGGTTAAATCAGGAAGTACCTGTTTATTGGCATTATTAAACTCTAAACTATTTGAATTTTATGCGAGAAGAACATTTGCAGGAAAACAAAATGGTTACTATGAAGTACAACCAGAAGGATTAGAGGCTTTTCCCATCCCATCCGCCACCGACACCCAGAAAGCCCCCCTCATCGAGCGCGTCCAGAAAATCCTCGCCGACCCCGACAGCCCCGACGTTCCGCAGTTTGAAGCCGAGATCGACCGCCTCGTCTATGCACTTTACGACCTGACCGACGCTGAAATCTCCGTGGTGGAGGGGAATGCATGACGACCATCGACCTTCGAAAGAAACTTGACGAGCTGCTCCGCCTTCCGTCTGAAACGGAGTGGGTAGAGTTCAAGCACAACAACGATAAGCCTGAGGAGATTGGCGAATACATCTCCGCTCTCTCGAATGGCGCGGCCCTGCGCGGGAAAGAAGCGGGCTACATCGTCTGGGGTGTTGAGGATGGTACTAACCGGATTCTGGGTACGACGTTCCAGCCGCAACGGGCAAAGGTTGGTAACGAGGCGTTGGAAAACTGGCTGCACCGGTTGCTCACGCCCCGCATTGATTTCACGATTCATGAGTTTGAGCGTGATGGCTTGCCCTTGGTTATGTGGGAAGTGCAGGCGGCTAACTCCACCCCCGTACGCTTTCAATCGGATGCCTTTATACGTGTAGGGAGTTACAAGAAAAGACTGAAGGATTTTCCCGAGAAGGAGCGCCGGTTATGGCAGTTACTCTCTGGTACGCAACTGGACTGGTCGGCGCAGATTGTTGAAGGGGCCAGTCTGAATGATTTTGACCCTGACGCATTACGTTTTGCTCGCACTCAATATCGCGTCAAACATCCGCAGCGCGCCGATGAAATGGTTTTGTGGGATGATATTACGTTTTTGAACAAGGCCAAGGCATGCATTGGCAGTAAGATTACCCGAGCTGCTCTTGTCTTGTTAGGTAAGGAAGAATCCGCGCATCTGTTGGCGCCAGCTGTCGGCCAACTGACCTGGATTCTGCGTAATGAAGCCAAAGTGGAGCAGGACTACGAACATTTTGGCCTGCCACTGATCTTGTCCAGTGATCGCATCCTGCAGAAAGTTCGCAATTTGACCATTAGGCACTTGCCAAGCGGGACACTGTTCCCGCAGGAAGTTTCACAATACGATCCATGGGTGATGCGCGAAACCTTGCACAACTGCATTGCACATCAGGACTACACGTTGCGTGGCCGCATCAGCCTGGTAGAAACGCCAGATTCTCTGCTGTTCACGAATTTAGGTACATTCATTCCCGGCACAGTGGAAGAGATGATTCGCAGTGACGCGCCGCCGTCGGTATACCGGAACAAATTTCTGGCGGAAGCCATGGTGAATCTCAACATGATTGACACCATCGGCAGCGGCATCAAGAAGATGTTCATGGCGCAACGTCAGCGCAATTTCCCCATGCCTGATTTTGATCTGAGCAAAGTGAATCAGGTGAGCGTACAACTGGCTGGGCGTATTCTGGACGAAAAATATACCCAGTTGTTGATGGTACGTAGCGAACTGGATTTGATGGATGTCATCGCCTTAGACAAGGTGCAAAAGCAACGGCCTGTCAGTGACGACGAATTCAAGCGGCTTAAGGGACAACATTTGATTGAGGGTCGTCGCCCCAACCTGTTTGTGTCGGCCAAGGTGGCGGTAGCTACGGGCGACAAAGCGGCCTACATTAAAAATCGTGGGTTGGACAAAACACACTACAAGGCCTTGGTGGTTTCATTCTTGGAGAAGTTCAAGGTATCCAAAAGGGAAGACCTTGATGGCTTTCTGCGAGAAAAGATTTCCGACGCTCTCTCGCCAGACCAAAAAACCCACCGAATCCGCAATCTGTTGCAAGAGATGCGGCGCGAAGGTACGATCAACTGCGAAGGCCACGGTTCGGTGGCAATTTGGAAGTTAGCTAAAACGACTTCCGATCAACATAGTTAGCTTTGTTTTTAGCTTAATCAGCTGAGTTGTCTCTGAAAATAACACTAAATATTGAGTGGTTATAAATAGTCTAACCTTGGGATGCTTCTTGTTTAAACAAAAACTCAAGCCGAACAATCTACAATCGGTCAGAATCAAAAACTTATAGCCATCAAGGACAGCCGCATGGTGCGGCTGGGTGCTCAGGAAAGACTTTTGAGATAGAATGGGAGGTTAATGCATCTTGAAGGCCTCCAAAATGCTCAAGGCCTGGGTAGAACAAGGGGTGCTGGTGCAACCGCCGGCTCTTGTCAAGCGCTACACCTCTTACGTAAAACCTGCACAGCCCTCTGCACAAGCTGTTTTATTATCTGAGGCACAAGATAATTAAAATAATAAGTCAAATAAACTGTTTGATATCAGTGCCATACGTAAATTCTAATTATCCAAACCGCTTTGATAACGATTTACAGCAGGCCAAATTATGCTGGTGGAGGCTACGGGTCGTGGGAACCGAAAAAGGAAGGGATAAAGAACTTGATACAGAAACCGCTGGAATTTCTTGCCTGATCAACGATGAAATCGCCAAACCGCAGCTTCAGCTATAGGAGGCTTTATAGCGATGAAGAAGAAGCCTGTCCCGACCACAACCCATGAACTCGCACCGCTGATCACCGAACTTCGCGGCCTCATCCACTCCGCGCGCCACGCCGTTGCCACGACGGTCAACACACTTCAGGTAATGACCAATTTCGAGATCGGGCGGCGGATCGTCGAGCATGAACAGAAGGGCGAGAAGCGGGCAGAGTATGGGAAAGAGTTGCTCAAAGAGCTGGTGGTGCGGCTGTCAGTGGAGTTTGGTAAAGGGTTTTCAGAGAGGAACCTGCGCAGTTTTCGGGCGTTCTACCTTACATACCAAGATAGGCTAGTGGCAATTTGGCAGAAGGCTTCTGCCAAATTGCCACTGAAATCAATTAGTCAGACACTGTCTGACCAATCCAAAATAATCGCGCTGAGTCCAGCTGCCGAATTGCCAATCTTCGAGAATACTTCGCTGAAATCACCCTTTACCCTGAGCTGGTCTCACTATGTCCTGCTACTTACCATCAAAAATTCGGAAGAGCGCAGTTTCTACGAAATCGAATCCACCCAGGCTGGTTGGTCGCTGCCGGAGTTGAAACGTCAGGTCGCATCCGGTCTTTACGAGCGACTCGCTCTCAGCAGAGACAAGGAAGGTGTCCGTCAGCTCGCCTCCAAGGGGCAACTCATCGTCACGGCTGCGGACATCCTCAAAGAACCCTACGTCCTCGAATTCCTCGGTCTTGACGAGAGGGCGGGCTACTCCGAATCCGACATGGAAACCGCCATCATCGACCAGCTTGAACAGTTCCTGCTCGAACTCGGCAAGGGTTTTCTCTTCGAGGCTCGTCAGAAGCGTTTTACCTTCGACGAGGACCACTTCTTCGTCGATCTCGTTTTCTACAACCGGCTGCTCCGCTGCTATGTGCTCATCGACCTGAAGCTTGACAAACTCAGCCATCAGGATCTGGGGCAGATGCAGATGTACGTGAACTACTTCGATCGCTTCGTGAAGACCACCGACGAGAACCCGACCATCGGCATTCTGCTCTGCAAACGGAAGAAAGAGGCTGTCGTCGAACTCACCCTGCCTGCCGATGCCAACATCCACGCGCGGGAGTACAATCTCTATCTGCCTTCCAAGGAACTGCTGCAGCAGAAGCTGACAGACTGGGTGCGGGAGCAGGAAGTTGTCTATGGAGCTGGAAAGGATACGTCTCTGCTTTGATTTTATCCATTTTTCGCGTATAGTGCGCCATTACTAATTTCAACATCAGACAGAAGGAAACAGTACACCATGTCCAAAGACAAACTCTGGGGCGGGCGCTTCACCCAGCCGACCGACAAATTCGTGGAGGAGTTCACCGCCTCAATCGACTTCGACAAACGCCTCTATCACCAGGATATCCGCGGTTCGATCGCCCATGCCCGCATGCTGGGCAAACAGGGGATCATCCCGCTCGAAGATGTTGAGTCCATCGTCCATGGTCTGCAGAAAATACTGGGACAGATAGAGGCCGGCGAGTTCGATTTCTCCATCAGCCTTGAAGATATCCATATGAACATCGAAGCGCGCCTTTCGGCTGCAATCGGTGAGGCGGGCAAACGGCTGCATACCGGGCGGTCACGCAACGACCAGGTGGCGCTGGATATCAGGCTGTACCTGCGTGACGAGATCGTCGGGATTACGACCTACCTGGACCTGTTGATCGATGCGCTGCTGGACCAGGCCGAGGCCAACCTGGATACGCTGATGCCCGGTTTCACCCATCTGCAGACCGCGCAGCCGATCCTGTTTGCCCATCACCTCATGGCGTATGTCGAGATGTTCAAGCGCGACAAGGGGCGGCTTGACGATTGTCTCAAAAGAGTTGATGTCATGCCGCTGGGAGCCGGGGCACTGGCAGGCACGACCTTCCCGATCGACCGTGACTATGTCGCCGAACAACTCGACTTCCCGGCCATCACCCGCAATTCGCTTGACTCGGTGTCCGACCGGGACTTCGCCCTGGAGTTTCTCGCCGCTGCCTCGATTGTGATGATGCATCTGTCCCGCTTCTCTGAAGAGCTGATTCTCTGGTCGACCAGCGCCTTTCAATTCATCGAGTTATCGGACGGGTTCTGTACCGGGTCATCGATCATGCCCCAGAAGAAGAATCCGGATGTGCCGGAGCTGGTGCGGGGGAAGACAGGCCGGGTCTACGGCAACCTTATGGCGCTGCTGACAACGATGAAATCGTTGCCGCTTGCCTACAACAAGGATATGCAGGAAGACAAGGAGCCGCTATTCGACACCATCGACACGGTCAAGGGCAGCCTCAAGATCTATGCCGATATGATCCGGGAGATGAAGGTTAACACCGAAAACATGCGCAGAGCCGCAGGTCAGGGGTTCTCGACCGCCACCGATGTCGCCGACTATCTGGTGCGCAAGGGACTTCCCTTCCGGGATGCCCACGAGGTGGTCGGCAAGTCGGTCGCGTATTGCGTGGAAAATCGGAAGGATATTGCCGAGCTGACATTGGCCGAGTGGCAACTCTTCTCCGCCATGATCGACACCGATATCTTTGCATGTACTACCGTTGAGGCCAGTGTCAATGCCCGTAACATTCCGGGCGGAACTGCTCGGGAGCGCGTATGGAGTGAAATTCAGAACGTGCGAGCGGGAAACTGATTCAGAATGTATTGCGACCATTTCGGCTTTTCAGAAAAGCCATTCACGATCACCCCGAATCCCCAATTTGTGTTTCTGAGCGGCATTCACCGCGAGGCGTATGCCCGATTACTGTACGGCGTCGACAGTCATGCCGGTTTCATCGCCCTGACGGGCGAAGTCGGCACCGGCAAGACAACGATGCTCCGCACGCTGTTGACCCAACTTTGCCGGGAGTTCGGCGTCTCTGCCGCTGAACAGAGCCGTTCCGGATATCTGGATGCCCTCTACACGTTTCTGATCGATCAGAACAGCGCCGGAAGAACGGTAGTTCTCGTCATCGATGAGGCTCAGAATCTGGAACCGGATGTGCTGGAGCAGGTGCGCATGATCTCCAATCTGGAGACCGAACGGGACAAGCTGATCCAGATCATTCTGGCCGGGCAGCCGGAGTTGAACGATGTTCTTCGCCGCCACGACCTGCGCCAGCTTAATCAGCGCATTACGGTGCGCTGTCGGCTTACTCCGATGAAGCTTGAAGACACGGCCAGTTACATCAACCACCGCCTCAAAATCTCCGGAAGTCGTCTTCCCGAGATTTTTCCGCGTGCCGCGGTCAGACGGATCTATCGTTTTTCACAAGGCATTCCCCGATTGATAAATGTGGCCTGTGATCGGGCGCTGGTCATGGCCTGGACCCGTGAATCCTGCTCTGTTTCTCCTTCGATTGCAGCGGAGGTGATCGCGGAGCTTCAGCAGGTTGACGAGCATGAAGGGCTCTGGTCCCGTATTTCGCGTCGGCTTTTTGCCGGAAGGTGACATGACAGTATGAGTTATATTCTTGATGCCCTGAAAAAAATAGAGCATGAAAAAAACAAGAGAACCGGTCCGAGGGGAAGGGTCAATATTTCCGGCGATCTTTTTCAGGAGAGAAGCCGCCCGGCGGCTAAAACCGGAATCTGGAAAATAGCGCTGTTGGTTGCGGGTGCATCGCTGGCGACGGCTGCCGTTACCTGGTTTGTACTTCCGGGAAACAGCAGGAAGAGCGCTGCGGTTATACGCCCGGCTGTACCGCCGACTCCTGCTCCGGTAAAGCCCCCGGCCGCGCCTGCTGTCCCTCTGCCGGTTCAATCGCCGGCGCCACCCGTAACTGCACCCTCTGCCGCCGTTCCTGCCCCTCCGGTAAACGTGGAAACGGTCCATGATAACGATTCTTCCCCGCGGAAAGTTCACCGTTTAAAAGAACGGGTCAAGGCTCATCCACCTTCCGCGAATTCGATTCAGGCCGCTCAAACAGTGCAAGTGCAGCCTCCTGCCGACATCAAGCTGTCGGGTATAGCCTGGCAGGACGAGCGTTCTGCAAGGAGAGCGGTGATCAACGGTTTTCTGCTCAAAGAGGGAGCCGCTGTTTCCGGCGCAAAAATCATTGATATTCAGATAGACAGGGTTCGTTTTTCATCCCCGGCCGGGCCGTTCGAGATAAAGCTGGACGCCGTATTGCCTGCAGAGGTGAAGCGATGACCGTTTTTGAGCGCTCGGCGCTGGCCGTTTGCCTGGCGCTGCTGGTTACCGCCTGCGGCAGGAAGGGAGCGCTGATCTATCCGGACATGATGGCTCCGGCGGCTCCGGATAACGTTTATGCGCTGCAGAGCGGCTCTGCGGTAAAACTCCGGTTCTCTCTGCCTGACAAGGACCGGAGCGGTCGACCGTTACCGGTCGTAGCCGGAGTAAGGATCAGCAGGCGAGCTGCTGCAACCGGCCGGAAGGACCTCTGTCGAACATGTACGACCGATTACAGCCTGGTTCAAACGATTTACCTGGATCACATGCCGGCAGCTACCCAGCGGGTCGGAAATCGCCTGGTACTGCTGGACGGTGATGTGACTGCCGGAAGCTCATATTCGTACAGAGTCGCCTCATTCACCGCGGACGGTGTCGACGGCGCTGCGGCTCCGACGGCTGATGTACCGGTGACTCCGCCGCTTTCCGCGCCTCTTTTGAGAATAGAGTCGTTTCCCACCGAGGTGAGGCTGCAGTTTTCTTCACAACCCCTGATAACAGGGCGTCTGCTCGGTTATAACCTGTACCGCCGGTCCGATGCGGTTCTTAGGCCGTACGAGCCGCTCAACAGGGAACCGCTGCAGGGCAAGGAGTATGTCGACGCCACTCTTGAGCGGGGCGTGAAGTACCGCTATTCAGCCAGAGCATTGATTGTTATGGTATCGGGAGATGTCGCGGAAAGTGCCGAATCGGAAGAGGTTGAGGGAATGTTGAAGGACGACGAATAAACCGGTTTGATAATCGTACCATATATGGAAATGAGAAAGGGCATCCTGAAGCGGATGCCCTTTTACTTTATACTCCGATTATTAACTTAAAAGCGGAGATTACTTTGCAACAGTTTCAGCCAGTTTGATAGCGATATCTTTGTAAGGGTTGGCGAACAGGATGATCAGGCAGACAACCAGTGCATAGATTGCCAGGGACTCAATCATGGCCAGACCGATCATCATGGTGGTCAGGATCTTGCCGGAAGCGCCTGGGTTACGGGAAACGCCTTCTACTGCGCGTGAGACTGCGAGACCCTGGCCAATGCCGGTGCCCAAAGTGCCAAGTGCCATACCAATTCCTGCTGCCAGAATACACATCGTGAAAAAGCTCATCTTTACTACCTCCGTATGGTTTTGTCTCCTAAACAGTATAGGAGTAGGGAAATTTGAATATTAGTCCCGCAAAGGGATAAGTCACAGAAAAAGATTCTAACTTGACTTAATGAGCGTGCTCAAGTGAACCCTGGATGTAGATCATGGCCAGGAGCATGAAAACGAAGGCCTGGATGAACGAGACCAGCACGCCCATAAGCATCATCGGCAGCGGCACGAGGAACGGTGCCAGGCCGAAGAAGATCATCAATACGAGTTCGTGGCCGTTCATGTTGCCGAACAGACGTAGCGTCAGTGAAACCGGACGACTCATATGGCCGATGACTTCGATAAAAAACATTACCGGTGCCAGCCAGGCGATGGGTCCGAGGAAGTGCTTAATATAGCCCAGGCCGTGATGCTTGATCCCGACCACATGGGTGGAAATAAAGACGATCACCGCGCAGGCTGCGGTAGTGTTGATGTTGGCGGTAGGTGGGAAGAAGCCGGGAATCAGGCCGATAAGATTGGATACAAGCACGAAGATGGCGAGCGTGGCAATCAGCGGGAAAAACGGGCGGCCATGTTCTCCCATAGTGTCGACGATCATGGTCTCAATGCCGCCGATGACGGTTTCCATGAAATTCTGCATTCCGCTTGGAATAGACTTGAGCGCCGAAGTGGCCAGCAGCGACAGAACCAGCAGCAGCACGATGATCAGCCAGGTGTAGCTGATCGCGTCGGCACTTGCATGAGGTAGGTGGAGCGGTTCCAGCAGCTTGCGGAAAAATTCGAGAAACAGTAACGGGTGAATCATGGAGCTAACCTCCTGCGCGCAGGGCGCTGTATAGTGACAGTGCAATTATGTTGATTACGATAACGGAAAGTCCGACAAAAAGTCCGGCCAGTGAAAACCACCCGGAAGTTATAATAAAATAGAGCAGCAGTCCGGTCAGGCTCAAGCGGGCTACGAAGCGGAGTTGAGCATACATCGTCGCGTTGGCGGGCAGCTGCCCGAGAATGCGCTGCAGTACATTCCGAATCCAGAAAAAATTGGCTATGGCGATACAGCCGCCGGCCAGGGCGCCCAAGCCGACTTGCGGCGAGAAGGCGGCCCATCCGGCCAGAGCCAGAAAAGCCAGCAACCCCAGGCTTCCCTTGATGATGACTGCAAAGAGGTTATCCTCGTTGATCGTTATCATCACTTTTTCGGATCTCCCGGCCGGCGATAACGTACACATTTTTGAAACCGGCGGCAATTCCGATGAACAGAAAGATATAAAAGAACCATGGCTTCGTGCCGAGCCAGCGATCGAGTGTCAGTCCGAACCAGACCCCGATGGCAATCGCCAGCACCACGGAGATTCCCATGCTGGAAACCATTGCAAGGCTTTGAAAAAGCTGGCGATTATTACCGGCCATACAATGCCGCTAGTGAGTGTGGCATAAAACCGGTATTCCTTACCACAGGTAGTATTGATATGTCAAACAGAAACGAAAGCACGCGTCAGGCGATCTGTTTGAAACATTTGGCTGCAGCAGCAATAGTTTTTTCGATGTCGTCATCGCTGTGGGCGGCAGAAACAAAAGCTGTCTCGAATTGTGAAGGGGCTAGATAGATACCTTCGTCGAGCATGGCGAGGAAATATTTTGCAAAGGCCCCGGTATCGCACTGACTGGCGGTAGGCCAGTCAAATACCTCGCCTTTGCTGAAAAAGGCACAAAACATGCTGCCGACGCGGGTTGAGTAGATCGGATAACCGGCATCTCTGGCCGCCTTGGCGATCCCTTCGGCAACCGCGCGACTCTTGTCTTCCAGCGTTTTATAAAAACCGGGCTGTTTGAGGATATTCAGCGTTGCGATCCCCGCCGACATCGCAAGCGGATTTCCGGACAGGGTTCCCGCCTGATAGATCCCGCCTGATGGAGAAAGTTTTTCCATTATTTCGCGTTTGCCGCCAAACGCGCCCACCGGGAGGCCGCCGCCGATAATTTTGCCAAGGGTCGTCATGTCGGGAGTGACGCCGTAAAGCTCCTGGACGCCGCCGTAGGCAACGCGGAAACCGGACATGACTTCATCAAAAATCAATATTATCCCTTCGTTGGTGCATATCTCCCGGAGACCCTCCAGAAAACCTTCTCGCGGCGGAACAGTTCCCATATTGCCGGCAACGGGTTCGACGATGATACAGGCAATCGCATCCTTGTTGTTGGCGATCAGGGTCTTTACTGATTCGAGAGAATTGAATTCCGCCGTGAGAGTATGTTTCGCAAAATCGGCCGGAACGCCGGGAGAGTCGGGCACACCGAACGTGGCGGCTCCCGAACCGGCCTTGACCAGCAGGGCGTCCGAATGGCCATGATAGCAGCCGGAGAACTTCAAGATCTTGTCCCGTCCGGTATAACCGCGGGCAAGTCGTATGGCGCTCATGGTAGCCTCGGTGCCGGAGCTTACCATGCGCACCATTTCGATGGAAGGAACCGCATCAATAACCATGTTGGCGAGAATGGTCTCTCGTTCGGTCGGGGCGCCGAAGCTGGCGCCGCTGGCCATGGTGTCCTGAACCGCTTTGATAATGTCCGGGTGGCAATGGCCGACGATCATCGGTCCCCATGAGCCGACATAGTCGATGAAATTGTTGCCGTCTTCATCATAGATATGGGAGCCGGACGCCTTGTTGATGAAGAGAGGATCAGCGCCGACCGACTTGAAGGCGCGAACGGGGCTGTTGACTCCACCCGGTATGGCTGCTTTTGCTTGCTGGAAAAGTAAACTTGAGCGTTCGTGATTCATAATTGGTTAAACCTCGCGTCGGAATTATGGATGTTTGGAACAAGTCCATCACAACTGGCGTAGTTAACATACAGTATCTGCGAATGTCAAGGTAAAGTAGTAATTTCATTTGTAATTTAAAAGTTAAGCGCTCGTTTTTTCAAATTCAACAGGAGTAAAATAACTGTTGACAAAGAAAAGCAAATATCCTATTTAATGGGTCGTTTGTATACAGTATACCGTCCGCAGTAAGGAGGATTTATAATGCTTGGTGCATACCTGCCAATACTACTTCTGGTGCTTGTGGCAATAGGTTTCGGGCTTGTATCCCTTGTCATGTCATCACTGATTGGCCAGAAAAAGCCGTCAAAGGTAAAGCTGCAGCCGTACGAAAGCGGCTGCGAACCCGTCGGAACTGCCCGTGAGCGTTATTCGATCAAGTTCTATATGATCGCCGTACTGTTCATCCTGTTCGATATCGAGGCCGTTTTCCTCTATCCATGGGCCATTCTTTACAAAAAACTGGGCGTTTTTGGCTTGGTTGAGATGGGGCTTTTCATTGTGATTCTTTTTGTTGGTTACATTTATGTCTGGAAAAAAGGAGCGCTGGAATGGGAGTAGACAATCCGCTTGGCGATAACGTTATCACCACGTCACTGGATCTATTGGTTAACTGGTCCCGGAAGTCATCCATCTGGCCGATGACGTTTGGTTTGGCATGTTGTGCTATCGAGATGATGGCCACCGGCGCATCCCACAACGACCTGGATCGCTTTGGCATCATTTTCCGCGCATCTCCTCGCCAGTCCGACTGTATTATTATTGCCGGGACGGTTACAAAAAAGATGCTGCCGGTTATCAGGACGGTATATGAGCAGATGCCCGAGCCGAAATGGGTTATCGCCATGGGAGCCTGTGCCTGCTCCGGCGGAATCTTTGATACCTACAGCGTTGTGCAGGGCATCGATGAGGCTCTGCCGGTCGACGTCTACATCCCCGGCTGCCCTCCGCGCCCCGAGGCGCTGCTGTTCGGTCTGATGAAACTGCAGGACAAGATTATGAGTGAGCGTAACTCTTTCGGATCCGCCATCGGCCTTGGCGAACGCTACATTCCGGAAGCAGCCTGATCTTCTGAAATCAACGGAACACAAATCCCACAAAAGGGTTGGATATCATGGCAGAGAACAATCGTGCAGTCCTGAAACTGAAGGAAAAATTCACAGCTTCGATCCTTGATGTAGTCGAATTCAGGGGAGAGGTGACGGTAACCGTAGCGAAGGATGCCATTATTGAAGTCCTTTCGTTCCTCAAACAGTCACTTCAGTACAACCTGCTTACCGACCTTACTGCGATTGATTATCTGGAGAAGAAGGAAGAGCGCTTCATGATGGTCTACCTGCTCTACTCTATTCCCAACAAAGATCGCCTGCGCATAAAGACGCCTGTTGCCGAGGCCGATTGCCGTATCCCTACCGCGACCGGTGTGTGGAAGACGGCCAACTGGCTGGAGCGCGAGGTCTTTGACCTGTTCGGTATCACCTTTGACAATCATCCCGACCTCCGTCGTATCCTCATGACGGACGACTGGGTAGGGCACCCGCTTCGTAAGGACTATCCTCTGCAGGGTCCGGACCGCGAACCGTACAAAGGGCGCTTATCATAGTTTTTCCAATTCGTTCTGTATTTCGATCATAGAAGAGGCGATACATGGCTACTACTGAAACAATGACACTGAACATGGGACCACAGCACCCCAGTACTCATGGGGTTTTGAGGCTCGTTCTCGAGCTGGACGGCGAGGTGATCACGAAGATCACCCCTCATATCGGCTACCTGCATCGTGGCATTGAAAAGCTGTCTGAGCACCGTACCTATCACCAGATCCTGCCGCTGACGGACCGGCTCGATTACCTGGCGCCCATGAGTAACAATCTTGGTTATATCCTGGCGGTTGAAAAGCTCATGGGTGTCGAGGTGCCCGAACGCGCCGAGACCATCAGGATTATCATGGCCGAGCTGACCAGGCTTGAATCACATCTCGTCTGGATCGCATGCCATGCTCTCGATATCGGTGCGATGACGGTCTTTATTTATGCATTCCGTGAGCGCGAAACCGTCATGGAGATTTATGAACTGATTTCCGGTGCCCGCATGACCTCGAACTTCTTCCGTGTCGGTGGCCTTTCGCAGGATGTACCGGATGAGTTTGTGAAAAAGGCCGGTGACTTTGTTGCCGCCATGCCGGGCTATATCGACCAGTATGAAGGGCTTTTGACAACCAACCCGATCTGGCTCAAGCGTACGGTCGGCAATGGTGTCATATCCGCCGAGGACGCCATTGATATCGGTCTTACCGGTCCCGCCCTGCGCGGCTCGGGAGTCGATTGGGATCTGCGGCGCGATAATCCATACAGCGGCTATGACAAATACCAGTTCAAGGTGCCGGTCGGCGAAAATTGCGACACGTTTGATCGCTACAAGGTTCGTCTGGTCGAGATGCGTGAAGCCTGCAAAATTGTGCGTCAGGGTCTCGACAAACTCAAGCCCGGTCCGGTTCTGGCGGACTGTCCGCAGGTATGCTATCCGCCCAAAGAAAATGTGTACAACAGCATCGAGGGACTGATTCATCATTTCAAGATCGCTTCCGAAGGTTTTGCGGCACCGGAAGGTGAAGTCTACCAAGGTGTCGAAGCTCCCAAAGGGGAGCTGGGTTTCTATATCGTCAGCGACGGCGGCAACAAGCCGGAGCGCCTGAGGATTCGTCCCCCTTCATTCGTGAACCTGCAGGCAATAGAACAGATGAGTGTGGGTTCCATGATTGCCGACCTGGTAGCAGTAATCGGTACCTTGGACATCGTTCTTGGTGAAATTGACAGATAACTCCGCATGATTCAAAGGAGATGGGGCGCATGAGTGACGTAGTAGCGCAGCAGGCCACAGAGCAGGAGCCGGAAATAGATCTTTCCATAGCCGATGCGGTCATCGACAAATATATAGATATTCCCGGAAACCTGATGCCGGTTCTTCAGGGAGTTCAGGATGAGTACGGCTATGTTCCGCGGGTCGTGGCGGACCATGTTGCCGAACGCCTGAACGTGTACCCGAGCCAGATTTACGGTGTGCTGACCTTTTATGCCCAGTTCCATCTCAAGCCGCGTGGCAAATTCATTATCAGGGTTTGTGTCGGAACCGCCTGCCATGTTCAAGGTGCTCCGCGTATCGTGGAAACGTTCTTTGACAAATTGCATATCGGTCACGCCGAGACTACCCCCGACCTGCGCTTTACCTTTGAGAAGGTTGCGTGTCTGGGGGCCTGCGGTATGGCACCGTTGGCAATGGTCAATGATTCCACCTATGGCGGCATGACGGTACAGAAAGTCGATGAAATCGTGGCCGACTACAGTCAGAGGCCGATGAAATAGCACGTAGCTCGAAACCATCCAGCAGGGGACAATTCAGTCATGAGCGAAAACGCAGGGATAAAAATTCTTATCTGCCAGGGTACCGGCGGTGTTTCGATGGGCGCCAAAGAGGTTGAGGCGGCTTTCGTAAAGCATCTCGCGGAAAAAGGCCTCAGTGCCGTCGTAGGCAAACGCTGCGATGTTATCAAGACCGGTTGTCGCGGCCTCTGCGCCAACGACGTTCTGGTTGATATCATCACCCCCGAACAGGGGCGTGTGACCTATGATTTTGTCAAGCCGGAAGAGGTCGAGCAGATCATTGACGAGCATATCGTCAACCAGACAGTAATGGAGAAAAGAAAGGCCAAGCCGTACTACAACCAGTTTGTCGATGCCCAGATGCGCGTGGTCATGACCGGATGTGGTCAGATTGACCCGGACAGTATCGACGCCTACAAGGAAGAAGACGGATTCAAGGCGATTGAGAAGTGCATCAAGAGCATGAAGCCGGAAGAGGTTATCGAAGAAGTCAAAAAATCCGGCCTTCGCGGTCGTGGCGGCGGCGGATTTCCTACCGGAATGAAGTGGTCTTTCTGCAAAGCCTCACCCGGTGATCACAAGTATCTGATCTGCAATGCCGACGAAGGCGACCCGGGCGCATTCATGGACCGGTCCCTGCTCGAAGGTGATCCGTTCTGCATCATCGAAGGGATGATGATCGCCGCCTATGCCATCGGGTGCGACTTCGGATATGTCTACGTTCGCGCCGAGTATCCGCTGGCCGTCCAACGCCTTCAGCATGCCATCGATGTCTGTTACGAAAACGGGTACCTCGGCAAGAATATTCAGGGATGGGGCCTTGACTTCGACATGCGCATCAAGATGGGTGCCGGTGCGTTTGTCTGCGGCGAAGAAACCGCCCTGATGGCCTCTATTGAGGGCTTTCGCGGAATGAGTCGTCCGCGTCCTCCGTTCCCGGCCGTTCGCGGTCTGTGGGGCAAGCCTACCAACATCAATAACGTCGAAACCTTCGGCAACGTCCGTCACATCATCAACAAAGGTGGTGACTGGTACGCTTCGCTCGGTACTGAAACGACCAAGGGTACCAAGATCTTTGCCGTAACCGGTAAAGTCAAGCATACCGGGTTGGTAGAAGTTCCGGCCGGTATGAAAGTACGCGAAGTTATCTATGATGTCTGCGGCGGTATAGCCAACAACCGCAAGTTCAAGGCTGTCCAGGCCGGCGGACCTTCCGGAGGCTGCATACCGGCTGCTATTCTCGATACACCGGTCGACTACGACTCCCTGATTAAAGCCGGCGCCATGATGGGCTCCGGAGGTCTGGTCGTCATGGACGAAACGACCTGCATGGTTGACGTGTCCCGCTTTTTTCTTAACTTTACCAGGATGGAGTCCTGCGGTAAGTGCGTCCCCTGCCGTATCGGCCTCAAGGTCATGCTCGACATTCTTGAGCGTATCACCGAAGGGCGTGGTGAACTGTCCGACATCGAGACGCTTCAGGATCTTGGTGTCGCCATCAAGAAAGCCTCGTTATGCGGACTCGGGCAGACGGCTCCCAACCCGATCCTCTCTACGATCAATTATTTCCGTGACGAGTACGAAGCGCACATTACGGACAAACGCTGCCCTTCAAACTGCTGCAAGGAACTGCTGCTCTGGCAGGTCGTAGAAGATAAGTGTGTAAAGTGCGGCGCCTGCAAGAAGGCATGTCCGGTCGATGCCATCGTCTGGGAAAAGGGCCAGCTCGCCTGGCTTGACAAGGAAAAATGCACCAAATGTAAATCCTGCTACGATGCCTGCCGCTTTATGGCGCTTGAATAGAACCACATCACGCACACACGGTCAAACTCACTTAACAGAGGTTGAGATGGTAAATCTTACGATAGATGACAAGCAGGTTACTGCACCCAAGACTGCGACAATTTATGAAGCGGCCAAATTGAACGGTATTAATATACCGATTCTCTGCCATGATAAAAAGCTGAAACCGTTCGGCGCGTGTCGCATGTGCCTGGTTGAAGTGGAGCAGATGAAAGGGCGTCAGATTCCTGCCTGTACTACTCCGGCCACTGAGGGGATGATCATCCGTACCGCAACTCCGGATATCGTCAAGGCTCGCAAGATGGTTCTGGAGCTACTGCTGCTCAACCACCCCCTCGATTGCCCCGTGTGCGATAAATCAGGTGACTGTGATCTTCAGAACCTGACCTATGAATACAAGGTGAACAGCAACCGCTTCAGCGACGAAAAATTCCATCACGAAATCGATTACAATAACCCGCTGATCGAGCGTGACATGAACCGCTGTGTTCTCTGCGGCAAATGTGCCCGGATCTGCGATGAAATCGTCAGCTTCGGCGCATTGACCTTTATCGATCGCGGTATAGAAACAAAAATCGGCTGTGAATTTGAAGACGGCCTCAACTGTGAATTCTGTGGATCCTGTATTTCGGTTTGTCCGGTCGGCTCACTGCTGGCACGTCCGTTTAAGCACAAAGCCCGCTGGTGGGCAATGACAAAACAGACGTCGGTCTGCGGCTATTGCGGTACCGGCTGCAACCTGACGCTGGGTGTTAAAGACAACAAGGTGCTGACCACGATTTATGACGAGAATCAGGGGTTCCATAAGGGGCAGCTCTGCGTCCGCGGCCGTTTCGGCTACCAGTTCATCAACAGCTCCCAGCGTTTGACAAAGCCGCTGGTGAGGAAAAACGGCGCTCTGACGGAATCAACCTGGGATGAAGCTCTTGAGCTTGTTACAGGCCGCCTTAAGGGTGGCAGCGCCGTCGCAGCGCTGGCAACGCCACGCTTGACCAATGAAGAGCTGACACTGTTTAAAAAACTGCTGGTAGAGAACGTCGGGACAAAGAACTTTGACCATGCAGCCGGATACGCCCATGCAGCCCTGACTGAAGGTTTTGCCCGCAGTTTCGGTGCGAACGCTTCGCCGGCCAGCATTCTTGATGTCCAGAAGAGTGATCTGCTTCTCGTCATAAAGACCGATGCCTATGAAACTCATCCGGTCGTCGGTTTTGAAATTAATATGGCCGTCAAAAATAACGGTGCAAAAATCACCATTCTTTCCGATAAGCGCGGGAAGCTCTCAAAACTTCCTGATGCCAATACAGTCGTTCACCGGCCCGGGAGTGAAGTTGCCGTACTGAACGCCATAGCCAAGTCTCTCATTGACGAAAAGCTGGTCGACGCCGCCGCTGCAGCCTTACCAGGTTATGCGGAGCTTGAAAAAGCGTTGTCCGTTTTCACTCCGGAAGCGGTTGCCGCACAGAGCGGCTTGACTGCCGAAGCCATTAAGAAGCTTGCTTCCGAATATGCCGCTGCAGGGAAGGCTCTGATTATTTTCCCGACAGGGCAGGCGTATACCGGCCACACCGCCGATCTGGCAACTGCGGTGGCAAACCTGGCTATCCTGACCGGTAAATACGGCAAAGAAGGGTGCGGTGTCCTCTGTCTTTCCGAGAAGAACAATAGCCAGGGCGCCGTTGATATGGGTTTTTATGCTCAGGATGGCGGTTTGAACGGCTTGCAGATTTTGGATGCCTGTTCTGCCGGCACGATCAAGACGCTCTTTATTGCAGGTGAAAACCCGCTGGCATCCTACCCGGACCGCACCAAAGTCAAGGCTGCCCTCGATGCGGTCGAATTTCTGGTCGTATCAGAGCTGTTCCTTACCGAGACTGCAGCAATGGCGGACGTTGTTCTCCCCGCCTGCTCGTTTGCCGAAAAAGAAGGCACCTTTACCAGTACCGATCGTCGTGTCCAGTACATCAAGCCGGCCATCCGCAAGAATGTTCAGGTAAAGAGCGATTATGAAATCTTCTCGGATCTGATCTCGCGTCTGGGCGGGCAGACACCGCCGACTCCCGCCGTTCAGTTTGACGAGATTGCCGCGAGTACGCCAGGCTACCAGGGAATGAATTATGCGGCACTCCGAAAAGAGGGCGCATTTGCCCCGGTTGCAATGAAGCCGGCCCTCGTTGTACCGCAGGCATCGGCGCCCATTGCCTCTGAAGGTGGCAAACTGGTCCTGGTGACCGGCAGCGCCCTGTACCATAGCGGTACGCTGTCGCAGTTCGGTGAAGGTCCGATGCACGTATGTCCGGAAGGATATATAGAGCTGTCCCGCAGTGACGCCGCAGCCGGTAAAATTGCTGAAAACGACCTGATTACCGTCTCTTCAGCGACCGGAAGCATGCAGCTCAAGGCGAAGGTCACTCTGCGCATGCCTGCCGGCGTCGTGTTTGCCCCCTATCATTTCAGCGCCGCTCCGATTAATACAATATGGAACGGATCACCAGTAACGCCGGTTACACTGGCAAAGTAAAAGCTTTTATTATCAAGTATCTTTACGAAATAACAAATTTCAAACGAGCATAGAAAGAGGGACAGATGGGAATCGAGATATTAGGACTGCCGATGATGTATTACATCGCCATGGTTGCCAAGGTCCTGGTGGCTTTTGTCTTTGTGCTGCTTACCGTTGCGTACGCCACGTATGCCGAACGCAAAATTATCGGCCATATGCAGGTTCGCCTTGGACCTATGCGTACCGGATGGCACGGACTGCTGCAGCCGATCGCCGACGGAGTCAAGCTGTTCTTCAAAGAGGAGATTATTCCTTCACAGGCCAGCACTTTCGCATTTCTGATCGCGCCACTTATTGCTCTCATTCCGGCGTTCATTACTTTTGCTGTTATTCCGTTTGGCGGAATTATCGAGATCGCGGGCTACAAGATTCCCCTGCAGATTGCCGCCTATTACGATACGGCTGCCGGTCAGGTTTACGACATCAACGTCGGTGTACTCTATATTCTGGCCATGTCATCACTCGGTGTCTACGGGATCGTGTTGGCCGGTTGGGCGTCGAACAGCAAATACTCACTGATGGGCGGTTTGCGCGCCTCGGCCCAGATGATTTCCTATGAATTGGCCGCCGGTCTGTCAATTGTCGCCGTGTTTATGCTTTCCGGTACACTGTCACTCAACAAGATTGTCGAACTTCAGTCCGGCATGGGCGGCTTTGAGTGGTATCTTTTCAAGCAGCCTCTGGCAGCCTTCATGTTCTTCGTCTGCTCGCTTGCCGAAATCAACCGTACGCCTTTTGACCTTCCGGAAGCGGAGACGGAACTTGTATCTGGTTTTTGTACGGAATATTCATCCATGAAATACGCAATGTTCTTCATGGCGGAATATGCAAACATGGTAACCGTCTGTGCGTTGACCGTCACACTGTTCCTTGGTGGCTGGAACGGGCCGTTTACCGCCGCCATGCCGCTGCTCGGACCGGTGTACTTTATCGCAAAAGTGTATTTCCTGATGTTTGTCTGCATGTGGATCCGCGCAACGCTCCCCCGTTACCGGTATGACCAGTTGATGCATCTGGGGTGGAAAGTGTTTATTCCTGTGGCACTGGTAAACATCATAGTGACAGGGATCATCGGCTATTTTATTTAAGACCGCTGCATGAAGTAACGTAATTTTAGAGACGAGGATGGGCACATGAATCCGATTACACCGATTTTAAACGGCATGAAAATTACCTTGAAGCACATGTTCATGAAGCCGGTAACGTTGCAGTATCCGACCGAACGGCCCAAGGTGGCGGCCCGTTTTCGCGGCCTGCATGCTTTGAATGTGTCGCATGACAAGGCCAAATGTGTGGCCTGCTACCTCTGCCCTACGGTCTGCCCGGCCAAATGTATAACGGTCGAAGCGAGCGAAGATGCCAATCACAACAAGTACGCTTCACTCTACGAGATCGACATGCTGCGTTGTATTTTTTGCGGCTACTGCGTTGAAGCCTGCCCGGTTGACGCAATCAGGATGACCGGTGAATTCGAGTTGGCAAATTATCACCGTCAGGACTTCATCTACTCTAAAGAACGTCTCTTAGAAAAGAAATAAAGGAGCAGTGCATGGAAACCCTCTTCTTTCTGATCATATCGCTAGTTGCTATTGTATCGGCGATCCTGGTGGTCACCTGCAAGAACCCGATCAATAGCGCACTATCGCTGATTATGACTTTTTTCTGTCTGGCCACTTATTACGTCATGCTGGATGCCCCGTTTATGGCCGCAGTACAGGTCATGGTATATGCCGGCGCCATCATGGTCCTGATAGTATTTACCATCATGCTGCTGAATATCCGGGTTGATGCATCGAAAAAGCATTCCCATAAACTGCTCTTCGGTTCAATCATCGGCTTCTTCACCCTGCTGAATACCGTATTCGTGCTCGTAAAAAGCCGTGCAGCGCTCCCGACAGGTCCTTACAGCGGAGAAATGATAAAAAGAATCGGCCATACGGAACTGGTCGGCCGTGAAATATTCACAAACTTTCTGCTGCCGTTCGAAATCACCTCGATTCTGCTGTTGGTTGCAATTGTCGGCGCGGTCATCCTGGCCAAGAAAAAAATATAAGAGGGATATATTTCATGGAAAACCTGAACAGCTATCTCATCGTAAGCGCCATACTCTTTGCAATCGGCACGATAGGCGTCCTGACCCGCAAGAATGTTATCGTCATGTTCATGTGTATCGAGCTGATGCTAAATGCCGTTAACCTGACCTTCGTCGCGTTCTCCCGCCATCTAGGTAATCTTGACGGCCAGGTATTCGTCTTTTTCATTATGACCGTTGCGGCCGCTGAAGCTGCCGTCGGTCTGGCGCTCATCATAGCGTTCTTTAACAACAAGCAGTCGATAGATGTTGAAGACGTCAATCTGATGAAGTGGTAGAACCGCACTCCACCCCTTACGACTACGTTTAATGATTGCATAAAAGGAGTCTTACATGTTTGACAACGTATGGCTGATCCCGCTCTTCCCGCTCATCGGGTTCCTGATCAACGGACTCTTCGGGAAAAAGATCAAGAATGAGGCTGTAATCGGCGGAATCGGTACGCTGATGATCTTCCTGTCATTCCTGGTGTCGTGCGGAATACTCATGCAGATGATCGGTCTTCCACCGGAGCAGCGAGTATTTGAAAAAGTGATTTTTCCATGGATACATTCCGGCAACTTCAAGGCCGACATGGCTTTCCTTCTCGATCCGCTCTCATGCATAATGATCATGGTCGTAACCGGGGTTGGCAGTTTGATTCACCTGTATTCAATCGGCTACATGCACGGCGAGGAAGGATTTTACCGGTTCTTCGCTTACCTGAACCTTTTCTGTATGTCGATGCTGCTGCTGGTGCTTGGCGGCAACATGCTGGTTATGTTCATCGGCTGGGAAGGCGTCGGTCTCTGCTCATACCTGTTGATCGGCTATTATTTCCACAAAAAATCAGCCGGGGATGCCGCCAAAAAAGCTTTTGTCATGAACCGCGTAGGCGACTTCGGCTTCCTGATCGGTCTGTTCACCCTTTACTGGTGGTTTGGCAGCAATCATAACATCTGGACAATCAACTTCGTTGAAATCAAGGCCGCTTCTCACCTGCTCCCCTATGGCGGAGTCGTGACGGTCGCCACATTATGCTTTTTTGTCGGCGCCACCGGGAAGTCCGCTCAGCTGCCGTTGTTTACCTGGCTGCCTGACGCGATGGAAGGTCCGACACCGGTTTCTGCCCTGATTCACGCCGCCACCATGGTAACGGCGGGTGTCTATATGATCGGCAGAATGAGTTTCGTCTTTGTCAAATCCCCTGAAACAATGATGGTCATTGCCGTAATAGGTGCTGCTACAGCCATTTTTGCTGCTACCATCGGTACGGCACAGAACGACATCAAGCGGGTCCTGGCATATTCAACCGTATCGCAGCTCGGTTTCATGTTCCTGGCAATGGGAGTCGGCGCGTTCAGTGCCGGTATCTTCCACCTGATGACCCACGCCTTCTTCAAGGCCTGCCTGTTCCTCGGTTCCGGTTCGGTCATTCACTCCATGCATCATGCTCTCCACAAGATTCACTCGCATGATGATGCACAGGATATGCGCAACATGGGTGGTCTTAAGGGCGCAATGCCGATAACATTCATTACCTTTCTGGTTTCTACCATTGCCATCGCCGGCATCCCCGGTTTCTCCGGTTTCTTTTCCAAGGACGAAATCCTGTGGCAGGCGTTTTCAAACCCCTACCACGGCAACCTTAATATGGTTCTCTGGGGGACAGGCGCAATAGCCGCCTGCTTCACCGCTTTCTACATGTTCCGTCTTGTCTTCATGACCTTTTTTGGCGAGTGCCGCATTAACCCCGGCGCCAAGAGTCATCTGCATGAGTCTCCACTTGTTATCACCATTCCGCTGATGGTTCTCGGAGCCCTTGCCGTTGTCGGCGGATATCTCGGAATGCCAAAAATACTCGGTATGCTGCCGAACTATTTTGAGCATTGGCTGGAGCCGGTATTCGAGCTGGCAAATGAATACAGCGGAACCTATGCTCATGCAGTACATCCTGATCATGCCCTTGAATGGGGTTTGATGGGCCTGTCAGTCGTTATCGCCGTAGTTGGAATAGCAATCGCCTTCACTATGTATGTGAAGAATAAAACTCTTCCAGGCAAATTTGTAGCTACTTTCCCGGCTCTGCATCGTGCCGTGTTCAACAAATGGTATGTAGATGAATTATATGACTACCTGTTTGTCAACCCCTGCAAGGCTTTCGGACAGTTTCTCTGGAAAGGGTTCGATGTCCTGATCGTCGACGGAGTAGTCAACGGCGTTGCCAACGTTGTGATGGGTTTCAGCGGCATTTTCCGCTACATGCAGTCCGGCTACATCTACAACTACGCATTTTCAATGGCGCTCGGTGTTGTTGTAATGCTCGGCTACTTCATTTTCAAATAACCAATTCCTAAGCACTTTGTATAAAGGAGCACGAATTCATGAGTAACGTACTGAGTCTGACGACATTCCTGCCGATACTGGGTGTCCTGTTGCTGCTGTTTATCCCGAAAGACAGCAAGGGCGTACTTCGGAATGTCACCCTCGCGGTAACAGTCGTCACTTTTCTGGTGTCGCTGATAATACTGACCGGCTTCCAGTCAAACGCCGAGTTCCAGTTTACCGAGAACTTGCCATGGATCGCTGCCGGACCGTTCGTAATGCGCTACAATATAGGTATTGACGGTATCAGTTTGTGGCTGGTTATACTCACTACGTTTATCATGCCGATCGCCGTCCTTTCGACGTATACAGCTGTCGAAGAGAAGGTGAAAGAGTACATGATCTGCCTGTTGCTGCTTGAAACAGGCATGCTGGGTGCGTTCATCTCGCTCGACCTGTTCCTGTTCTACATATTCTGGGAAGTTATGCTGATTCCGATGTACTTCATGATCGGTATCTGGGGTGGGAAAAATAAAATTTATGCTGCGGTGAAGTTCTTCATCTACACGATGGTCGGATCGCTCCTGATGCTGGTAGCGCTGGTCTTCCTGTATTTTAAAGGAATGGAAGCCGGCATCGCCGACTTCGGTCTGCTGCAGTTTTTCAGCCTCAAACTTGATATGGCTACGCAGATCTGGCTTTTCCTTGCCTTTGCCTTCGCGTTTGCCATCAAGGTCCCGATGTTCCCGCTCCATACATGGTTGCCTGATGCGCATACGGAAGCACCGACGGCCGGTTCTGTTATCCTCGCCGCTGTCCTGCTGAAAATGGGTACCTACGGTTATGTGCGCTTTGCCATCCCGCTGTTCCCGGAAGCGGCCCACAAGTTTGCTCCACTGATCGCCACGCTTGCCGTTATCGGTATCATCTACGCCGCACTTGTCGCCATGGTGCAGGAAGACGTCAAAAAGCTGGTCGCCTATTCCTCCGTTGCCCACCTCGGCTTTGTAATGCTCGGTGTATTTGCTTTCAATACTGAAGGTATTACCGGCGGCATGTTGCAGATGATTAACCATGGTATCTCAACCGGCGCACTCTTCCTTATCGTCGGCTTTATTTACGAACGTCGTCACACCCGTCTGATCACCGATTTCGGCGGTCTGTCAAAGCAGATGCCGATCTTTGCAACTGTATTCATGATCGTGACCTTTTCGTCGGTCGGCCTGCCGGGCACGAACGGTTTCGTCGGCGAGTTCCTGATTTTGCTCGGTGCCTTTGAAAGCCAACTGCGCTGGTGGACAATCATTGCCACAAGCGGCGTCATCCTCTCTGCTGTCTACATGTTGTGGGTGTTCCAGCGCGTCATGTTCGGTGAGCTTGATAATCCCAAGAACCAGAAGCTTCTCGATCTGAATGCCCGCGAAGTTGCGATCATGGTTCCCCTGCTGGTATTGATCTTTTTCATGGGTCTTTATCCCAAGCCGTTCATCGATAAAATGGATCCTGCCATCAAGAAGCTCGTGGCGCAGGTCCGGATTTCATCGGTCAGCGCCCAGATGATTCCTGCCGCCTCGCAGATGCCGATGCCTGAAGGGCACCAGGGAATACAGATGCCTGCTGCAGAGCAGGGTGGTCAGATGCAGGAAGGACACCAGGGGATGCCGCAGATGCCTGCTGGTCACCCGGGCGAGTCCCCGTCCGCGCCAGGCACAGTACCCGCTGTTAATCCGCACGACGCAAAGTAAAAAATAACGAGTCAATCCGACCGGAGGATATTTTAGATGGACATGATTTTAATTCCAGCCGTCAACATGACGCCGATTCTACCGGAGATATTTCTCTCCGTGCTGGCCATGGCTCTTCTGCTGATCACTGTTTTTTCACCCGGCGGACAGAAGTCATACCTGGCATACATCAGCTTCTTCGGCATCATTGCGGCTGCGGTGCTGGTAGGAACCGGTTGGGGCAGTCATATCGAGAGCTTCGGCGGCTCGGTGGTACTCGACAACTTTGCAACTTTCTTCAAGATGACGTTTCTTGTTGCGGCCGGGTTGACCGTGCTGATTGCAGACAGCTACATGGAGCGAGAGGGTTGTAACCATGGCGAACTGTATCCTCTGATCCTATTTGCCGTTGTCGGTATGATGTTTATGGCATCCGGCACGGATCTCATGACGATATTCCTCGGGCTTGAAGTCATGTCTGTTACCCTCTATGTTCTTGCCGGATTCAACAGAGGCAATAAGAAGTCCAACGAAGCGGGACTCAAATACTTCCTGCTGGGTGCCTTCTCTACCGGCTTCATGCTGTACGGCATGGCGCTTATCTACGGCGCAACCGGCACGACACGCCTGTATAAGATAGCCGCAGTTGTCGGACAGATGACTCTTCCTTCTGCCAACATTCTTCTGGTAGCCGGCATGTTGCTGATGATGACCGGTTTTGCATTCAAGATTGCGGCAGCGCCATTTCACATGTGGACACCTGATGTCTACGAGGGTGCCCCAACGCCGATGACCGCTTTCATGTCGGCCGCTCCCAAGGCTGCCGGCTTTGCCGCCCTGCTCCGTCTGTTTTTGGTTGCTCTTCCGACCCTTCAGGTAGAATGGAGCCAGGTACTCTGGGTGTTGGCAGTATTGACCATGACAGTCGGAAATATCACCGCGCTCCGTCAGGACAATATCAAACGTGTTCTTGCCTATTCCTCAATTGCCCATGCAGGGTATGCGCTCGTAGGTTTTACCGCCGGAAACGCCACGGGAATCGCAGGTATCCTGTTTTACATGCTCTCCTATTCTTTCATGAACATTGGAGCCTTTGCGATTATCATTCTGGTCGCTAAAAAGGGTGAAACCAATGGCAACGTCTCGGACTTTGCCGGTCTCGGCTTCAAGCGCCCGATTCTCGCTCTTGCCATGACACTGTTTCTGTTTTCTCTTGCCGGTGTTCCTCCGGCAGCCGGCTTTGTCGGCAAGTTCTATCTGTTTGCCGGAGCAATCCAGAAGGGTTACATCTGGCTGGCAGTCATCGGCGTGCTTAACAGCGCAGCATCAGCGTACTATTATCTACGAATCATGGTTTTCATGTACATGAAGGAGCCTACGGAAGAGTTTGAGTGGATAAAGGTGACTGCGCCGGTTACCCTTGCGCTGATAATTGCTGCTGCCGGTACATTGATCCCAGGCATTGTCCCTTCGATAATTCTGGAATATGCACAGATGGCGATCAAGCTTCTCTAGACTGATTCACCATACAGTGATAATAGGGCGGTCTCTTCAAGAGGCCGCCCTTTGTTATTCCAGGAATAAGTGATAGTATCAAGCATCAGGAGCTTTCATGACAGCGCAGGAAACTTGGAACACCCTTAAAATACTCGCCTGGACAAAGGATTATCTTCTCTCCAAAGGTGTTGCCAATGCCCGTCTTGAGGCGGAGTGGCTTCTTTGCGCCGCGACCGGGCTTGATCGGGTCGGGTTATACCTGCAGTATGACAAGCCGTTGAATGAAGGTGAACTTGCCGCTTACCGCGCTCTGGTCACCCGCAGGGCACATCGCGAGCCGCTACAGCATATATTGGGAACCCAGGAGTTCTGTGGACTCGAATATGAAGTCTCGCCGGACGTCCTGATCCCGCGACACGACACCGAACTGCTGGTTTCGGAAGCGATTATGCGACATCCAGGCGCCGGCTCGGTACTGGATGTCGGCACCGGGAGCGGCTGTATTGCCGTCTCTCTGCAGAAGCGGCTCTCCCGGGCGAGCATAACCGCTACGGATATTTCTGAAGATGCGTTGGCGGTTGCCCGCCGCAATGCCGAGCGGCATGAAGCGCCGATCGAATTCCTGAGAGGATCGCTGTTCGCTCCTGTCGCCGGGCGTCATTTTGACATGATAGTTTCAAATCCGCCGTACATCCCTACGGCTGATATATTATCTCTTGAACCGGAAGTGCGCGATTATGACCCACTTACCGCGCTGGATGGCGGTGATGACGGTCTCGATATTTACCGGTCGCTCATCCCTGCATCCGCCGAATATCTGAATCCGGGAGGGTGGCTGCTGGTTGAAATAGGTATAGGCCAGGCATCGGATATTAAAAAGATTTTCCGTGATACCGGCTCATTCTGCGAAACGATAGTCGCTCTTGATACCTCATCGATTGAGAGGGTTGTAGGAGCACAACTAAAGGAGATCGTATGAACATCGAAAAAGCGAACAGAGTATTGAGCGAAGCCGACCTGGTGGTATCGGAAACCGAGATCGAGGTAGCTATTAAAAGGATGGCGCAGGAAATTACCTGCCAATTTAAAGATTCACGCCCCGTAGTACTCTGCGTCATGAACGGCGGGCTTATTTTTACCGGACAGCTTCTGCCCAGACTGGTCTTCCCCCTGGAGGTGGATTATGTCCATGCAACCCGTTACGGTCATGTGACCAACGGCGCCAGCCTGCAGTGGACCGTCAGGCCGCAACTCGACCTGAAGGGGAGAACCGTACTGCTTCTTGACGACATCCTTGACGAGGGGGTCACGCTTGCCGCAATCGCCGACTACTGCCGTCAGCAGGGAGCAGCCGAAGTCTATATGGCGGTGCTGGTTGAAAAACTGCATCTGCGCAAGGTCACACCCGGCATGCGCGCCGATTTTACCGGTATTGAGGTCGGTGACCGCTTCATGTTCGGGTATGGCCTGGATTACAAGGGGTATTGGCGCAACGCGCCGGGAATCTACGCGGTTAAAGGGTTATAGTAGATGCACGGATTTTTCGGGTCCAAGGCGACACAGCGGGCGATTCTCTGCCCGCGTTGCAGACGTTTGATAGGGAGCGAAGAGACAATCTGTTCGTGGTGCGGTACATCACGTTCCGCCTCATGGTGGCAGTTTCTGAACTGGTCGCGGGGAACAATGGATGGAGATTGGCTGGTCAAGGCGCTAATCACCGCCAACGTACTCTATTTCGCCCTTTCGCTCGTGCTGAGCGCCAGCAAGGGTGGCGGCGGTTTTCTCTCCCCCGGGCAGACCAGCCTCTTATTGCTGGGGGCGACCGGAACCTATCCGATAGAGCATTTCGGCCGCTATTGGACGTTGATCAGCGCCAATTACCTTCACGGCGGCATTCTCCATCTGGTTTTCAACCTGATGGCCGTGAAGCAGATCGCGCCCACGGTCACCGGCGAGTACGGCGCCAGCCGCATGTTCACCATCTACACGTTGGGCGGCGTCATCGGGTACGTTGTCTCCTACCTGGCGGGAGTACCGTTCACCATCGGCGCTTCAGCTGCCGTCTGCGGCCTGATCGGAGCCCTGCTTTATTATGGGAAAAGCAGAGGAGGAGCCTATGGAAGTTCGGTTTACCGCGAAGTGAGCGGATGGGTAGTCAGTCTTTTCATGTTCGGCCTGATCTTTCCGGGGATCAATAACTGGGGACACGCCGGCGGGATCCTCGGCGGAGTGGGTGCCGCTGCGTTTCTGGGATACAGCGAACGACGGCCGGAAAACAACCTCGATCGTGCTCTGGCAATGCTCTGCGGCGTGGTTACGCTGGCAGCACTGGGGTGGGCCGTCATGAGCACCTATCTATACAGTTGACGTTTCGGACCTCACGGCACATGTTATTCCAGATCGTTATTATCGTCATTTAGCTTTTAAACATCTTCGCCTGATCGTGCCGCTTTTCGGCAAATCCGCCTCCAGTACGGAATAACGGAAGATTTCACGAAGAGGCATGCTACGTGCAAAGCAATTATCGGATTAAATAACGGGATACACGAAAATACTAAACCATCCGCAAGGGTGGGACGGAAAGCCTATTGGGTCTCTCTGAGACAGCCGGGTCGCCGAAATATCTTAAGGGTATCGGCGCGCCGGCTTTTTTTTGCCGGAAAAATGCGGCACCGGGCGCAGAGCCCGGCAGAAGGAGACCGCAAATGTCAGGTTTTGCAAGAAGAATAATCTGTTCATTCCCTATGATTTCCGCCGTCATGCTGGCCACTTTCATCGCCCCATCATCGGCAAATGCCGAGCTGCTCCTGCAGCTGCATGACGCATGGGCTACCCCTCCTGTTCCGGAGGTTTCACGGCAGACAGTCAAGAGGCAGACGGATATCAGCCTCAACGAGAACGGTGACCTGATGATACGGCGCAGCGAGGTATCACTGACCATGGCCTATAACCCGCCCAATGAGATAATCGACCCCAAGGAGCGGCTCAGAATCGCACAGCGGCTTGATTGCCCTACCATTAGCGGCATCAGCCTCAAGCTCAGCCTGCCGTTTTGAGTTGGACTCCTTGAAGGCTGAACGCAGTTTTTCCAACGATTAAAGAAACCAAGCTGCAAAACGTTTGACAGGTAAGCGGAAACAGGTATGCTCAAATAGTGAAAGGACTGTCGGGATTTCACTTGTCTCAGGTGAAATGAGTCGCGCAGAATCTGATGCCATCCGGCAGATATTCAGGGGAAGGAGCAGGCGGATGACTGTAATGCCGTGTGCCTGATCGTATTTGCATTTGACTGTCATCCTGTCTATCGCCTGATCCTGGGCGCTAACCGTGATGAGTTTCGCGATCGAGCTACCGATCAGGCTGCGTTCTGGAGTGATGCCCCACAGGTTCTGGCCGGCCGCGACAGGTTGGCCGGGGGTACCTGGCTGGGTGTAACGCGCGGCGGCAAGCTGGCGGCGGTCACCAATTACCGCGACCCGCGCCGACAGGTTGATAATCCCCCTTCGCGCGGCGGGCTGGTCGCCGGTTTTCTGAGGAATCGGCAGGAAACACCCGAAGAATTTCTTGGGACCCTCAACCGCGATGGAGAGATGTACGACGGTTTCAACCTGCTGTACGGCTCAAGCAATGAGCTGCACTACTTCACCAACCGGGGCGGTTCTTCCGGCCCGGTCACGTCCGGCATCCACGTCCTTTCCAATCATCTTCTCGACACCCGCTGGCCTAAGGCAACAGCCGCCGCATCCCGACTCGCAGCCGTCGTGCAGCAGACGAAAGTAGATCCTGAGCAGATATTTGCATTGCTGTCCGATCCCGTCCCTTTTGCCGCCGGCCTGCTTCCCGACACCGGAGTCGGCCCGGAACGGGAGCGCATCCTCTCACCGATCTTCATCGATGACGAACTCTACGGTACCCGTTCAACAACAGTGCTGCTGATCGACCGGAGTGACCGTCTGACGTTCATTGAGCGGACCTTTGACCGCTCTGCCGGTTCTCCGGCAACGGCGAGCTACAGCTTCCTGATCCGGAACCCCTGACCCATGAACTTTCTCTTCCACATGCTGCTCTCCGGCAATGATGACCAGATCCTGGCCGGCAACTTTATGGGAGATTTTGTCAAAGGAGCTGTTCCAGCGGAGCAGGCGGCGGCTACACCCGGACTTCGGTCTGTACCGCGGGGTGTTGGTCGATCTGTTCTATGATCATTTTCTGGTGGTGGAGTGGAGCAATTGGTCGGATGAGCCGTTCGACGAGTATCTTGCCAGGAGCAGGTCAATCATAGAGAGGCAGCGGGACGATCTGCCCGAAAGGCTGCAAGGTCTTGTGCCGACGATCTTCGAGGAGCTGCTCCCCTCCTACGGAACGGTGGCCGGTATAGCCCGCGCCTTTCAGCGTATGTCCAGGAGAGTCGTCAGGGAGAACCCTCTGGCGGGCGCAGAGAGCCAGCTGGTGTTGAACTACGATGGTTTGCGTGACGATTTCCGCGGTTTCATTCCAGGCGTGCGGCGCTATGCGCAGGAGCTGGTTGCGGCGGGAGTACCGTCAGCGTGATTGCTCACGGGACAAAGAACGTATCCACCGCCTGATTGGATCTGTTCCCGTTAAAATCGGTCAGGTAGATGATGAATGTGTACGCGAACGTTTCAGTCGGGAAGGCTCTGTAATCGATGCTGAAGGGAATGGTGCCCTCTATTACCCCCGGGAGGTTGATTAAAACTACCGATCTGGATTTTTCTAATCCTCTTGGATCAAGGGCAACCACCGTCATCGTCTCGATATCGGAATCGGGAGCTTGAAAAGCGACACTCCCGCTGATAAGCTCTGTTACCCGGTCCTGGGTGAACACGTGTGACGTGATCGATGGCGGGCTTATCACGGGGACAACCACTGCAACACTTGTATCTCCACAACCGGACACCGCCAGCATCATCATGGCCATTATTCCTAAAAGCGCCCTCTTCATGTCGTCCTCCTTTTGGAATTGTAATCGTGTTCGTCACTACATGCCGTTCAGGAGTGACATGGCCTTTGCCCGCCTAGTTTCATGATTCATCTCCTCTGCTGATTAGAAGGTGCCGGGAACTTCCTTGTCATGATAGAATGTTCCCCTCGACACAATCCATTCTACCAGATTATCGCTGTTTTAGACAGGTTCTCGTCGGGACTGCGGCTTCGCCTTAACGCTCCCGGTGAGTGTTGCGGATCAGCGGAAAAATAAGTGTAACCTTTTCAGGCCGGCCGCCGTCTTATCTGTTAGAAGTCACACCACAAATGGAGGAAAAGAACATGAGAACATCAGTGAAGCTTTTTGCATCAGCAGCAGCCGTAGTTGCAGTCGTCGGTTTTTCATCTATTCAGGCGTCGGCATTCATGGGTGATGAGGGGATGCCGCCGGCCGGCCGGCAATTCAAGAAAATGGCCGCCGAGCTTGGCCTCAACGCCCAGCAGCAGGAGGGGGTCAAGGGGATATTCGCCAAGAACCGCCCAGCGACGGAACCGCTGATGAAGCAGCTGAAGAGCGAACGGCATGTCTTGAGAAATCTTGTCCAGGCGGATACGATTGATGAGGCAGCCATTCGCGCCCAGGTTGCAAAAATGGGGACATTGCAGGCGGATATGGCGGTGCAGCATGCAAAACTTGCCCAGGAGATCCGCACCATTCTGTCACCGGAACAGATTCAGAAGTTCAAGGAAATTCAAGCCGCGCGTGAAAGCCGCAAGGATATGGACCGGAAGCAGGGCGGCAGGAAACACCCCGCACAGGATAACTAACGGTAACCATGGATTTCAGCGAGCAGGAACCGACCGATGAAAGCCTGGTGAAGGCTGCACGTGGGGGCGATGACGGCGCCTTTGCGCGACTGGTAGGCAGGCACAAGCGGCGAGTGTTCACCCTCGCCGCTCGTTTTGCCCGTGACGCCGATGAACTGGATGACATCTGCCAGGACGTATTCATCAAGGTGTACGATCATCTGTCGGCGTTTCGCCGTGAGGCCCCTTTTGAGCATTGGCTGACAAAGATTGCCGTACGGGTCTGCCACGATGCCCTGCGCAGCAGGCGTCATGAAAAACATCATACGTCACTGGACGGCATGGCGGTGGAACTCCCTGATTGTGCCGTTGATTCCCAAAGCGAGGTTAGGCAGGCGCGGCAGTTTCTCAAATATGCCATGTCCAGACTTTCGCCTGACGAACAGCTGATCATTACGTTGCTGGAGCTGGAAGAATTCAGTGTGCGGGAAGCATCCGCGGCAACCGGATGGAGTGAGGCGAACGTGAAGGTGCGTGCACACAGGGCGCGGCAGGCGCTGAAAAGAGTAGTGGAGGAGCACGATGAAAAATAATGCCGACATGCGGCTGGAGCGACTGCTGGCTGCCGCACGGGAAGAGCGCATTGACACGGGAAGTGCGGAAGAATTCTTCGAGACCCGCCTGCTGGCGCGGATCGGGGAGCTTCGCGAGGCGCCCTCCTGGTACGCTCTGGTATGGAAAATGGTTCCGATGTTTGCCGTTCTTGCGGCGGTCGTGGCCATCTCGGCGGTGGCGTTCAACCCGTCACGCAAAAGCGACATGTTTGCAGCTATTACCGGCGGTCAGGAGATGACTCTTGCCGGTAACTATCTGACTGGAGAATGAAATGAAACCTGTTAAGCCTGTGTTGGGAATTATTCTGGTTTTTTTGCTCGGCGCCGCATCCGGTTCCCTTGTGACGTACCTGATATCGCAGTCGCGTATCGAGACGTTCATGAAGGGTGGCCCCCAGGCACGGGAAGAGCATCTGGTAAAGCGGCTCACAAAAGATCTTGACCTTGATGACCAGCAGCATGAGCAGGTCAAGGCCATTATCCACGAAACCCATGAGGATATCCGCCAGATCCGCCAGAAAACACGACCACAGGTAGAAGCCCTCCTGAGTGAGAGCCAACTGCGCATCAGCAGCCTGCTGCGTCCTCCTCAACAGGTCAAATTCAAAAAAATCGTGGCAGAACATAATGCCCGCCGGCATGCGGATGACCGCTAGCAGCAAAGGCGAACTTACCCCTTTTCTGCTGCTCTGTCTGATCGGCTTCGCCGCTTTTTTCAGCTCGTACCTGCGCATCCCGGTCATGCCGCTGTTTGCAGTCACGCTGGGGGCCGGTCCGGCTCAGGTGGGGGCCATTAACGGGGCCTTCATGCTGACGGCCGGGCTGCTTTCCATTCCCGCCGGTCTGCTGGCCGACCGCACCGGGCGCAAACTGCCGATTGTTGCCGGTCTGATCGCCACGGCCGCCTCTTCGCTTCTGGTGACCCTGTGCCACCAGCCGGGACAGATAGCGGCGGCCTATATCCTCTTCGGCGCCGGCCTGGCGGCTTTCGCTCCCGGAATGCTTTCGCTGGTTGCCGATGTCATGCCGTCCAATCTGCTCGGTCAGGCTTACGGCTGGTACACCACAGCCATCTATACCGCCATGACCCTGGGGCCTGCATCGGGCGGCTATCTGGCCAAGACGTTGGGGCTTCGCCAGGTATTTCTCGTATCCGGAAGCCTGCTGGCGGCGGTCGCACTCCTGGCCATGCTGGCATTGCCCCGGAGTCCTTCCCGCCACAAGGCGGATCTGCAAACCGTCCTGGCCGGCAGCCTGGAGCTGCTGCAAAACCGCCGTCTGCTGGCCTGCCTGCTGGCGACGACCGGCAGCTGTATCGGCTTTGGCGTGTTCCTGACCTTTCTCCCCCTGTACGCATCGCTGCACGGGTATGATCCGGGCCAGGTCGGTCTGCTGTTTGCCGCCCAGGCGGTCACCAATGTGGCCGGCAGGATACCGATCGGAAAGCTTGCCGACCGCTTCGACCGTCGCCGGCTCGTGACCGCCGGACTTTTCTGTCTGGCAGTGGCGCTGGCGGCGCTGGGGCAGGCGGAGCAGCTTTCGCAACTGGTGGTCTGTGCCGTCGTCATGGGGGTAGGCATGGCCCTGACCTTCACCGCTATCGGTGCACTGATTGCGGAACTGGTCCCGCCCCTGCAGCGGGGGCTGGCTATGGGGATGTATAACAGCTGCATTTATCTGGGGATGATGTGCGGATCCACCGTTATGGGAGTTGCTCTGAAACGGATCGGCTATCCCATGGGCTTCGCCGCCGCCGGCAGTGTGGCTCTGGTGGCGCTGGTCCTGTTTTACGTGGTAATGAGGAAAAAGAGAAGGTTCTCAAATGATGCCGCGGGAACGAACGGCATCATTTGAGAAAAGGAGCTGTTCCTGCTACGAACGTCCACCTTCAAGCAGACCCTTGACCCTTGCGTTCTCCTCACGCAGTTCCGTCTCCAGCCGTTTGGCAATGGTGATATCCATAAAGGTGATTACCACCCCGTCGATGACATCCTCCAGCGTGCGGTAGGGCATGATGCGTACGGAGAACCAGCGTCCATCGGAGGCGGAGACCTGCTTTTCCGAATAGGCAAGGGTTCTCAGCACCTCCTCCGCCTGTTCGGTCATCCCGGGATAGAGCAGGTCGCTGACGATGTCGGAAAGCGGCCGGCCCACATCGCCCGGTATCAGCTTGAAGATTTTGTTCGCTCCGCTGGTGAACCGCCGGATATGAAGGGCGTTATCCAGGAATATGGTGATGATTTCCGTGCTGTTGAGCAGGTTCTTCATGTCGTTGTTCATGCGCGCAAGTTCTTCGATTTTGGACTGCTGCTCGGCGTTCACCGTATGCAGCTCCTCGTTCAGGGACTGCATCTCCTCCCGAGAGGTGGTCAGTTCCTCGTTGGTGGACTGCAGCTCCTCGTTGGTGGACTGCAGCTCCTCGTTGGTGGACTTTAGCTCTTCCTGCGAGGACTGCATCTCCTCACGGGTAGTCTGAAGTTCTTCGCGAAGCTGCTGGGTTTCCTGCTGCAGCTCTTGAACCATGGCGCTGTCGGCCGGTTCGGGTCCGCTGCGTCCGGGCGCTTTCCTCTTCGGGGGCTCCGCCACGTCGGTAAAAACGATCATCACCATGCCCCGCAGCGCCTCCGGTGCCTGGATCGCCTGGACCGATATATCAACGGTCTGGGTGCCGCACTTAGCACCGGTCTTGAGTCCCTTGACGGTGATGGTCTCTTTTTGCAGCAGCGCCTTGTTGAAAACTCTGCCCAGTTCATAGCGAAACCCTTCACGGGCCATGGCGAAGATATTCCAGTTGGCCTTGCCGGCCGCGGGCTCCAGATATTTGCCGGTACTGCCGCTGATGTAGATGATGTCACCCTTGTCGTTGGTAAGCACGGCAGGCGGTGAAAAGTTCTGCAGCAGCAGCTGGTCGGCCAGCAGCTGGAGATTGGCGACGGGTTTTATCATGGGCAACTCCTTGGAGACTCCCGGCAGGGCGGGGGAGAACGAAGCGGGAAACTCCACCGGTTCGGCCGGCAGGACCGGTTCGCGGCTTCGGTAGAGTCGCGCTTTGGGATTCAGCGGCGTGAAGAGCTCGCCGAAGGAGCTGATGGTTTCCGCGCTGCCCAGGAACAGGACACCGCCCGGCTTGAGGCTGTAGTGAAAGAGCGGCAGAAGTTTTTTCTGCAGCTCCGGTGTCAGGTAGATCAGCAGGTTGCGGCAGATGAGGATGTCCAGCCTGGTAAACGGGGGGTCCATGATGACGTTCTGCGTGGCGAAGGTCACCGATTCCCGGATCTCCTTGCCGACCCGGTAGCCGAACTCTTCCTTGATGAAAAATCTTTGCAGGCGTTCGGGAGACACGTCCGCGCAAATGTTGGCCGGATAGACCCCCTGGCGCGCCTTGTCGATGGCGTCCGGGTCCAGGTCGGTGGCGAAAATCTGCAAAGTGAAGCCGGCCTTGGGCTTGATCAGCTCCAGCGCCTCCTTGAAGACAATGGCAAGGGAATAGGCCTCTTCTCCGGTCGAGCAGCCCGCCGACCAGACGCGAATCGATCCGCCGGCCGGACGGGACACGAGGAGCGCCGGGATAGTCTCTTCCCGCAGCAGTTCCCAGCAGGCGGGATCGCGGAAAAAGCTGGTTACCCCGATCAGAAGCTCCTTGAAGAGGAGTTCCAGCTCCTGGGAATTCTCCATCAGAAAGCGCACGTAAACAGCGATCTTGTCTATCTGGTGTATCCCCATGCGCCGCTCGATGCGGCGGTAGACGGTGCTTTTCTTGTACATGGAGAAGTCCTGCCCGGTTTTGGAGCGCAAAAGGATCAGAATTCTCTCCAGGGCGCTCTGGTCTTTCTCTTCCAGCAGGGGCTCGTTCTTTGCGGCTTTCAGGGTGTGCCGGAGAAAGCCGATGATCTTTCCGGGCAGTTCCTCCGCCGGGGCTATCATGTCGGCCAGCCCGGCATCAATGGCGCTTCTGGGCATGCTGTCGAACTTTGTCGAGGAAGGTTCCTGCGCCAGAGCCAACCCGGCCTTTTCCTTGATTGCCCGCAGGCCCATCGTGCCGTCCGAGCCCATGCCGGAGAGGATCACGCCGATGCTCCGCTCCTGCCGGTCCTCGGCCAGCGAGCGGAGGAAAAAATCGATGGGGAGGCGCATGCCGCGGGGCGCTATCGGCTCGAACAGGTGCAGCACCCCGTGCAGAATGGACATGTCGCAGTTCGGCGGGATCACATAGACACAGTCAGGCTTTACCCGCATCCGGTCTTCGACCTGGAACACCTCCATGCGGGTGATGCGCTGAAGCAGCTCGCGCATGATTCCCTTGTGGGTCGGGTCCAGGTGCTGGACGATGACAAAGGCCAGGCCGCTCGCTTCGGGCACATGGCTCAGAAACTGCTCCAGCGCCTCCAGTCCGCCGGCGGAGGCACCGATGCCGACAATGGGAAAGGGAGGGTGCCCGTGCCGTAACTGGGGAGTCTCTTCTGGGAAGGCCGGGGCAGTTTCATTGCCGCTGTTCGCCGGATTTGCTTGTTTTTTCATGATGATAGATATACCAGCATTTCCTGAAATGCGCCAACGGTATTTCGGGAGCAAATCGAGCAGAAATATCGCTTGAATCAGGCGCTGAAGTCCGGGGATGCCGGAGTGTAATCAGGTCGTTGTCTCCTCCGAAACTCGCTCTGAATTATAATTAATAACAACGGTGCCTTTATGCGATATAATCTGAAGGCGGCTTGCGACAGGAGCGCCATTAGGGACGTGGGTGGTTAATCTTGAACCGAAGGAGGTCAAAATGAGGAAAATTCGTTATGGATTGATGGTGCTGTCTATGCTGTTCTGCTCGGCTACTTTTGCCGGAGCGCAGGTGAGCATCGGTATCGGACTCCCCAACCTGAGCATCGGCATTAACCTGCCGTTGTATCCGGAATTGACTCCGGTGCCTGGTTATCCGGTCTATTATGCCCCGCAGCTTGATGCCAATTATTTCTTTTACGATGGCTTGTACTGGGTCTACCAGAATGACAACTGGTATGCGAGTTCCTGGTACAACGGTCCCTGGGGGTTCGTTGAACCATATGCTGTCCCGCTGTTCATCCTGCGCATTCCCGTACGCTACTACCGTCAGCCTCCGGTCTATTTCCGCGGCTGGCAGTCGAATGCGCCGCCCCGCTGGGGGCAGCATTGGGGCCGTGAATGGGAGCGGCGTCGAGGAGGGTGGGACAGGTGGAACCGCGCTTCAGTTCCGGCGCGTGCGCCGCGCCCTGCCTATCAGCGGCAGTATACAGGGGACCGGTATCCCCAACGGATAGAGCAGCAGCATGCACTGCGCAACCAGAGTTACCGTTACCAGCCGCGTGACACGGTAGTCCGCCAGCACCTCCAGCAGCAGGGTGGACCAAAAGCGCCGCTACCCGCTCAGCGGGGAAGGCAGGAAGCTCCGGCCGGCCCAAGATTGCAGTCGCCGCAACGGGGTGGAGAAAATGTTCAAGGATCACCCTCCCCTCAGCAGCGCGCTCCGGTAATCCAGGATCACAGACAGCAGCCGGGGGATGTACAGCGTGAGCAGCACGCGCCACGGCCGCAAGTCCAGGAACAGAGTCCGCATGGCAGGGGAGAGGTGCAGGAACCTGGTCGGGGCCGCGGGCAGGGGCAGAACAGAGACGAGGAACGGGGGCGGGGACGCGATAATTAACCCCGGATATTGTCTTTAAACCTAAGGACTCTTCATGCGCCGTGCGAGTATGAAGAGTCCTTAAAATTTATATTCCCCTTACCGTTGGTGTTGGAGACAAAAAACTTACGTCTCTGCCATTGAGGATACACCTTATGAATGCCGCGCCGATCCCGATACCGTACCGCCGCTACGCCCTGGGTCTCCTGCTGGCGGTGAACCTGCTTAACTACATCGACCGGCAGGTGTTGTTCGCGGTGTTTCCGCTGATCAAGATCGATCTGCGTCTTTCCGATACGGCGCTGGGGTTTCTCGGGAGCGCCTTCATGCTCAGCTACCTGCTCTTCGCCCCGCTCTTCGGTTGGCTCGGCGACCACTGGAGCCGCATCACACTTGCTTCCGGAGGTCTCGTTGTCTGGAGTCTGGCCACGGCCCTGGCCGGTATTGCTCCCG
>WNGR01000590.1_pt1 | contig 75773 bp, 81 predicted proteins | sample 5407581 | NCBI WGS metagenome assembly WNGR01 (sample SAMN13153383, study PRJNA577476) | soil metagenome | isolation source: 80 cm soil or saprolite under Garry oak tree replicate 2 | place: USA:California | collected 2016-06-15
CTCCCTGTTGTACTAGGAGCATTGCCGCCGTGTGCTTTAGAACGTGCGGGTGTTGAAGGGTCTCACCGAGACCCGCATTCTTGGCAATCTGTCGGAATATCTTGAAGATCGTGACGCGGTTTAGCTGCGTGGACTTCTGACTATTGAAAACGTAGTCGTCAGCGTCCGGCTTGCGAACGGCCAGCCAAGCCCTGAGCGCGGCCTTCTCATCGAACAGAGCGTTGCCCTTAACCTTGAGTAAGCTCTGAGTCGAGTCCAGCGAACCCTTCAACCGGATGATGTGAACCTGCTCGTTGCCGAAATTGATGTCGCTAATCCTCAGGTTGGCAATCTCTTGCGCTCTGGCACCGTGGGCCACGGCGAACAGAAACATGGCGTGTTCCCGTGGGCCATACGCCTTCGCAGCCGTCAGGAAGCGCTGTAATTGCTCTGCGGTCATATAGCTGATGCGGGTCCGAACCTGCTTGGCCCGCTGTTTGGGCGCGTTCTTGACGATTGAGGGGGTCATGGTTGCCGTCTCCATGTTGGGAACCATAGTTAGGTAATGTTGCATTGTCAAGAGGAATCTTTACTTTTCTAAGGTTGCTTTCATGAGCAGACGGCTAGGACAACATGGGATGCCGTCTGGGATGGCTCTACGACGCAATACGGGGCTGTACGGCGTGACTTCTAGGTTGGCTGGGCTTGGACTGCGTTACTGCTTCGTGTGGCTGTCGGGATAGGAATGGACAAAGATGGAGTATCTGTGAAAAACTCCCCGAAAAAGCTCTATGACTGAGAATCGCACGAAAACAACATTAGAGACCTTTTCTCAGGCGCTCGTGGTCGGCGCTGGCCTGCTCTATCTCTTCGGATTCGTGATTGTGTCGATTTTCGATGCGAGTTATGGCGTTGCGGATTTTAGCTTGTTTCGCACGAAGGTCTTGGCGGTTGGAACCCTTTTTGTCTTTTTGCTGAGTCTTCCAGTCCTATTAACATTCAGGATGTTCGGCATTTTCGGACTGCGTAATCGGACGCCTGACCCCTTCACGCCCAGTAGCCCCAGAGCGCGAGTCTTCCACTTTATTGATGTCGCGCTCTATATCCCATTTGCTTGCACGGGGATTGCCTGGCTTGTGGTATTTCTATTCCCTCGGAGCGACTTATGGAGAGGTAAAGGCTTTAGCCTGTTTCTCTTGACATCCGCCTTGGTAGCTGTCCCGGCTGTCTTGGGGATCAATCACTTCAACAAACACCCTCTGGTATTTGTTTTGATGTCGCTCGTTGCGGACGTTTTTTTGTTTGTAGTCTTGTTCAAATACACTGACAGAGCCTTTTTCTGGATTGTGGCGTGGTTTGTGATCGTGGCGGTCGTGGCTCTCCTCGTTTCTCATACAGTTAAGGACCGGGAGAATTTGAAGCATACGCAGTGGGAACGGGTGTTCTTGTCTTTCGTGCCGCTAATTTTCGGAGTCTACGCCTTCAAGGTTTACCCACAGCTTCGGCACGAAGTTGGGGGTGGAGTCCCCGTTTCTATCGTCCTCCATTTGACGAAGAAACTGCCTCCCTTTGATTCGGAGATCGTGCCCGTCTCTCTTATCGATGAAACTGAGCAGGGCTACTATGTACTGCGCGGTTCTGATAAGGCGGTCTTTGTGGCACGCGGCTTAGTGGAAGCGGTTGAGTTTTTGCGCTCTGGGCAGACCACGCAAACTGTTCCGGCGAAACCATAGCGCAGGCGGTTGTAAAAATAGCTAATTTCGGTGCTGCCAGAGGCAAAAAATCGGTGTGAAGCGAACGTGGTTCTCAGTTGAAATCTGAAAAGTTGGCTCTAAATAGCCAGAATCGAAATGCTGCCAACCAGCCGCGAAACAGACCAAATCTAGCAGCCGCCAGCCAGTTTCTCTTTAGTATTGTGCGAACCTGTCCATAGCCCTTTGCAGGCAGTGGGGAAGTTGAACCTTCGACATTCTTCAACTCTGGGTGAAGAATGTCTTCCCAATCGCCAACCTTGCTAAGCCATCCACGACCCAGAAAATGCTGACGCGCCATGTGCGTTGGGGTTTCCTCTTCGTCCACGAAGATAGCCACCTTTTGGAATCCAAACTCAAAAGAGGCCGTCGTACATGGCTTGTACCCAAGGGTAGCGAAAGCTTGAATAAAACACTCCACGGTTTCCTCTGCGGGGACATTTGGAGGCCAGTATGTGATCGGCGGTTCTCCAATCGGCCACCATGGCCGTGTTGTGTCACACGCTGCCCACGCGATGCACTGATAGTTTATCGTGTCAGGACTCTTTAGTTTCCACTTTGAATTGGTTAAGTTCGGATAGTTTTTCTCTAGCCGTGCTCGCCGCCACGCGGCTGGAGGACGTGGCTGTGCCACTACAGCATTCCTCTTTTCTTGCCCCAATTCACCCAAGCTGAAATCATCTTGTCTACTCTGCCCGCGTCAGAAGGATCAATTGGGTTCTCTTGTGTAATCGCGCTTAGTGCCCAAAACCAGTCCCTGCGGTTTTCCTGAATGTCACGAAGAAGGATGGGCACAACTTGCTGCCCCATACCCACAATCGCCTGATAGTTTTTGTTCATAACTCTCTTCGTTACCGAAGAGAGAGAGCCCGTTTCTTGTTCCCACTTTTCCGCCAACGCACGGAATCTTTGCTCTAGCGGGAATGTCGCCGCAGCAGGCTTTGCGTTTGCGAGAGCTTTTGCCACAATCGCGTCAATAAGCACAAGCCGCGTAAGCACGTCAGCCCTTAGCTTTGGTCGCCATTCCTGATCTATTTCTGGCTCCAACCAATCAGAAGCGCGAGCCGGTGGACAGTACGATGACATTTTGTTTCTCTCTTCTACGATAAGTCAGGCAGATTAGCAGCTTGGAGAACAGACTTAAGGCTGGCCGCCTTTGCTTCTGCCCTTTCCAGAATTTTTTTCATTACCTGAATATCATTTTCGTCGAGCGCGACGTAAAAGTCTTTGTGGTCGCCGCCTTCGTGGTACGTGAGTTTCAAAATGTGGGCAACGGCACAACCCAATGGACGGTTTTCAGGCTTATCAAATATTGGTCTAATGTCCGTCAGAATCTTAGCATCGTGGAAGACATTGGAATATTCCAGTCTAAGTCTTTGAACTTTGGCAGCGATACTCACTGCGTTTATTCTGACAAGTCTGTCCAGTCTTCTCTCAAACTCAATCTTCTCATCTTCGGAAAGAGCCAGATCTGGGTTGCCGCTGGCCTGCATCGCACTGCTTAAACTCGATAGGTTCTCAGAAAGCGGTGTTTCTTCGTCGGCTAAGAAGACGGACAGCGAAAACAAAGACCTTAGAATGACTTCTATTTCGTCACGCCTCAGGGAGGGCACCTGTTGAATGACGGCAGAAGCTAATTCCTTCAATCCGCCTACCAGTGGCGCACTCTCCAAGGCGCTAGCAATTGCTTCCACGTCGGCAGTTGACAGTTGCTTAATCTTTCGAAAGCCGGGCCTGTACTGCGAGGGGATGATGGTTATCGCCAATTTAGGCAGTCTCCCGAATGGTGGCCCTTTTCAGGACCGTACTCTAATACAAGTATAGGTCAGACGGATAAGTTTCTTGAAAAGTGACCTAAGGTGTTTCCAAGGGGCTAGGTTTAGGAAGTGGTCGATTGCATCCTTTAGGTACCCTGTGGGACGCTATTACAGGCGATTCTAGCCACGATCTCTGGCTTGGTATGGCAAAGTGCTTTGTGTCTCAAAGTTTAAACGCGGTTATCCTTGCGCGTGAACGCCTCAAAACGAAGTAAAATAACCGCATTCGAAGTGTTTGCCAGGCCAGCCCGGTAACCCCTTTTTGAACAAAGTGCAGTCGCTTCTAGGTATCCCCGCTGCATTCCCTTTGTTCTCTCGGTATCCGCGCTAGGTTGACTGCATGGAATGCACACGGCCTATGCCGGACGGGTGGACAGGGTGGAACTCCGAATTTAGTGATGGAAGTGCCGAATGCTACCGGGTGGAATACCGAAACCTTGGTCTTTTGGCCTAGGTGGAAGCTATTTGGAAGGGTTTCGAATGTGTGCGGAAGTATTTCTGGCAAGAGCGGTAGACGAGCGCGGCCCAAGGTTTAGAAGATAGGCGCTCGGCGACACTGCTTAGAAAAAAACAAAAAAGCCCACCGGATTGCTCCAGTGGGCCTATTCTGTTGACAGACCTACTTCTTCGCTTCTTCCTTGCGCTTCTTGGCCCAGCGGGCTTTGGCAAGTAGGGAGAGCTTCTTCCTCGCGGCCAAACTCATCGTCGGTCTGGTCCCGCTCACGGTAGCAGCGGGCTTCGTCTGAGGCGCGGCTCCGTTCAGAGCAGCACCAAGTTCGACAGCCAACGCCTTCCTCTTCGACAACAACTCTTCTAGTACACCACTCATGTGTTTCCTCCTAGGATTAAGATTGTTCCAGTAGCTAGGCACCGAAGGTACTCGCCACCCCGTGCAGGCACGGTATGTTTTGGACGAGCACGAAGGGCGGAACTTCGGATTCCTTCCGTGGATGTACCTAGCGGAAGGCCTTTTGGCAGGGTTTTGAGGGTGAGCGGAAGTGTTTCTGGCAGGGGTGGAAGGGGTTCAACTTCCGGGTGGAAGTGGGTTGCTTGAAGGAAGTGGGTCAGATTGTAGAGGCGCTTTTTGATTGCTTTCTTCTTGGCCATAAGCGCATCATGGTATATCCCTACCAATTTGAGTAACCCCTCAGACTTGTAGCGGTGCCGAGGTGTCTCTTATGATCGGCAAAAACAAAGAACGCTGGCGCGAACTGTGCGAACAAGTCGCAGTCGAGCAAGACCCTAAAAAGCTAGTAGAACTAACCACAGAGATTTATCGCCTTTTGGAAGAAAAGAGAAGACGCCTTCAGAGAAGAGGCCTTTTGGATGCCAAGCCACCAGATAGAATTAAACTTCAAACTGATGACCCACTACTTGCTTGAACTTGAGCTTCTTACTAAACCGCCAAGCGTTGTAAGATAGGGGTCCCCAGCAGAGGATTTTCCCATGAACGAAACCACTTCTCAGACCCAAGTCCCTAGTTGTCCCCATTGCGGCGGCAAACAATTCTTCCGTTCGAGAAGAATCGGCGTCAAAGATTGGTTCCTTCGCCATGTATTGTTTCACAACCCGTACCGCTGCGCGGCCTGCGACGGTCGCTTCTTTCGCTCCACCCTCGGCCATCACCACAAAGAACAACTACACCACCACGTCTAAGCCTAACCCGTCCGGAGTATTGGCGTTTACATAGCGAAGGCCACGCCAAGCGTCCAGAATGGTACAGATTCCGGACCGTGTGTAATCGCATCCTGTCTTAATGAAAAAGAACGAACTCACGCCCAAACAAGTCTCCTCCGTCCCCTGTCCTACCTGTGGTGTCGCTACCAAAAGAGTTGTGTGCTGCATTCAGGTGCTCCGCGCTCAAGACCTCACATAGACCGGAAGTTTACCGCCATTGATGCTATCGAGAGAAGATCGGGCTAACTCCCGATTACGGTTTGGAAGGCTGGCGGAAGTACTTTGGTGAGATGCGGAAGCCCTTTCTAGCAGTTTCTAACAATTGAATTGAGAGTCTGTTGGTAACGCCGTGACACGGTGAGGCTTAGGATTTTAGGGTGTGATTTCGAATCCTTCCGCCCCAGCCAATTCTCCCCCCCGCTCCAAGAATGATGGTCTTGCGCGCTCGGACCGTTTTAATACCGATTGCCCTATCTAACCAAAGCTTATCATAATTATAAGGTAACCATACCGGGTGGCATTCGTTTTGGCGGTACCGGCGTTGGGACCCGACCCTCAGCTTTGCTCTGCCTCAACGCGCTTTTACTCGTAACGCAGCGCGATCATTGGATCCACACGCGTCGCGCGCCGCGCCGGGAGATAGCAGGCCGCCAGTGCGACCGCCATCAAGAAAATCGCCACACCTGCAAACGTCAACGGGTCCTCCGCGCTCACGCCATACAACATGCTGCTCATCAATCGCATCATTCCGAACGCCGCCGCGATTCCCAACGCCACGCCTACGCCCGCCAATCTTCCTCCCTGCCGCATGACAAGTCTCAACAAGTCGCCCGTTTGCGCGCCCATCGCCAGCCGAATCCCCATCTCGCGCGTTCTCTTAGCCACCACGTAGGCCATTACGCCGTAAATTCCCACTGCCGACAGCACGAGCGCAAGGCCCGCGAAAATCCCCAGTAGCATCATGCTGAATCGCGCTTGCGACAGCGACTTCGCCACAACATCATCCATCGTCGCGACGTTTGCCACTGGCTGCTCGGGCTTCAGCGAATGCACTACATCCCGCACCGCTGCCGCCATCGCCGACGGCTCCCCCGTCGTCCGCACAGCCAGCGTCATCGAGGAATTGAACCCCTCATCTTTATATTGCGCGTAAGGCGCGAATACCGTCGGCTCCGCCGGAGCATTCAAACTGGAGTCTTTCATGTCGCCGATTACGCCCACGATGGTCCGGAGCGGAGCCAGGCGGCCGTTAGCGTCCGCGAGCGCTTCCTTAGGAATCAGTTCGAGCGGAGGCAGCATCCGGATGGACTTCCCGATCGGGTTCTCGCCCGCTAAAAACTTCTTCGCGAACGATTCATTGACGATCGCGACCTGCACGGACTGTTGATCGTCGCCTTTCTCGAACAGTCGTCCCTCTTTCCTTCGCGCGCCGATCGCGCCCCAGTAGCCCGGCGTGCTCAACTGAAATAGCACCAGTGGTACCTGGTCGAGCGATGCCGGCGGAACCTGGCCCTGCACGCTGACATATTTCCCCCAACCGAATCCAACTCCCAATGGCAGCGTCGTTGTCGCCCCCGACGCCGTTATTCCCGGCAGGGCGCTTACGCGCTCGGAAAGGGCGTCGAAGAATTGAACGATCCGATTCTCATACCCCTCGCCTTCATCGCCGGTCACTTGAATCTCCATGGTCAGCACATGGTCGGGAGAAAATCCCGCATCTGCATGGCGCAACGCGCCGAAGGTTCGAATCAGCAAGCTTGCACCCACCAAGAGCAGCAGCGCCAGCGCCACTTCGGAAACAACCAGCACGCTCCGCAACCGGTTCCTCCCGCGGCCGTCGCTTCCGCCGCGGCCAGACTCCCGCAAAGTTTCCTGGACGTCGGTCTTTGCCGCGAGCAATGTGGGGGCGAGCGCGAAAAAAACGGCCGTGACGAGCGAGATGACCAGGGTGAACAGCAACACACCGCCATTTACGGTGATCACATTGAACCGCGGCAAATTGCTGGGGATGAGCGGCTGCAAAGCGTGAATTCCCCAAATCGCCAGTAACACCCCTCCCGATCCGCCTAACAACGCCATCGGAATGCATTCCGCCAGCAATTGTGCCAGCAGGTGCAAGCGCGTCGCGCCCAGCGCGGAGCGCACCGCGAACTCCTGCTCACGATCGGTCGCGCGCGCCAGCATCAAATTCGCCACGTTGACGCAAGCGATCAGCAGCACGAAGCCCACCGCTCCTAACAGCACCAGCAGGGCGGCGCGCGCATCGCCTACCAGTTGCTCGCGCATGGGAACAACTTTCGTGCCCAGTCCTTTGTTGATCGGAAATTCGTTCTCGAGTTGCGCCGCGATCCCGGTCATCTCCGCTTGCGCTTGCGCCACGGTCACGCCGGGCTTCATCCGCGCCACTACGTTCAAGTAGTGATTGCCTCGCGTGTTCATTTCGTCTTTTGGCGCATAGGAAAGAGGCACGAACAGATTCGCCGGCGGCAGATCCCTGAAGAACGGCATGCCCCTCGGCATCACGCCCACCACCGTGTATTCCTGGCCGTTCAGCCGCAGCGACCGGTTCACAACCTTGGGGTCTCCGCCAAATTTATCCTGCCAGAGGCCGTAGCTCAGCAAAACGACACGGTGCTGCCCCCACTTTTCGTCTTCCGGCAAGAAAGTCCGTCCCAGGATCGGCTGTACGCCCAGCAATGGAAACAGCCCTGCCGTAATGTCAGCTCCAGCCAGTCGCGCGGGTTCTTGGTTCTGGACGGATACGTTGAACGTAGCATTCGACGAAGCGGCCATACCGTTGAACGAATGGTTCTGCGCTTGCCAAGCGCGGAAATCTGGGGCCGAAGATCCACTGTTCCCTACTCCTTGCGAAATAAACGTCGACCAGACGAACACCAACTTGCTCGCATCTTTGTATGGCAGGCTTTCAAGTAAGACTGCATTCACGACGGAGAAGATCGCGGTGTTCGCTCCAATCCCGAGCGCGAGTGTGAGAATGGCCACCGCTGCGAATCCCGGATTTTTCCGCAGCATCCGCAGACCGAACCGGATATCTTGCAGCAGGTCCGCCAGCCTATCTCCACCCCTTCGCTTTCGCAGCCGTTGCTCGCTCATCACTTCTCGTACCGGTGCGGGCACTCGCGCCACCACGGGACGCTCCGCGCGATGAATTTCTTTTCCCAGCTCATCCCAATCGCCAAATTGCGCCGTCACGCGTAACTCCGCATCCGTCTGCGTCGCACCTTGCGTTAGCGCCGCGTTGTATTCCTGCTCCAGCTGCTGCGCGAGTTCCTCGATAATTTCCTGCTCGCGCGCCGCGTCAAGCCGCAGTTCCGGCAGTCGCTCCCGCACCAATTTTTTCCAGTCCCGCATCCATCCACTCCGACCCCAAACGATCCGCCCATCGCAATTCTTGTATCAGCTCATGTAGGGTCTCTAACTCCCAGACAACGCCACCTTCTCCATCACCCGAATCAATTGCCTCCAACTCCGCCGCTGTTCCGGCAAGGCCTTCCGCCCCATGGCCGTCAATTTGTAAAATCGCCGCCGCCGCTGTCCCGCTTTCTCCACCCACTTGCCTTCGATCCAACCCCGCCGCTCTAGCCGGTACAGCATCGGGTACAGCGACGCCACGTGAAAATCCACCAGCCCGCCCGAACGCTGCTCGATCAGCTTCGCGATCTCGTAGCCGTGCCGCGGCCGATTTTCCAAAATCGAAAGGATCAGCACCTCAGACGTGCCTTTCTTCAACTCTGAACCAAGCACTGTTGTCACCATATGTAGTAACGATATATATAGGCAAGACCTATGTCAAGGCTCCTGGCTCGGCGGCAGACGTCAACTGCTATGGCGTCCCACGACAATGGCAGTTGGAGTTAAGTTACAAAATCGAAGGGGATGATCGCGACATCAATAGTAGTCTCGGAATCGCTGGTAGCGGGATCCGTGCCCACCATCGTGAAGGGATAGGTAACGCCCTGGTACGTGAATGACGATGTCCAGTGCGGAACCGTCTTCGACGTCGCAGGAACTGTCGTGACGGACGAATCTGTCCTGAACATCGGATTGCCGACGCCATCCGTCTGCGGGTTTGACTGTGCGGCCGCATTCGCAGAAACCAACAGGATTAGAGTCAGCGCACAGAGAGACACCTCGAGAGTTTTTCGCAAAGCAAGGCTCCTTTCGTGGTTCTGATTTAATGAGCGGGCGGGAACGCTCCACTCCGGAGAGCATCGCTCCAGGCCGGAGAGAGCGAAACGAGAGTTCAGCGCTGGATGCTACATCCGCTTTGGTTAGGACAGAAAGCTCCAGTACCCCTTGCACAACACCATCGCCTGACTATGCAATGCAATTTATTTGACACCAGACATTCAATAAACTTTCTCTAATCTTTCGCCGTCCGCGACCCTTCCACCCAGCCGTTCCCAACCGCCATCCATGGACTCCACATACAGACGCTGTGCCTCGATGACGTTCGCGTCGAAAACTGACGCAGATAAGAGCGCCACCAGGCGGCTGGTAGCCAGCGGGAATAGCCGTAGCGTTGCCACGGCCCGTGCATCCAATGGAATGGTGGCGAATGACATGAGGATGGTGCGTATGACGCTGGATGGAATCGTCAGAATGGCTCTGTTTGGGTTCTTGGTGCCAGGGGTCGGGGCGCAGGTGTCACCGCAGAGTCCGCCATCGCTCGCGGATGGGACGGAGCAAAGTTCACGGTCCTCGCAAGGACAGTCGCAGATGGAGTTGAACCGTTTTTCCCTCTTGAACGGAACGTCGATTGATGTCGCCCCGGACTGGATCGCGCGCGAGCAGATGCCGCTGCCGCCTTCGCCGAGGCTAGCGCCGTTCGCGCCGCACGTGACGTTCCTGGAATTTTCAGCACTGGAAAATCCGAGAATGCATTCGGTGTTGCGGATCGCAACGACAACCAATTCATTCCTCGGAGGGGATGAGGTTGCTTTGGATACGCAGATGCACAGTGCCGCGGGTTCCGGGAATAGTCTCGCCGATTATCTATTCTACTTTTTCTTTTCGCCCCCGAGGGACTGCTTGGATGGGGGTTCGGAAGCTTTCAGCAAGGCGAAGAGCCAGGCCGGAACGTCGGACCAGGCGGTTTCGCCGGAGCTGAGCGTTCCCATGTACTGCAAACACGCACCCACGCTGGCGGATTTTTATTCAAGAGAGTTGAGCCCGGGTATCACGTTTCAATTTACGAATGGAGTGGAGCGCGCGAGTGGGATTTTTCCGGAGTTTTATCTGACGCCAATGGAAAAAGTGGAAGCGAACGGGCTGACGTTTTATGTATTTGAGGCGCAGGGGCGTAGGGAGCTCGATCTCGCAATGCTGGACCACTTCAACTTGCCCGACGACTTGCAGGGCGCGCAGGCGGATTTCTTCTTAGCCATAGGTGCGCCGAGTCCGTTTCCGTTTGTTCTGGACCGACAGAGGAAGAATGTTCCGCTGATCGAAGTGGCATATGGTGGAATTGGGCTGGGCCCTGATAAACGTGACACGTTCATGCGGCTACTTCGGCAAGTGCGCTTACGGTGAAGCAAGACTCGCAGAAACTCCCGGTAATTTCAGCGATTGTGCGGCGGCCCCTGGCGAAGCCTGACCACCTACAGCTGCCTTGCCAGCATCACAGCATAGTCCTTCGTCGACTCTTGGAATCGCCGATGGAGCGTCTAGGCCGCGCATCTTCTAGTCCTTCTTTGTCGGCAGCCCTGCCGCCACCCAGCCTTTCCAACCGCCATCCATCGACTCCACATTCGCGTATCCCATCTTCTGCAAATTGTCAGCGACCAGTGCCGAGCGAAATCCTCCGCCGCAATAAAGAATCATTTTCGTCGAAGTCTCCGGCACTTGTGTTTCAATGTCGCGCTCAATCACTCCTCTTCCCATGTGCACCGCTCCGGGCACGTGACCCTTCTCCCACTCGTTGTCCTCTCTCACATCCACCAGCAAAAACTTCTCGCCGGAGTCCATTCGCCGCTTCACGTCCTCGACGTTCGTCTCCTTCACTCTTTTTTTCGCCTCATTGACGAGTTTCAAGAACTGTGGCGAGTGCGCCATCGTAATTCTCCTTCCCTGAATTCATTCAATCGAATTCACTAAGCGAGAGTAACACGCGCAGATTTCCCGTGCTTCCCGTCTCATCTTTCACCGGCGGGTTCTCGATCGTCAGAATCTGACTTGCTGGAATCTTTCTTAGGTGGCGCTCTTCTTTGGAAAACTCCGTACGTAATGCACCAGGCCCCACACTTTTGCCGGAGCCAGCCGGTCGCCCTCGCCGACCATCTTGTCTTTGCCTTTTACGATGAGGTCGAAGATCTCTCCGTCAGAAATTCCGCCGAGCGCATCAGCTTCGTGCCAGTCTTTCATCTTCAACTTCATCGACTCCACCAGCTCGCCTTTTCCGTCTCCGTTGGCGCCATGGCACATCGCGCAATCGTAGCCAAATATTTTCTTTGCCGCTGCGAGGACTTCCGGCGTCGCCTTGACCGGATTTTCTTTTTTCGTCGCTGCCGCTGCCGTCGCCGGTGGCGTCTCCGCCGGCTTCTCCTGCGGAGCATTTTGCTGCGCGCATAGAACGCCCAGACTCATCACTAACCCTGTACCCAGGACCCGGAGAATATTGCCCATGATCTCCTCCCGACGAGAAATTGCTTTGCAGCCTCCAAGAGGCCACATTTCGCACCGGTCAAAATGTTCAGGAATCTATGCGACGGAGTCTACACCCATGCGGCCCAACAAGCGCAAAAACGTTACAAATTGTTTAATCGTGTAGCAACGGACTTATCCTTCTCTTCATTCTTCATTCGAACCCGCACCTACTCCAAATCTCTCCAATTCGGCCCCGTACAAATCTCCACTCCTAGCGGCACCTCCAGCTTGTATACGCCCTCCATCTCCTCGCGCACCAAATCTTCCAGCACCGTCTTTTCCTTTGGCGGCGCCTCGAACACCAATTCGTCGTGCACCTGCAGAATCATCTGCGCCTTCAGCTTCGCTTCCTTCAGCCGTTTTGAGATTGCAATCATCGCCAGTTTGATCAAATCCGCCGCCGTTCCCTGCAATGGAGAATTTAGCGCCGTCCGTTCCGCAAAATTCCGCAATTGTACCTGCGGAGAATTGATTTCCGGTATCGGCCGTATGCGGCCGAACAAAGTTTTCGTCTCGCCACTTTTCCGCGTTTCCACCAGCACACGATCCAGATACTCTTTCACACCTCGATATCGCGAAAAGTAAGCATTGATGAACTGCGCTGCCTCTTTCTGCGCAATCCCCAGCTGCTGTGCCAGTCCAAAGGCTGACAGCCCATAAATAATTCCAAAATTGATGGCCTTCGCTGCGCGCCGGTGTTCCGCTGTTTGTCCCATCGGGCCGACTCCAAACACCTCTTGTGCGGTCCGGGCGTGAATATCTTCACCATTGCGAAATGCTTCCACCAGCACCGGGTCCTTCGAAAAATGTGCCATGATCCGCAGCTCGATTTGCGAGTAATCCGCCGAAAGCAGCAGCTTTCCCTCTTCCGCCACAAATGCCGCGCGAATCTCTCTGCCCAACTCCGTTCGAATTGGAATATTTTGCAGATTCGGATCGCTCGAGCTCAGCCGTCCTGTAGCCGTTCCCGTCTGGTTGTAGCTTGTATGCAGCCGTCTCGTGACCGGATGGATCAGTTTCGGCAGTGAATCCACGTACGTGGACTTCAGTTTCGTAAATTCGCGGTATTCGATCACTTTCTTCGGCAGCGGATGCCGCGCGCTCAGCTCCTCCAGCACTTCTACTGCGGTCGATCGCGACTTCGGCCGTCCGCGCTTTGCCGCCGGCTCCAGATTCAACTTGTCGAAAAGAATTTCCGCAAGCTGCGTCGGCGAATTGCAGTTGAACTCCACTCCAGCCAGTTCCCAAATTTCCTTTTCAAGCCGCCGCACTTCCTTTTCCATGGATTGCGACATTTCCGCAAGTACCTGCTGGTCCACGCGCACACCTGCGCGCTCCATTTCCGCCAGCACCCCTGATAACGGCAAATCAATATTCTCGTAAGCGGGCTCGAGTTTCTTCTCGTTGACCTGCGCGCGCAACATCGGCGCCAAGCGCTGCAACCCGTCAGCGCGCTCTCCGGCTCCTCCCCCTACCGGCACATTGAATTGCCGAAACATCACTTCGTCAAAGTTGTGCTTTCCGGTGGTCGGCCGCAGTAAATACGAATACAGCTGCGTCGCGTCTTCGATCTTTTCCGTTGGGCCCGTCAGTAGCTGAAAAAGTTTTGCGTCGTGCAGGATCTTCGCGCGTTTCGCATCCTTCAGCACTGGCTCCAACGCCTTCACCGCCGCTTCTCTCTCGTCCACCCAAATCAGCCGGCCCTCTCCCGCTTCAGAAGACACTTCAATTCCTTTAATTCTTGTTCCGTACCCTTCGCTCTCGCGCCCGTTCATGTCCAGTACCAGCCAAATGGCGAGTGTTTTTTTCGCCGGGACTTTCTTTAGCCATTCACTGAATTCTTCAACGTTTGCAAATTCGGCATAGTCCCTTTTCCCGGCCGCTTCTGTCTCCACCGCCTGTGCTGCAAACGCTTCGCTGCCCAGCTCTCTCAACAATGAATTAAATCCCAGTTCCCTGTACAAATCCGCGAGCGTCGCAATATCCGGCGTCCTCATTTCCAGCGCTGCCAAATCCATTTCGATTGGAACATCCGTCGAAATCGTCGCGAGCTGCTTTGACAGCAACACCTGTTCCCGCTGCTGCTGCAGTGCTTCCCGGTAACGCTTGTTCGGCACTTCATCCGCATGGGCAAGGGCGTTTTCCACGGTTCCGTACTTCTGAATCAGTTCCGTGGCGCCCTTTTCTCCAATGCCCTTTGCGCCCGGTATGTTGTCCACCGTGTCGCCCATCAGCGCCATCACGTCGATCACTCGTTCCGGGGGCACGCCCAGAATCTCTTCCACTCTTTTTTCGTCCACGATTACGTCGGCCTTCGCCCCGCCCGATCCAGTCCGCAGCGTTCGCACGTTCCGTCCGACCAGCTGCATCATGTCCTTGTCATTCGAAACGACCAGTACCTCTACATCACTCTCTGCGGCCTTCTTTGCCAGCGTGCCAATCACGTCATCCGCTTCGAATCCCGCCATTTCCAGAATTGGCATCCGCATCGCCTCGCAAAGCTTTTTCACGTACGGCAGCTGTACACGCATCTCGTCCGGCATCGGCTGGCGTTGCGCTTTGTATTTTTCGAATAATTTGTCGCGAAAAGTTGGTCCCGAGGGGTCGAACACGATTCCCAGATACTCTGGCCGGTAATCCTTCAGAATTCTCTTCAGAATATTGTTGAACAAAAACGGCACTTTGGTCGGCATTCCGCTCGGCGCATTCATTCTCAGCATCGGCGCATAAAATGCCCGATAGATATGCGCCATCGCATCTACTAGAAATAATCTCTTTGGAGTACTCATCCGCGCGAGTATACCAAACGCCGCTCACGCCACATCGAGCGCAAGGTGCGTCTGCAAGCCCGGCTGGCTTTATTCTCGGTTTGAGTCTCGGCCTTTAGTCTTTGTTTTTGTACTTTTCGAAGTGCAGTGCGGGCTGACTCGCCTTGGCCTTTGCTTTCAGCCATTTGCGGACAGAACTGGAGGAGGGGCCCCGGATAAAGCTCAGATAATCCCGTCCACCTCCTCGCCCCAGGATTTTCTTGCAAAAAAGAAAATTCCCGGCCGCAACCAGCGCAGTCGGGAATTTTTCATTCCTCGGAATGATCTGTCGGCAGTCTTATCGTTCAGCTGACGCGGATGTCGATGCCTGTGTCACAAGCAACATCTTCGTGCCGCTATCAAGCCGCACATTCTTGCCGGCGGAAGTAATCACCGATCCTTCCGTCGAGTTCGCGGCATTGCTGTTCAGGCTTAAACCATTGATCCCGAAGACGCCGCGGCTCGTCGGTGTCAACTCGCCTGACGCAGTCAAACCGCCCTGCGTTCGGCCCGCAGCATTGCCTGCTCCTCCCACGGTGGAATTCACTGCGCCAGTTTGGTCTTGCACCGTGCGCGGAACCGTGCTCGCTGCGCCACTGGCTGCGCCGCCTACCGTGCTGCCCACGCCACCTACAACGCCACGATTGCCCGCTGTACCCGCTCCGGCCGCACCCGCTTCGATGTTGCCGGCAGGCTGCAGCTCATCCGGATTCACTGCGGCAGCTCGCTGATCTGATGCCAGCGCTTGAATCGTGACCTGCAGCGGCACCTCGTGCCCATCCTTTAGGACTGCGCGGTCAAACTGTATCGCCAGCGTAGAATCCGCATCCCCTTTGGAACGTGCACTGGCACGCGTCACATGTCCTATGAGCTTCGTGCCCTTGGGAATGATTACTTTGCCGTCGGACTTCACGGCATCTGTCGTCTGGGCGGTGACCGGTTCGCCCGCTTTTGCCTTCTTTGAATCAATTGTCTGACTGAGCTGCGCGTTCACTGCTGTCCCTGCGGCAAGCGAAGCAGACTGCTCATTCTGATTCGCCGACGCTCCTGCAGTGGCCTGCCCTGAGGCTTGCGCGGCCGCGCCGGAACGCTCGGTCGTCTGGCCAAGGGCCACCGAGCCGCCAATCAGTAGCGCTCCCGTCGCTAGAAAATGAATAATGCGTGCCATAGAGCTACTCCTCCTTACCTGTGGGTAATGCACTCGCCAAGCCATCGCTTAGCTACTCATAGTATTGGAGTTAGCCTAACAATGCTGCGTAGAAAAGGCTTCGCCTATGTAGCTTTGTCCGCTAACCGAACCATTTGGGATAGGAAGTCTGGGTTGAACTTAGCGAACATCCGGCGAAGAAGCCGGAGGTTGGACCACGATTAACAGGTGCGTGCCATTCTCGAGTCTTACGCCCTGTTTCGCGCCAACGAGCACAGTTCCGTGCGAACCTTCAGAAACCGGCGTAAATACCCGCAAGTTTGGGTCGCTGAAAGCGCCCTTGCTGTCTGGAGTAAACAGTCCTTTGCGATCGAGTCCGCCTTCAATTCTTTGTCCTGGGACATCGGGCAACGCAGTACGTTTCGGCATCGTAAAGGTGGAAGGAACAACTTGAGATTCAGCCGCTCCAAGGCCGGGGCCGGTTCTTACTGGCCCATCCATTCGATATTCTTCGTACTTCTCGCGAGAGGGAATGGTCGGTTTGGCGCCGACCGGAGCCAATGCCTGAATGCCGGCGTTCAGCTCCGCTTCTTGGCCATTCTTCAAAACTGCGCGATCAAACTCCACAAACAGTGCTGAAGTTTGCTCTCCATCCGCGCCAGTGCGAACCACGTGTCCCACAATTCGGCTGCCCTTTGGCAGAAGCACGCTCCGCTGATAAACCACAGATTCCGTGACGATCGCATTGACCACGTCGCCCGGCTTGCTTTTGGAGGAATCCAATTCTCCCAAAAGCGACGCGTTAATCGCTGTACCAGTGCTCAACGGAATTGTAATCGCCGGTCCCTGTTGAACCGGTTTTTTCTCTGAACTGTTTTGCGCCATTACGCCACCCGAAAGCGCTATCGCAAGGAGCGCCATGCCGAACATTTTATGAGTTGTCATCGGAGGCCTCCTTTCTTCAGGACTGGAGGATAGACCTTTGTTAGATAGACAATACCATCAGTTGAGTGTGCAATACCAACGCCAAATCATAAATCCTTTGTTCGCTGTATACGCGCTTCGCTTGAGTCTGCCAGTTTCTACCCAATTTGCGGTTATAGTACCCGATTCTTACCAGTTGAGTGTGGCGCTTCGGCCACACCCGATTGGCCGCTTCGTCCCGCCGACAGCCAGCAGCTCTATACCGGGATGATTCCGAGCGGTTTTGCCACTTCCGCCAAAATGTCCGCTGCCTTCACTAGCTGCTCTTTTTTGTGTCCGGCGCTTACAATTGCTCGCAGCCGTGCCTTGCCTTCAGCCACGGTCGGGTAGCCCACTGCTGGGGCAAATACGCCTGCCTCAAACAGCTTGTCAGAAAACTCAAACGCCTTCGCCGCGTCGCCTACATGGATCGGCACAATCGGTGTTTCGCTCGCCTTGAACTGGAATCCGCGCTTCTTCAGTTCACGCTTGAAAGTCTTTGTATTCTTCCAGAGTTTTTTCACCAGCTTTTCTCCATCTGGGGAATCGAGTAACGAAAATGCCGCAATGCATGCCGCAGTAACTGCCGGCGGGTGGGAAGTGGAAAACAAAAATGGCCGCGCGCGCAAGTAGAGAAAATCGATCAAATCCCGCGAACCGCAAACGTACCCGCCCATTACGCCGATCGCTTTGCTCAACGTGCCGACTTGAATATGCACGCGCCCGTGGCAATCAAAATGATCAATCGTTCCGCGGCCGTTGTGTCCCAGCACTCCGCTCGAGTGCGCGTCGTCCACCATCATGATGCAATCGTATTTTTCCGCCAGCGTGCAAAGCTCCGGCAGCGGCGCAATATCTCCGTCCATGGAAAACACGCCATCGGTGATGATCAGTTTTTTCCCCGGAAAACTTGCATGTTCTTGCAGAATTCGTTCGCAATCCTTTACGTCCTTGTGCTTGAAAACCTGGATGGTCGCTCTCGAGAGCCGCGCACCATCGATAATCGACGCGTGATTCAACTCATCCGAAACGATTAGGTCCTCTTTGCCGAGCACCGCGGCGACTGTTCCCGCGTTCGCCGTAAATCCGGATTGGAACACCACGCACGCTTCGACGTTCTTGAATTTTGCAATTTGCTCTTCCAGTTGCATGTGGAGCTGCATCGTCCCCGCGATTGTGCGCACCGCGCCCGCACCTGCACCATATTTTTTCGCCGCCTCGACTACTGCCTTGCGCAGCGCCTTGTGCGTCGTCAGTCCCAGATAGTTGTTCGACGCGAGATTGATCACCTCTCGCCCGTCGAACGTGCACACCGGTTTCTGCTCGCCTTCCAGCACGCGTAGTTTTGGTGCCACGCCCTTCGCGCGTAGTTCTCGCAACTGGTCGCTGACATACTTGAGCGGGTTCTGCTTCATCGTTTGCGTTCCTTGCTCAGACATTCTTCATCTCCGTTTTTTCCGGGCTGGCTTTGGGGCTGCCATCGCGAGCCAGCCTCGACGGGCGGGCGATGGCTCTCAACTTCGCAGGCGAGCCGGGTGCCCACCGGCTTTTAGCAGTGCCGTCATCTGCACCCAGGTCTCGTACATCCGGCGTCCGTAGATTCCCTGCACGGTTGCGCCCTTGAAAATCACGTCGTTCACTAAATCCAGCGGCACATTCTCAGTGGGAATTCCCAGCAGTGACGCGCGTCCGCCCGCGCGCAGCGCTTTGAAGCCTTGCTGGATGGCTGTCGGATTTCCACTCATCTCGAGCAGCACGTCCACTCCGGTTTTGTTCGTCTCGCTCAATATTTTCGCAACAGCATCCTCGGCCGCCGGATTGAGCACCACGTCCGCGCCCATCTTCTTCGCCATCGCGCGTCGGTGCTCATTCGTTTCCGTCGCGAACACTGCCGAGCTTCCGCAGGCCTTCGCCACGGCAATCGACATCAATCCGATGGGCCCGCATCCGGTGACCAGCGCCGTACGCCCCGCGATCGGTCCCGCTAAAACCGTGTGCACCGCGTTTCCCAGCGGATCGAGAATCGCGCCGTACCGTTCAGGAATCGCGGCATCAAGCTTGATGATATTCGCCGCGGGAATTTTTACGAACTCGGCGAAAGCTCCGTCCTGATCGATCCCAATAATTTTTACGTTCGGGCAGATATGCGCTTCGCCCACGCGACATTGGTGGCAGTGCCCGCAGTTTACGTGCATTTCCGCGCTGACGAAGTCGCCCGCTTTTACAGCTTCAACTTCGCCGCCAACTTTTTCCACTACGCCGCAAAACTCGTGCCCCAGCGTCACTGGCGGCTTGATTCTTCCCTGCGACCACCGGTCCCATCCGTAAATATGCAGGTCCGTTCCGCAAATCGATGCGGCCCTCACGCGGACCAGCACATCGCTCTGACCTATCGCCGGAGTCGCTGCCGTCTCCAGCGAAAGCCCGCGCGCCGCCTGCATTTTCCGCAACGCTTTCATCATTCGCCTTGGGAAGCCGTTTCAGACAACCTCACTTCGGGGAAATACATACAGGCAGGCTCCTCAGTTCCGCACAAGAAATCGATGGTAGCACATGCGAGGAATGGCTTCAGCCCGCGCGCCCGGCCGTCAGCGAACTCCGCTCAGAAATTCTCTCGCACACGTGCGCCACCCACAATGCGGCGAATATTCCAGCAAACACATCCATCGTGTAGTGTGCTCGCAGAACTAGAACCGCGGCGATCTCGAAAATCACTACGCACACGGCAAGCACAGTCAGCCATTTTTGCCGGAACCGCGCGAGTTCCGTGGCGCCAAAAACCGCGATGGCCGTATGCCCGCTGAAGAAAAAATCGTTCGCCACGCCATAGGTAACGAGGAGCGAAGGAAACCCGGGATAGTGCCAAATAATTCCGGACGGTGGTGGCAGCGAACACAGTGCCTGCATCACTTGCCGTGTCACAAGCAGGATCGCTAACCCAAGAAACGGGCGAAGCTTGCCGGCGAAAATCCAGCTGCCAAGAAGAAAAATCCCCATCGCATCAATCAGAGCAGAACTGAAGATCAGCAGCGCATTCGCTCCGCGCGGAGCACTCTGAAAAAATGCATTTAAGCCTGCAGTCAGCTTGTGAAGTCCGTCTCCAATTGGCTCCGTTGGTGAACTGCGCGCTCCCAGCAACGATTGCGTCCAAAACCATACCGCCAGGGCGATGACCGTAATCAGAACTCGCAGTGCGAGTCCCTTCTTCATGCTGAATCTTTTATGTTGTACTTGGGCGGAGACATTCGCATCCACAACGACCGGCAGCGCTTCAGGCAAGCTCATTTCCAAGCTCCTTTACGCGCCGCAAATCCAATTTTCCCGTTCCCAGGTACGGCATCGCTTCGATGCGTCGAAATTGATCCGGACGCGGTTTCCAAAGTGCCGGCAGATCCGCTTCCGCAAATCTGGCGAGGCATTCTTTCAACGCTTCTTCCTCCAGCGTGTGCAGCACGATCAATCTTTCGCCTTTTCGTTCGTCCGGCACCGCGGTCACCACGAACACCTGCTCCGGCGCTGCCGCGATTTCCTGCAACTTGTCTTCAATCTTGATGTGCGGCACCATTTCGCCGCCGATTTTGCTGAAGCGGCTGAGCCGGTCGGTAATGCGCACGAATCCGTCTTCGTCAATCGCGGCAATATCTCCGGTGTTGTACCACCCGTTTTGCAAAACTTCTGCCGTTTTTTCCGGACGATTCAAATATCCTTGCATCACGTTCGGTCCGCGCACCAGCAATAGACCGGGCTGATTCAGCGGTTGCACCGCTTGTGTTTCCGGATCGACGGTGCGCAAAACGATTCCCGGCAGTGGATGCCCGATGCTTCCCCGCTTCGCTCCCACTTGCCGAAACGACGCCGCGCGAAAATCCATGGTATTCACCGCCACCACCGGCGAACATTCCGTGCAGCCGTATCCTTCCAGTGGACGGATTCCAAAGTGATCCTCAAAAGCTTCTGAAACGCGCGCAGGCAATTTTTCAGCGCCGGCCATCACGAACCGCAAACTTCCAAAGTCTTCGGGGGCGCATCGCCGAGTGTACGCTTGCAAAAATGTAGGCGTCGCAAGCAGCATCGTGACGCGATACTGGCTCACCAGCGCCCCGATGGTCCTCGAATCAAGCGGGCTGGGGTGATACACGACGCCGATGCCCGCGGCACTCGTCAGGCACAGCGTTCCAGTGAATCCGAAGGAATGAAAGAACGGGAGGATCCCCAGAATGCGATCATCTTTGTGCAGCATGAAAACCTGGTTCAACTGTTCGACATTGGACGCGATGTTGTAATGCGAGAGCAGAACGCCTTTTGGATCTCCCGTTGATCCGCTGGAAAAAATAATCGTCGCAACGTCGTCGAGTTTCGTTCGTCCCTTGTTTCCGGCGACCCGCTCGATCGCGCCTGCCGAAAAAAATAACGCCGCACAAAAGGCAAATACTTTTTCCCCGGTCCGTGGTTTCTCGGCCAAGTCTTCCAGGTAGATCGGCGTTCCCGGAGGCTGGACCTTTATTTTTTCCAGGAATGTCCGCGAAGTTATGGTCGTTTTCAAGCCACTCTGCTCTGCGCACGATCCGACGACCGCGTTCGACGCCGTGTAGTTCAAGTTCACGGAAATTTTCCCGGCGAGCATCGCAGCCAGATTCACCATCGCCCCACCAATGGAAGGCGGCAATAGCACGCCAATTGTTTGCTGATCTTTCCAGGCCGGGCGCAGCCGGCGCGCCAGAAAAATCGTCTTCACTAACGCCGAAAAGAATTTCAACTTGGGCGTGCGCATATCCGCCATCGCAAAGCGCAGGGGATGCCGCCGCGCGGTCTCGATGAACGACTCCGGAATCGGTTTCATCTGCCGCTTGCGGCGCGCAAAGGCGTCCGCGCCGAGTTCGAGCACCGTCTGACGCGCTTCGGTCGAAGTAACCGTCGCAGGCAGTGGCTTGCCGAACGTCACACGCACCGGATACGGAATTTTTCTCGGCCACTTCCAGAAGAATTTCCCACCGGAAAAACTGAAGATCGATCCCCAGATTCCGTCGATGTGCATGGGAATCACGGGAACATCCAGGCCTTTTAGAATTCGCTCCATACCGCGACGGAACGGCATCATCTGACCGATGCGCGTCATCTGGCCTTCCGGGAAAATGCATACCAGTTGGCCCTCTTGCAATGCGCGCGTTGCCTCGCGCAGCGAATGGATCATTTCCCGCGGCCGCTGCTGTGCGGAGATCGGAATTACGCCAAGAACTTTCGCGAACGGCTTCACGATGGGATGCTCGTACGAATCCTTGAACATCAGGAAGCGTACGGGGCGGTCCGTTGACGCGATGACCAGCGCGGCGTCCGCCATCGATGCGTGATTCGGCACCAGCAAAGCACCACCGCGTGCAGGTACATTCTCTGCGCCGCTGATGTCCATCCGATACAGCGTATGCGTCGCGAACCACAACATCAGCCGTAGCAGCGAATCCGGCAAGAGCCACACAGTGTAAACAGCCGCCCCGAACGAGATGATCGCTGTGGCGGCAAAAAAGGTTCCAAGCCCAATGTGCAGGTAATGAGTAAATCCAGAGAAGATTGCCGAAGCGAGGATCACTCCAACAAACGAGAGCCAGTTCGCGTAGGCAATTACGCCGCCTTTCTTGTCTTCGGCTGGCCGATGCTGAATAAGCGCGCTGATCGGAACAATGAAAAATCCACCGGCAAACCCAAGTGCCACGAGTAGCCATAGCACCTGACTGAAGGACAAACCTGGCAAAGACAAAATGCAGCCAAAAACTGCCATTCCAATGCCGCCAAGCGGAATTAATCCGTATTCGATCTTTCCCCCGGAAAGATATCCTGCTGCAAAACTTCCCACGCCGATGCCGATAGCCAATGCAGCCTGCAAATAGCTCCCTGGCAATTCGTCGAGATGCAGAATCTCCCTGCCATAAAAGACGATCACAAATTGCAGCAGCGCTCCCAAAAACCAAAAGTATGTGTTGCCGATAATCGCGAGCTTCAACGCGCGGTCTGGCCGTACGAGCTGCCACTTTTCTCCTAAATCGCCAAAAATATTGAACCTGAATTTCTTCGATGGATCACCGGCAGGAACGCGCGCAATCAGAAAACTTGCACCCAGACCAAACAGCGAACAAGCCCCATAGATCAACCCTGCGATGGCCGGGTTGTCATGAAATTTCTGAGCCAGAAACGATCCCGCTACGGTGCCGGAAATGATTGCCAAAAACGTGGTCAGTTCCAGGACACCATTTCCCCAGGACAACAGTTCGGACGGCAACAGCTCGGGAAGCAAGCCGTACTTCGAAGGCCCGAATAACGCTGCTTGCGTGCTTGCGAGGAAAATTACTGTATATGCCAGGTATGGGTTGCCCTGATGAAAAGCAAAAATCGCGAAGAGCATCGCGGCGATTTCGAAGATTTTTGTTCCGATTGTGACGCTGCGCTTGCTGAAACGATCAGCCAAAAACCCACCGGTCATCGAAAATATCAGGAACGGCACTGCGAACAGGTTCCCGATCATGAAGACGCCGAAATCTTTTTGTGACGTGGTGGGGTTCTGTCCGAGGATTACAAAAATTACGAAGAACTTCAGGCCATTGTCGTTAAACGCGCCCTGAAACTGCGTTGCAATCAGGCTCCAAAAACCGCGCCGCCAACTCGTCGATGTTGCGGGCACGTTTTCTGGCATCGGCGGCCTCCCCTGGGCGACTACTACGCTGCGGGAATCGTTAGCTGACGTACAGCGAAGTTATACGTCGCAGAGGTCGGCGGCTTGGCGCAACGAAGTGAGTGGATCGCGCGTGGGGACGAACTCGTGTGCCACGTATCCTTTGAAGTTCGTTGCGGCGATTCCGCGCATCACGCCGTCCCATTGGACTTCCTGCGTGCCGTCCAACTCATGACGGCCAGGAACTCCGCCGGTGTGGAAGTGACCCATCCATTCAATATTTTTCTGGATGGTGCGGACGAGGTCACCTTCCATGATTTGCATGTGATAAATGTCGTAGAGCAACTTCACGCGCGGCGAATTGACAGCCTGTACCACCTTTAAGCCCCAAGCCGAGTGATCGCACATGTAGTCGTGGTGGTCGACTTTGCTGTTAAGCAGCTCGATGCAGATGTTGACACCGTTGTCCTCGGCAATTTTCTTCACACGGTTGAGGCCGATGATGGTGTTCTTGGCGCCCTCTTCATCGGACATCCCTTCACGGTTACCGGAAAAGGTGATGACGTTGGGCACTCCCGCCTTGGCGGCCAGCGGAATTGTTTTGCGAAACGCTTCCTCAATTTTGGCGTGGTTTTCCACGCGGTTCATCGCGCTAGCGATCTCTCCGCCGCCACCGTAGCCCATGCTGCAAATCAGCCCGTAACGTTTGGGAACTTCCCACTCGTCTTCCTTCAATAAATCGACGGCCTTCAATCCGATCTTGGCGGAGTACTCGCAAAGCTGATCGAGAGGAATTTTCTGATAGCACCAGCGGGAAACAGACTGGCGAATGTTGCCCTTCCGTTTGATCGGAGCGTCTTCGCTGGACCACGAGACGGATGGAAAAGAGGCCATGGTCGCTCCAGTGAGAGCGGTTTTAAGCACATTACGGCGGGATAGTGTGGACATGATAGGCAGAGTGTACCGAAGAAGCGCCCGCAAAAGACGAAATTATTTTTGAGCTGCGGCGCTTACCCAACACCGTCATTCCGAGCCTCCCTGCCGTAGGCAGGTGAAGCGAGGAATCTCTCTTTCATTCGTTTTCACCTACTTCACCTCCTCGACAACGCCAATTTTCTCCAGCGCTTTCAGGTATTCGACGACCACTTCCAAAGGCAATGGGCCGTACTCGGCGGAGACCGCATCACGGATTTGCTGCGCGTTGCGCTGGCCATCGGCGAAATTCAACACTTCATACGCGTACTGTTCGCCGCTGCCCCACAATCCTTCATAGCTCAGCAGTTTCGGCGTCGCAACGCCGGATGCCTTGGCTTTATCCGAGAAATAGTCGTAGCCGAATACCGCCAGCGGCCCTTTCGGTTCCGGCTTCCGCTTCCAGTATGGCTTGTTCTCGTTCAGACCTTGTCGTTTCGCCAAGAGTTCGTCTAACCGCATGTTCTCTCGCGGAAGCGGCGGTCGCGTCTCCTCTCCACGCAAAGAAATCGGAATGACGGAATTAATCGATATCGCCAGCCTCTCTTCTCTGTCTGTGAAGGCACGGAGCAGTTTCTTGGCTTCTTCGTCGGAGAGTTGTGCTGCCTTTCGCAGGGCTTGCTCACTTCGCCCATACTGCTTGGTTTTCACTGCCTGAAGCAGAGTGGAATAATCCGCACCGTTCATCCGAGCCAGAAAATATCCGCTGGCGGCGCCAATAAACGCCGCCCGTTTCAACTTTGTCGGATCGATATTTGCCGCCGAATCAAAATTGGTATGAATGTAACGGTCAGGCCAGTCGTTCAAATAAATTGCCGGAATTCCGAACGACGAATCCTGATACACATCGTGGTCGCTGCCCATCGTGTAGGCGGAATATTCCGCGCGAAGCGGCTCCTTGCCGCCCTCCGGCGCAATCATTGAATACTCCGCTTCGCCGGTCGCGGCGAATTTGTGGGACTCCTCATTGACCCACTCCGCAAACGACCACGCCACATCATGCACAAAGCTCGGCAAACTCATCGGCCCGCGCGTAACGTGAAACACCGCCTTCGTCTCCGGCCCGCCTCCTACCATGTCCATGTGAATCACGGCTTTGATGCGTTTCACGAATTCCGGCTTCGCATTCAACAGCGCCATGGTTCCTTCAATTTCCGGCGGAAAGACAAACCGGATCGTCCGCGCTGGGGGCCCCACCTTCTTTTCATTAATTAGTTTCTGCAGCGTCCGCGCCACTTCCAAGATCGTCGCGCATCCGCTGGCGTTGTCGTTTGCCCCAGGCCGCTGATGATCCAGGTGACAGCTGAAGGCAATCTCTTCTTCTTTCAGTTTCGGATCAGCGCCCGGAATCGTCGCCGTCACGACCTCATAATTGCCCGGATGCTGCCCGGCCTTAACCATGGCATGCAGCAAAATTTTTTCCTGTTTCGCCAGCCGCTCTTTCAATTCACGCGCCGTTTTCAGCGACACCATGAACGCAAACGTCTTGTTTGACGAAAATGTCTCAAGGTGCCCCCAGCGAATCAGGTTCTCATCCTCACCCCACCAGGCGGTTTTCTGATTCTGTGCGTAACTCACAATCCCGGCCGCTCCAAATTTTCCCACCGCCAAATCCTGCACCGCGCCTGGCTGCGAGCTGACAAGCACAATTTTCCCTTTCACATCTTTTTCGGCGTAATGGCTCTCATTTGTTCCTTCTCCCACATCCGTTAATTCAGCGACGGTATCAGCGGTTTCACTGTCCTCGGCCAGTGTCACCGGCTCGGCTTCATAGCTCGCAATCTTGTGTGCGTGCGCTGCACCGCAATCTGTATTGAAAACCATTTTTCCATTTTCCGTTTTCTCCTTGTCGCAAGGCGCCGGGCCTCCAGAGCCCAGGTCAATCAACTCTCCCGACTCTGCATCCCACGCAGACCGTGAGCGCTGCGTGCCATAGAAAATCTTGCCGTCTGCTGGAAACTGCAGAATCGCCACATCGCTCAATCCATACGCACGCAAACGTTCGTCCACCAACTCCGCCGCCGCATGAAATCCTTTCGAGCCGCGCTGGCGGTGGAAGCGAGCGATGCCTTCAAGGTTACGCTTCGCGGTCTCGCCGCTCAGTTCATTCGTCAGCGCCGCCACGTCTTTCTCTGGAAGTAACGGCGCCTTCTGCGCCTGCGCGCCAGAGTTGAGCATTAGCGAACCCGCGATTACCATCCAGCAGAATCGTTTCACGAGGGCCTCCACAAGCGCCCGCATTCTATAACGTAAGCCGCCGCCGTAAGCCCCTTGCGTAAGGAAGTGTCACGTTCAACGCTTTATGAGAGCGCCGCATCCAACTCCGCAATCTTAGGGGCGGCTCGTGCGTAGTACCCTTGAGAGCCAATTCTTATGCCAGCAAGCACACCAGCTACCAGTCTCCCCGCCATACAGATTGACCACGTTTCACGCCACTACACGATGGGTGAGTCTTCCATCCGCGCAGTGGATGATGTTTCGCTCGTCGTTCCCACCGGAGAGTTCCTTGCGCTTCTTGGCAGTTCCGGGTCCGGCAAATCTACTTTGCTGAATCTGATGGCGGGACTCGATCGCCCTACTTCGGGCTCAATTGTTTCCGGCGGTCGCAACCTTGCCGAACTTTCGCCGCTCGACCTTGCCCGCTATCGCCGGAACACCGTGGGCATGGTTTTCCAGTCGTTCAACCTGCTGCCGCGCATGACGCTCGAAGAAAATGTTGAACTCCCGTTGCGCCTGGCCGAAGTCGAACGCGGTGAACGATCCGCGCGCGTCCAGGAAGCACTCGAACGCGTGCGCCTTGCCAAACGCACTGGCCACCGGCCGAGTGAACTCTCCGGCGGCGAACAGCAACGCACTGCCATCGCACGCGCCCTCGTAAACCGTCCCAAAATTCTCTTTGCCGACGAACCGACTGGAAATCTCGACTCCGCGACGGGCGAAGCGATCCTTACGCTGCTGCGCGAAATTCAATCCACCATGGGTATGACGATTGTGATGGTCACGCACGAGCGCCATCTCGCCGAGCGCTTCGCCGACCGGCTCGCGACGATGGGCGACGGAAAACTTTTGTCGACCGCGGCAACTGAGGCGCATGCATCAACTCATCTCACAACTCAAGCGACCACGGGAGCCGGCCAATGAAACTCCGCGATATGACTGAACTCGCGGTGCGCAATCTTCGCGAAGCAATTCTTCGAAATTCGCTTACAACTCTTGGAGTCGCCGTTGGCGTCGCCTCACTCGTAGCAATGCTTTCCCTTGGGGTAGGATTGCAGCAACTCGCATCGAGCCGCCTCGCCAAGAGCGGACTCTTCGACTCCATTTTCGTCACGCCCAAAACCAATCTTCGTGGACCGGGCGCGGGCCCTCCCGCAACACGTGCCGCTGCTCCCAAAGCGCGGCCCCTCGATGAAGCAGCGCGAGTGGAAATCACGAAGCTGCCAAATGTAATCGAGGTCTATCCGCAAATCCGGTTTTTCACGGAAGTACGCTTCGACGGAAAACCGTTCGCCACGATGGTTGCCGGAATGCCCGAATCTTCGCAACAGAGCGGGGCGTTCGACGGCATGCAGGGAGCTTTTTTCTCTTCGCCGAACGCGGATGAGGCGATTCTGCAGATTGAATTTGCGAAGGAGCTGAATCCGCAAACGGCACAATTGCTCGGGAAAGAGCTGGTGTTGCGTTACGCAGAGCGGCAGTCATTGCCTTCTGAAACCGGTGACGGCTCACAAAATTCCGGTGGGTTTAGCATTGTTCCAAAAGAAAAGCATCTGCGCATCGTCGGCGTGGTGGAAACGGAGCCGGCTTCCGGTTTTGGCGGATTTGGCAGCGGCCGCCTGCTGATTCCGTTGCCTGTCGCTGAGACTTTGCGCGCCGCGCAGGTAAACGATTTGCGCGATGTGCTTCGCGACACATCTTCGGACAAGCCCGCCTACGCGAGCCTGACCGTGCGCGTGAAGAGCCCTTCGCTTGTGGATGCCACCGAAGCCAAAATCAAGCAACTCGGCTTCGGCGCGTTTTCCCTGCTCGACGCGTCGAAAAGCATGCGCATCTTTTTCTCGGTTTTTGATCTGTTACTGGGAATTTTCGGCAGCCTGGCTCTGGCCGTCGCCACGCTCGGCATCATCAACACCCTGGTAATGGCGATCCTCGAGCGCCGCCGTGAAATCGGCGTGCTCAAAGCGCTCGGCGCGGCCGATAGCGATGTGAAGCAGCTTTTCTTTGTGGAAGCTGGAGTCATGGGGCTTGCCGGAGGCGTGCTCGGCGTTTTCTTCGGCTGGCTGATCGGACAAGCCCTCACGCTCGGCACCAACATCTATCTGAAGCGGCAGGATCTGCCCGGCGTTGAAATTTCCGCCGTGCCGTGGTGGCTCATCGCGGGCGCAATCGGCTTCGCCCTTCTTGTGAGCCTGATCGCTGGACTCTATCCAGCGTCGCGCGCCGCGAAACTCAATCCCGTAGATGCGCTACGCTACGAGTAAACTATCGCCGTGACCTTTCGACAATTCTTTCTCATTTTCTTGCTGATTCTTTGTTTCAGTTCTTCCACTTCGGCGGCAACCGGCCGCGTGGAGTGCAATTCGCTACTCAGCAAAATCCTTGCGCATCCGGTGAATTATTGCGTAATTCTTCCCCCGAGCTACGACGCGGACAAATCCCGCAAATATCCCGTTCTTTATTTTTTTCACGGGCTCGGCGACAACGAACAAATGTTCATCCACGCCGGCGGATTCAACCTGGTGGAAGACTTGTGGGAACGTGGGCAACTCGGGGAATTTCTGATTGCCACACCGAACGCGGGCGGTTCTTTTTACATTAATTCGCATGACGGGACAGTCCGCTACGAGGATTTCCTGGTGCAGGAATTCTTGCCGGGAATCGAAGCGCGCTACCGCACGCGGGCCGGCCGCTCGAATCGCGCGGTCTCTGGAGTCTCCATGGGAGGCTATGGCGCATTGCACCTCGCATTCCGTCACCCGCAACTTTTCTCCTCCGTCAGCGCGCACAGCCCGGCAATCGTTGACAAACTTCCTGCGTTCACCTCGCCGACGCAGGGCGGCAGTATCCGGACGCGTATTCTGGGCGGAACGTTTGGTTCACCACCCGATCCCGCCTTTTGGGATCGCAACAGCCCGCTGATGCTCGTGCGCGCCGCAAATTTGGCAGGCCTGAAAATTTATTTCGATTGCGGAGATCACGATGACTTTGGTTTCGAAACTGGAGCCACAGCGCTCGACAAAATACTCATTTCCCGCCGCATTCCCCACGAAGCGCACATCTATCCTGGCCGCCATGACTGGCCGTACTTTGCCGAGCATCTTCCTGCATCGCTGCAATTTCACTCGAAACTTTTTCACCCATAGAATTTTTCTGAGTTAGATCAGCCTACTGCTGCTGTTGTTGCTGGTCCATCGAGCTGGCGGTTTTTGGTTCGGGGCGTTTTGTGCGTAACACGATTGCGGGCGGCAATTCGTCCGGCTGTGGAGCGTCAACGGGTGAAACGACCACGCGCACGCTAAGTTCACTTTCGGCTTCGCCCTTGTAGACGCCACGCGTAGGCGGCACGTCGGCATAATCGCGTCCCACGGCAACGTGAATGTGACGTTCGCTACCCAATAAATTATTCGTTGGATCGAAAGCCACCCAACCTGCTTCCCCCAGATACGCCTCGACCCAGGCATGCGTTGCTCCGGCGGGCGAGCGGTCTTTCACCTTGTCTGCGTGGAAAAGATAGCCGCTCACGTAGCGGCATGGAATTTTCAACTGGCGCACCAGAGCGATCATAATGTGCGCAAAATCCTGGCAAACGCCGCGCCGCGCTCGTAACGCATCATCGATGGGCGAATCCACTTTGGTGGTGTTCGGCGCGTAGTCGAATTTATCGTAGAGCGCCTGGTTCAATTCCATCAGCAGGTCGAGCGGCACGCCCCGCCGTTCGAGTTCTAATTCCTCGGACAGCTCTGCCAGCAAATCTGTCGGCTTTGCATACTGGCTGGGAAGCAGCATCTCCCAGTAGTCGCCTTCGGCCACGCGCGTATCGAGATCTTCCCAGGTACCGTAATGCACAGCCGGCCACGCCGCGGGATTAATGTCCACGATCGCGTGTGCCGTGACCTCGATCAGTTTGTGCCGTCCGGGAATATCGAAGTGATGCACGGCGTTGCCAAAAAAATCGCGATACGTCATCACATTGGCGTGGGGATTGACGTCCAGCGAAAAAGTGATGCAACGCTGCCGCAAATCCGAGCGCGGCTGCATGCGCACTTCCATCACGCTCTCGCCGACAGCGGGGTGATAGCGAAATGTGGTGACGTGTTTGATGGAATACGCCATCTATGATCCTTAATTCTTTTCGCGTCCTTGCATCACTATTTTCGTTTATGAAGCCAGTTCGGCGTCAATCGCATAGTCAAAATAGATCTGGTGAATCGCGGCGTGAATCTCCGCGCACTCACCGCGGATATTTTCCAGGTAAGTCGCCACGCCTTCTTCCATGATCTCTTCAATCTGGCTGAAGCTGAGTTTCGCGCGCAGTCTCCCGGCGATTCGCGCGGGCAGCTTTTCACGGCGCTCCGTCAAATCGCCGATCACGTGCAGCGCGGCGTTCATGCGGTCCACAGAAAATCGCACGGAGTGCGGCAACTCCGGGTTGAGCAGCAAAAATTCCGCGACGCGCAGCGGACGAATCTCCGCCGTCTGCGCTTTGCAATATGCCTCAAACGCCGCGCATCCCCGCAGCAGCCCCACCCAACTCAAATACTCCGCACTGTCGACCGGCAAATCCGTGGCCGCCGCCGCGCGCCTGAAGTGCGTGTCCATCAGCGCCGCAAGCGTGTGCGTCCGTTCGACGTAGCGCCCAAGCTGGATGTATTGCCAGCCCTCGCCGTGGCTCATGGTCGCGTCCGTGACGCCCTGAAAAAGATGCGCGCCTTCCTGCACCGCGCGAAAAAGTTCATGTGAATTGAGAATCCAGCCTTCCTCGGCGCGCCGGTCAATCACCTGCAGATAAAGTTTGTTCAACTGCTCCCACATTTCGGAGTTGCATTGTTCACGCACGTGGCGCAGATTCTCGCGCGCCGCGGACATACACGAAACAATCGACGATCCATTCGCGCGGCTGAACACCAGTGTTTCCGCAAGTTGCAGCGGGTCGAGCCGCCCCTGCACGCCGGCGACTTGCAGCGCATCGACGAGAAATCGCCAGCGGCCTGCGCCAACTTCCGGCGACTGGTCCAGCCACAGTTGCAGCTCGACATCCAGCAGACGCGCGGTGTGTTCCGCTCGCTCCAGATATCGGCTCATCCAATAAAGATTCTCCGCGACGCGCGACAGCATGCCCGCTTCGCGCTTGAAAGTTTTCACGTAGAAGTTTCGTGGCGGCCTCATGCGACTCCCGGCCCTCCCGTGCGATCGCCGTCTCGTAGCACCCAGGTATCCTTGCTGCCTCCACCTTGCGAAGAATTCACCACCAGCGAACCTGGGCGCAGCGCCACGCGCGTCAGCCCGCCAGGAACGATCGTGACTTTCTCTCCCATTAAAATGTACGGCCGCAAATCGATGTGGCGCGATTCGACTTCGCCGTCGATCAGACACGGCGCGCAGGAAAGCGAAAGCGTGGGTTGCGCGATGTAGTTGCGGGGATCGGCCAGAATAAGCGCGCGAAATTCTTCGCGCTGTTTCGGAGTGCTTTGCGGTCCGATCAACATTCCGTATCCGCCCGACTCGCCGACCGCTTTGACTACCATTTTTTCCAGGTTCTGCAATGTGTGCTGCCGATGCGTGCTGTCGCTCATCAAAAATGTCGGGACGTTGGGCAGTATCGGATCTTCGTTCAGGTAATAACGGATAATTTGCGGGACGTACGCGTATACCGCTTTGTCGTCGGCAACTCCCGTGCCAATGGCGTTCGCGAGCGTCACGTTTCCCGCGCGATACGCGTTGAACAGCCCCGGCACGCCCAGAATTGAATCCGGCCGGAATCGCAGCGGATCAAGAAAATCATCATCGACTCGCCGATAAATTACGTCCACGCGCCGCAAGCCCGCGGTTGTGCGCATGTAAACAAGATTGTCGTGCACCAGCAGGTCGCGGCCTTCCACGACTTCAATACCCATCTGCTGCGCCAGAAATGCGTGTTCAAAATAAGCAGAATTCGAAACGCCCGGTGTTAGCAGCACGGTCGTCGGATCGTTGCGATACGCGCAATTTTCCGGCGACATCGTGCGCAACGTGGCAAGCAACGCCTGCGGGTAATGATCGATCGGCCAAACGCCGTAATCGCGGAACAGGGTGGGAAAAACTCGTTTCAGCACTTTGCGGTTGGCGAGCATGTACGACACGCCGCTCGGCACGCGAAGATTGTCTTCGAGTACCGCAAACGAGCCGTCCGGTACCCGAACCAGGTCGGTACCGCAGATACTGACGTAAATATCGCGGGGAACATTCAGGCCGCGCATCTCCCGGCGAAAATGCTTGCAGCTGTAAATAAGTTCCCGCGGCACAATGCCTTCGGCAAGAATCCGTCCCTCGTGATAAATATCCCTCAGAAAAAGATTCAACGCCGTCAGCCGTTGCGTCAGTCCCTTTTCGATGCGCGCCCATTCGCTCGCTGGAATAATGCGGGGCAAAAGATCATTTGGAAAAATCCGTTCAGTGCCCTCTTTGCTTCCGTAAACCGTGAAAGTGATTCCTTCGTGGAGAAACGTCAGGTCGGCGGCCTGCTGAATTTTGCGCAGTTCTTCTGGAGCAAGTCCAAGCAGCGTCTGCTGCAAAGCGCGGTAATGCTCCCGCGGCACACCCGCAGCAGCGAACATCTCGTCGTATGCGTGATCCATCTGGTAGTTCACGAACGCCAGAGATGCGTCAGATCGGATTGGTATCGCCGCGGCTGTCATCGTTCTTCCTGCAACCCGGCAGTAGAGTCGGATTTTCTCGGCCGAACGCGCGAACGTACGACCGCGCACGAACCGCGGCAGCGTAGAGGCTTGCGCTCCGGTGCTACCAATCTAAAGCGGCGCTCCTCCCCCCGTCCAATCCAAAAAGCGGATGCAAAGAAGCTGCATTTCAGCCGTTCGTCAGCTTCGATTCAGGTGAAGGGGTTCGAAACCCACGCCGCAAGACAAGTACAGATACCGCCAGCACTCCCGCCGGAATCCAGATCCAGAGAAGTTCGCTCTCCAGCACAGCGAAACCGTTCACGCCGAAGAAACGCGTAAGCGATATCGGCGAAACCAAAATAGGACGCCACGGAAAGAAATATCGGGCATTGTCAAACGGCGAAAAGAACGCCACCCCTAGACCGCCGTTGGTCATCGCGTCCAAGAGGCCGTGGCTCGCCGTCGCGAAAAAGAAATACGTCCACAGCCAGGCCCTACCCAAACCTGGCAACCCGCGAGAAAATCCCGCGACGAGAACGAGCGTCGCGAGAATCGCGGCAAAAAGAAGTGAGTGCGTAAACCCGCGATGCCCCCAGAAATCACCGTAACGAATACCCAAACGAAATCCCACGACATCAATGTCAGGCAGCATTGCGCACACCACACCGACAATCCAAACGCGCTTCAGAACTGGCGGACGGGCGAAGATCGTACCGATTCCAAGGGCCGCCACTGCATGTGAAATCAGTGAAGCCACAAACGAGTCCTCTCCGAACTTCGTTTCCTAAAAGCGCCTGGGTACTTTATCGCATCTATTTCTTTTGCTTTTTGATTCGGATCGCTCCATCGCTCGCAACTTCATACAAGAAATGTTGCGTCGCGACCATTTCCGGCAGCGGCGGATGCTGCTGCAATACATGAAGCACGTCGCTATCCTCGGGCTCGTCACTCAGGACGTGGCTGTGATAACCAGCGACCATTTTCTTACCCTTCTTTGGCGCGACGTCCAGAATCGCCTTGTGCATCTGCCGCTTCGCCAGGATCTTCACGCCGTCAGCCGAGACTAAATAACGCACATCGCCGCCCAAGGGATACGTCCCGACCTTTGTCTGCGCCGGATACAAGTACACGTAGAGCAGCCCTTGCTGATCTTTCCCTTCGGTCTGTTTTGCCGGCAGCGCAGCAACGTTATAGAGCCGCGTGGCTCTGCCGAAATCTGCCATTGTCAGCTCCATCGCGCGAGCCGCGAACAAATAAAATCCCTCGTCCTCTTTCGCCGGTTCATACTTTTTGACTCCAAATTCGCTCGGCCTCTCGAGTTGCGTCGCTTCGTAACTGATCAAGAATTTTGTCTTGTCCGCGTTCAGCGCGCCGAATACCACAATCCATCTGCCATTTTCCTTTTTCGCCAGATAATGCTGCCCCTCGCTCGTCTTCGGATTCGCCGTTTGTAAAGCATCCGTCGCGTGCCACGCCGCCGCGTCGTACTCCGCCAGCGCCCGCCCGCGATCCGTGATCGCTGCCAATTCTTTCTCCGTTGGCTTCTCATCGTCGTGCACCGACACAGTCGCAAGACCCGCAACCACGATCGACGTCGTCAGTACACCCGCCAAGCAATCAACACGTCTCGTCAATGTTTTCCCTCTAGCCGCCAGTCTGCACGCAGCTCACTAATCTACACAACTTATCTCGTCTTCCTTCCGTTCTTTCGCTCATTCGCGTGTTTTCAGGAGCACGCCCGCGAGCCTCTGCTAAAATTGCAGCGAAATGCCAACGAACGAACAGTTGCGATTTGTGGTCGAGGGTGCCGGCGAGGTCTCTGCCCTCCTGACGCGGCCCAAAGATGCGCAATGGCTGCTGTTACTCGCTCATGGAGCGGGCGCAGGAATGACTCATCCGTTTATGGAAAAACTCTCAGCCGACTTGGCGGCCGTCGGCATCGCGACCTTTCGCTACCAGTTCCCGTACATGGAGCAACGGCGGCACGTTCCCGATCCACCCGCAGTGCTGATCGCCACCGTTGTGTCGGCTGTGCGAGCAGCGGAACAAGCCGCTCCTGATTTGCCCTTATTGGCAGGAGGCAAGTCCATGGGCGGCCGAATGACTTCGCAAGCAGCCGCTCAGCATCCCCTCGATGGCGTGCAAGGCTTGGTCTTCTTTGCCTTCCCGCTTCACCCGCCCAACCGCCCCGGAACAAAACGCGCCGACCACCTCGCGAAAGTCACCATTCCGACGCTGTTCCTGCAAGGAACCCGCGACACTCTGGCCGACCTCAAGTTGTTGCGCCCAATCTGTACAAAATTAGGCGCGCGAGCCACGCTGCACATCATCGAAACCGCAGATCATTCCTTCCACGTCTTGAAAAGTTCCGGAAGAACCGATGCAGACGTGTTGCAGGAACTCGCCGAAACTACAGTCTCGTGGGCGAAGGGACTGCAACAGCGAAACAGCTAGCTCAGTGCGAACAGCAAGAATGGCAGACCCCTGGGTCCGGGCGAAAGACTTAAGGCCTGTGTTTTCAGGTATTTCCGCACTCTTTCAGCAAAAATGTCGGGGTAGGGCACCCATTTGTGCCCGCTTTTTCTCGCCTCACTGCAACTCTCTTTTCACTCTGTGTGAATCAGCTCCAAAGAGTGTCAATTTCTGGCCCGTTCTTTTCGGTCACATGCGAGTTCTTCCTTCAGTCTTTTTCACTCTTGAAGAAATAAGTTCTGCATTTGCCGCTCTTACGAAAACCACCACCACCCCTCAGTATTGCCATTCCCAAAATGGGAAAGCAGCTCCGTTCACCCTTGTCTGCTATCATCCCGCCGCACACTTTGCCACGGAGGTTTTCATGAGCCACGCCAGGACTTTCATGAATCAAGCGGGGAACTTCATGAGTCAAGCCGGGAGGCTTCATGAGCTTTAGCCAGCGCTTCCAAGACGTTCGCACCGGCTTCGAGCGCCCTTTCTGGGTCGCTAACATCAGCGAGATTTTTGAGCGCATCTCGTACTACGGTGCGTTCGCGTCGCTCGCCGTTTACCTGCAGGAAACGTTGAATTTTTCCACCCAACAAACTGGCACGCTCACCGGACTTTTTGGCGGCATGGTCTGGTTCCTCGCCATTTTTGGCGGAGCCATTGCGGACCGGCTCGGTTTTCGCCGCGCATTGTCTTTGGCGTATCTGATCTTGGCGGCAGCGTACTTTCTGATTGGTTCGATCGGCTCGCCGTGGCTGGCACCGGTGCGCAACACTGTACCGCTCATCATTTTTGTCGGATTTGTGCTGATGCTCCCCGCGCTGGGCATCTCCATGGTGAAGCCGTGCGTTGTAGGCACCACTGCCCGCGCTTCCAAGGACAACGTTCGCTCACTCGGCTATTCGATCTACTACACCATGGTGAATATCGGCAGTGCGTCCGGTCCCTACATCGCTTCTTGGGCCCACCGGCACTTCGGCGTTGAAACTGTTTTCCGAGTTGCTGCCGCCAGCGTCTTCTTGATGTTTTTCGGGGTGCTGATTTTTTTCCGCGAACCGGCGCGTGATCCTTCCGCACCGGCGCAGTCCATTGCCAACACTTTTAAAAATTTCGTCGTCGTGGCCGGCAATCCGCGGTTCATGCTTTTCCTGCTGATTTTTACAGGCTATTGGATTGTTTTCTGGCAGCAATTCATCACTCTGCCGGGCTATGTGCATGGCGTGATCGACGCCAACGCCGACGTCGAGATGATCCTGATTACCGACGGTCTGTCGGTGATCGCGTTAACGCTGCTGCTCAATCACCTCACACGAAACATTCCGGCGTTCTCGGCAATCATTCTGGGAACGGTCATCACCTCTCTCGCTTGGGTCGTGCTCGCCGTGCATCCGCGAGTCTGGACTTGTTACTTGGCGATTTTCGTTCTGGCCATCGGCGAAATTATTCATCAGCCCCGCTACTATGAATATATTTCGCGCCTCGCGCCGCCCGAGCAACAAGGCACGTACATGGGATTCGCGTTTCTGCCATTGGGAATCGGTTCGCTGCTCGGCGGCTGGTTCGGCGGCCGTGTGATTCATCACTTCGCTGAAGTCACAAAGCAGCCGCAACTCGCGTGGTGGATCTTCACCGCCGTAGGGCTGCTCACCGCCCTCCTCCTCTGGATCTATGACCGCACTCTTAAACCAAAGGCGGTTAGTTCGTAATGACAATTATTTTGGAAAGGTTCTACTGAGAGCTGACAACCAGCGACTGAAGACTTGTTTTAGTTCAGCATGCGGCGCAGAGATTCGAGGGCCTGGCGGGCGAGTGCGTAGCGCGGCTCGATTTCGAGAGCTTCCTGGAAGCAACGCATTGCCTGCGAGTACATTTCTTTTCCTAGGTAGGCGCGGCCAAGATTGTAGTGCGGAAAATGCCGCGGCTCATAACGCTTGGCCTCAATTGCCTGCTGCAGCCAGGGAATGGCCTGATCGAAATTGCCTTGCTCGATCATGTACGCGCCAATGTCGTTGTAGGGATTGCCAAAGTCAGGGTCGATTTCGATGGCGCGCCGGCACTCTGCGATGGCGTCTTCCAGTTTGCCCTGGAAGTGATATGTCCAGCCGAGAAAGGTGTGCGCTTCAGCCGTGGGATGCAGCTCCAGCGATGAATGATAGAGTTCGACTGCACGATCGTAGTCGCCCTCCATCTGGGCTTGATAGGCGTCCTGCAGAACTTCCCAAGCGTGCGTAAGGGTCTCCTGATCCATGGGCCCATTGTTACCACTCGGGACGCATGCTGCCTACGGTACGGAAGTCCCAAACGTTCCGAAAGCTCACCTGTCCTTCCTGACGGGAGTACAGGTAAGTATGGAGCAGGAAATGTGCGAATCAATGCAGAAAGATTGCAATTTCCGGCATCAAATAGAGAGAATAAAAGGGTTTCAGGGTTCGTACTTACAAACCCTGAGGTGAGAAGGGCAGAAGAACTGACCGCATGTCTTACAGGAGAGAAATCGTGAACCGTATCCTTGCTAACTCTGGCGCAACGCTCGGTATTGCTGTTCTTGGCATTTCACTCGCCATTGCCGGCGTGGGCCTCGCACAGACAAAATCAACAAAAAAGGCCGCACCAGCAGGCAAGGACGCCGCCGCGGTGGCGCGAGGCAAAGAAGTGTTTCAACAAAAATGTTCCACCTGCCACTACGATACGAGCGACGCGAAAAAAATCGGGCCGGGATTGAAGGGGATCGGAAAGCGCGGCACATTCACCGTGAACAACAACAAAGTGACCGACGAATCGCTGAAAACGTGGATTGAAAACGGCGATTCGCTCATGCCTCCTTTCAAGGACGTGATCGACGACAATCAAATTAAAGATGTAATCGCCTACGTGAAGACACTGTAAGAAAATTTTCGCGAAAAAGAAAAAAGCCCCCGAAGCTCAAAAGACTTCGGGGGCAAATTTTTCTGGCCTGCTTTTCTGATCTCTTCCCTTGCGGAAGCCGACGTTAGCTCAGAAAAGCTACTTCAGAAAGTTACTTCAGAATCGCATCTTTCAGAGCCTTTGCCGGGCGCAGTCGCACGACAGTCTTGGCCTTGATCTTGATTGCTTCGCCGGTCTGGGGATTGCGGCCCATGCGCGCCTTGCGGTGCGCCTTCACAACGCGGCCGATTCCTGGAATGACGAATTTGCCCGCGGAACCCTTTGCTTCTTTCACCGCGAGCTTGTGCAACTCTTCAAAAAAGAGAGCCGCCTGCTTCTTCGGTGTACCGAGTTTTTCGGCGATGTGCGAAACGATTTTTGTCTTGCTGAGTGGCTTAGCTGCCATCTAGTTTGCCTATCCTCCTGTAGATTTCTTTCCGTCCCGAGAAACCCGGGCGGGCTGCAAAATTTTTCCGTCTACCCGAACTTCGGCGAAAAAACCCGAGCCGAGGGGGACTATAGCGAACGCGGTAAGAGAACGCAAGGGCAATTGGTCAAAAAATGCAGTAAAAATGCACTTTTTTGCGGCGAGATGTGGAAATCGCGGCCATTTGTGCGGCTTTTTGACGCATAAGCCCAGCAAATAGAACAGCGTGCTACTCTTTTTGGGATTCTGGAAACGCTGACGAACATGGAGAACGACCAATGGGAAGCGGAACTTCACGGAAAGAGTTGGAACAAAGAATTTCCGAGGCAGTAAAGCTGCCGAGGCGAGCGGTAGCGGTGGGATTTCTTGACGCGCCGCCCGCCGGATTAGAAGAGTTTAAAGGCACGGAGCCATCGGGTTGTAGTTTCTGGAGGTTGGCTGCGTCAGGAAAGTCTTTCTATACGGTTCCGGAAAACCATTTCAATTGCGCCGTAGGAGCGTACACGCACAACATCCCGCTTTCAGCGACGCGCGAACGAGAAACGGAACAAACGCTGAAAATGATGTTCGATCTTGGGTATGTGAGGCCGGAGGAAGTGCCGCAGATTCCTCGCCTTGCGAAAACTCCCATGGCCATTGCGTACGCGCCGCTCGGGGATGCCACCTTCACTCCGGATGCGGTTCTGTTTGCGTGCAAACCGGCTGGAGCGATGCTGTTGAACGAGGCGGCCGGGCGCGCTGGCGTGGGCAGTGGATCGGCGGCGCTGGGCCGGCCGACGTGCATGGCGTTGCCAGCGACTTTGCAAGCGGGATCGATCTTGAGCCTGGGATGCACGGGCAATCGTGTCTACACGGGCCTCGGTGAAGACGAAATGTATTTTGTGGTGGGGGGCAAGGACCTGGGGGCACTGGCGGATGCGCTTGACGTAATCACGGGAGCGAATCGCGCGCTGCAGCAGTTCGCGCAGGGACGCCGTGCGGAACTGGCGAGCGCGTAGGACGAGCGCCCATCTGCTGGCGCGCCGGCGTTTCCGCCTGGAATTTCGATGAAGTGATATACGCGAGACCGAAGTTCGTCTAAGGCGCAGCCGAAGTAACAGAACGCGACTGTCAGTCCTTATGGAATAAAGCTCACTGGGTCAAGTTCTTCGAGCCGCTGCGCGAATTGGCGGAGGCTCTCTTCATCCAAGCGCATGAATTCAATACCGACGCGGCTGCTATCAGGCGAATGTTCGCACCAGCGCAGCACGCCCCAACCGGCGAGATGAGTCAGCGGTTCAGTCGCAAACGAGAGCGAAAATCCGATAGAAGAATTCGCCACGATACTGTGGTGTACCTCGAGAGACACCCCGCCGCGACCGAGAGCGACGTGCGAAGCAGTGGCGCCGAGGGATGTAATTATCAGGAGCGGGAGGATCGACGGCGATGGAAGGCTCGAAAATTAACTGCCGGCGCAACAGGCTTCGCTTGACGGCGCCACTCAATCCTTTCTTCCCTTTCTTCTCGCAGGGCTTGGACATAACAGCCTCGACGCCAAGATTGAAAGCGTCGGGAAGCATCAAGTCCAGATAGCCACTGACGAAAATGACAATCGGAATATAGCGGCCAGACAGGTGAAGTTGATGGACCAACTCCACACCGTTCACGCGAGGCATGCGGACGTCGGTGACGATGGCGTCCAAGCGGTCGCGCGCGAGAATATCCAAGGCCTCTTTTCCGTCGGCGGCTTCCGTAACGGTGCATCCGAGATACTCAGTGGAATTGCGAGTGGCACCGGTGGAGAAATCACTGCGAATCGATTGCAGACCGACGGAGATTTCGCAGGTGCTCTTGAACCTGCTGAACAATGCGGTGGATGCGGTGCAACCATTGCCGGAAAAGTGGGTGGAACTGCAGGTGAAAAATGTTGGCAAAGACGTGGAGATTTCCGTTACGGACAGCGGAAGAGGGATACCGGAGAAAATCCGAGACAAAGTGGGACAGCTATTCTTTACGACAAAAGTGGTGGGGCAAGGAACTGGGCTGGGCTGAGTATTTCGAGGGGGAATCGTGGAGGCGCATGGAGGGAGCCTGAATCTCGATCCGGATTGTGAACATACGAGGTTTGTGGTGATCTTGCCAAAAGCAGTGGCGCTGAAAAAAGAAGCGCATGCAGCGCTAAAGTAGCAGTGACTCTTCCTACCTCAGGGGTTAGAACCCCTAGATAGCCTGCCTTTTCGGCACGGCTGAAGCCGTGCCCTCCCAAGCCGTGGAGCCCGGAAAAACATTTCTGAGACGCTTTCTGGCTGAATTGAGAACGGAAGAAAAAATTTGAGGCACGTTTGCGGATAGATTCGGGGACGGCGATGCCGCAAAGTCAGCCTGGCAGAAATTCCAAACCGAGGCGACCTCGATGGGCAAACTTAAAATTGTGCCAATGGATTCACGAATTGTAGAGCAAGTTCGCGAAACGATGAAGGCTCCCGTGTATGGTTTCCCTGCGTATCGTGAAATGACGGCGGGCCGAGCGCCGTGCAGGCATTGCCTGAAACTGATTCGTCCACGTGAAGAAGAGCTGATTCTTTTTACGTACGATGCATTTCATGGACAGGGCGTGCCTCCGATGCCGGGACCTATTTACGTGCATGCGACAGAGTGTGAAGCATATTCCGGCAACGGAGAGATCCCGGCTGAGTATCGTGGACAGCCGTTAACGTTTGAAGCGTTCGGGGCGAACCGAGCGAGGGTGGCGGAAAGAGTCGTCCACGGAGGCGGTGAGGACGAAGCGTTGCGAGAGATCTTTGAACGAGAGGAAGTGGAATACGTACACGCGCGAAGCACTTCGGCTGGGTGCTACCTGTTTCGGATTGAGCGGGCGTAATCAGAGTGAGGCAGAAAACGACCACCCTCGGCAAAGCGCCGGGCAGGCAGAAGATGTTCGCCGTGCTGCGAAAAAACACCGCTCTGAAGACTCTGCCTGCGGCAGACCGGCGGCCACTACAAAAGGCCGAGAAGAACGGCGGCTAAAGCCGCCGCTCAAAGGGCAAGCACAGGCGGGAACGCCAGTGCCGCTAAAGACTAGAGCGTGGCTAAATCCTGATAGAAGTGCGCGATGGCTTTGATGCCGCTGAAATAATTCTCGAGGTAAAGATGCTCGTCGGGCGCGTGAGCGTTTTCATCGGGCAGGCCAAAACCGATCAGTACACAAGGCACCTCGAAGGTATCGTACATCTGCGTGACGAAAGGAATGGAGCCGCCTTCGCGAATGAACACTGCTTTTTTGTTGAAGCCCTTCTGGAGCGCAGCTTGCGCGCGCTGAAAAATGGGCGCGTGGTAGGGAGCGGACCACGGCTTGCCGGTGCTAAGCACTTCAAATTTGCATATCACCGTTTTGGGCAATAACTTGCGAATATGTTTTTCGACGAGCTTGGCAATGCGTTGCGGGTCCTGTCCGGGGACGAGGCGCGTAGAAAATTTGGCATAAGCTTTTGATGGAATGACCGTCTTGGCACCTTCGCCCTGGTAGCCGCCCCAGATGCCATTGAGTTCAAGAGTTGGCCTGATCCAGAGTTGCTCGACGGTGGTGAACCCTTTTTCACCGCAGTAGCCGGGTGCGCCCACCGCTTCCTGAAAGGCTTTGCGGCTCCAGGGCAGCGCATTGAGGGCCTTGCGTTCAGCTTTCGAAAGTTGCTTGAAATTGTCGTAGAAGCCGGGAACGGTCACGCGAAAATTCTTGTCGTGAAGTTTTGCAAAAAGCTCTGCCAGAACCGCAAGCGGATTCGGAACGGCGCCACCATAGACACCGGAGTGCAAGTCGCGCGTAGGACCGGTAAGTTCGATCTGGTAGTAGTTCAATCCGCGCAAGCCGTAGGTGATTGAAGGCACACCCTTGCCGAGCATCGAGGTATCGGAAACGACCAGCGCATCGGCCTTGAGTTTTTCCTTATTTTTTTGAACGAAATTCCAGAGGCTGACACTGCCGACTTCCTCCTCACCTTCAATCAGAATCTTGATGTTGATGGGGAATTCGCCGCCCATCTCGTGTAGCGCCTGGAGCGCCTTCAAGTGGATGTGTACTTGTCCTTTGTCGTCAGCAGTTCCGCGGGCATAGATGTTTCCGTTGCGGACCGTTGGTTCGAAAGCCGGGGTGGTCCAGAGGTGGAGAGGCTCCGCAGGCTGAACATCATAATGACCGTAGAAAAGGATGGTTGGCTTGCCAGGGGCGTTGAGCGACTCAGCATAGACCAGGGGATGCAGGGCTGTAGGAACGATTTCAATCGATTGAAATCCGGCGGAACGCAAATGATCGGCGACCCAGCGGGCGGCGCGCTCAATGTCGGGCTTGTGTTCGGATTTGGCACTGACGCTGGGGATACGGAGAAACTCGTTCAATTCAGCAAGATTCTGATCGCGACGTGAGTCGATGAATTCGGCCAAGGTCATGGGGACAGGCAAACGTATGAGTCCTTTCAGAGATTAATACGCAATTCAGATTAAAAAGTTTGCGGCCGGGGAAGAAAAGTGATGGAAAGATGAGCCACCGCACCGCCATATTTGATTGTAAGACCGTGTTCAGGCAAAGAACAAGCGATGCCAGACACCTCGTTCCTCATGCGAAACAACTGGGCGCAAGGACAATTGACGGGGACTGCGGCGACGCAGAAGATGGGACCATGAGCACTACGGTCGAATTCTCCGCCCCACGGCGCAGTGCGCGGGTGTTTCGCAAGCTAAAGATGCAAGCGCAGGGACGCGCGCACAACGGCAAGAAGTTCCGCGAAACCTGCGAAACGCTGGTGGTGAGTGCGTACGGCGGCCTGCTGATGTTGAAACATGAAGTGGACGACGGCGAATTGCTGGTGATCACGAATCCGGAGACACTAGAGGAAATCGAATGCCGGATCGTGTTTCTGGGCGAATTGTGCGACCAGGGACAGCGAGTGGGAATTGAATTTTTGACTCCAGCACCGCGCTTCTGGGGGCTGGAATTTGCGGAACCAGTTTCTCCGCCGAACGACGCACCCATCCTTCACTAAAAAATGTGCACTCGATAGGCGCGCGAAACAGAGACGACCAAAGGGTCATGAAGAGCGCACAGTTGCCGAGTGCGCAACTGCCGGCGCTTTGCGCTTGCCCAACCAGGCGGCCAGTCGCCAAATGAGCAAAATTCCGACCAGCATTCCGTAAAACAAAGGCTTCCGAATATCGGATTTAACGAGCCAGTAGTAGTGAATGACGCCGAGTATGGCGCAAATGTAGATGCTGCGATGAAGAACCTGCCAGCGTTTCCCACCGAGACGGCGAATCCAGCTTGTGGTCGAGGTAATCGCCATAGGAATCAAAAGAAGGAAAGCCGCGAAGCCGACGGTGACGAAAGGCCGTTTTGCGACGTCCTTCAACATTCCCGCGACGTTGAAAGATTGATCGGGACCCAGGTAGGTCAAGAAATGAAGGCAGGCATAAAAAAAAGCGCAGAGGCCCAACATCCGGCGGAAACGGATGAGCTCCGGCAGATTCAAAAGTTTGCGGAATGGCGTAATGCAAAGCGTGAAGATGAGAAAGCGCAGCGTCCAATCGCCGGTCTGATGCTGCAGGAACTCAACGGGATTTGCAGTGAGGTCGCCACGGAAACCACGCCACACGAGTAAAAGCAACGGAACCAAAGAAAGAAGAAAGACAAGAACTTTTGCCCATTTGCTTGAAAGAAATTTTCGGACGGCGGCGAGCATCAGTGGAATTTCTTCAGGTCCATGCCAGAGTAGAGGGAAGCAACCTGATCGGAGTAACCATTGAACATCAGAGTCTTGTGCATGAAAATTTCGCCAAGACGCCGTTCGGTTGCCTGGCTCCAGCGAGGATGGTCAACGTTAGGATTCACATTGGAATAGAAGCCGTATTCGTTGGGAGCCTGGCGATTCCAAGAGGTGTGCGGTTCGGAGGATTGCAGCCGGATCTTCACGATGGACTTGATGCTCTTGTAGCCGTACTTCCAGGGAATCACCATGCGCACGGGCGCGCCGTCCTGATTGGGAAGCGTTTCTCCATACATGCCGACGCAAAGAAGCGCGAGGGGATGCATCGCTTCATCAAGGCGCAGGCCTTCGACGTACGGATAGTCGAGGCCGGTATACTTCGCTTGCGGCATCTGTTTCGGATCGTAGAAGCTCTCGAAGGCTACATACTTTGCCTTGGGAGTGGGCTCGACAAGCTTAAGAATGGTGCTGAGAGAGTAGCCAATCCAAGGGACCACAATGGACCAACGCTCGACGCAACGGTGCCGGTAGATGCGTTCCTCAAGCGGAGCAACCTTCAGGATTTCTTCCATGGAAAATTTGCGGGGAGTTTTGACTTCGCCTTCGACGGAAACAGTCCAGGGTGAAGTTCGGAAATTTTGCGCGTTCTTGGCGGGATCACCTTTGTCGGAACCAAATTCGTAAAAATTGTTGTAGTGGGTAACGTCATTTTCCGAGGAGATTTTTTCGTCCACACGGTAGTTACTTTTGATAGTGGTGAGTTTGGTGCCGGCGAACGCGGTTGTCGAGGGCGAAAGTATGGAGGCGAAGCGTTTACCGACTACGGCTGCCGCGCCGGCGATCCCCAAGCCGCGCAAAAAATTGCGCCGATTAAAATAGACGTCTTTCGGGGTGATGTCCGCGAGAGCGAGTGCCGGTTCGTGCTTAATCAGCATATGTTGTATTTAGAACCACTTACGCGTGTGTGTGGTTGCTTCCTTTTTGAATCATACGGCATGTTTGCGAGATTGGATGCCGGAGAGAGGCGAAGGTTTCCGGAAAAGAAGGGCTGAGTCACTGCGAAGCACGGCATCGTCGAGAGGTTCCTTAATTAATACTCTCAAAATCCGTCCACGACAAGGGCTCTCTGGGCTCGTTGTCCAATGAATTTAAAAGGGGCCTCCGGCGAAACGTTCCGATAGCTGCGAGACGAATGGGTATCACGGTCCCAGGAATGAAAGCGCGGATGCATCCTGCTCGATACAAGTTGGCGGAGGGCTAGGACCCTACCTCAACTGACGGAGGAGGACCTGAAAGAGCCAGTTCCCGCGGTGAGCATTACGCTTTACACCAGCGGGTCTCGCACTTCTTGACGAAGCCAGATCCTTGCTGGAGGGCTCACTACTCAATAGGCGCGCACAGGGTGACGCCGAGCTCGTTCCGTACAATAGGTGCCACGGCGGTCCCGAGGATCTCTATGGCGTTCAGCATTTGTTGGTGCGAAAGCGTCGAGACGCCCATCTGGAATGTGACGCGGGAGATGCCGCCGAGAACTTCATTCACATAGAGGATCTTTTTCGCGACCGTTTTAGCGTCGCCGATCAGCAGCGCGCCGGTAGGTCCGCGCTGGGCGTCGAATTGAGCGCGTGTCGCGGCTGGCCAGCCGCGTTCCTTGCCGATTTCGGTAAATGTGTACGCATAGCCTGGATAGAATATTTCCGCGGCTTCGTCAGTAGTGTCTGCAAGAAAACCAACGGAATGAAGACCTACCGTAAGTCGCTCGGGCGAATAACCGGCGCGGCGCCCAGCCTCACGGTAGAGGTCTATGAGCGGAGTCAAAAACAACGATCTCGCCGTCCAACAACAATGTGTCGGGACTTAGATTCGCAATTGCGCCTACGATATTGGGAAAGTTTTTTGTCCGGTCCTTGTCGTTTCGAGAAAGCAGCCTGACACGGCCGGCTTCCTTATAGGATCGGCCAGAATGCTTATCCCGTCGTACTTTTCCTCGTAGATCCAATTCGGTTTGTGAAAAGGCCAATCCACGAGAGTCGCCAACATCGGCGAAATGCGAAACGGGATGATGTCTTTTCGGTGGGTTAAGACCATATCGGGAAGGTCAAGTTTTTAGTGGCCTCGGACGAGAGCGGAAGGGCCGCCCGAAGCGGCCCTTCCCAGTTCGGAGTGCTGAGATCGAAGCTACTTCTTGCAGGATTCACTGACCATGCTCACGCTGGTAGCGTCTAGGTGGCCATGTTCCTTGGCATTGGGATCAACAGCCGCCTTGGTCTTCTCCTTGGCGCCGTGCATGTCAGGATGCCACACCTTGCCGGTGACGGTGACCGTGTGACCGACATGAGGCGAGAGCTTTACACCTTTGCTCTGGATGTCCCAACTACTTCCGTCGTCTTGCGTGAGCTTGAACTCGTTTGCGCTGTCTCCTGCGGAAAGACATCCCGTCACTGAACGAGTCTTCGCGCTCTTATCTTCTTCTTGCGCGTTACCGCTCTGGGCGAATGCTGGAGCGATCGCCAAGCAGGAAACCGCAAGCAGGCTAAAAGCCAACTTTGTCGTCATCAGAGTCTCTCCTTGCCAGAAAAGGAACAGATGATTCAGTTTTTTGCTTTGCTCCTCTCCCGACTAAGAAAGCGTCCACCCCATAAGCGCTGGCAAGCTATACAGGGAATCCTTGAACTCCGCGCGAAATGCAATTTCCGCCCTGGACTTCTCGCTCCTAAGGGAATTACCGGATAGAAGGAGTGCCTTCGACTGACTACGGTCGAGTCTATGAGGAGGTTTCTCATGCCTACGGAAAACCCGTTAAAACGAGGGAATTGGATCGCTCTCACAGTGTGGTACTCGTGCTTGCAGCCGTTGCCGTAGCCGTTGTCGCCAAGACATCGCGCGAGCCACTGACCGACAGTCAGTTCGCGGCCAAGGCGGCGCAAGGTTCACTCGCTGAAGTTCAGCTAGGAAGGCTGGCGGCACAAAAAGCTCAAAATGAGACTGTGCGCGCGTTCGGCCGAAGAATGGCCACCGATCACACAAAATCCAAAGCCAAGCTAGAAAAAATCGCTGCTCGCCAGAACATCAATCTTCCGGAAGATTTGGATAAGGACGCAAAGCAAACCTACGAAAAACTTTCGAAACTGTCCGGTCCAGACTTCGACCGTGCTTATGCCCTGGACATGCTCAAGGATCATAAGAAAGACGTCGCGGAATTTCAAAAGGAAGCGTCGGCTGGAAAAAATGAAGCCATCCGCTCGTTTGCGGCAGAGACGCTTCCTACTTTGCAGAATCATCTAAAAGCAGCCCAGGAAATGAAGGAACTTTTCGACCGGAGCGTTACCGCCATCCCCAATCTCCCCAAGTAGGGATTTGATTCATCGCGCACATCAGCCAACCGCGAAACGAAATCAGTGCGGGGACTCTCTGGTCTTACAAGAATCGCACGCATTCCGCAATCCGGATCGAGAGGTTCAACCATGAACCTGAACGAAGTTGTAAAGTGCGCGAATCCACCGTTTCCTTGCGCCGTCGTATGAGTGAGCGGATGCAGACGATGTCACCGAAAGCGGTAAGACAGCCTATTCTCGGAAGACTGTAATGCAAGCCGCACGTAGCCATGATTGCGGATGTGTGGTTGTGGATCCACCGCGCGAGATTTTGTCGGTATTCCATTTTCGAACGGGCAAAAGACGAAGGCTCGGAGGACTTACTAATCCTGCCCTCTGAATTTTGCGGTCTTGTTTAGCCTCTAGGAAGTGCTTCTTCCTCCGGCGTCTTCTTGTTCAATGACCCCTGCCGCGATCAGGTCTTCGATATCTCGAAGAGTAGTTGGCGAAGAAGCCCTCGTTATTTTCATCCACTTGTCTCTGGTCAGCTTTCCCTCGAATCCACTGAACAGTCTATTCAGGACTTTCTTCTGCTGGACATTCAGAGAGAGCTTCCTTTTCTTCAAGTCCTGCCAGAACAATTCCTTTTCGAGAGCCCTGTCTGAGATTCGATTCGATTGTTCTATGGCTCGATCCAGACACTCAAGAAACCAGGTTAGCCATCCTGTGATGTCAAGCGATCCAACCTGTGTCTTCTCAAGAACATCGTAATAGCCCTTTCGTTCTTCAAGAATTTGCGACGACATGCTGTAGAAGCGCTGGGCACTGCCGTCAGATCTGGCTAAGCACATCTCAGCGATTGCTCTTCCGATTTTCCCGTTGCCATCCTCAAAAGGATGGATCGTAACGAACCCAAAATGTGCGGTTGCGGCCTTCAAGAGCGGATCTTCCTGCTCGTTGCCGTCCAGCCACTTGAGAAACTTTCCGATCTCGCTCTCGATGCAAGCAGCTGCGGGCGCAACATAGTGAACCTTGTGGCGACCGACTGGTCCTGAGACAACTTGCATCGTACCCTGACTGTCGTCCCGCCATGCGCCTACGCGAAATCTATCCCCGGTTTCACGGACTCCGGGAAACAGATCCGCGTGCCGGTCGAATAGGAACGTAATAGATTGTGCCAATGTGATGTTGGCTCTGTGGACGGAAAGTCCCAAATAAAACGGCCACGCCTAGGAGTGATTTGGCGAACTCCAGACACCCGCTCTGCAACCTCGGAAAGCGCCCACACATCTTAGTAACAGCAGTTCGCAGCCGCGTTTTTTAGTTTCTAGCCTTAAAGCTTCTCGCACGTTTTTTTGTTTTCCAGCCCAACGCAAAAAAGGGGACCTGTACCGTCGGACGGTGTTGTCTTCGCAACATGGCCAGTTCGGCTTTCGCCGCGGTCTGCGAGACTTACAAAATGACGCGTCGATTCATCTTCGTAGCGTTGTGCCTGGCGACGGCCTCGGCGGCGCTCAGCCAGAATGTCCGGCCAGCCTCTGCGGAAGCGCCCGGACCGCGTCCCATCGGCAGAATGGAGGGTCGCAAGATTCTGGCTACCATTCCCACGGTAGACGCCAAGTCCGAATCCGAAACCGACTGTTCTCACCTAGTTCACGATGTTTACGAACAAGCTGGCTTTCCATACGACTATGCCAGTTCGCGCGAACTCTACATCGGCAGCACAAATTTCACGCGCGTGCGCGCACCCCAAGCGGGTGACCTAGTTGTTTGGCGCGGCCATGTCGGCATCGTCATCGATCCCAAAGAACACTCCTTCTTCAGCTCCGTGCGTTCCGGTCCCGACACGCAGTTTTATGACTCGCCCTACTGGCGGTCGCGTGGTATCGCTCGTTTCTTCCGCTATATGACCGAGAAGCCGCTCCGTTCCGGCCGAACGCTCGAAGCTACACGTCACGCGGACCAGCAACCTCTTCAGGCCGCCAGCCGCAGTTCGGAGAATCGACCACCTTCCAGACCGCCAAAGGCGGCACCTGCATCTGCGTCGAACTCTGCCCCCGCAGCTGAAACCTCCAGTTCAGCAACCGTCGAAACTCCTCGAGAGATCATTCTGCAAGTGGCCCGAAAAAATCCTTCGCCAGACGAAGTCGCAGCCGCATTTGTCGAAATGAATCAGGATTCTGGTGAATCCCTCCGTACGCGCAGTCTGAACAGTCTCGGCAAACCCATAATCGTTTACCGCGAAGTACGCGTCTCAGCAATGCAAATCAAGGGCAAGCGCGGAACTGCGCTCGTGCGGATCGAATCGTTAGGAGCTCCTCCGAATACGCAAACGGGCTCACAGCTTCGCTGGAAAGAACAGTCTCTGGAATTCGAGAAGACGAAAAGAGGCTGGGTGATGAGTCCCATCCAGGAAGCTGCTTACGTCAAGCGTGAAGTTGCGTTGCAAGTCTTGTCGGCCCGGCTCGCGGAGCTCGCGCAAAATACAGACGCCACTCCCGAACAGGAACGCGAGCAGAAACAAATCATTCGCCTCCTGAATTTGCTGGTTACCGACGATTTCAGCGCCGCGTCAGCGCAGAGTAATTAAGACGCGAAAGCAAGCATTCTGTATCGCAATTCCCATGTCAGTCAGATGGCAAGACTTTTCATCAGCTACTCGCGGGCGCGATCTCACGGGACGTAATTTCATATTTGAAGCCATCCGGATCGAGACAATCGAGTCGACCCTCAGTTGTTTCCGCCTGCGGGTACATGAAGAATCCAAGCGGCGCACCGCTCGATCCGGGAAGAGTGACATCGTGCGCGAAGTTGTACGCCATCCAGTTCATTTCCCACGACCCAAATAGCCGTGCGCGTGCCTTCTTCACCATTTCGTCGTTGAGTGGCAGACTTCCGGGAGGTTCTTCGAGCACAACTTTCCGTACGTCCGCGGGATCGACAGGAACCCAACCGTAGTCGAGAAGATGCACTTCCGCTCGGCAGTGTTGAGCTTTTGTTACTTTCTCCGACGAGGCACCGAGGCTCTTGTATCCCATCTCCGACTTGGCGACACGGATCCCGTACACGTCGCGCGCGGGAAGGCCGGCCCCACGCGCGAGGCCAACATAGAGCGCATTGAGATCGGCGCATTTGCCGCCCAAATCCCGGGACTCCAGCATGAAGCGGATATCGCCGACGCCACAGCCGCGCGTCTTCGGATTTCGAAATGTGTTGTCAACGATCCACTCGTAGATCGCCCGCGCCTTTTCTACGTCTGTCTTCGCGTGCTTCGTGATCTCGATCGCCGTTGCGTTCACGATACCATCAGTTGGTATGAGCTTGGTCGGCCGTAGAAAGTGCTCCAACTCGGAGCGATCCCCTTTTTGCGCTCCGCTGGGCACCGAAAGGTCGACTGAATAGTTCTTAGTCGCGATCCGGCTCGTAACGGTAAGAATTGGCTTCACTCCGGCCGGAAACTCGGCGGCAATAGTTCCCAACGCATCCGTCTTGCTTTCCACGATCTTCGCATTACCACCTTCAGCGGTGAACGTATTGGAGAGCATTTTCTGAAAGGGCGTTTGGCGGCCGAGCGCCGCCGGCACCCAGATGCGCGTCATCCCCGAGGGTTTTAGAACTTCGACACGCGTTGTCACTTCGAACGTGCGCCAGTCGCCAGACGTCGCGTCCTCGACAAGTAGGCGTCCCGCTCTTGGGAGCGCTAAACTCGCTGACACCGCGCTTGCGGATCGCAGAAAATCGCGACGGTTCATGGCTTCACCTCTTGAGAAGGACTACTTGTACGATTTCCAAACAATTCACAAGGTACCGCCGATTCGACATCAACACAATGTGCAGGCCAAGGCGCGACTTTCCGAGAATAGTGCGCTTGAGAAATGACTGCTTTCGGAAAAGCACCTGATTTGCAGAAAATCGCCCACAAGATGGGCCGAGTGCCCTGGTTTCTTCATTCATCCTGCATTCTGCCACTGAGAAATAAGCGCCCGGGGCGTCAAGACGTCAGCGAGCCCTATGCGACCGAGCAGCTCAGCGCGGACCCGGTCTAATACCATGTTCACTACTTCAGCGCCGTCCTGAGCCGGATCCACGTGCACTCGGAACGGCCTCTTTCCAAAGGGAGTATCCACGACCTTAACGATCGCCTCCGCGACGGCCGACACATCGGCCTCAGGAGGCACAATCGACGCGAAACCTTTCATGATGTCGTCGGCAAAGCCCTTATAGGGACCTGCTTCGTATTCGGCAACGCGCTCCTCATCTGAGGGAGAGCCTGCGTGCGCGAAGTGATTCGTGCCACCGGTGAAGGCACCTGGAACGATGATCGAAGTCTCGATACCCCAACGCGCCAACTCGCGCGCATAGACTACGGCCAGGGCATCCATTGCGGCCTTCGCCGCGAAGTACGGTGCTAGATAGAGGAGAGTTCCGCCCGCTGTACTACTACTCGACACCCACAAGACAAGGCCTTGTTTCTGCTTGCGCAATTGAGGCAGGGCAGCACGGTTCACGCGCTGAGTGCTCAGCACGTTGATGTCATACAGCTCCGCCAGTTGTTCGGGCGTGAACGCTTCGGCCGGACCAAAGACCATGTGGCCGGCATTGTGAACGACCACATCGAGTCGGTCGTTTTCGGCGATGATTTTCCCAATGCCAGTGTCGACGGATCTGTCCGAGACAACATCAAGCTCCACGGTGCGAAGATCAACGCCGTTCTTCGCGGCATACTCGTGAGCCAGCGCGACCTGAGGTGCATTGCGGCCCTTCGTATCCCGTATTCCGGCGTACACGATGTGACCGGCCACAGCCAGAGCGCGGGAAGCAAGAGCACCAAAGCCGCTCGATGCTCCAGTGACGACGATTACTTTCTTCACGATTTATCTCCTTTTTGAGCGATTGGCTCTCTCCGTAGGACGAGCCTGAATTTCGACAGGCGAAAGCTCAGACCATGCCGCCATTGGCGCGAAGTACCTGACCATTGATCCAGGAGCCATCGGGACCGGCGAGGAACGCGACCGCCGCGGCGATGTCTTGCGGCGTACCCAAGCGCTCCAGCGGATTCATTTTCGCGAAGCGCTCGATGAGTTCCTGTGATTTTCCGTGTAAGAACAGTTCGGTCGCGGTTGGCCCTGGCGCGATTGCGTTGACAGTGATCGACCGCCCGCGAAGTTCCTTGGAGAGAATCGCGGTCAGTATTTCGACGGCAGACTTGGTCGCGGCGTAGATGCCATATGTCTCCAGCTTGGTGCCGACGACGCTGGTGGAGAAATTGATGATGCGTCCGCCGGGACGAAGCCGTTTTGCTGCTTCGCGCAGACCATTGAACGTGCCCTTCAGATTCACGGTAATCATACGGTCGAACATCGCGTCATCCGTCGTGGCAACACTCGCGAGTGTCATGATTCCGGCGTTGTTGACCAGAACGTCGACGCCGCCGAACTCCCGTTCAGTAGCATCGAACATGCGCGCTACCTCGGCTGGTTTGCTGACATCGGCTTGCGCGGTTACCGCGCGCCCTCCAGCTGCTTCGATTTTCTTGGCGAGCTCAGAAGCTTCCTCTTTACTGCCTGCATAGTTCACAACTACGGAAAAGCCGCCTTGCGCGAGCCGCTCCGCAACCGCGGCTCCGATACCGCGGGAGGCTCCTGTAACGATCGCTATTCTTGTCATGATTGTTCTCCTCTCTTGGCGTTCCAATTTGCGAGGTTCGTTCGCATTTCATTAGATAGCAGGGCGTGCCATTTGCAACATGCATTGCTAGAATGCCTTCCATGCGTGAAGTGCATCTACGGAACCTTGATCTCAATCTGTTAGTCCCGCTCCATGCCCTATTGGAGGAACGACACGTAACGCGAGCGGCCAAACGAAGTTTCTTGAGTCAGCCAGCCATGAGCCGGGCGCTTGAGCGGCTGCGCGAGATGTTCGGAGATCCTCTGCTGGTTCGCAGTGGCCGTACCTACGAGCGCACCGTTCGCGGCGAACGTGTGCTGCGGGAGTTGGAGACGCTCATACCTCGGTTTGAGGCTATGGTGAGAGGAGTCGAGTTCGATCCGGCCCGAAGCCAGGAACGATTTCGCGTGGCGTTAACCGACCACGCATCCACGATTCTGCTGCCATCGCTCGCGGCTCGGATAAGGAGGGCGGCGGCTCACGTAAAGCTGGAAGTATCCGCGTGGCGCACGGAATCTTATGAGGACGTCGTAGCAGGCAGAATCGATACGGCTCTCAGTGCAGAAGAAGCGCCTCCTGTCTTAGAGAGTGAAGTGATCCTTAGTTTAGATTTTGTTTGTCTCGTAGGCTCCGCTCTGCGGGTTCGCGCTCGTCGTTTTACGCTGAAACAATATCTGCAATTTCCGCACGCGCTGGTCGAAACGTTGGCTGGGCAACAAACCTTGGTGGATCGTCCCCTGGCGCAGCTTGGTATGAAGCGTCGCGTCGTGCTTAGTCTTCCATTCTTTGTCCCGGCGATCTTTGCGATCGCTCAAACGGATTTGATTCTCACTGTGCCCCGCAAATTGGCAAAGCTCACCGCAGGGATGGCTGGTGTACGCGTCGTGGAATCGCCTCGCGAGATCAATGGCTTTCCGTATTTCATGGCGTGGCATCCACGACTCAGCACCGAGCCTGCTCACAGATGGTTCCGTGAACAACTGCGGATGGTTGCTCGGACAACTTGAGCACTCGAGGGACAACAGTGTAAGTCGGTTCGCTCCTCAATCCGCGGCATACGACTGACGAGGAACTCCGAGGCTACGGCCTTTCGCGGAAGACAAGCCTGGTTTTGCTCCCGCCGGAAAATCCTTCGTCAGGGAAACGATTTCGGGACCTCGATTCATCCAGACTCGGACTAGTGCGCGAAGTGCAGGCAGACCCATGGCAAAAACGGCGATCACTTATAGTGCCGGGATGTGTCCCCGAGCGAAAACCGGCGCGATGTGCCACAAACCTTCAAACCAAAGATGCTCAAACCCTGGACAAGTCTTGGAGGACAGCCCGTATCGGTTTCGCTTTCCAGAAACGATTCCAGTTCTCGAGCGAAGCGAACGTGCGGCTGTGCATCCGATCGATGTATAGCGTGCCCTGCAGATGATCAATCTCATGCTGCAGGATCCGGGCGTACCACCCGGTAGCCTCAACCGATTGATGCTCTCCGTGTTCATCCAAATATTTCACTTGGATGGTTCGGGCACGCGGAACGACTGCGGAGAAACCAGCCAGGCTGAGGCAGCCTTCATAGAAATCAACGGTATCATCCGTCGAGAAAGTGATAACCGGATTGATGATCACGTGGAACGGCACCGGCCGCCGCTCCTTATCCTCAACCTCTTGGGGCGGCAACCCTTTCAACAACTCCTCTCGATCTTCAAGTACTGCAAGCTGCAATGGTAGTCCGACTTGGGGAGCAGCCAGACCAACGCCTGGAGCGTCCTGCATTGTTTCTTTCATGCCCTGAATCAGTCTTTGGATTTCGTCGCACGTTATTTCTTCGCGCGTCAACGCACGCGCCGTTTGCCGCAAAACCGGTTCTCCTGCCTGCACGATCTTCAGACGCAACTCGTCTTCTTTCAGTTGTGAAAATCGCGGCTCTTGAAAAACAAAACCGCCGCTTTGCTATCTGGCTAACGCCTCATACCTATCGCAATGGACTGAAGAACTCTCGCAGATCCTTCGCAAGCAATTCTGGCTGCTCCATCGCAGCAAAATGTCCGCCCTTGGGCATCACCGTCCAACGTACGATATTCAAGCCGCGCTCCGCCAACGCCTGGGGCGGCATGGCAATCTCCCTGGGAAAGACTGCAACAGCTACGGGTGGCTCGACACGGTTGCTGCGCGCGAGACTGAGCGGCCGCTGGCGCGACTCGTAGTACAGGCGTGCGGACGAAGAAGCCGTTTCCGTGACCCAATAGATCATGAGGTTGGTCAAAAGCTCGTCACGAGTAAAGATGCTTTCAACATCGCCTGCACAGTCACTCCAGGTCCGAAATTTTTCGATGATCCAAGCTGCGAGTCCAACTGGAGAATCATTCAATCCGTAACTCAGTGTTTGGGGCTTGGTTGCTTGTTCATGGCTGTAGCCGCCTTCGGCATCCCACCACGCACGGAGTTGTCCCATATACGCACTCGCAATCTCATCCTCAGGTTGTACGTTCAGCGTGCCCCCGAGCAGGAAACGTCCCGCGATGTAGTTCAGGTGAATCCCAGTCATGTGCTCAGCATGATCGAGTCCAAGCGCAATCGAAATGGCCGAGCCCCAGTCGCCACCCTGCGCGCCGAAGCGCTCATAGCCGAGCTCCTGCATGAGTCGCACCCAGAGCGCCGCAATTTTCTTCGGATCCATCCCACGCTCGCGCGGGCGGTCGGAGAACCCGTAGCCTGGCAATGACGGCACGATCACATCAAACGCATCTTCTGCCCTGCCACCATGTGCAGTGGGATCTGTCAGTAGCGGAATGAGCTTCAACATTTCGACAAAGCTTCCTGGCCATCCATGCGTCACAATGAGCGGCATGGGCGCCGGCCCCTTCCCGCGCACATGTAGAAAGTGGATACGGAATCCGTCAAGGGCGATGCGAAACTGCGGCAACTGGTTTAACACCGCCTCTTCGCGACGCCAGTCATAGCGATGACGCCAATACTCAGCCAGCGTGCGCAGGTAAGAAAGATTCGAGCCGAACTCCCAGCCCGTATTCTCAACCTCATCCGGCCAGCGTGTGGTATCGAGGCGATGCGCTAAATCAGCAAGTACAGCATCCGGGACCTGAATCGCAAATGTTTCCGGAGCCATTCAGCCAAAGCCCTCCGCAAAAGTACGGCTTCCGAAGAGATGTCTGACCAGGCATCCTAGTCACATCATTAAAGGTAGCTTGCTCCCGACAATCCTTGAACGCATCAACGAATGGCGGCCAGAAATTCGTCGACCGTCAGAACCTCGTGGCCAAAAGTACTCAGACGGCCCCAGAGCGGATGCTCCGATCCTATTTGGAAGTGGAGCGAATAATCAGTAGACGCAACGGGATTCTTCCAAGAAATAACCTTGTTCCACATCTTTGGCGAGTTTCAGTGACGCCGCAAGCTGGCGGTAACTTTTCCATTCTTCTGGTCGAACTTCATTGGGATCAATTCCTCGCTTGACAGACGTAACGTCCTGGGATATGTAGCGGGAAGTAAACACTTCGGATCGTTGTCTGTCAAGGAGCTTTGTTATGGTACCCAGCAGCCATCTGCCTCCCGCGGTGAGGCTATCCCGCCCTTCATCGCTATTGATGGGGGTCCTATTCCTACTTGTAGCGTTGCTGCTATTCGCTGCACTGGTCCGACCTGCGTTCGCGCAGAAGAGCCTGTCCGCCGCCGAGGCAAAGGAACACGTCGGTGAAGTGGCGACCGTCTGCGGAACTGTTGTAAGCACGCGTTACGCGGCGTCCACTAAGGGCAGTCCGACGTTTCTTAATCTCGACAAAGCGTACCCGAATCAGGTTTTCACAATCGTGATTTGGGGTAAGGATCGCAGCAAGTTCGGCAGGTCAGAAGTCGACTACCGCGAGAAACGAATTTGCGTCACAGGCAAGATTGCAGAGTACAGAGGAAAAGCAGAAATCGTCGCCGATGATCCGAAACAACTGGGCAAACTTTAATCGTCTGGCGTCAACGAAGGATGGATGAGCGAGAGGTCGCGGAATCGGGCGCGACTGACGTGAGGAGGTCAAGGCTCACGAATACTCCGAACAATCCTCCGCAAGCAAAGCGCACCCAAAATTCGAGCTTGTCGGTCCTAGGAATTTTCTCGGCGGTACCCCTAGTTCGTTCATTCGCCCATGAGCTTGGAGTCTGCTTGTTTGTCTCTTCCATCTGATTGGTATACGACTCAATGTAATAGCGAAGCGGAGCGTGCTCGACTGCTGCATACGCTTCATTTATCAGGCTGGTCATCTGCGTTGCTTCAGCGTGAGCGGAGGTCCCGTTTGCGTGGAGGTCTGGATGCCATCTCTTTACCAGCCGAAGGTAGGTCTGCTTAATCGCAGGTGCTGAGGCGTTTGTTGGAACACCGAGGACTTGATACGCGTGCTGCAGTTCTGTGAGCTGATCGTCGCTTACAGGCATCTAAGTCCGATAAGTCTTGCCGGAAGTCTGGGCGGAGGATTCCCCCTTGCCAACTTGATTCACAGCTATCAACAGGCAGCGATCGACCTCGTTTTTTGAGCACCTACAAGAACATACGACTCGTTGATTCTGTGCGATTTAATTCAGCTTTTGCCGTTTGGAGTTCTTCCCCAAATCTTTCCCACGTTTTCTTTCTCTAGGCGGCACATCCGCCCATGCGGCTTGCTCTGCCCGACCCGGTGCGACGTTTAACATAGGACTCCAAATTCAAGGCGCAGCGCGTTGCCGCTGGCGGTGACAAAACCTTTACGAGCCTTTACAGCCTATTCTGTGGCTGTGACAGGGACGAGCACGTCTATTTACTGTTAACTCTCCGGACACTTAACCGCAGGGGATGCGCCCAGAGGACATTCGCGGAGTAAACTGCAATCGCCCTTTTTTTTAGGCCTTACTTGATTTCAACAATGGCGTCTCACGAACTGCCTCTTGCCGGCTCCTACGACGATCTTCTCGTCGCTCTGTCCATCGTTATCGCGATCCTAGCGTCCTATGCCGCACTCGATCTCGCCAGGCGCGTAACTGCTGCACAGGGCAGAGCCCGCATCCTCTGGTTGACCGGAGGAGCCACAGCCATGGGATTCGGCATCTGGTCGATGCACTACATAGGGATGCTAGCCTTCCGCTTGCCGGTCCCGGTGCAGTACGACTGGCCCACTGTTTTGCTCTCGCTGATGGCTGCAATTCTGGCGTCGGCTATTGCTCTGTTTGTTGTCAGCCGACACAAGATGGGAGTAATTCGAGCTTTTCTCGGTAGCATTCTGATGGGTAGTGGAATTGCAGCAATGCATTACATCGGTATGGCTGCCATGCGCCTGCCCGCGATGTGCCACTATTCCCTCGCGCTCGTAACACTCTCCGTGGTTCTGGCGATCGTGATTTCATTGGTGGCTTTATTCCTGACGTTTTATTTCCGAGGAGAGACCACTGCGTGGAGCTGGAGAAAAATACTCAGCGCGCTGGTGATGGGAGCAGCGATCCCTGTTATGCACTACACGGGTATGGCTGCCGCCAGTTTTACGGCCTCCCCATCGGAACATCAAGATCTATCTCACGCCGTCAACGTTTCGTCTCTAAGCGCCGCCGGGATCGTCATCGTAGCCGTAATGGTTCTCGGGCTGGTTCCCTTAGCGAACCTTACCTTCGACTCACTTTCCAACACTCGTCAGCTGGCAGCGCGTTATTTTCTGTCTCTTGGCGTGATCAGCGTCCTCACCATCTTAGGTACGCTGCTGGTTCAGCGCCAAGGCGGAGAATCCCAAAGCGACGCGCGCGTAGTCAATATTTCGGGACGCCAGAGGATGTTAAGTCAGGCCATCGCCAAAGATGCTCTGCTGGTGGCGCACAGCAGGGACGCTGCCGAGCGGCAGCGCCTGGTGGAAGACCTCCGCAGCCTCGACGCTCTCTGGAACCAATCGCATTCCGGATTGAATCGTGGTGATCCGGAACTCGGTGTGCCCGGTATGAACAGTCCCGAAATTCGGCGGATGTTTGTTGTGCTTGAACCCGACTACGATGCAATTTCCAGAGCCATGCAAGAAATGATTACGAAGGTATCTAAGGAAAACGAGCCTGCGGACGTGTCCGGCGAAGTGAGTGCGATTCTCGCGCATGAGGGACCTTATTTGAAGGCCATGAACCTAATCGTCTTTGAATACGAGAGCGAGGCGACGACCCGGGCCAGCGGCGAAAATCGACTGTATTTTGGGCTCCTGTTGTTCGTCTTGGGTGTGTTGCTGCTGCAAGGTTTGTTGGTACTGCGGCCGGCGCTTACCAGAATTCAACAGGGTATCAGCCAGCTCGAACTAGCCAAACAGGCGTTGTACCGCAAAGCAACATTCCTGGAATTGCTCCAGGCCGTCGCCGTGGCTGCTAACGAAGCTCCGTCCGTCGAAACCGCGCTGCAGTTCACTCTTGATCGAATCTGCAAACACACGGGTTGGCCGGTCGGCCACGTCTATTTCGTTGCGAAGAAAACAAGGAGCGAGTTGATTTCGTCGACGCTTTGGCATCTCGACGACGCTCCCAAGTTTGCGGCATTTCGCCAGGTTACGCGCGAGACTCCGCTCCCAATAGGACGTGGTTTGCCCGGACGTGTGGCCGAGAATGCCAAACCTTTATGGATCCCCGACATAAATGAGGATACGAATTTTCCAAGAAGGAGTGCCGCCTTCGACCTTGGAGTAAAAGGGGCTTTTGGGTTTCCGGTGCTAGCTCAGGGTGAAGTGGTCGCCGTTCTGGAGTTTTTTTCCAATAAAATCGAGAAGCCCGACGATGAGTTACTCACAGTGATGGCTAACGTCAGTGCGCAGCTTGGACAGGTAATCGAACGTACTGCGGCGCAACAAGAACTCGCGCGTAAAGCGGAAGACTTGGCACGATCCAACGCGGACCTCGAACTATTCGCCTACGTGGCATCGCACGATCTCCAGGAGCCGCTGCGCATGGTCGCCAGCTATACCCAACTCCTGGCACGGCGTTACCAAGGCAAGCTCGGCGCCGAGGCAGACGAGTTTATCGGCTTCGCCGTGGACGGCGCAACAAGAATGCAGCAGCTCATTCAGGACTTGCTTTCTTATTCCAGGCTCACCACCCGAGCGAAGAAACACTCTTTCACTTCGGCCGAAGCCGCCTGCAGGTCCGCGCTTGAGAATTTGCGAGAGTCCGTTAAATCTTCTAACGCTTTGGTGAGCGTCGAACCTTTACCGACAGTACTCGGCGATGCCACTCAGCTCACCCAGTTGTTCCAGAATCTCGTTGGCAATGCGATCAAATATCGCAACGAGCGCAGGCCGGAAATCCGCGTCGCTGCCAAACCGAATGGAAATGAGTGGACTTTTTCCGTTCAGGATAACGGGATCGGCATTGAGCCGCAGTATTCCGAGCGCATCTTTCAGATGTTCCAGAGGCTCCACACCCGCGGAGAATACTCCGGCACCGGCATAGGGCTGGCCATTTGCAAAAAAATCGTGGAAAACCACGGGGGAAAGATTTGGGTGGAATCACAGCCCGGACACGGGACGACATTTTTGTTTACCATTCCATGGCCAGAAAGGACAGAAATATGAGTTCGAGGACTATTGAAATCTTGTTGGTGGAAGATAATCCGGGCGATGTACGCCTAACCCTGGAGGCCTTCAAAGAAGGGCGAGTACTAAACAATTTTACCGTGATGAGCGATGGTGTTGAGGCCCTTGCGTATCTGCGCCGACAAGGCCAGTACGCGAATGCAGTTCAGCCGGATCTGATCTTGCTCGACCTAAACCTGCCCAAGAAAGACGGCCGTGAGGTTCTGGCTGAGATCAAAGTCGACGAACGTCTGATGAAAATTCCGGTAGTAGTCTTAACAACCTCGGCAGCCGAGGAGGACATTGCCCGGGCTTACAGCCGTCACGCGAACTGCTACATCACCAAGCCAGTAGATTTGAATCAATTTCTGAATGTGGTTCATTCCATCGAAAGCTTTTGGCTTACGTTGGTTAAGCTTCCACCGCAGTGACTCCGTCATGCTAACCACAATTACAAAGATACTGATCATCGAGGACAATCCCGGTGACGTGCGTCTCTTGCAGGAGGCCTTAGCAGAAATCCCTGAATTGCTGTTGGAGTTCGTTCACTGCGAAACCTTGGTGCAAGCGTTTGAGTATCTTGCAAAGAGCAGCCCCGACGTCATCTTATTAGACTTGGGACTCCCTGATTCCCAGGGACTAGAAACCGTGCGCCGCACGCATGCTGCGGCTCCTGAGGTCACTCTCGTTGTGCTGACCGTGCTAGATGATGGGGATTTGGCCGTCAGGTCCCTGCAGGAGGGTGCGCAGGATTACTTAGTCAAAGCGCAAATTGACGGTTCCTTGCTTTGGCACGCCATCCGCTATGCCATGGAGCGGCAACGCGTGCAATTGGGGTTGCTCAACCTCGCGCTCATGGACGACTTAACGGGCCTTAATAACCGCAGAGGGTTCTTTGTTCTAGCCGAACACCACATGAAGTTTGCTTGTCGAACGGGAAAACCTTTTCTCGTCGCGTTCGTCGATCTTGACGGCATGAAGCAAATTAACGACACCTTTGGGCATCAAGAAGGAAACCGTGCTCTCGTGGACGCGTCGAACGTGCTTCGGGACTCCTTTCGTCAGTCAGACATCATTGCCCGGCTAGGAGGAGACGAATTCGCAATCCTCGTCGCGGATGCTGCCGAGAACAGTGTCGACACCGTCATGAATCGCGTGCGACAAAAGCTGGCGACATTCAATGCGGGCCCGCACCGGCGCTATCAGCTCTCCTTCAGCACGGGGATTGTTCCTGGCAACCTATCTCAGCCTGCTCAGCTTGAACAAATCCTGGACCAAGCTGACGCCCTCATGTATCAACAAAAGCAATCCAAGAAGATCTCGAGTGAGATCCCCAAGTCCTCCCGCTAGCACGCACACAAATCTCGAATCCAAAAGCGGAATGCCGTGGCGAAACCCGAAAGTTTTGCTGACGTTTTAGTGACACCCTGACCGAGACCGAGCCGATGATCCGTCGTCTCGCGGAAAAGACCTGGACGGCATCGCGCAAGGAACTGCGTATCGCACGTACTTTGGTCCTCAAACTGAAGACAAGCGAGTTCAAGATTCTTACTCGCAGCCATACGCCGCTCGCACCCCCTTCCTCTTGTGAGGAGCTGACCACCATCGCCCTGTCGCTACGCGAGCGCATCGACTTGAGTGCAAAGCAACGCTTTCGCTTGGTTGGCGTTGGCCTCAGCAACTTTTGCGATCCCGAGGATGCATCTGCCCAACCAGCTCTTTTCACCCAGCGGTATGGCCGGTTACCGCCCGTTACACGTTAGGAGCCGCAGACGCCTTTGGCTCAGCTTGAAATTCCTGCAGATTTCCTGAAGGCTGTCGAATGGACCGATTCTCGCACGTCATACGAATAGGCGCCGGTAAAAGCCGACGAGAGTTGCGCCAAAGGAGAAAACTCATGCAGTTTGCTCTGCTGATCTACCACTCACCAGAAGAGTTTGCCATGCGGAAGAACGACTATGACGATCCTCATCTCGGCGCCTGGCGGGCTTACTACAAGGCGCTCGTCGAGGCCGGAGTATATGTCGGCGCCGATGCGCTTGAAGTGCCCGAGACAGGAACGACGGTGCGTCTTAAGGAAGGAAAGCGCCGCGTGCAGGATGGACCCTATGCTGATACGAAGGAGCAGCTGGCAGGATTCATCATCCTGGAACTCCCTTCCGTTGACGCTGCCCTCGAATGGGCTGCGCGATGCCCGGGAGCATCGATCGGCGCAGTTGAAGTCCGCCCGCTGGCGCCTGAAGCCAAGCGTCGGGGGTTTACAGGGTGAATGGAATCAATCAGGAGGACACGCGCCGGACCATCGAGCGCGTAGCTCGCGAATCTTATGGCCGCTTGGTGGCCTATCTTTCCGTGCACACGCACGACTTGGCCAGCGCTGAGGACGCTCTCAGCGACGCGTTGGTGTCGGCGCTTAACCATTGGCCACAGGATGGTGTGCCGAAAAACCCCGAGGCTTGGCTGCTGACAGCTGCGCGTCGTTCGCTCATTGACGTCATCCGTCATCAACGCGTCGTGCAGGCTAGCGAGCCAACTCTTGTGCTGCTAAAGGAAAACTCCACAGAGGCGGCCTTGTCGACCGAGTTTCCCGATGAACGGCTCAAACTGCTCTTCGTGTGTGCTCACCCGGCGATAGACCCGGCGATGCACACACCCCTTATGCTGCAGACGGTATTGGGCCTGGATGCGGTACGCATTGCCCAAGCATTTCTTATCGCACCGAAGACAATGGGGCAGCGCCTGTTCCGCGCGAAGACAAAAATCCGCAGTGGTGGTATTCCGTTCGAAATCCCGCAAGAGCGTGATCTGCCGGAGCGCCTTGACGCCGTGCTGGAAGCGATTTACGCCGCCTTCGGAATCGGCTGGGACGACATGGCGGGCTCCGACCAGCGCGGGCGCGACCTGGCCGAGGAAGCGATGTGGCTGGCGCGGGTCCTTTCGCAGCTGATGCCCGGTGAAGCCGAGGTTCGAGGTCTGTTAGCTCTCATGCTCCATTGCGAAGCACGACGCTCCGCGCGAAGAGGGCCTAACAGCCGATACATTCCTCTTTCCGAGCAGGACCCGAAGCAATGGTCGCTTCCGCTGATCGAAGAGGCGGAGCGCCATCTCGGCGAAGCGTTCACACAAGGACGCTCCGGCAGATTTCAGCTTGAAGCTGCAATTCAGTCCGTACATGCTGAGCGTGCGCGCACCGGCCGGACCGACTGGGCCGCGATAGCGCTGTTCTACGAAGGACTGATCCGCATATCGCCGACGCTCGGCACCCGAGCTGGATACGCCGCTGTGGTTGCGGAAGCGAACGGTCCTGAAGCAGGACTTGCCGTTCTGGAGTCGATCGACCCGGACGCTGTGTCGCACTATCAACCGTACTGGGCCGTTCGTGCTCACCTGCTGCAGCGTCTCGGAAAAACCCGTCAAGCCTCAGACGCCTACGACCGCGCGATCGGCTTAGCGGAAGATCCTGCAGTGAGACGGTTCTTGATCGAGAAGCGCGGCTAATTCTTCCCTCTGTCATAAATCAGAAAATATGTGGCTCCGTTTCACGAGGTCGCAGCCCGCTCGCCGCACGCTGGGTTTCAAATGCGAGCGTAAGTCCCTCGTTATCAGTGGGTTTTAGCCTCTCCATTTTCCTTTCGCCGACTGATGTAGAAATCGCCCCACCTTGCCCGTCATCCATACAGAGGCGGCTTAGCGGTCACGCTTCGCCACCCGACCGAGAGGTGATGCGATGTGCCCATTCTGCTTAGCAAGCATGGGGCTGATCGTCGCCGGCGCAACTTCCGCCGGAGGGCTGACGGCATTGGCCGTGAAATTGTCTCGCAAGAAAAGCAACGCAAAAGAAATTCCCAACCCAAATGAAAGGAGCAATCAAGATGTCAACCCGAACAGTCGATAACCCGAAAGTCGTGTCGCGAGAGGAATGGATCGTGGCCCGCAAAAAACTACTCGCCCGCGAAAAGCAGCTCACCCATGAGCGTGATGCCATCGCGGCGGAGCGGCGCCAACTACCCTGGGTCAAAGTCGAAAAGAACTACGTTTTCGATTCCCCCAGCGGCAAGAAGACGCTTGCGGATCTCTTCGACGGCAAAAGCCAGCTCATCATTTATCACCTCATGTTCGGTCCGGAGTGGAAAGAAGCCTGCCCGAGCTGCTCCTTCAACATGGACCACACCGACGGAGCACTGGTGCATCTTGCGCAGCGCGACGTCTCCTTTGCAGCAGTTTCCCGAGCGCCAATTTCCAAAATCGAAGCGTTCAAAAAGCGCCTGGGATGGAAGTTTAGCTGGGTCTCATCCTACGGAAGTGATTTCAACTACGACTACCACGTCTCATTCACTCCGGAGCAACTGGCCAAAGGCAAAGTCGAACACAACTTTGAGCTCATGGCATTCCCCGGGGCGGAAGCGCCTGGAATCAGCGTCTTCTGCAAGGACAAAAACGGCAACATCTTCCACACGTATTCCGCCTACGCTCGTGGGACCGAGAGCACTATGAACGCGTATAACTATCTCGATTATGTTCCCAAGGGCCGCGATGAAGATGGCTTACGCTTCACGATGTCTTGGCTCCGCCATCATGATCGCTACGACACCGGCCACCTGGCTGACGCAAACATTCCGTACTGGCCTCCGGACGCCCTCTCACCGCGCTGAAGCGCGCCTTCTGGAAACGTAGCAGACGCAATGACCGAACGTCGGATGTCAGCTTGTGTTTTCGCGTTTTGAAATTGCAGTGAAATTGAATCTAGAACCCCGAGGTCGCGGTTCAAAAGGAGAAAGTCATGAACATTACGAACAAGACGGTCTTGATCACGGGCGCCAACCGCGGCATCGGCCGGGCGCTTCTCGATGAGGCACTTCGACGGGGGGCGAAGAAGGTATATGCAGGAACGCGGACTGCGCTGCAACATTCTGACAAACGCGTGACGCCCCTGACGCTGGACGTGACCAGCGCTTCGCAGATCCAACAGGCAGTCGATGAGGTCGACACGCTCGACGTCCTCATCAACAATGCCGGCATTGCGATCTACGACGATTTGAGCAATCTCGACGTGATCGAACAGCACCTGGCGGTCAACTTCCTGGGTACGCTCAAAGTGACGAACGCGTTCTTGTCGTTGCTGAAACGCTCCAAAGGGGCCATCGTCAACAACCTGTCCTTGGTAGGGCTGGCTCCCTTGCCGGTCATACCGGCTTACTCCATTTCGAAGGCGGCCGCGTTCAACATGACGCAGTCACTGAGAGCGCTCTTGGCGGGCCAAGGCGTAACGGTCCATGCCGTCGTCCTGGGCCCCGTCGACACGGATATGAACCGCGGCTTCGAGATACCGAAGGCCTCGACCGAGTCCGCGGCTGTGGGCATCTTCGATGGGTTGCAGAAAGGGGAAGAGGAAATCTTTCCTGATCCCGCGTCGCAGTCCATCGCGGAGGGCTGGCGCACTGGCGTCACCAAGGCGCTCGAGCGGCAATTCTCAGCTTTCGTGCCGCAGAGGGCTGCCGGGGCCTGAGTAACCCATTAATGGGTCGACAGAAAGGACAAGAGGAGCGATTCATGAAGAAACAAAACTTCACAACAACCATTTCAGTAGACCAATCTCCGGAAGAAGCCTTCGCGGCCATCAATAATGTTCGTAGATGGTGGTCGGGAGAAATCGAGGGCGACACCGACAAACTGGGCGCCGAGTTCACGTACCGTTACAAAGATGTGCACCGTTCCAAGCAAAAGATCACAGAATTTGTCCCTGGCAAAAAAATTGTTTGGCACGTGCTAGACAGCCACCTGAGCTTTGTCAAAGACAAAAACGAATGGAATGACACGGACATTGTTTTTGATATCTCTGAAGAACAGGATAAAACGGAAGTCCGTTTTACACACCTAGGTCTAGTGCCCCAATACGAATGCTACGGTAGCTGCTCGAACGCATGGGGCACGCTCATAAACGGCAATTTGCGCAAACTGATCACCACGGGTAAAGGTCAGCCAGACGCGTTCGCATAAGACAGAAATTCAAGAACTGTGTGAAAGCCGGACCGAGTGGAGTGGCACTGCCGTTTTCTTTGGGATTCGCAGGCCGCGGCAGGATCGTAGGCGGTGTTGCGCCGTACGGTGCTTCAAGACAGCGACCACGACAAAACGCAAGGAACAGACACAAGTCTGTCCCTTCTAATTCCTCTTGCCGCGGCCGACGCGACGGCCCCGCTACTAAAAACCATGAGACTGCGTTTCTGCACTTGTAATCGAGATGGGCAGGACGCGCGAAGCCTTGATGGATAAGCAATTGGGGGGACATCCGGATTACTTGCCGTGTCCAGGCGCGGCCGTTCCGACCAAACCCGGCACGAGCCGGAACGGTCTCAGAGCAGTAACCACCGCTTACAAAGTCTCTGCAGATAGCAACAAAAAATTGGTCCTTTCAGAAGTGCACCAATATGGCGGCGGTGGCGGGGGGTTCGGACCTAACCCGGAACCGGAATGGGTTGACTTCTACGTTCATATTCCGCTTGAGTCCGCGGAACGAGATGCGGAGGCTCGCCGGTATCTCGCAAGGCTAGAGAAATCGATGGCACCAGAGGAAATCACAGAGCAGGCACACCAGCGGGCGCTGGACCGGGCTCGTGAGTCTGTTTACCAACATCGGGTGGGTCATTTCCAATTGGAGTGCCACTTCTTGGATGGTGACCGCGTGGTCCTTTAGAGCTGCCGGGCTACACTCGTCCTATCGTACCTTCCTTCTACGAGCAAAGGACGCGGGCTCCGGTTAGTTGAAAATCAAGAACCCTTCGTACACACAGGCCGAGAGGCGACACGAACTCTTGACCCATCAGAAGAAGTAACTCAATTTACGCGCTCCGAATTTGAAGCAGGTCGAAGGCGAATTCACCGAGAAGGTGGGTCCTCAATTTCAAGATTTATGTTGCTGTTTGCGACCCTGACCTATATGGTATCCCCCCACTGTAGTGTTCCCTGCTCAGAATGGAGGACCTTCAATGTCCACCCTATTCAAAACTGTCGGCGCAGTATTGTGTCTGGTTTTCGCTCTGTTTTTCGCGACTCCTGCTAAGGCGGACTCGTTGTACGCCCCCACTTTCACATGCACCGCCATCCTTGGTTTTTGTGCTTCCCTTCCGACTGCTACTGACGTGTCATTCCCTGCGCCAACTACTATCGACGTTACAGTGTTTGATGAATTGCTCGTAGTCACGCTTGCCGCCGGAGACTTGCCTTCGGACATGTACTCTTGGGGCGAATTCGGTTTCGCCCCAGGCCCTCCACCGAATATTGTAATAGTCGACGTAACTAATGGAAATTTTGCAGGTTCCGACGGTTCCGCCGGGAATGGAGGCACGGCAATCTCATGCGGAGGCAGCGACGATACTGGGTGTGGCACGTTATCCTTCGCCGCCGTTGCCACTCCTGAGCCGACTTCCGTCGCTCTCGTACTGGCCGGGGTTGGACTAGTGTTTGCGATGCAGAAGCGTTCCTCGGGCTTGCGCCGCTGATGCGCCTTTCGCGTTAAATTGAAATCCACCAGAGGCGGCTCCAGCTTCCGACTAAACTGATTCTTTCAACGGCAACTTCGGAAACCGTCTCCGCCTTCGCCTCCCGAAGCTGAACCACGAACGCCTCCAACGGCGGCCTTCTCCGGTTCGCATACGGCGTATAGATGTAGCGCGCCACCTTTCCGAACCTCTCTCCCGGAGTACATCTGGCGCACCGCCTCTGGTTTGGGATAGATTCCTCATGGAGGATTCATGGACCTACTAGCGGCAATCAAACTTGAAGAACGAAAGCTCGAAAAAGAACTGGGTAAGTTGCAGGGCAAATTGAGCGGCGTCCGCGCTGCAGCGAAAGCACTAGGCGATACGAACGTCCGAGAGGTTACACAGGTCAAGAAGCGGGTACTGTCCGCTGCTGCAAAAGCAAAGATTTCAAAGGCGACAAAAGCGAGGTGGGCAAAATTCCGAGCCGCGAAGAACAAGAAGGCGTTAGGGAGTTCGACAATCCGCGAAGTCGCTCAGGTCAAGAAGCGCGTATTGTCAGCGGCTGCGCGAGCGAAGATTTCAAAGGCAACAAAGTTGCGGTGGGCGAAATTCAGGGCCGAGAAGAATAAGAAGGCTAAGGCTGCCTGACGGAATCTGGACAGAATCTTCCCTCATTTCGCCTGACGGAATCTGGACAGAATCTTCCCTCATTTCATTGACCGAGCGCACATTGAGAGGGTCAGTCGTTTCGTATTCCGCCCGTCGCGACAATCCATCCCGGTCTTTTGCAGAACACCTGCAAGCTTCTTCCATCTTGCAGGTGTAACGTGAATCTCTCTAACGAAGGTTGGAGTTCGAGGTCCGAATAAAGAAGGGCCACACAACCAGCGACGGTTCTCAAGCCAGGACTCGTAGGCGAAATACCATTCTCGTCGACAACTTCAAAATGGTACGTAACGATGTTCGTTGCGGTTGAGCCGACGAGCGTGCCTTCGCCTTTGAGCGTTTCAACGAATTACTGGCCGCCAGTATAGCCGGATTCGATGGTACTGAATAGGTAACAGGGTCCATCAATTTGGAGACTGTAGAGGAGGGGCTGAAATGCATAGACTCGGATTTGCGAGGCGACATTGACCACCGCAACTGCTAAAGAGTACGCTTCACACTGAAATCAAAAGAAAAAACTTAGGCGCGGATGATGGCGATAGCGGCACTCCTCCACGATGCAGTGGAAGACGAGGGTGCCCTGCCACGGCTGCGCGATATTGAAGCCAAGTTCGGAAACAAAGTCGCAAAAATAGTTGAGGGTTGCACTGATAGCTTCGTGGAGTACCCTGACAAGAAACAGGAATGGGAAGAGCGGAAGTCTTCCTACATCGGAACGAGCCACCTGAGACTTTACTGGTCTCCGTTGCGGACAAACTGTACAACGCTCGTGCAATTTTGAAATAGAATCACTGCGGAGGAGTGGCAGAGAGGTTGAATGCGGCGGTCTTGAAAAATGAAATCGCCGATTCGCTATCTAGTAGAAAATACAACTAAATCCCTTTGCCAGCCGTAAGATAGCGACAATTTCTGTTTTTTGGCTTTGCCTCATTTTCGTTCGTTTTGCGCCAGCTTTAGTGACAATTTTGGTGACAGCTGAAGGGTTGAACCGGTCGCGCACTTGATTGTCACACGCTCAAGCGTATGTCTTTCTCAGCAATGTGGTTGCCCTGGAGTAAAAAATACTGTAACGCGAGATGCACGGACAGTCCCGGTGATCGATTCCCATATAAACGCAAACGTGGTGGCGGCGGTTTGCTAATTCACCCTGACCCGTTTGCACAGACCGATTTTCGTTTGTTTTGTTAGCGTTGCGAAGTTCCCAGTTGCAGTGAAGACCTTCCGTTTGCAGTCTATTGTTCAGCAACTGTTCAGCAAAAGTCCCCTCGCGAACCCCACTAGGCACGGCGATTCTTGGTCACTGACAACGTCCTTTATCATTCACTACTTCGGTTGGCAAGCCCGCAGCAGGTTTGGGGGTCATTGTCCGAGATGGGGACGATTTGCTCAAGCGGATTGTTGACACGAAATGCGCCCAATGACGTTCCTGGACCCTGGCGCGTTTATCGATACTAATCCGACCGAGAACGATAACTTGCGGGTTGCCCGTGACTCGCCCGGAATCGGCCAAGTACAAAGCGTTTGAAGTAATTAATGCAGAGCTGAACCTGACGCGGTGTTTACGGGAAGCCCGACGCGGCGCACGAGGTCTTGAAATCGCGGATCGGCGCGAATGGGGTCCCACTCAGGGTCAACATTCAACCACGCCATTGGCTCACGCTCAGCGAATGCCTTTTCGAGCGCTTGTAGCGCCCTGTCCTTGTCTCCCAATGCTGCGTACGTCCGGGCAAAGTACGAGAAAGAAACATAAGAGCCTGCCGATCGCCGATACTGGTTGTAATTCAACCGGGCTTTCAATGCGCTTTTGTATCCGCCACGCGCATAGGCAATCTTTATCCGCTCGGCGAGACTAGGTGCTTGAACCAGCGTCGCCTCCTCTTCCCACTCGGAGATACTTTCTTTTTCCATCCCTCTGCCCTTATAGGCAACGGCCAATTCACGGTGCGCCCCGATAAAATTGGGATCCATGTCGAGCACTATTCGATACTCCGCAATCGCTTTGTCGTATTGACGCGAAACCAGGAAATGATCACCGAGGTCGTAGATGAGAACTAAGTCGAGGGGATCAAGTTCTCGAGCAATCTGGTGCTCCTGAATGGCTTCTTCAAAGCGCCCCATGGAATCGAGGTACCGGGCATAGATTCCGTGGGAGAGAGCGTGGCCAGGACTGAGCTGAATCGCGCGCTTAAACTCGTTTTCCGCACCGGGCCAGTCCCAGTCATAAGCCCATTTCACCCAGCCGAGCGAGCCGTGGGCAACCGCGAGGCTATCATCGAGTTGCAAGGCCTTTTGAGAGGTTTTCTCCGACTTTAGCATGAACTCCTGGCGAGGTCCGACGTAGTCACCTAACTGACCGTAGGTATTCGCTAGCCATGCGTATCCCAGGGCATAGGATGGGTCTTTCTGCACCGATTTTTCAAAGTACTCCTGTGCCTGTCTCATGCCAGGCTCGGTGAATTTGTGCCAGAAGTACATGCCCCGCAGATAGTCGTCGTAGGCCTCGGGATCGACTTGCCGTTTTTGAATCAAGCGAAGGTTCTCTTGGGGCGTCAACTTGGCTTGGATTTCGTGGACAATGCTGTCCGCGACATCCTGCTGAAGGGACATAATTTCTCGCGTGTCGCGGTCGTAAGCCTTCGCCCATAAGTGGCGGTCCGAACGGGCTTCCAGCAATTGCGCGGTGATTCGCACGTGATTGCCCGAGCGGGTCACACTGCCCTCAATGACTGCATCCACGTTCAATTCTCCGGCAATTTCAGGCAATGGCTTGTGGGAACCCTTGTAATGCATGGTTGATGTGCGCGAGATGACGCGCAAGGAGCTGTATTGCGCCAGTTCTGTAATGAGAGCGTCGGTCATGCCATCAACGAAGTACTCCTGGGTGGCATCTCCGGAAAGGTTTTCCAAGGGCAGAACGGCAATGGAGTGAATGGGGGGTACACTTCGAGCAAAAACACGACTTCGAATTCCGGCAAGATTAAACGCGAAAGCAGTGGCGATGACCACGAAGACACCCAGGGCGGGGATCCACGCGCGCCTCCAAGGAAACCTCGTGGTTTCTTCCTGGGGAACAGCTACCGCCGAGATCGGCGGGCTGCCCGGCTCGAGAACTCGTTGAACCGGAGCAATAAACCTGTAGCCCTTGCCCACGGAGGTCTCCACAAAGCGCGGCTGCTCGGGGTCATCATTCAGGGCCGAACGGATTTTGCGGATGGCATTATTGATTCCGTTCTCTGAGTCGAAAAAGAAATCCTTGCCCCAGAGTTTCTCGACGATTTCTTCTCGCTTGACAAGGTGACCCTGCTTTTCGGCCAGCAGGATAAGCAGCTCCATCGGCTTTCGTTCCAGGCGGAGCCGATGGCCAGCACGATACAGCTCGAACCCATCAGGATCGAGGTCATAATCCCGGAAGCGCAGCTTTGGCGATGACATGAACACTACCTACGAGGACTGGGGTGAGTATAGCCCTGAGATTCACACCAGTGAACAGAGGAATTAGTCCAATCCAATCACAGAGTTACACCGATAGCCAAAAGTGAGGAAGACACAAGGCCTCCGCGATTGACTTCGCGCTGCAACCGCTCAATCTCCATCAATGCAGTGCTCAGTCATAACAGGAGGAATCTACATGAAATACTTCATTAAGTCCGTTGTCTTGTTGGCGCTTTGCTTTGCTATGCCGGCCTCGGCACCGCCGAGCGTGCAAAGTTGCTTAACGTGTGTGCATGCATGCACAGGCCAGGGGAAAGGTACGCCCGTTTGCTTGCTGCAGTGCGTCACTTCGGGAGCATGCGTTCGCCCGTAACTCGAGAACGCATTTAGAGTCGGGCATTCCCCGACCAGCGGCCCCGACGCTGCGACGTTGCCCGTGTCGCCGCAGCCAGCGAGGAGGACCAACGGATGAAAGAGAAACTGGAAATAGCTACGAACATCGTGCTAATCGGTCTTGCCTGTATCATCGGCTATCACTTCTGGCAGACGCGCGGGACACACGAGAGCCTGCTGTCGACCTCAGTTAAGGTCGGCGACCGGCTACCTAGTCTTCCCGGATACACATGGAAGGCGCACGACCGCACCTTGATTCTTGCGCTCAAAGACGGATGCCGCTATTGCGAGGAAAGCATTCCCTTCTATCGGAAACTAGCCGCGCTGGAAAAATCGAACCAGATCGATGCCCATCTTATCGCGGTGTTCCCAGACGATTTAGCGGCTGTCCGCCAGCTTCTGGAAACCCAACGCCTCGCGGTCGAAGCGTTTCCTGGCATTGAATTGAATCAGGTGAAAGTGGAAGGCACTCCAACTCTGATCCTGGTTGACCGGCAAGGGCGGGTTTCTAAAGTCTGGATCGGCGAGCTCGCGCCGGCGGGACAGGACGACGTGGCGACGGCGATCAGCAAGGCTGACGCCAAGCGCCGCTGGAATGCGGTAGCGGAGCCGCCTCCTTCATAAGAGCCAGCAACCGTCGCTGCCACATGGAAAAGAGATTCGTTGAAGCCGATGTTGGGATTTGTCGAGTGGATTAAGGCGTTGGAGTTTGCAGGATATCGGCGGTTCGTCGCTCATTGGCGCGCGATCATTCTGCTGTTGATCCTTGCGCTTGCTACCTTCCTAATCGCGCACGCCGATTTCTTCGGTTTGTCATTGTTCGCCCTACTCCTCTTCTTCATCGCCAGCCAGCTTTTCTGGATTGGCCGAACCCTAGACGTCGCAGAACGGCTCATATCGGGTAAGCCCCGCCGCGCCTGGCTCGCGATCGTCGCGGGCCTGCTCTATTCGTTTCTCTTCTTGTACAGCTATCCCGAATGGGGTCTTGGTCACGTCATCCGTGCTGCCGACTACCGGCCGCAGAACATCCTTATCTACGCGATATTCTGGTGGTGGTTCGTGGGATCGATGCTGGCCTTTCTATTCGTGACTGCTTTCGGGGCGGCAGACCGCGCGGCCTGCGGCGCTTTGTGGCTCTACCGCAAAGCGCGCATGGCTAGACACCAAGATTCCACCGCCGCTGATGCCCACGCCGCTCTGCTTTCGCCCAGTCGCCGGTGCTTTCTGGAACGGACCGCCGTGCTCGCAAGTGCCACGCCATTCGTGGCGGCCGGCTATGGGCTACTCTACGAGCGGCAGAACGTAGAAATCGTTCGCCAGAGCGTCCGGCTGGCGCGCCTGCCCAAGGCCCTCGAGGGTTTTCACATTGTCCAGCTTTCCGACATTCATATCGGTCCCTTCACCACTGCCGACTACATTCGCCGCTGCGTCGCCATCACCAACGGATTACAACCGGACTTGATCGCCTTGACTGGGGACTACGTTTGTTGGGACCCGGAAGCCCAGGACGAGGTGGTTGGTGTGCTGGCGGGCCTGCGAGCGCCTCACGGCGTCTTCGGATGCCTTGGAAACCACGAGGCGGATGTCGAGATTGAAGCGTCCATCACGCACTTGTTTGCCGCCCACGGAATCCGCATCCTCCGCCAAGAGCGCGCACCTATCCGGCTTCAAGACGACGTGCTTAATCTAATCGGAATAGACGACGGGGGCGGTGTTGCCCCCGCGGATGTGCTTCAGGCAGCGGGCCAGCGGCGGCTGCAGCAGCTCAAAGCGTTGGTCATGCCGAATACGGTTAATATTTTGCTGGAACACTACCCAGGCACCTTCGATCTCGACGATCTCGGCATCGACTTGACGCTGGCCGGCGACATTCACGGTGGCGGCCAGTTATCCCTCGATTTCGTCCACCGCGGGCTCAACCTCGGCAGCCTGATGGGGGTACCCTACATCCGGGGCTTGTACGAAAAAGGTGGCGCGCAACTCTACATGAACCGCGGCATCGGCATCACCGGCTTCCCGATCCGGCTTGGCGCAAGGCCTGAACTTACACTGTTGGAATTGGTGCGCGGCGTCTGAGCTGCCGGAAGTTTGGACCTTTCAGCCTAACCCGTTGGACGCGTTCCGCGAACGTCGGAATCAGTGTTTTTGTTAGGGCGAATCCAGATCGGGACATGCGATAGGTAACGAGTCGGCAAGTGTTTACGAATGTGGTCGCTTCACTTGCACGATAAAGCATCTCGGACAAATGCCCCCAAAACATGTTGCTGGCTTGCCAACCCAGGTGGTGAATGATAAAGGACGTTCACATCAACAATCCCAAGCGCCTTCTTAAGGCGATCGAATTCCGTGTCGACGCGGCTCATTCGCGCGGTGCTTCCGAGCTTATGGATATTTTGGAGGCGGTTGTGGCTGGAAAAGTTCGGGA
>WNGR01000115.1_pt1 | contig 75466 bp, 112 predicted proteins | sample 5407581 | NCBI WGS metagenome assembly WNGR01 (sample SAMN13153383, study PRJNA577476) | soil metagenome | isolation source: 80 cm soil or saprolite under Garry oak tree replicate 2 | place: USA:California | collected 2016-06-15
ACGGTCGTGTCGAGGCCGACGATCTTGCCTGATGACACGTTCGACGACTTCTTCGGCACGAGCGCGACGGCGTAGACGTGCGTGTACGCACCGGTGCGTCCCGCACCGTACGCTCGTGCTCCGGCGGTGAAACCGAGGGAGCCGGCGAGGGATGCATTCAGCACGGTGTGCCCGTCGCAATCCTCGCCGGGAGCACCCTTCTCGTGCATGAGGAGCATGCGATCCGCGGCGACGAAGAAGTCGATCGTCTTCGGATCTGCGCGGTAGGGGATGTTCTCCTTCACCCAGTTGTAGATTGCAGTCAGCTCACACATGTCATCGCGGCCGGCGCAGTCGCGCACGATTCGCAACGCCATCGCTCGAACACGCGGATGCTCCTGACCCTTTTCGATCAACTGCGCCAGCTTCTTCAGCGCTTGATCTTGGTCGGTGATCGTCGCGGTCGAGAAGCGCAAAGACGTGATCTCCCCTCGTACATCGGAAAGACCAGCACTTCGAACGCGCCTCGCGAAGAGGAGACTAGTGACGGTACGTGTGCAGAGTCAAGCTAGGATCTGCAACGCGTCTGTCAAGGTGGTCGGTGGCTGTTCAGGAAACGCGTGGGGCGCGAACAAAAAGAGGCCCCGGGGGAGGGAAGTTACCCCGGGGCCTTGAGCCTTTCGGCTCCGCACCGCGCCACACCAAGCCGCGCACAGCCCGAACCTTAGTTTCGACCAAGCCCGACGTCAAGGACGGGCTTGTGCGTTATGCGGCGCGTCACCTCCACCTGTCTGCCCCCGGAAAAGACGGCGAGACGAGCGCCGGGGCAATCCTCATGTGCGTGCACGGTTCGAGCAGCGTGCAGATCTCACAGACGACAGGGTCGAGTCGATCTGCGACGCTTCGCTGCAGCTCGACCTCGTGCCCCTTCACGCACCGGTAGACGTAGCGCGGCATGAGCTACGCCAGCTTCTCGCCGTCCGTCGCCTCTTCCTCTTCCTCTTCCTCCCTGCCACCCTGGCGCTCGGCGTAGATCCGCTCCACTTCCTTCAGCAGCGTGTGGATGTAGGGCATGTTCTGCACGTCGGCGCCTACCCAGTCGCGAAGGTGCGGTTCGAGCGCTTCGAGTGGGTTCCCGCCGGCAGCGTCGAGGCGCGACTTCACCGCCGGCTCCTCCACGTTGTCGAGGAAGAACGTCGCCACCTCTGTTGGGTCGCGCCGCTCACGGATCGCGCGGACGATCTGGAGGAACGCATCGAGGTTCGATCCGTCTGCGTCGCCGAAGGATGCCGGCTGCGTCGCCTGGGGCTGCGGTTGCGGCGCAGGCACCGGAACTGCGACGGGCTGTGAAGGCACCACGCGTGGCGGTTGCACGCGCGGGCGGGGCGACTGGAACTGCGCCGGCTGCGGCTGGTAGACAGGCGGTGCCTGCACCTGCTGCGCCTGCATGCCGGCGAGCATCGGGCGCAGCCCCTCGATCCCAATCTTCACCGCCTTGAGCCAGTTGGGCTCGGCGTCGTCGGGCGAGCGATTCAGCTCGGAGATCGAGTGCACCGCCGAGACCATCATGTTGACGATCGACCCGGAGGCCTCCGCCATCTGCGTCACGACCTTCACGATCGCGCCGGCCTCGTCGGCGTTCTTCGCGAGGAGCTTCTCCATCACCGGATCGATCGCGGGCTTGTCGAGAAGCTTCGACAGCAGAAGCTTGTTCGTCTCCTGCATGCCGGCGAGCTGCATCGCTGTGCCCTTGTTCAGCTCCAGCATGAGCGCCTGGAAGCGATCGGCGGAGGCCTGCGACTGGCGGTTCATCTCGACGATCAGCGTCGCCGTCTCGCTCGGGCCCTCGCGCTGCTGCACCACCGGCACAGCCGCGACCTTGAACTCTGCGCGGAGCTTTGCCAGCTCCAGCTCGTTGCGCTGCTGCACGGCGAGAACCTCGGCGCGGTGACGCTCCTCCTGGGCGCGGAGCGTCTGCTGGCGCAGATCCTCGCGCTCGCGCTCCAGGGAGACGCGGATCGCGTCGAACTGCGTGGCGGGTGAAGAGGGGACGCCACCGAATGAAGGCTGGTCACCGTTGCGAGGCGCTGACCCGGTGGCGTCCCCAAACGACGAGGGCATGCCGAAGATTGGAGTGACGGCTCCGCTTCGGCGCTGTTGCAAAGGGAAGGACATGTCCTTGGGGCCAGTCCAGTTCGGCTCGTTCACGATCGACGGGTCGACCGGTTCCTGTCGTGGCGCACCGCCGGCTTGCACGATGATCGGCGCGATGTTGAGCACTTTCGCGGTATCGACGGGGTGGAACACGGTGATGAGATAGGTCCCACCGCCGCCGATTCGCGTGAGCCACGACTCCGGGTGCGCGATCTGATCGACGGTCGCGTCCTCGAAGGCGGCGAGGAGGACGGGATACGACTGCCCCGGAGCCCGCCTCTGGATCCTGATCTTGAACGCGTTGACTCCAGTGCCCTTCGCGACGTCGGAGATGCCGGAGATCAGGATGTTGGGGTCCTGCTGAAGCTGAGACTCGGGGGTCATTTCGTTTGTTCTCCTTGCGTGAAGGTCAGTTCTGCGGCGCCTCGCCCTGCGCCTGCCCCGCCTGCGCCGCCTGGGAGGCGAACATGCGGTTCAGCAGGTAGGCGGTGGCGGAAGATCCCTGCGCGGCGATGTTCAGCGCGCAGTCGCCCGTCGCCGGGTCGGTGCCGGCCTCGAACTGCCAGAGGTGGCAGGCGGCGCCGACGCAGTTGCAGAGGTTGATCTTCTGCTCCGCGACCTTGCCCTCCGCGGTCGCGATCGCGCTCACCGGCTCGACCTTGAGCGAGAAGGGGCAGATCCCGAGGCGGGTCTTCGGGCGATTCGTCAGGGTGACGGGAATGGTCTCGGTGCTCACGACAGCTCCTCCTTTGGCGTGGTGGTGACCTCGACTGGCGCCTCGTTGACCGTGCCGGGCGGCGCGACGATCGCGTCAGCGGTGCCCTTGCAGTAGCTGACGATCTCGTCCCAGCCCAGGCGCTTCGCGCTCTCGGCGACCTCGACGAGGTTGCGTAGGGTAACGGCCTCGTGCGCGAACAGGAGGGCCGGCGGGACGGTCATCGGCTCCAGCTTCAGGCACGTGGCGGGTGCGTGGAACGTGGGCGGCGGGTAGATCTTCTCGGTGAGTTGCGTCACCGTCGACTTGATTGCGTCGATTTCGCCCGGTGTCAATTCTTCGAGTACGCTGATGTAGCGCTCCAGCACCTCACGCGCCGTCGCCTTCGACGTTGCCGACTTTCCCTTCTTCGTTTTCAACGAACGTACTGCCATGTGTCACCTCCGTGACGGGTTGTGCTGCGGTGTTACGGCTCTGCGATCAGGCCAGTCAGGCGCCCGATCACGTAGTTGACACCGGCGGTATAGAAACCGACGGCGATGATTGAGAGTCTGAAGTGCCAACCTGCCAGCGCCGCACCGCAGGCGATCCCGGTCCAAAAGCCGAGACACGCGGGGCATTCGGCGAGCTGCAACAAAGCTGACAGAACGAACGGCTCGAAACTCAGCCCGTCGTCGCGCGTTCTCTGCGCGGTCTTCGCGATCGACTCGCGTACCGGTCGCGTCAGCGTCGACCCGCCAACACCCCAGCAAAAGCCGAAGGCGGCGAAGGTGTAGAACAGCAACTCCACCATGCCACTGAAGATCACGCTACTTCCTCCTCTTCATCCTCTTCGTCCTCGACGTCGTCTTCCTCGACCTCTTCCTCCTCCGACTCCTCTTCCTCTTCCTCTTCCTCCGCGGCGCCCTCGACGGCTTTGCCCTCGATCCACGAGACCAGCTCGCCGTAGTCCATGAGCCCTTCAGTCTTGCGCACGATCGTCGTGCCGTCGACCAGGGCGTAGCCGGGCGTGCCTTTCGGCTGCCACCCGAGGACGTGCCACTCCTTGCGATCGAGGTGCAGGGTGATCACGAGGATGCGCAGCGCGTGCTCTCGCGCGAGCCGCAGGACGTGCGGCTCTGCTTCGCGACAGTGATCGCAGCCCGACTGCACGAAGAAGTACAAGCGTGGTGTCGGTGTCAGCTCGAATGGCACGGGCGGCCTCAGTTGCGCAGCGGGAGGGCGATCCAGACGATCTCGGTGCGGTCGAGGTCGGGCTGCGGCGCGCCGGCCGACTCAATCATCCGCTTCACGATCGCGACGATCCCCTGCGCGTCGCCGTCGTCCACGTCGGCGAGCGTCAGCTCTTTCTTGTGCTTGGCACAAGCGCCCCAGGTTAGCAACGCGGCGGGAAGATACGCGTTCTCGTGACCAGGCGGGAAGAACTTCACGATCGGCATGTACGATGCGAGGTGCGTGCACAGAACCGTTGGGTCGTTGGGCGTCAAGTAGTGCACGCACGTCGAGGGCCCATTGTACTGACGGGCAATCGACTCGAACAGCTCCCGCTCGCTTCGTGTGCACCTTCGCATCACATCACCTCACGTCGCGCATCTGAAATGCACGAACGCAGAGCTGGAACTTCGGCACCAGATCGTCGTCGATCGACGAGCCGTCCGCGCGACAGATTCTGACGCGGATGTAGTCGCGACGGCCGATAAGGATCGGCGCACGCAATCTCGTTGGATCGGTGCGCTCGTGCGGCGAGATCTTCTCGAACGTCGCGAGGAACTTTTCCCACGCAACGTGCGCGTCCATGAGCATTGCGATCGGTGCCATGAACTGCGTACTGTTACAGACGCGTAAGTCGAGCGAGAAGATACTGCGTTCTCCACGCTTGTGAAACTCGTCAGGAACAACGTTGACGCCGTAGATCGAGAGATCACCGATTTGCTGAATCTCGATCACGTTCGCCGGAACGGTCCACTCTTGCCACAGCTCGATCATGTTCATGACCGAGCCTGACCACACCTTCTCAAAGACGGGGCGAATAGGTTTCATCGCGATCACCACACGTCGTCATCTTCTGGTTCGGGGTGGAGGATGACGTCGCCGGTCGACGGCGCGCGGTCGTTGCCGCCGATGTCAGGATCGCCTCCGGTCGCCTTCCCCCCGTGTTTCGCGGCCCACGTGGCGAGCCCAAAGACGAGACGGGCCGCTTCCTTCGCCGCCGCTTCGACGTCTGCTGGAGAGAGAAGACCTGAGAGACCGGAGACCGCCGCCAGCTCCAGCATAGAGAGTGGCGCACCGCCGAGCGCCAGCGGCACGAGTCCGATTGCCACCTGGAGAACGCTCTCGATCGTGACGGCCATTCAGCCCTCCCGTGCCGGTGGCGCGGGGTCGACCCCGTGGCGCGCCTCCCGGGCGATGGCGTGCCCCAGGTTCGCGAGACAGTTGCCCAGCACCTCGGCTGCGACGTCCGCCGGGGTTCGGGTTGCGTACGGGAGGGCGGGCGGGTTGGTCTCCTCCCTCACGCAAGCGATGATGAGGACCTGCAGCTGCAACGCGGCGCCCCGCGCGGCGTCGTTGACGGTCACGGTCAGCCCCCGCCCGGCCCGTTCCCCGGGTCGTCCTCTGCCGTGATCTCCGGCTTCGGGAGGTGAGCGAGGACCGTCGTGAGCGCGAGGTGTGCGTGCTCGCCGAGTCCGTCCACCGCAGCGCGGAGCTTTTCGATCGCTTCCATCGTCAGACCAGCCGCGGCGAGCGCAACCCACGCCGGGCCGGTCGGATTCCCGAACACACCCATGAGCTTAGCTCTTCCCGAGCGGGATGGCGAAGTGGATCGGGAACGTCTGCGTCGTTCCGATCACACGGCACTCGACGGTGACCACCGCACCACCCAGCACGAGCGCACCACACGCGGGCTGGCATTCGATCGTCGAGCCTGGCAACTTCACGAACGGTGCACCGGTGACGCAAGCCTCGTGGTTGCCAACGAGCAGCCCGTAGGTCGAGCCGTCGGGGGCGGTGACGGAGACGTCGGCCGACTTTCCCGAGACGCTACCGGCGACCGTCGTCTTCTGCAGCGCGCCACAGCCGAAGACGAGGCCGGTCATCACGACGGCGAGAAGGGTGAGCGTCCCGAGCTTCATGAAACCTTTCGACGCCTGCTGAAACGTACCACCACCGATCACAGGTGTGATCTCGTCAGGGTGCTTCCATCCGGTGAGGATCGAGCGGACGAGCTTTCCCGTCGGCGACGTCGGCAACGTGAATCGACGCGCGCCCATCAGCACGACGTACACGAACGGGAGGCAGACGAGAATCGACGCCTTCACCTGCAGAGAGAACGGCAGCGCGTTCACGATCGGTCCGAGGTCGATCGGCGTGATCTGCGCGAACGCGGACGCAGGCACGAGAAAAAGGACCACGAGGCACAGCAGGTAGAGACGACGCACGACGGGCAGGAACTCTCGCATTTTTTGGGCACTCCTTCGACTGGTGAACTGCGCGTGAAGAGGCTAGCCCGGTGTACGCCCGCGGGCCATTCCCATGATCTTGTCGAAGGCGCCTGACGCGGCTCGATCTGCTCCGCGATCGCGCGGCTGGTAGAGGTTCGAGAGGTCCGTGCCGTGCGGCGTCTTCGTCTGCGGACAGCCGCCGGTGGGAAGCTGCAGCGCAGGGAAGAGGGCGGCGTGCTCGCGCGAGTAGATCTCGGTCATTGCCTCGCAAAGGCCGAACGCGTCGAGGGCCAGCTCGATCTCCAGCTCATTCGCCTCGTCCACGAACTTCTCGCGCTCACGCGCCGGCATGGTCTGCTCGATCGACGCGCGCACCTCGTTCACGAAGGAGCGCTTCTCCATGTCGGCCGACCACTCCAACTCGCGGCGGAGCTGACGCCAACGCGGCGCGTTGAAGTGCTTGCACGTCGCGCAACGCGATCGCATTGCGTACGCGATCTCACCGGCTGTCGTCTGGTAGTCGAACGATCCGGGCAACGACGGCGTCACCATTGCACCGCCGTTGAACGAAAGCGGCGCTGACACAATCATCGATCGAACGGCTGGCGCGAGTTCCGGCTCCAGCGCGTGACCGTCGGGATCGTGTGTCGCCGGTGACACTTTGATCACGTCGTTGTGAATCTGCAATCCTTCGCTCATCACTTGTTCCTCGCGCGCTCAGCTTCGGTCACCGCAAGCTGCGCCTCGTTGAATGCGTTCGCGTCAGCAGCGTGTGAAAGACCGGCCATCTCGCGTCCCAACTCGATCAGGAACGTTGAAATGCGCGAAAGTGCATACGACTTCGAGTGGTGAAACCCGAGCTTCCGCGCGGCGATTAACACACCGCTCGTCGGATCCGCACCATTCACAGCGGTCCACAAAAGCTCGCGCATCGTTTCACTCGCGAGCCGGTTCGGGTCGATCGCCTTGTGGTAGGCGACGACCCGGCGGAACAGTTCCGGGTCCATTGTGAAGTTCACGCGGGGCTGCACTTCGGTGGCATATCTTCCCGACGGCATGGTGCGGACCCTAGAGAGGCGGAATCGCGCGCGTCAAGCTCGTCTTAGGCGAACGCCCGGAAAAGGGCGTGTGAGCGTTCTTTAAAATCACTTGCCTACGTATTGAGGGCACGTTGCCTACGTACTGAGGTCGAGACGTGCATCTGCGGATCCGACACCGGTACGTGGTCACGATTAGGATCCTAATCGTGGATCGACCGTGCAAGGTATTAAGAACCTCCTTACATGAATAATCCATTAGCCAGGTAGTATAGTTAGGCTCTAGCGTGTATAGGTATATGTCCTGGCTAACGGATTATTCGCGTACGCGGGAGGCCCTCCTCCCCCCTCCCCCCGGCCCAAAACAACCCTTAACGGTCATTTTCGCCCGCCAGCCATCTTGCCTCAGATAGGTTAGCCAGCTACGATACACACCTAAACAGGAGGAAACAGCCCATGCGAAAACCGTTCCACAACAATGCCGCCAGATACCCACTTGAGGCGTTCAAGCACTCGGTGCCCTACACGAAGAGCAGCAGTCAGTACGTGTCATCGATCCGCGTTTTGCTTGTGGCTGTTGAGGACACGAAGGGTGTGCCGCAGTGGCGCAACTTCGAGCGCGTCCTCGACCACTACCAGAGCCTCTCGAACAACGCGCAGAATCGCCTGCAGAAGGCGTGGCGTCTCTTCCTGGCGTACGCTGGTGCGACCGATGACCTCCCGCAGTTGGGGCTCGGCCAGGTCAAGGTTGCACCTCTCGTCGAAGCGCTCCGCCGGCTGATTCGCGCCTTCAACCCGTACGACGAACGCGGCAAGAGGTCGAACGCGCGGAACTACAACGTCGCGGACATGATCGACTTCACATGGAAGAAGATCGACGGGCGCTGGCGTGTGCTCGACGGAAGTCTGCGCATGGTTGGGTGGACGGCGCCCACCGACGTGCCCGCGCTCAAGAAGGTGCGCGACTGGGCGTATCCTGGCGGTCGCAGGTTGATCGACGGTGCGCTATTCATCCCCGTCTACCCGGGCAGCGACGAGAAGCGGAAGAAGACCGCGCTCTGGATGATCCTGAACCAGAAGCACGACAGCGTCGCCCTCGAAGAACTTTTGTGGCGCGAGAAGATCGCGGTATACGTCACAACGATTGATACGTCGGACATCGAAAAGGCGATCGACTACTACGGGCGCCTGCTCACGTCAAACACACCAGATCTCACCAACGAAGAACGCGAAGACAAGGCGCGGATTAACGTGTGGTGGGACAAGCGTGACGAAGTTATTCGAGGTCGATAGAACTAGAAGCGTCGGTGATGCCAACCACAACATCATCGACGCTTTCTAAGAACGCGCCGTCGGGGTCGTAACCGTTGGCGGTGTTGTTGAAGAGCTGCACCACGTTGCCGGAGTTGCCGTTACGTTCTTGCACGCGCATGTACAAACTGGTGTGCCCGTCCTGTGACGATACGCGACGGATCAGCTCTTCCGTTTCGAGTGTGTCGAGAATCTCACGAACGCGCCGTTTCAACCCGACCTTACTTCTTGTGATGATCTTGCCTTCGGTCATCGGTACACCGTTGATACACTCCAGCACCGAGTTGCGATCGCGTAGATCTTTCGTGCTGGCGAGCTTGTGACCGATCTCGATCACGCTCTCAATGTGCATGTTCACGATGCCGATCGCGTACGTCAGCTCCTCATCGTTGATCTTCCACTCCAGCCCAGTCCTTGCCTCGCCGCGGTCCCAGGAGAGCATGAGCGCGATCTTCTGGGCCATCGCGTGGGCACGGTAGATCGCGGCCACCGTCTCGTGTGTGCTGTCGTCCGCCCGCTTCTCGCTCTCGTGGTACCACTTCACCCATAGCGATCGGGCAGCAGGTGTGAAACCACTGCAGGGGCCGGCGAACGTGTCGAGCCCGGCCAGCGTCTGCAGCTTCATCACCACCTTCTCGCCGCCAACGCCGTCGGGCGGCTGCAGCTCGTTCGTGCGCTCGCGGTCGGTGTAGAAGGTGAGGAAGCGGGCGAGGAACCCGCCGATCCAGTCTGCCGGCTCGGTATGTCGTTCGAGGAACGAGACCGTCGAGCCGCCGAAGACGCTGACGCGAGGATTCTCGATCGCGCCGCGTTGCTTGTTGGCGAGAGCCCGACCGAGCGGCTTGTTGTCGTACGCGTGCGTCAGGAGCGTCTTGATCTGATTCGCGTAGCCCTTCTCCGTCTGCGCAAGGAACGCGCCGAACTCATCGTACGTGAAGAGGATGCGCTCCTGCGTGCGAATCGACTCCAGCATGCCCTCCGCCGATCCAGGCGTCTCGGGGATGGCTGCGACCTCCGAGCGCTTCAGCATGTTCTCTGCGGTGCCGACGGCAGCAGACTTACGCGATCGCGTGCTGGGGCCGACGCAAAGCGCGAAGAGATTGGCGTAAAGAGGAATGCCACCGAGTGGGATCCCGAGCGTTTCGGGCATCGTCTGCGAAAGGCAAATCAAGCCACCAGCGATGTGAAACGCGAGGTTCGCGTCAGTGCAACTCGACGCGTAGTCGACGTAGTCTCGCAAGAAACCTGATGGTGGAAGCGCTGCGCGTGCGTCTGCCTCGGTGATCAACCTCGGCTCCCTCTCACAGCAGTTAGAACGCGCCGGGTGCGGCCGGCGAACGCCAGACATTCCGCTTCACACCCCAACAAGTCAAGTTGACTTCACCGGTCCTTCAGGGCACCTTCCTCGCAACGCCACGGAGGGAAGACCTTGGCACGCAGCGTTTTTAAATTCACTCTCGCTCTCGATCTGCCTGTTGACGTTCGCGCACGCCTCTTCGGCGCGCGAACGGAAACCGGTACGATCCACGCTGAAATCCCTGGTGCTTTTGCAAAGGGCAACCTCGTCTTCGCGTCGTTGAATTGCGCGTGGATTGTTGAGGACGCTTTAAAAGCATTAGGCGTGTCCTTTGTGGTCACACCGCCGAAAGCTCACACGAAAATCAAGTGGAGCGACGTTGTCGCCGCCACGAAAGGTGAGCTTCGCGACTGGGTGCCTGATTTCATGGCGATCTACCAGAAGCTCGGCGTCGTGAAGCTAGTGAACGACCCCGACGAGAGCGGGCACCTTCACATGCCGACTGGTTCGGGAAAGAGCCTGACGTTCATCACCTGGGGTCTCTTCCGACCTGGCACGCTCGTGCTCGTGACGAAGGCGTCGAACCGCCGCGGGCTGCAGCGCGAGTTCCAGCGCTACACGACGGTCGAGCCGGTGATGATGTTTCCGAGTGCCGAGCGGAAGAAGAAGGACCCCGATCCGGCGCAGGTGATCGCAACCGCGATGGAAGCCGGCGCGCCGCCCCGCGCGATCATCGTTGGCTGGGAGACCGTCCCTGACTTCATCGACGTTCTGCTCTCGACGCCAATTACCTCGCTCGTGATCGACGAGATCCACAAGGGGCAGAACCACAAACGCTGGGCGAAGATCCCCGGCGCGATGGAAACCGGCCAGGAGCGCCCCGAGTTCCGGCAGCTCACGAACATCGCCGCGTGCATGTCGCGGCTCAGCTCGAATTCCCGCCGCCGACTGGGCGCAACCGCCACGCCGCTCCCCGACCGCCGCCGCAACCTCTGGGCTCAGCTCGACCTCGTGCACCCGCGATCGTTTGGCAAGGCGTGGGACTTCTTCCATCGCTACTGCGACGTCACCCTCACGAACCACGGCAACCTCGACAACAGCGGGAAGTCGAACACCGAGGAGCTGGACCGCCGCCTCGCCTTCGTTCGTCACCACGTCGACTCGTCGGTGACGCGCCGCGAGCTTCCGCCCTGCCGCCGGCAGGTTCTCTACATCACGAAATCACAGCAGTCCGCGCCCGGCGCCTTCGCGAAGGAGCTGGCGAAGGCATCGAAGATCGGCGCTCGCCGCGCCCTGGTCGAAATCCGCCTTGCCGAGGCCGCCTCCCGCAAGCGCAACGTGCTCGTCGAGTACGTGAAGGACGCCGTTGCCGGCGAGGGCGCGCAGGGCAAGGTCGTCGTCTTCACCGGCCGGCACAACGACTGCGACCGCCTGCTCACCGCGATCACGAAGGGGTGCCCCGGCGTGCAGGTGTGGATGGCCCACGGCGGGCACGCGATCAAGGAGCGCGACGCGATCAAGGACGCGTTCATGGCCCACCCCGGCCCGTGCGTCCTGATCGGCACTGGGAACGCGTGGGGCGAGTCGCACTCGTTGCAGGACACCGACCTCGCGATCTTCGCGCAGCTCCCGATCAACGCCCGTGAGCTGTGGCAGTGGGAAGGCCGCTTCACCCGTCACGGGCAGAAGCGCCCCGTCCTCATCGTCTACCCCGTCGCCGAGGGGACGGTCGACGAGCACATGAAGTCGATCCTCCTCGACAAGCTGCCCGACGTCGCCGACCTCCAGAAGGACTCCGCGTTCGAGAGCGCGGTCGGCGACCTCCAGGCCTCCGGGATGAGCGACGACGAGATCGTGGATTCACTTTTCGAGAAGATCGTCGGCGGAACTGCAGAGGGAGACGCAGCATGAGAATCGAAGAATGTCAGACGTGTCGCTTCTTCACCAAGACGAATGACAGATTCGGCGATGTCATGCTCTGCTTCCGCTTCCCGCAGGAGATTTTAAAGGAACCGATCGACTGGTGCGGCGAGTGGAAGCCGGAGGAGAACAGGCTCTGCCTCGCAGTCGGTCGGCAGATCACGAAGGGCTCGGCGGCGTCACAACCAATCAAGATCGGCAAGATCGAATTCGGAGGCTTCTCGGCGCGCGCCCCCGTCCATATCAACTGTTTGCGCGCGAAGGGACACGACGGGAAGCACGCCGATCACACCGAGGAGTGGGAGTGAGCATCTACAGCGCGTTACTCCGCGTGCTCTTCGGAACGCCAGCCGAGCGCGACGCTCACGCTTACCGCCGCCGCGTCCGTGAGCGCCACCTTGTCGATTTCAAAGGCACCAACACGTACTGCAGCGCCGCGAGCGGCTCGTTTTGCCGTCGTGACGTTCGGTGCGACGGTGGCAACTGCACGAAGCACTGCAACGCGCTGTGTCAGTGTGCCGGCAAGTACGAACTTGTTCACGTTGATCTCTCGTTTCTCAAGTGAGGCTTACAATGAAGCGAAATTTGGCTGCAGTGAAGAAGGATCTCACCCCCGCCGAGCGTGAAATGAAGGCGCGCGTCTCCGAGGCGCACGAGCTGATGGCGAAGGTCCGCAAGGAGACCGTCCTGCTCCTCGCCTCCTGCGATCTCATGCTGACGGTACTCGCCGCTGGCGCGACGGGCCCCGATGCGCAGCAGGTGTTCGACCAGCGCACGCGTAGGTTCTACCGAGCGGTGCAGGACACCGTCGCCGCCGCCGACTTCTACGCGCAGAAGTTCATGGTCGTCGGGAAGCAGACGCCGCGCGGGCGGTGGGCGAACCTCCGCGATCGGATGAAGACGCGATGGGCCCGGATCACGCACAACATCCGCGCCTGGAAAGCCCGCCGTGCTGCGCGGAGGTCGCCGTGAAGAGCTTCATCCACCACCTCGTCTACACTTCGCTGAACCCCGGAGATCGCCCACTCGCATGCGCGCGCACGTTCAACGAAGCAAAGACGGTGGCGCTCGCGAAGGGGCACCCGCGGGCGATCGTGACCCTGTTCGTCTCCGGGTCGTCGGTGACCGAGAACCCGCCGTGCCCGGTGTGCCGCCCTCGGCTGTAGCGCTCTTCCTCGCCGAGCACGCGCAGGATCGTTTCTTCTGCCCGTTTCTCGGCGGCAACGGCGCGACGATCTCGCTGCAGGAGTGCAAGAACCGACAGCTCCTTCCCGAGCCGAAACATTCGGCCGCCGGGAAAGAGCACCGTTTCAAGCTGCGCCGCGCCTTCGACGACTTCTGCCGCTCCGGTGACTGCAAGCTCGGCCGCGACAACCGGCGCGTGCTCGTGCAGCTCAAGAGGAAGCCATGACCGTTTCGAATCCACTGCTTTGCACCCCGCCGCGCTTCGTCGAGATCGTGCGCGAGTTCTTCGGAGGGCAGATCGATCTCGACCCATGCCCGAACCTCGCCTCGACAGTTTGCGCCGCGCGTGAGTGCTATAGACCCGAGTGCAACGGGCTCGTCACGCCTTGGACCGGACGCGTCTACGTCAATCCGCCGTGGGGTTACGACTACCTCACCGAGGCGAAGACGCTCGTGCCCTGGCTCGCAAAGTGCGCCGGTGAGGCGAACCACGGTGCCGAGATCATCGCCATGATCCCGACCGCACCCGGCTCGGAATGCTGGCGTGACCACGTGCTCCCGTTTGTGAAGGCAGTCTGCTTCGTCGACACCGAAGGTGCGACGCCGATCTTCATGGCGCAGCCCGACGGAACGGCCGGCGAAGAGGTCGCAGTTTCCTTTCTCTACTACGGGATGAAAATCGAGCGCTTCGCTCACGGTACGAACCCGCTTCACTCCCCGTTCGCCGGCTTCGCGTCGATCGGTTCTGTCTGGAGGCCCGCGTGACACACCTCGAAGAAGCACTGAAAGGAAAATGAACATGAAAGTGAAACCGATCGCCTTCGTCGCCTCTCCGTACGCCGCCACGACGAAGGAGGACGTCGATCGCAACGTGAAGTTCGCGCAGACGGTCTGCCGGCGGATCGCGTTGGAGACTGGCGCGATGCCCTTTGCACCGCACCTCCTCTTTCCGCAGTTTCTCGACGACCACGACGTCTTCGAGCGCGAGCACGGAATCGCCTACTGCTCGACGATGCTCGACAAGAGCGCCTTCGCCGCGTTCTTCGTGCCGGAGTGGACGCCGAAGCCGTCGAGCGGGATGGAGCAGGAGCTTCTCGAAGTGATGGGGCAGCAGCGTCTGCAGAACGTGTACGGAATCGGCTGGCAGCAGCCGACGCGCACGCTCGGACACTGCGAGTTCACGCTCGAAGGCCTCCTGACCCACCTCGCCGATCTCTTCCCGCCCATCGCGCGCGCCGCTTAGGTGAGCTGTCCGAGTCCACTGGCGCTGTCGGACGCCGAGCTGGTCGCGTCGTTCCTCCAGGGGGACGACGGGACCGCCTGGGCGACGCTCTACGCCCGCCACGCGTGGCCGCTCGTCTGCTACCTCATGAGCCACGGCGCGACGTCACACGATGCGCAGGACGCCGCCCACGATGCGTGGCTGGTCGTGTTCACGTGGAAGGCCCTGCGCCCCGGCGCGAGTCTCCTGGCGCTCCTGCGTGTGGTCGGCAAGCGGACGCTCGCGGAGGGCCGGCGCAGGATGCGCGTGCACCTCGCGAACATCGTCGATCTCGAAGCGCAGGGCGGCAAGCCGAGTGGCGCACGCTCGTGTGCCTACTGCGACGAGCGCGTCTCGTCGCACGGGCTCTGCAAAGCTCACGCGGCGCGTCGGGCCCGCGGGGTGACGCAGATGCAGATGATCGCACCGGTCAGAAAACGAACCTCGAAGGAGACGACATGAACGATCAGTGGAGAGTGGGCACTCAGGTCTGTCGAAACGTGTACGACGGGCCGAAGGGCAAGGGGAAGATGGTTGCCGTCATGGTGGGGCCGATCGACGAGGCCCGCGAGCTGGCGGTGCGCGTCGTGGAGGCGGTGAACGAGGTCAGGAGCGCAACGGCGTCGTGCGGCTACGAGCACAGCCTGCGCGCCTGCGAGAAGTGCGGCTGGTGCCCGCACCCGTCCGTGTCGAGGCTGGTCGACGCGTTCGCGAGTACGCAGGCCAAGCTCAACAAGCTGCACGGCGATCTGGAACTCGACGTGCTGGCACGCCTGAAGACGACGGTGAAGCAGTGGAAGACGCCCGCGCGTGCCTTCGAGACCTTCGGCGAGGAGAATGACCAGCCGCGCCGCGCGCGTCGCCTTGCACGCGAGGCGGCTTACGAGGCGGCGGCGCAGGAAACCGAGGTCGTGATCGAGGCGCTGCACGCGCTCTTGTCAGAGGTCTGATCTAGGGTGCCGTTATGCGGGTCTTCTCGTGCGTAGTCTGCGGTCATCAGGTCGAACGCGGTGACGACGAACCCGAGCCGACCGGCTGGGTGCGAACGCACTACGCGATCGGTAAGAAGAAGATCGCGACCGCGTTGTACTGCAGTGCCGCGCACGCGCAAGTCGACGCGAAGCACAGAAAGTTGAGGGTGGTGCCGTGAACGAGAAGATTCTGATCGACGCTGGGCCTTCACGGAGAGGCTGGCACCGGATCGAGTCCTTCCTGCGCTGCCCGCAGCTCTACGCGTTGCGGTACCGATCCCACTCGTTGAAGCGCGACGGGCAGGCGTCCATGCCCCTCATGCGCGGCTCGATCGGCCACGTCGGCCTCGCGCATCACTTCGCGCGCCTGCGCGAGGCGCAGCGGAAGGGCAACCCGAACCTCTACTACACGCCGCGCGAAGCCATGGAGATTGCCGCGCCGCGCCTCGGGCCGCTCGCCGTGTCGCTCCTGCCGGTCGCGCAGATCACCGTCGCCGAGTACCTCTCGGGCCACGCCGACGAGGGGTTCAAGATCCTCGAAGTCGAGCGTGCGTACGAGACGGTGCTGCGCGACATGCGCCCGCCGCGTCACCCCTCCGTCGCCGACCCCGAGACCGGTGGCCGGCGCGTCGAGTTCACCATGCGCCCCGACCTGATTATCGAAGATCAGAGCCGACGCAAATGGGTACTGGATCACAAGTTCGTGACGTACACGCGCCGCTCGACCTCGACGCGCTACACCAACAGCGGTCAGTTCTTGGCACTTCGCATGCTTGGGCAAACGCTCTTCGGGCGCGAGTTCGGTGGCGTCAACGCGAACGTGCTGCAAGCCGCGCCGAACTGCCGCTTCGTGCGCTATCCGATCGATCCCGCGCCGGGGCTGCAGGCGCGCTTCGCGACGCTGGTGCTCGACGCCGAGGAGCGCATCGCGCAGCTCGAAGACGAAGATCGCGACGTCTTGGAGTGGCCGGCGACCGCGAGCGAACAGACGTGCATGACGGCTTATGGCGCGTGTCCTGCTTTTGAGATTTGTCGCTGGGGTGAAGGAGTTGTTGAATTTCCTGACGTTTGGGAAGAAGTGGCGTAGAGGCGCTCGTGCGCTTTTGAGCGGACTTTAAAAGCTGTGATCTGCTCAATGAAAAAAGATGGGTGTTGTTGTTGACGTGTGAAGTGTGAAGGCTTAGGTTCCTCACAACCGCAGCTCGCACCTGCGAGAGGGAAGAAAAAGAATGCAAGGGCAGTTCAACGAACCGTCATTGATCATGACGTACGCCCCGTCTGGTTGGGGCAAGACCGTCGACACCCTCTACTCCTTCCCCGATGCGCTCTTCATCGCACAACCGGGCGCGTTGAAGCCCTGGCTCAACGTCGTCGGATTGCCGTACGAGCCAGCGCACGCACCGAAGTGCAGGACAATTCCCGAGGCGACGCAGATCATCCGCGAGCATACGGTCGCGAAGGGCAAGACCCGCCGGTTCACCGCGATCGTCTGTGACGACTGGTCGCTCATGTGCGACGCGTCGTTCTCGCAGGTGGAGACCGACTTCCCGAAGGGTGGGATTCAGTTCTGGGGCGGCGTGCGGAAGATGCTGCTGGAGTTCCGGCAGGGCGCCCGCGACGCCGGCATGCACATCGTCATCAACTGCCACGAACGCGGCCCGCACACGGACGACAAGAAGGGCTTCGTCCGCGGCGGTCCGATGCTTCCCGGCACGATGCCGGAGGACTTCCCGAAGAGCTGCGACATGGTCCTCCGGGTGATGAAGGAGGACAGCTACCCCGACTGGCACATGGTCTACAGCGCCCACGAGGGCTCGGACGACTACGTCGAGAAGGACCGCCACGGCTTCGTCCCGCCCACCACCAAGCTCGCACCGATGAACCTCGGCGAGCTGATGCGCCAGGGCTTCCCCGAGGGCTCCGAGTTCGCCATCCGCCGGCCTCGCGGGCTGGAGTGGATGGAGAAGGTCGTGGAGCAGGTGGCGTCGCGCCTCCGCGGGACGTCACCCGGTGACGTGAAACAGAAAGAGATCCTCTCCGCGTTTCGCCCGCTGATCGAGTCGAAGTACACGAAGGTGATGCCACACATTCGGTGGATCTTCCGCGATGCAGTCGCTCGCGCAATTCTTCGCGACACACACGATCGCGACGCTCTCGCCGCGTACACCACCACCGTCGCCTAACAACCATTCGTCGGCGTTGCCGGCGATAACCAGCAGCAAGGAGGCATCAAATGGCACAGAAGGACTGGGCAATTTCGATCAACGTGGCCGGTCAGGCCCTCTTCGAGCCCGGCGACGCGTTCGAGCGCGTGCCGACGGGCCCCTACGCCGCCGTGATCGCGAGCAGCGAGCGCGACGCCTCGAAGACCGCCGGCTCGTGCGACAACATCATCTTCTCGCTCGACGTCACCGAGCCCTCGGAGAAGGGCAAGAAGCTGCGGATCTGGATGCCGATCGACGGCAACGTCGGCGAGGGCATCGTCGGCCGGAAGTGGAAGAACCTCCTCGTGTCGGTGGCGAAGGACCCGGCCGTCGTCGAGAAGGGGTCCGTCAACATCAACGCGAAGTTCTTCGAGAAGAAGCCGTGCTTCATCTACGTGCAGGACGTTCCCGGCAAGGACGCCAAGGGCCGCGACAACCTCCAGAACCTCACGTTCATCTCGAAGGAAATGTACGAGAAGTTCAAGGTCGAGGGGAAGGGCGCCGCCGCGGGTGCGTCCGCGACCGGCTCGCAGGGCAGCATGACCGTCTCGGGCGGCGCCACGCCGAACGGCACGGGCGCCGCCGGCTCGACGCCGCACACCGCCGAGTCCGTCTCGCTGGAGTAGCCGTCTCGTCTCTGGGCGGAAATACCACCACTAACGAAGGAGTCGAAGATGGACGGAGAAGCGCAGCCCAGCAGTGACACCACCACCTCGAACGGCGCAGCCAGGCCGAAGAAGAAGAGGCCGATCGTGAACCGCAGTTCCAAGAAGGAGAAGCGCGACTTCGTCGCGATCCGCGTGACTGCGGAGACGGCGTCGAAGGTGAACAAGCTCGCCGCGAAGATGCAGCTCGCGTCGGGTGACAAGACGATCGCGGGTGATGCGGTCGCAGCCGCCGTCGAGAAGGCGCTGCGCTAACCTCGAAGCGAGGTTCAACGTGGTGCCCTGCGCGGCTCTGGTGACGGCACCCCCGCACGTCGCCGGAGCCGCGCGCTTTTAAAAGGAGGTCGTCGTGCCTGTGTACCCGAAGCCGCGAGGCGACTGCGTTTACTGCAACGCTACCGCCGTCTACGAGAAGGGGAAGGAAGGGATGTCCGGCGATCTCCACTGGTCGAACGGTGCAGTCACCGAGCGCTTCGACGGCAGCGTCAGCTCGTGCTGCCCACCCTGCAACCGGAGCAACCTCGCTGCCGCCGAGGAGCGCAAGGCGAAGTTCGAGAACGCGCAGGCCCGCGCGATGCACGGCAAGAGGAACGGCAAGTGAGCACCACCGAGATCGTGCTCGAAGCCGTCGACTCAGTCGAGATCGAGCCGGGCCTGTCTGCTGGCCCGCCGCCCCAGAGCCCTACGCCCACCCCGCCGCGCGATCCGACGCTGGCGGAGATCGACGAGTTCGAAATCTGCCCGACGCCACCCGAGCTGGCGCTCGCGATTTGCCGGCGCGTCACTTCGCTGTTCCCGCACGTCGGGACGAACCGGCGCCAGATCGAGTGGATTCTGGAGCCGTCGGCCGGTGACGGGTCCTTCGTTACCGCCGCCAAGGCGACGTGGCCTGGCGCGATCGTCTGCGCCGTGGAAATGCGCCCCGAGTGCGAGAACGCGCTCCTCGCTGCCGGCGCAAACATCGTCACGATCGAGACGCTGGAGGACTTCCTCACGTCGCAGGCAGGTCAGCTTGCAATGAAGAGCGCCGACCTCGTCCTCGGCAATCCGCCGTTCACGAAGGCGGAGGCGCATCTCCGCGCGATGCTCGCGCTCATGAAGCCCGGCGCGATCCTGGCCTTCCTGCTGCGCGTCGGCTTCTACGAGAGCTTCGATCGCCTGCTCTTCTGGGAGCAGCACCCCGAGGACTCCTTCTCGCCGATCGTGCCCCGCCCTGGCTTCAAGAAGAACGGCAAGGGGAAGAAGGGCACCGATTCGCAGTCCTACGCGCTCTTCTGCTGGGTCGTGCCGGCCGTCGGTGAGGTGCCAGCGCCCCCGCGCCGCTACCCGCACCTCGTCTGGCGTCAGGAGGTGAAGAAGAAGCCACGCAAGCCCCGCGTGACGAAGGAGCAGAAGGTGGCGCTCGCGCTGGAAGAGGCGAAGAAGAAGAGCTTTACCGCCACCGGCCCGTCGTTCGATCTGGAGTGACAATGGTGGCGCCATTCGAAGCGAAGGTCGAAGCACGCGTCGTCGAGATCGACTACACGAACCACCGCGGTGAGCGTCGCACGCGCCGGATCATCCCGTGCCAGCAGACGCTGCGCTTCGTCGAGACGCCGCACCACACCCCCGCGCAGTGGGTGTTCGACGCGTGGGACGTCGAGCGCAACCTGCAGCGCACCTTTGCCTTCAAGAGTGTTCACTCGTGGACCGTGGTGACGTGATGGCACCATTCTTCTTCTTCTCTACATGTGCGGCAATGTTCGCGGCAATCTTCGCCGGCCGCGCGGATCTCGCCGTGATGCTATTGATCGCGGCGGGCGTCTGGCACCTCGCGAGTGACATCAGCATGCTGTGCGACCGTGACAAGGTCGATCGTGCTCACCGTCGCGCGTACGAGTCGCACCGCGCGGGAGAAGGTACCGGTCGGTGAACTACGACCCGCAAGAGCATGGGGCTCGGTGCCGAAACTGCGGCGATGTGAAACCACGCGGTTGCCGTCACTTTTGTTCCAGACTTTGTCGCTTCAGTTGGGAACGGTTAAACAGCAACGCGAAGCACTATGTTGGCGGTGGAAGCAAAAGTCCAGGACGAGTTCATGTTGTAGTTGCTGAAAAAGCATTAGGGCGCACAATGCCGGAAGGTTGGGAAGTTCATCATGTAAACGAAGTGAAAACAGATAATCAACCGGAAAATCTCGTAGTTTGTCGTGAACGACGAACGCACATGTTGTTGCATTGTGTGCCGTCGCTTCTCCGTTTTGCAGTGTGGCTCGGTAAAGTCGAAGAGTCCGTTCGTTTTTTTACGCCACCTGAATCAAAAAACGAACGGTGGTGCGTTAGATGCGGACAATTGAAAAGTGTAGACGACTTCTACAAGAGAAAAAGTCGTAGTGGGTTGCGTGGGTACTGTAAGGAGTGTCATTAGATGGCGTACGACCCGAGGGCCCACGGTGCGCGCTGCGACACTTGTTGGCTCGCGAGTCGTCGCGAGGGCGGCCCGGTCCCAATCGAAAACCGCGACGTGAAGACGATCGTCGTCGGCGAGGCGCCCGGCAAGGACGAGGTCGAGGTCGGGCGACCCTTCGTCGGGCGGAGCGGCCAGGAGCTAATGGTTGCGCTTGGCGGCTACGGGCTGCGCCGCAGCGACGTCGCCCTCACGAACACGCTCCTCTGCCGCCCGCCCGGCAACGAGCTGGCGAAGATGGAGTACGCCCTCGGGCGCGAGAACAAGCGCCGGAAGAAGCTGAACCAGAAGCTCGCCGAGGGCGAGCGACCCTACGAAGTGCTCCCGCACCCGGTCGACTGCTGCCGACCGCGCCTCCTCCGCGAGTTGCAGCGCTTCGAGAACGTGATCCCGCTCGGCGACACCGCCTACCGCGACGTCACCGAGACCGAACACGCGATCTCGAAGATGCGCGGCTCGTGCATCGAGGGGTGGGTGCACGACGGCGGCTTCGTCCCGATCGAGCACGGCGAACTCGCGCGCCCGCTCGGCTCGAAGCAGGTGAAGATCCTCCCGACCTTCCACCCCGCGCTCATCCTGCGCCAGCGGAAGTGGACCTCCGTCTTCCGCGGTGACATCGGCCGCGCGATCCGTTGGTTCACCGGGCGTCGCGGATGGAAGGACCCGCAGGTTCTGATTCGGCCGACGTACGCGGAGCTGGACGCGTTCCTCTCGCGACGCGAGCGGTTCTTCGCGTGGGACGTCGAGACGAACGCGAAGGAGGCGCTAATCGCGAAGATCCGCTGCGTCGGCGTCGGTACCACCGAGCTGGTCATGGTAGTGCCATTGCTCTCCACCGACGGGTTCACGCGGTTCTACACCGAAGCGGACGAGGCGTGGATCCGCGTGCGCCTCGCGAAGTTCCTCGCCGACAAGTCGATCCTGAAGTGCGGCTGGAACAGCGGACTCTACGACCGCACCGTCTCCGAGCAACAGCTCGGCGTGACGCCGCGCCGGTGCTTCGACGGGATCCTCGCGCATCACGCCGTCGAGTCGGAGATGCCGCACAACCTGGGCTTCGTCGGCTCGACGCTGACAGACATCGTCGCGTGGAAGCAGGACTCAGAGGACGTGCTCAACGTCAGCGACGAGACGCTGTGGGAGCGCAACTGGAAGGACGTCGCCGTCACCGCGCGCGTCGTCGAGCCGCTCTCGCAGGCGCTGGAGCTGAAGCAGCAGGTGGAGGTCTGCCGCAAGGACCACAAGGTCCAGCAGGCCTGCTGGGGGATGCACCGCGTCGGCATGCTCGTCGATCCGGTCGCGCGCGACGCGCACGGTCGCCGTCTACTGAAGGAGCTACTCCAGAACCGCGCGACGATCCGCAAGCTGATCGACGACCCGAACTTCAACCCCGGCTCGTCGATGCAGGTTGCCGAGCTTCTCTACGAGAAGTGGGATCTGCCACCGGTGAAGCTCTCCGAGAAGACCGGCGCGCCCTCCACCGACGACGACGCCCTCCGCGAGTACCGCGTCAACTTCAACCTCACGCCAACGCAAAAGACGGTGATCGAGTGCACGCGCAAGGTGCGCCGCGCCGTGAAGTACCGCGGGACGAACGTGCTGAAGTTCCGCCGTCACAACGAGCCCGTCATCCTCGACGAGTTTGCCGAGGACGTCGAGGAAACCTTCGAGGAGCGCGTCTATCGCGAGCGGAAGGATCTGAAGAAGCAGGGGATCCTGCTCGACGACGGGCGTGTGCACTCTTCGTGGAACTCGCACGTCGCGACGTCGGGCCGGCTCTCCAGCAGCGATCCCGCCATGCAGAACTGGGATCGCACGCTGCGCGACATGATCGTCGCCGGGCCCGGCCACAAGCTCGTCGGCGCCGACTCCGACCAGCTCGAACTGCGCTACCAGGCAGCGCACTGGAAGCTCCCGAAGATGCTCGCCGTGTTCAAGGAGGGCCGCGATCCGCACCATGAAACAGGCATGGCGATCTTCGGCCGGGCCGCCGCGGAGACACTCGCGCGAGCTGTCGAGTGGGCTGCTGCGCAGCCGCTCAAGGACGACAAGCCGGTGAAGGCGAAGAGCCATCCCGCCTACGGAAAGATGCGTGATTTCGCAAAGCGCTTCCGCTACGCGTGCGCTTATGGTGCGCAGGACAAAACGATTCACCGCGTGATCTCCTCGGTCGAGGACGACGGTGGCAATCTGATCTACGCCGACGTCTCTGTCACCGACTGCGCGAATCGACGCCGTGCGCTTCTTGACGCCGATCCTGAATATGAGATCGGGTGGGCAAACGAGATCGCGACGTGGCGCCGGCAGGGCTGGCTCGCCGAGCGGATCTGGGGCCGTCGCCGCGAGTTCCTGAACGGCGAGCCCGACTCAGACGACGAGTCCTCCGACAACGAGATTCGCAACTTCCCAATCCAGTCGGCCTGCGCCGCAATCATCCACGACGCGACGTTCGAGCTTCTCGACGAGATCCCGTTCGAGAAGTGGGGGCCCGGCACCGGTCTGATCCACCAGGGGCACGACGCGCTCGTCGTCGAGTGCCCAGAGAGCGAGGCGAAGAAGGTCGCCGCAACGCTCATTCGCGTGATGACACGCACGTACGCTGATCTCGACGTTCAGTTCAAGGCAGAGGCGAAAATCGGTAATCGCTGGAGCGAGGTGTGACAATGGCAAACGGATCCGAAACTGAATTGAACCCCCTACCGCTCGCAACGTGTGACGTCTGCCGCAAGCAGAGCGACGGTGCGAAGAGCGTCACCGTGAAGGCCTTCCTCTGCGGCACGCACTACGACGCGTGGCTGCGCTCGGCAGAGCTGCGCGAGCCCACGCCGATCGCCGACGCGTACGCCGCCTTCCTGGAGCGGATGCGCAAGGCGTACGTCGGCTGCTGGGACAAGGACGGCGTGACAGTCTGGCTCACGCGCGACGAGTGCATCGAGAAGCACAAGTTCGACCCGACGGGCTACCCCGACGAGGCAATCAAGTCGAAGCTGGCGCGCTCGTCGACCACGGGAGCCTATCAGCGCGTCTGGGCCTCCGAGGCGATCGTCGCGTACGCGCTGCACCTGCACGTCATGGCAACGGGGGTGGAGAAGTGAGCCCCGCCGCGCGCCTGCTGCTCTCGCAGATCGAGTTGCTGCGCAACGAGGCCTCTGACCTCGCGCTCGCCTCGCACCCGAAGGAGCTGGACCCGGTCGAGTGGATGGCGACAGCCGCCTATCGCGACATGCGCTTGGTCCTTCGCACGCTCGAAGCGCGGATCGAGAAGCTCCTGCCGATCTACTGGAAGGAGCGCGAGGTCGAGCAGAGCTGCCCGTTCTGTGGCTACGGCGAGTGGGAGATCACAGGCACGGTCGGCCGACTCTCCTGTTCGAAGTGCCGTGCGATCGCGCTCATTGGCGTCGCGCACGAAGTGAAGAAGATCGAGGCCTGACCCATGCCCGGCAGCGACAACCTCGACGAGCCGCAGAGCCCACTCCGTCGTCTATTCGTTGCTCACCCAAAGTCACTCGCGCAGGAGGCCCTCGACGATCTCGTCGCCGACGTGCGCAGGTGCTTCGAGGGGCGCGTGCTCGCGAGCGGCGTGCCCTTCCGCTTGCAGGTGACGACGGGGCGCGAGGCGGCGACGGAGTGGGCGAAGGGGCGCGACGGGCTGCCGTTCAACTGGAACGCGTGGATCGACTACGTCACCGGCGGTGTGTCCCCGTTCGGGGGGGAGCCGCGGTTCCACTACTACGTCGTCGGCCCGTCGCAAATTGTTGGCAGGGGCACCGCGCCGATCGTGAGGCGTGCGCTCGCGAAGCGCCGCTCCGTGCTCTACGTCGAAAAGGAGGTCGAGGTTGAGACCGGGAAGGTGCTGTCGCAGACGCTTCGCAAGGTGACAGCCGTCGTCGCCGCGAACGAGAACAACTGGAAGGCCGGCTGGTACGTGAGCTTGGGCTGACCATGCCGCGCGATCCCACCCACTTCAACCCGGTGCTCGTGAAGGTCTACGCGACCGCGTACGAGACCGAGGATGGGCTCCTCGTCGTCACCCGCGACTTCGAGAAGGTCTGGCTGCCGAAGTCGCAGATCTGCGAGCACAGCGGCGTGAAGCACCTCGGCGACTCCGGCGACCTGATCGTGCCGAAGTGGCTCGCCGTCGAGAAGGGTTTGCCGTTCCTCGTGCCGGGCGACGGGTCCGCGATCGATCTGGAGTGACTATGAGTAATGTCTATCGAGTGGAGATGGGGAGTGGCGTCGCCGAGCTGGACAAGGTGCCGGTGCGCCTGCGCGTGTTCTACATCAAGGCCGACTCCGCCGCGGACGCCGCCGTGCGTGCGGAAGTGCAGAGCGAGGCGACGGGCAAGACCGACCGCGAGGTCCGGTCGCTGCGCCTCCTCGGGGAGCTGATCGAATGAGCGCGCTCCAGTTGTGGCACTACGTCGCCGCTCGGGAGAACATCCGGCGCGCCCGCGCGCACGGAGAGCCGTGGCCCTGGACGCAGGACGCGATCCTCCGCAAGTACAAGTTCACGAACGTGCGGCGCATCCACGACCGTACGACGCAGGCCTTCCTGAAGGTGTACCAGGCAAACCACGAGGCCCTCCCGCACGTCGCTCTCTACAACTGCGGCGTCTGGCGCTGGTTCGGCACCGAGGACTTCATGGAGGCGGTCGGCTGGCAGCTCGACCACGACGAAAGCTGGCTCCGGCAGGCACATGACCTCTGCGTTTCCAGCGGCGCGCGGCCCTGGACGGGGGCGTACACGATCGCCGCGGGCGCTGCCGGCGTGCCGAAGTGGAAGGTCGTCGCCGAGCGGCTCGGCGCGCTCTGGCTTGCCGCCAAGGACGTCACCGACGCGATCCGATCGGAAGCGTCCTGGGCGGCCGGCTACGCGGAGCTGCGCGAGCTGCCCGGATTCGGCGGCTTCGGGTTCATGGCGAAGGAGGTGCTGCAGGACTGGCTGCTCTGGAACGACTGGTGCGATACGAGCGTGGACGTCCTCGACGAGGCGACGTGGACGCCCATCGGGCCGGGCGCCCGGCGGGGGCTGAACCGCCTCGCGCTGCGCCCGATCGCGAAGCAGCAGAGCGAGCAGGCTTTCCTCGCTGAGATCACAACGCTTCGCACATTTATCAACGAGCGTTGGCTTGCTACTTTCAAAGACGAGACGCCGCTCACCGCGCACGACATTCAGTTCTGCTTGTGCGAGTTCGACAAGTACGAGAGAGTGCGCCTCGGGGAGGGAAGACCCCGCTCGACATACAAGCCGCCCGAAGCGCTACCGCTCGCACCGGCCGCCGCGTCTGACGACGCGACGTCTTTTGATCTGGAGTGAACATGGTAAACTTTCTCGCACTGTTGAGCGCAGAAGCAAAGCGTACGCTCGCGGACGACCTCTGGAAGCAGATTAAGCACGGCGACGACGAGCACCGCGAGTGGCTGCTCCAGGCACTGCACGACTACTTCGACGGGAATCCGGTGCTGAAGCCGCCACTCCCGCCCCAACTGCGCGTTGCCGCGCAACCCCTTGTCGCAGAAGGAACTCTTACGTCGCCGTTCAAACATGCATCACGCGCTGGCAGATGATCCTCGCGCGAGAGCGCGAGCACTGCATTCAGAACGGCGCGCAAGCCTGGACGCAGGCGGTGAAGGAGCTGGAGGATCTCTACGTCTTCAACATCGCAGATGGAAAGTTCTTTGGGGTGCCGGGCTCGACCTCCGACGCCGAGATCGATGCCGAGATCGCCATCGAGCGCAGGGAGCGCAAGGCGTGGCACCTGCTCGACGAGCTGCGCGCTGCCGGGTGGGCCGTCGCCGTCCACAACGACTATTGGCAGGGAATCGGTGTTGGTCGGCAGCGCTTCACGTTCTGGCTCTTCACGAACGGTGATCGCAGCGTGAAGGGTGAAGGGCCCATCGACGCGGAAGCGCTCCAGCAGATCCGATCCGATCTCGTCGCTCGCGGCGAGCTGAAGTAGACACCAGACGCACCACGCACAAGGGGAAGCACATGATCGTTCGACTCGTCTCACGCCCGCAGTTCATCGCCCTCCCGCCTGAAATGGGAACCCCTCACGCCGATCAGCTCCTCGGCCCCGACGCCCAGAAGCTGATCGAGACCGCTGGCCGGATTTGTTATGACTCTTTCGGGGGAAAGGCGCGCAGCTCCGGCGCCTTCGCGCAGCACCTGCAGGAGGTCGGGCACCTGAACCCGACCTACCACGCGAACTTCTCCTTCTTCATCAGCGGCGTCTCGCGCGGTTTTTCGCACGAGTTCGTGCGGCACCACGTCGGCTGCTCGCCGTCGCAGCGCTCGACGCGCTACTGCAACGAGAGCGACTCGCCGTGGATCCCGCACCCTCTCCTCAAGGAGATCTTCAGCATCGAACGTGAGACGTATGTCGTCGAGGGCTCGACCGCCGATCCCATGAAGATCGGGTCGCTTGAAGATGAGTGGGACGGCGTCATTCAGATCGCACAGCGTTTCTACCGTCGCGCCGTCGATCGCGGTGAACGGCTCCTCGAAGGGCGAGGCGTCGACAAGCTCACCGCCCGCAAGCAGGCCCGCGGCGCCGCACGCGGTGCGCTCGGCAACGCGCTGGAGACAGAGATGATCTGGACCGGCAACGTCGAGGCGATCCGCCACGCGATCGTGATGCGCGGCAACGGCGCCGCCGACGCCGAGATCCGTGCGGTCGCTGTCAGACTGCTGGAGATCATGGTGGCGGAGCTGCCGGTGTACTTCAACGACTTCGTCGTCTCGCCGAGCCCCGACGGCATCGGTGAGATCATCACGAAGATCGAGGCGGTGAAGAAGTCATGAGCCAGGAGATGAAAATGCGACCCTACGTGAAGCACGTGAAGTCGAACCTGAAGGGCGGTGTCGACGTCGAGCTGGGCTACCGCACGCTCATCGTCGGCCCGAACGGCAGCGGGAAGAGCGCGATCACGAACTCGCTGGAGTACGCGCTCACCGCGAAGATCTCGGACGTCGTCGGCCGCACGACCGTCGCCGACGTGAACCAGCTCCTCACGCTCGGACCGGGCGAGGCGATCTTCTCCGAGGCGCTTCTGCTGGAGCACGAGATCGAAGGTCTCGTGCGCGTCGAGACGAAGGGGAAGAAGTCGACGACCGCGCTCCACCCGAACGCGTTCCCGCTGCGCGAGGTGCGCGAGTCGCTCGGCGGCGCGGTCGACACGGTGCGCAAGTTCTTCCTGCGCATGGTGGCGGGGAAGGTCACGCAGGAGGACGTGACGAACAGCCTGCCCGGCCCATACCACAAGCTCTTCGAGGAGGTGATCGTCGGAACGCCGATCAACACCGCCGCGGTGGACCTCCTCCTGCACGCGCTCAGCAAGGCCAGCGAGCGCAAGCGGGATCTCGCGAGCGAGGCGAAGACGTCCACCGCGATCGTCACCGAGACGACGCAGGGCCTGCAGGCGATCAGCGCCGGGCAGATCCAGGCGGCGCGCGCCGCGCTCGTCACCGCACGCAACGAGGTGATCGCGCTCCGGCACGGTCTCGCGAACGCACAGCGCATCGCCGAGTGTGTCACTTCCGCCGACACCGCCAGCGCCGAGATCGACAGGCTCACCGAAGCGCTCGCCGTGATTCCCGCGCCGGCCGAGGCCGATCGCGTGCGCGAGCACCTCGTCGAGCTTCTGAACTTCGCGCGGATGAAAGGGCTCGGCGCGTGCCCGTGCTGCAAGCAGCAGGAGCGGGGTGAGGGCCAGGACGAGCAGAAGTTCACCTCCGCGTTCTGGGGTGAGCGCCTCGTACCCGTCGGCGCGAAGCACGCCGAGCGGGCGGCGCAACTCGAAGAGCACACGCGGCTCACGCGGCAGATCCAGCAGGCGAAGGAGCGTCACCGCCAGGCGGAGGCAACGCTGCTCGCCTTCTCCCGCGAGGACGACGCGCCCGCGCCTGGCGAGGAGGTGCCGCTCTACAACACGCCCGACCTGATCGAGGTCGCGCTCGCTGACGCGAAGGCGCGCGAGGTCACCTGCGAGGCGGAGGTGATCCGGCTGGAGCGCGGCTCCAGCGCCTGGGAGCAGGCGCGCCGCTCGCGCGACATCGCCGCCGAGCGCACGATCCAGTCGACGCAGTGGTCGGGGTTCGAGGACGCGCTGAAGGAGACGATCGGGACGCTCCTCGATGGGGCAGTCACCGCCTTCACCGAGAAGGTGCAGCACTTCCTCCCGCCGAGCGATCGGTTCTTCCTGCAGCTCCGCGACGGCGAGCGTGAGATTTGCCGCTACGGCTTTGCGCGCTCCGCGGAGGTGCAAGGCGACATCACCGGTGGCGCGCCCGACCGCTACGACTCCGCGCTCTCCGGCGCCGAGTGGGCGCGGCTCTCCGCGGCACTCGCGTCGGCGTACCTGGGTGACAGCGAAGCGCTCGCCGTGATCATCCCCGACGACCGAAGCTGGGACCCCACGAGCCTCGGGCGCGTCATGCGTGCGCTCGAAGCCGCGCCCGCCCAGGTGATCATCGCCACCACCACCGAGCCGCTCGACCCGCCGTCGGGCTGGACGGTGATCCGCACCGGCACCGAGCCGGCGCCGATCGATCTCGAAGCGGTGGAGCGCAAGGGCCTCGCGGATCTGGAGCGCGAGGCGGGCGACTACATCAGCGTCGGATCGTGCGCTCACGGCATCTCCGGCGCGCACTGCCTCGACTGCCGGCGCGATCGCGAGACCGCCGAGCGCGATCGCCGCAACGCCGCGGAGAAGGCGCGCGCGGCGAAGGAGGTGAAAGAGCAGAAGAACCAGGGCCCGGCGGCCGACGAGTCGACGCGGAAGGTGCCGCGCAAGCAGCGGAAGATCGACAAGCTCTTGGAGTGAGGAGGACACACCGTGAAGTTACTGACAGTCGACGATGTGAGACGGAACATCGCAGAGAAGGCCGAGGAGGAGATCAAGAACGCCGTGGCGCGGATCCACGCGCTCGCTGAGCAGCAGTCACGCATGCTCGACGCGCAGGCCGCGACGTTCACCGGCAGCAACGGTGATCTCGCGAAGATCGTGGTGGAAGCTGCCGCCTTCACCACCGACACGATCGACACCAAGAACTGGGGGCTCGGCGAGCGCGACGCCGAAGTGATGTTCGGGCTCTACCTGGACGGGCGGAGCGCGCCGATCGGCTACTCCGGCGGGCGCGGCTCGCGGCTCCAGCCCGGCCGGTACCGGTTCATCGGTGTCCTGATCCCGGTCAAGTAGGGCCGAAAAACCCCTGTAGTTCTGCCGTCCAGAAGAAACCGGTGTCCGATCAAGCACTGGTGCTTGATCGGACACTGAAGTTGTGCGAGAGTGCTTCTACCGGCCGCGAGCCGGGCCCGAAAGGAAGTTTTAAAATGACATCCGCTGCCTCCCCTTCCTGCCCCTCCTGCGGTTCCGAGATGAAGCTGCGCTCCGGCTCCTTCGGCCAGTTCTGGGGCTGCACCGGCTTCCCCAAGTGCCGCAAGACGGTCAAGTTCTCCGCTGGCTCCGCCGCGCCGGTCGCCTCCGACGGCACGCCCGCCACCGATCTGGAGCCCGTCGAGTCGGTCGCCGCTCCGGTCGAGCTGCCGCGCCCCAGCTACAGCGCGGCGCGCGAGGCCTTCGACGCGCTCACGGCGCGCCTCGACGCGAACCAGAGCAAGATCTTCAACTTCGACCCCGCGACCGGCAACCTCCGCGTCGTCGCCGCCGCCGGCTCGGGCAAGACCACGACGACCGTCGCCTTCCTCGCCGGGCTCGTCTGGAACTCGCACCGCAACGCGACGCAGATCGTCGCCACGACCTTCACCTCCAAGGCTGGCAAGGAGCTGGCGACGCGCCTCGCCGCGGTTCTCCCGCCCGGCGCCCTCGACATGATGCGCGTCGGCACGTTCCACGGTCTCGCGCTCCGCGCACTTCGCGGGAACGGCGCCTGGGACATGGGCCACTGCCTGGACATCGGTCGCCGCGCCCGCGGGATCCCGTCCTCCGCGAAGCTCTGGTCCTCGGTGCTCAGCTACGCTGGCGTCGAGGGTGTGCCCGGCACCGGCGTCGAGGGCCTCGGCCTCGAAGAGCCGGAGATCAAGACCTACCAGCTCGCGATCGACGTCCTCCGCTCGCACGGGCTCGTCGGTGGCGCGCTCGACGCGGCCGTCGCAGAGGTCGAGCAGGACCACGGGATCCCGTACCTTTCGCGCGCCTGGGGCATGGTGCAGGACGCGAAGCGCGCCCTCGGCGCCTGGGACTTCGCCGACGCGCTGCAGGCCTACCACGACGTCCTCGTGAACGCGCAGCCGACGCCCGGCCTCGTGGTGGTGGTGGACGAGGCGCAGGATAACAGCGAGCTGCAGATCAACATCGCCCGCCTGCTCGCCCGCGCCGGCACCCTGATCCTCGTCGGCGACGTCCGCCAGTCCATCTACTCGTGGCGCGGCGCCTTCCCGAAGCTCTTCCTCACTGCGGACAAGGCGATCGGCGCCTCGACGCTCGAACTCGACACGAACTACCGCTCGGCGAAGGCGATCGTCGACCTCGGCAACGCGGTCGCAGAGGGCAAGGAGTGGTCCCTCGGCGCCGACGCCTCCGCCGCGCGCGCCGACGCTGGCACGGTCTCGGTGAAGGGATACGAGGACCCCTCCGTCGAGGGCCGCGAGGTCGCCGCCTCCATCCGCGCCGCGACGCACGATGGCGCCTCGCTCGACTCGTTCGCGATCCTCTGCCGCACCAACGCAATGAGCGGCGCCTTCGAGGCCGCCCTGGTCGGCGCCGGTATCCCCTGCGTCGTCGTCGGCGGGCAGCCCTTCTTCAAGCGCTACGAGGTCCAGAACGCCCTCGCGTACATCAGCCTCTCCGTGAACGACGACATGGACGCGTTCGCGCGGATCGTGAACAAGCCCCGCCGGTACCTCGGCGCCAAGTTCGTCGAGGCGGTCCGCGCGGCGCCCGGCGCGAACCTCCTCGCGAAGATCAACACCGCCACCGAGCGCCTCAACAGCCGCCAGCGCGACGCCGCCCGCGACCTCTACCGCTTCCTCACCGAGCTGCGCGCGGCCGAGTGGCCGGCGGGCGTGTCCATGATCGTGAAGCTCCTCGCGCCGGTCGAGGCTGACGACGCGGGCGAGGCTGACGCCGACCGCTCGGGCATCGTCGCCGCGGTCGCCTCCCTCGCGAAGGACTTCTTCACCGCGCAGGCCTTCCTCGACTTCGCTGGGCGATGCGCCGGTGAGGTCGTCGAGGCGAAGTCGGTCGACGGTGGCTTCGAGCTGCCCGCCGGTCGCGTCACGATCTCGACGATCCACAAGGCGAAGGGTCTGGAGTGGTCGACGGTGTTCGTCTCCTGCTCCGCCGGCAACTTCCCGCACGCCCGCGCCACCGGCGACCGCTTCGAGGAGGAGGAGCGGCTCTTCTACGTCGCCGCGACGCGCGCGAAGGACGTCCTCGCGCTCACCTACTCCGAGGTCGACCTCCGCGACAACGACGCCGGCCCCTCCGTGTTCCTCGACTACGTCCCCGGGTTCAACCCCGAGGACGACGGGGGCGGCGAGCCCCTGCCCGACGTCGAGCCGGCCGCCGACGAGGCTGGCAAGCTCGCCGCCTCGCAGGTGCGCGCGGAACTCGATGCCTTCCCGACGGTCCCGGCGGTCGAGATCGCAGCGCCTGTGCAGCCCCAGGCGGTCGTGGAGGCTCCTGCGCCGGTCGACGAGACGGCAAAGCAGGATGTCGGCGCCCTGTTTGGGGCTGAAGCGTTCGGTCGAGCCATCCTGCACGCTGAACAGGCCACCGCGGCGGAGCCTGCCGCCTCGGCCGGCGAGGGCGGGCGCTTCGTCCAGCCGACGCTCGCGCAGTTCGAGGCGCTCCTCGCCCCGCTGGGCTTCGTCGGCGCCGGCCGCGAGGTCGAGGCCAGCATGCACCAGCGTGTGTTGGAGTTCACGCTCGACGCGGGCGAGCACGGCGTGAAGCACCTGCGCGTCTACACCTCGATCGAGCTGGGTGGCTCCGACGCGCGCGACGTCGGCGAGGACTCGATCAAGGTCGCCGCCGTGTACGAGGGCAACGATGGCACGACGAAGGCGCTGCACAAGAAGCTGCCCTACGCGTGTCGCACGCGTGGCTGGCGCGTCACACTGCTGAGCAGGATCGCCGAGCTGGCACCGACGTTCATGCGTCAGTGTCCGCGGTGCGGCGCGTCTCTTCAGGAGCGCACGGTGATGTCCGCCGGTCGGAAGTTCTTCGGGTGCGTTCGTTATCCTACGTGCCACGGTTCGATGAACGTCGAGGGGGCCTAGCCGTGCGGATCGTCTACAACGCGAACCACCGCGCGGTGAAGGTGGTGATGACGGAGCTGGAGTATCGCCGCACACTCGACGAGAACACCGGCGTCTGCCTCGGGTGCCAGCAGGAGCAAGGCGACGTCGAGCCTGATGCGCGCAAGTACAGGTGCCACAACACGGAGTGCCAGTCGATGCGCGTCTACGGTTTCGAAGTGCTCATGGCAGCAGGGATGATCGACTTCACCGAGGGGAAATGACAATGACAACGAAGACCGCACCGAAGTTCTTGCAGCGTCTCGCCTTCGCGCCGGTCCACCCCGTGAACAGAACGCGCGCGGCGATCGTGCAGTACCACCCCGCCGCGCGCCCCGAGTTCGCGCGCAAGCACCACGTCGGCTACGTGATCGCGTACGTCGAGCCGTGGGCCGAGGCACATGGCGCGAGCCTCGCCGCCGGGCCGGAGGCGCTCGACATCCTCGACCGGCTCGTTGCCGCGTACGACAACCTCTCGACCTCGGTTCTGGGCGACACGCCCCTGCCGCGTCTCATCGGAGAGGCGCGGGCGCTCGTCGCCCGCTGCACGCCGCCCGCCGGCTCGGTCAATCCGAACGGCACGCCGAGCGGTGACCCACGCTACGTGATCACCGCACCGAGCGGTGGGCGAGGCGAGTCGTGAGCGAGACAATGCGCGAGGAGGAGTTGGCGCACGAGCGCGAGCAGGTGGAGTGGATCTTCGGCCTCACCGGTGGCGAGCTGAGCGACGCACCCTGGCGCGTCGTCTACGAGTCCGAGTCGGACGTGGACGCGACGACCTTCACACCCGAGGGCGAGCGCGTGCCCGAGCACGAGCTGTACTGCTCGACGTGGCGCTACTGGTGTGAGGATGCACCCAGCTACGTGACGGAGCGCGAGGAGCCTGAGCTGCACCCGGAGTGGCCGGCGACGTGTCGTACCGTCGTGACGTGCGCGATCCACGGGGGCGTGCGCCGCGTCTTCTTCGACGCCGAGGACGGGAAGAAGTGGGAGCTTTTAAAATACTTCACGTCGAGCGGTGAGGCGCCGTGCCCGGTGCCGGAGAACCACCCCAGCAAGGTGAGGCGCAGCGAAGCGAAGCTGCAGCCGCCGAACCAGTACCGTGATCGGCCGAAGCAGCGCCGCGCCGAGTGCGTCATGTGCGGGGAGCGAATCGGCGAGGAGCACGGGTACCTGTACCTGGGCGACGGCTGGGTCGAGGCGGTCTACGTCTGCCGGAACTTCTGGGAGGAGACGTGAGCTACTACAAGTTCAAGGACGGCGGATCGTTCGAGACCTTCTTCTTCGACGGCGCCACCTCGCGGATGCAGAGCACAGCCGTCGCCGGCATCGAGCCAGGTTGGTACTGGTGGGCGTGCTTCCCGGGGTGCCTCCCCGACGGCGAGCCCTCGGGTCCGTTCAAGACCGAGCAGGATGCGATCGACGACGCGCAGAGGGGATTATGAGCAAGAGCGACCGCAACTGGGATCAGGTGAAGTGGACGCCGTTTACTGAGGTCTTCATCGAGCAGCGTGCCGGCGCGCGCAACGAGTCGACGCGCACCTTCGTCAACTCGATCTATCAAGTGGAGGTCGAGGCACGGAAGATGCCCGCGCCGCTCAACGTCGTCGTGTGGCTCTCGTTCAAGACGCTCGACCGCCAGCCCCGCCACAACTGGCGCGAGATGCAGCAGATCAAGAACGAGCTGGTGGGCGAGCACGTCGAGGCGGTCGAGATCTACCCCGACGAGGATCGCCTCGTCGACACCTGCAACCAGTATCACCTGTGGTGCTTCCCCGCGCTCTCGTTCGAGGGCCGCACCGATCGCTGGTTCCCGTTCGGCTACTCCGAGCGCCTCGTCTCCGAGGGCTCCGCGCCGGGTGGTGGCGAGCGGCAGCCGGGCAAGGCGCGGCAGACGGACTTCCGCCCCGAGCTGCGCCCCGAGGATGCGCTCAGCGCAACGGAGATCGCGAAGCTCACCTACCGTGACGAAGTGAAGGGGCGCTGCCCGATCTGCGGCGCCGGCTTCAAGCGTCTCAACATGCTTGACGGAACGGCAATGGGCTACGCGTGCCTCAAGAACAACCACTTCGTTGCAGCGGAGGCAACGTGAAGCTCACCGAGGAGCAGTCGAAGGCGATCGAGGACCATGCTCGCGCGCTCACCGCGTGCCCGACGTGCAAGGTGAAGGCGGGCGACTCGTGCATCGCCTGGGACTACAAGCGCTCGAAGCCGTCGGTCTGGAAGGACGGCAAGCCGGTCGCACTCGGCGTGGCACACGAGGACCGCTTCCAGAAGGCCCGCCGGGCGCTCGCACGCGCCGCGAAGTCGTAGCGCGCACTGAGGGGAGAACGACAATGACGACGAAGGCGAAGGTCGAGGAGAGGGTCAAGGAGAAGCCAAGCGTCTGGACCACGCGGCGCGCGGAGGCACTGAAGGTGCTCGGGGAGACGCACAAGGCCCTCAACGTGTTCAACGCGTCGCCGGAGGGGAAGGAGCTGAAGGCCGCGCAGGAGAAGAAGGAGAAGACCGAGCAGCGCGTAAACAACACGCGCGAAGCAGAACGTGTGACCTACCGCGACGCGGCGATCCGACTGGGCGTCCTGAAAGCACGCAAGGTCAGGGGCGTGCGTCCCTTCACGGAGAAGTTTCTCGCTGTCGCCGCCGAGCAAATCGGCTGTACTCGCGAGGAGGCGAAGTCGATGCCCGGCGGCGTCCTTCAGGGAAGGCGCTGCGACGGTGGGGAACTCTACGATCAGTTCCTGGCGGTGATCGAGAGCAACATCGTCGCGCACGACGCGAAATTCACCGACGCGTGCAATGCGAAGCGGTCGGCACAGAAAGCTGACGAAGATGCGCGGCATGAGGTGTACGAAATCGAGACCAGACACCGCGATGTCCTCAACGCACCGATTCACGCGAAGCGCGCATTCGACACGATCGACGTCGATGAGTCCACGGCGAAGTCGCGCAAGAAGGCCACGGTGCGCCGCACGGCGGACAAGCAGGTGATCTCGAAAGAGCAAATCGCGAAGCTCGCCGACGCGAAGAAGAAGCTCTTCGATCTCGTCATGAAGCACAGCGCCACGTACGAACGCGCCACCGGCAAGCGGACGCGCGGCGCCGTCGTCGAGTGGTGGAAGGTCTAATCATGGCTCGCGAGATCCAGCGCAATCCGGCGCAGATGGGCGACGCCGAACGTGAAGAACGCCGCGAGGCGCCGCTCAAGATCGGCGACTGGTACCAGCTCAGCGTGACTGAGCGGGACGACGACGGGAAGAAGACGGTGGGGAAGGAGCTGGTCTGCATCACGCACGTTGGCACGAACTACGCCGAGCTGACAAACAAGAACGGCGCGACGTGGCGCATCCACTTCGACGCGTTCGAGGATCTGTGCGTGTTCGAGCCAAACGCCCCGGCAATGATCGCGGAGAAGATCCGCGGGCATCAGGTGAAGGCCGCCCAGCTCATGGGCCGCGTGCAAGAGATCACCGAGCGCCTCGCCATCGCGCCGAACGCGGGCGCGCTGCCCGCCGGCAACGAGACGCAGGCGCTCGCACTCCGCGGCGGGGGCGAGTCGGTCGAGGGCTACAAGGCCGCTCTCTCGCTCGCCAAGGACAAGACGCTGCCCGAGCTGTTCAAGGCGATCGAGGAAGAGAACGAAGCGATGGGGAAGTGGATGAAGGCGGGACTCATTCCACTCAAGGCGCAGGCTCAGTCGATGCGCCCGGCGCTGAAGGCGATCGAGTCGCGGATCTTCAACGTCGAGTTGTACGCCGGCCTCGTCGAGACGGTCGAGCAGATCGCAGACGGCGAGCCGGCGCCGATCGGCGCGAAGCTGTCGCTCTTCCAGCGCCGCGCCTACATGGACGAGGAGTGCCTCGCGAACTATCGCGCCGGTGGCATGGAATACAGGAATCTGCACGAGTTCGACGCGTGGCTCGTTAGGGCGGAGAACCTCTCGCGCATCCTTCCGCACCCGCGCTGCATCATTGCATTTCAGGTGCGGCGGCACACGAAGGAGCGGCAGATCGTCACGATCTCTGACTTCATCAGGATCAAGCTCGGTGGGATCGAGGACGCCGACAAGTTCACGTTCCTCTACATCCGCAACGGCGATCGCGTCTACCGCCTCAACACCAAGATCGAGTTCGGACACGAGCTGTTCCCCGACGTCGAGCACCACATCCTGAACAAGTCGTCGAAGGAGCAGATCTACTTCCACAGGCGAAGCAACAATCTCATCACGAAGTCTCAGTACGACGAAATGGTGCAGCGCGAGCAACACGCGGAAGCGGCAGCGGAGGCTGAATATCAAGAGAAGCTGGTGGAGTACAAGAAGCATGAGCACGGAGATAGGCACAAGCTCGCCGTTCACAAGTTGGCGGAGCGCCAGTACAAGATCGACAGGGCGCGCTTCGACGCCGCGTACGCGATTGCCGACGAAGCCGCGAAGAAGCGCGGCAAGAAGCATGAAAACGGTGGCCTGTCGTGGACGCCGCCGTCGGAGGAGGAGGTCGGCGTCAAGTGCCCCTCGCGCCCCACCCACCCGGAGGTTCACAGCAGCCCGTGGAAGCACCACGTCCACATCGAGTCGGACGAGTACGAGCCTTACACGATCGGGAGCGTCTACTACGACGACGTCACGGCGCACCTGCACGAGGAGATGGAGCGGCACAACCGCCTCGTGCTCGTGCTGCAGGGCCTCCTCGACCGCTCGCCGGTCCTGCACCCGCACCCAGCCTGGAAGCTCTGGGAGCCCGTCGGCTTCGCAGCCGCGCTCGACCTTGTCTTCGACTCGACGCGCGGCCTCGTGGCTGGCGAGAAGCCCGACTTCGAGGCGTACCGCGCGAAGCTCAACGAGAGCCTCACGACTGGCTCGTGGACGGTGGGGCAGGAGATCTTCTGGGAGCACGTCGAGGCGGTGAAGGAGAACGCGCGCCGGCAGTCGAACTGGCGTGACCGCAACCGCGACGACGTCGAGCGCTTCCGTCCGCAGGGCAACCCCGGGCCGGGCCGGCTCGCCCAGGTGACGCGCTTCTCACCAACGAAGGGCTGCAAGTACGAGTGGTGGAGGAGACGCGTGAACGAGAGCTGGCGCCACGACGCGCAGCCGCGGATCCAGTGCCAGCTCTTCGTCCCGCCAGCGGAGGTGCTCAACGTGAGCGCGTACACGCCTGGTGACTTCAAGCGGTTCTTCGCCGATCCGCGCACGCGCGCCGAGTACCTGCAGTGGGCACCGATGCTGCTCGAAGCAGAGGAGTTCCACGCCGGCAACAGGCCCGACGGCAAGCGGCGCGTCGAGGAGGACGAGTCATGAACGTGTTTCGAACGGTGCCGTGCCCGATCTGTCCACGCGACCCGGAGAGCCAAACGCACGGCGGCTGGACGATCAAGTTAGAGAACGGAGCGGTGCTGAAGCTCTGCGACCACGGTTCGATCAGTCTCGTCGGTCAGTCACCAGACGTGAGAAAGGTGCCCGCATCATGATCCGCGTCGTCTGCTCGAAGTGCGGTGCGTGGGTGCGCCTGAAGCGCAAGGTACCGCCGCTCGGCAACCTCCCGTTCTATTTCGACTGCCCGCCATGCAGGGCGCGTGTTAGGGCACTCATCTGGTTACCAGAGACACCAACTGTGGAGAGCACACCGTGAACACACACCTCTCGCAGATGGAGAAGATCGTGAACGTCAAGCTGGTCGCAAAAGTGATCGGCGTCCGCACGTCGAAGTGGCTGGGCAACTGCTACGGGATCGCGACGGCCATGATTGACGCCGGTCTCGTACCCGGCGGCGTCGCCGTCTACGGGCACTGGACCGGGCCGATCGCGAGAACGAGCTTCTTCGCCGCGAGGCGTGATTACGGATTCTGCCAGCACGGTTGGATCGTGCGGGACGACGCCGACCACACCGTGATCGATCCGACGCGCTGGGTGTTCGAGGATCGCGCCCCCTACGTCTACGTCGGCACCAACACCAAGGCGCGCCAGGAGGTGGCCTGCACCGACTTCCTGCAGAGCGAGGACATGCTCAACTACGCGTGTATGATTTGCGGCCACCTCGACGAGGAGCACGAGGACGGGTTCTTCCGCCGCTGCACGCTGTGTATCGAGTGGCCCTACGACGAGGGCGGCAACAAGCTGCGCGCCTCGCTCGCGCAACCGTGCCCGAAGGCGAAAAAAGATGAGGGGCGCCGGCCGGTAAGCGCGCTGCCGGCGCCGACACTGCACTTCCTCGCGCAAGCAACGGGTGATAGCAGGGCAGTCGAAGGCCTCACGTCCAACCAGACTTTCTGGGTGGCGAACTTGTCGCTCGACGTCCTCGGCGAGCACGCCGTGTCGATCTACGTGTGGCTCGGCAAGCTCGGGCTTTCAAGCCTCGTTCCGATCGACAACATGCGCAAGGTGTCGCGCGAGTTGAAACAGGTGCGTCGATGACGCGCCGCGAGATCTGCGATCGACTCGCTGTCGCGGGTTGCACTTGCGTCGGCTTCGAGTGGAACTCCGACGAGCTGGTCGAGCGCGTGTTCGACGCGTGGCTCGCAGAGGGAGCGCAGCGCTATGCCGTGCTGATCGTCGCGCGCGAGCCAGGCCCAGCGGGTGGACAGGAGGTGGTGCTCGTCGAAGCACCGAAGCTCTTCGATCTCGAATAGTGCCTCCGACCGGGGAGACAACCATACTCGCCGAGCGAACCGCGTGAGCATGAGCAAACCAGAGTCTGCGAGTGTGCCAATTTTCTTGAGTCACCCAAGTACCTGAAGCGTGCCATGCCACTCAAGTAACCCAACAACAGAAAGCGTGTCACCCGCAAGAAGAAAACCATACCCGCAAAGCGTGCCATCAGGTTTCGAGAAACCCAAAGGACTTACGCGTGCCAATTCAGACGAGACGCCCAAACGGACCGAGCGTGCCTCCGGGTAACGAGTCAACCAAGGATGCAAAGCGTGCCATAACGACCGAGTAATCCGAAGAACGCAGAGCGGTATCCACTGAAAGGGAAGATCAAATGGACGAGAGCCTGAGACGATCGCTGCGCATGGCCGTGCGCCACTTCTACGACGTGCAGATCATTCGGCAGCAGCACTCCGGTCGGATCGCGAAGATCGAGACGCTGCTGAACGAGGACGACAAGGCGCACTTCGTGATCGAGGTGAAGCGCCTCAAGACCGAGGAGAAGGCCGCCTTCGATCGCGTGCGCGAGCTGTTGCAGAAGATCCCGTTCTACGTGAACGTGCTCGACACCGAGGACCCGCGCTGGAAGGGCCTCGGCGAGGTCATGGCGGCGGTGATCCTCTCCGAGGTCGACATCGTCCGCGCGGAGAACGTGTCGAAGCTCTGGCGCTATGCCGGCCTCGCGCCGGTCGCCGCCTGGCGCTGCAAGGAGTGCAACCGCCTCGTCACCCGCGCCGCGGATGGCGGCTGGACGCACGCCGTGAAGAAGAAGAACGAGAAGGCCTGCGACGTCGTGGTTCGCGGTGAGGTCGACCTCTACGACTCCGGCAGCCGCGAGCGCTCGATCAAGGGCGAGAAGCGCCACTACAACCTGTTCCTGAAGACGAAGCTCCTCGGCGTCATGGCGCCGTGCCTGCTCAAGGCTTCGAACCCGGTCTGGCGCCCGGTCTACGATGGCTACAAGCACCGCATGGAGACGAGCGGCAAGGGGACGTCGCCGGGCCACCGCAACAACTCCTCCCTGCGCTACATGGTGAAGATGCTGTTGATCGACCTCTGGAAGGCGTGGCGCGAGTCGGAGGGGCTCCCCGTTCGGCCGCCGTACCACGAGGAGAAGCTCGGGATCGTCCACTCCCGCCCGACGGCGCCCGAGGCGTCTCAGCCTGCGGCCTAGTGCCACTGGTCAGAAGTCAACCAAAGTAACGAAGCGTGCCATGACTCCCGAAGTAGCCCAAGATACGGAAGCGTGCCATTAGAGCGCGAGTGACCCAGAAAGAAGATGCGTGCCATAAGCAGTGAGTCACCCAGCATATGCGAGCGTGTACCAAACTACTTGAGTTCAACCAAACCAGGCGAGCGTTGCCAAAGCCAAAGCAGTCAACCATTGAACGACAGCGTGCCGTACTCTTCAAGGAAACCAAGATTCGAGAGCGTGCCACAAGCTGGTGGAGTAATCCAAAGTACGGAAGCGTGCCATTAAGCGCTAAGCAATCCAACACACAAGAGCGGGGATTTTTAAAATGAACGAGAAAGCGAAGTATTGTTTACGCGCAGCAAGAGGTCACCTCGACGCCGGGAACCACGACTGCGCCTGGCGTTGCCTGCTCGAAACTGTCGAAGCGATGGCGCAGGAGGAAGCGGACGCGTCGAAGAAGCTGTACGTCTGCGACAACTGCAGATCTCAGAACCACGCGTGGTGCGTACCACACCACTACCCTGGCGGCTGCACCTGCGCGCTCAAGAGTCACCCCGAGTCGTTCAGCGCCAGCTACGAGCGCGGCAACAAGTTGAGGGACAGCCCGACGACGCCTGTGACCGAGAAGCGAGGCAACCTCGGCGAGTTCCACGAGAAGTACCCGAACGTCGACCTCGATCGAATACTCGCGGTGCTCCAGAGGGCTGGGATCCTCACCTCGACCTGGGGGGAGGAGCGCGAGCGCCAGCGCAGCCTCGCACTCGCTGACGCCGTCCGAAGCCTGCTGCAGACGGGCGCGACCGGCAGGACGTGGCATCAACTGTGGGTTGCCCTCGCGACGTACGAGGCGGACCTCGTGGCGCCGACGCCGCCGAAGGGTGGAACAGGCAAGAGCCCGCTGGCGAAGGGTGCGACCGGCGAGATCGCCGAGTTCGCGTTCAGCCGGCGATACGGCGTCTACGTCGTCGCGCCCGATGATACGCTGTCGCAGATCGCCGAGCGGTTCAAGGTGTCGCTGATCGATCTGATGGACGTGAACAGGATCGAGAACCCCGACCTGATCTTCATCGGCAAGATCCTCGTCATTCCGCGCAACGTGTGAACTAGGGTGGCACTGTGATCACAATGGCACAGCTCGCGAAGAAGCACGGCGTCTCGAAAACCTACGTGCGAAAGCTCTTCAAGCAGGGCAGACTTCGTGCAGACGGTGCCAAGGCGAAGCCGGAGAAGGCCGGCAACGTCCTGCTCTTCCCCGACAACACCACCGTCCCGCAGGAGCGCGCCGCCTACGGGACACTCACGAAGCGCCAGCGCAGCGCCTGGAAGTAGGAGAAACCCATGAAGCTCAAGCTCGTTCTCGCCGTCGTGTTCTTCTCGGGCTTCGGAGCCGGCACGTTCGCCGGCCGCTATCTCCTCGGCGCGCCGCAGCGGCGTTTCAGTGTGGACGCGCAGGGGCGCCAGCACTGCTCGGGGGTGCGACAGGGAGAGAGCTTCGAGGTCTTCTGCCGCTCGACGGAGCGGCCCTTCGGCGAGAGCCTGCCGCACCTCGTCGACAAGACGATGCACCCGCCTCACTCGCAGCGCCACCCGGCAGCGGAGACCTACCGTGCGCCGTGGGCGCCCCTCCCGCGGCGCGAGCCCTCACCCCCGATCGCGCAGGCGAGGCGCTCAACCGTGCCCGGCGGGTCAGGGGATACGACGCCTGACGGGCTGCCCTACCGCTAGGACGGCCAGTAGCCGGCCTCGTGGATCGAGTCCCCGTTCGTGAAGACCTCACGAGCGGGGACGCTCTTCGAGACGATGCAGAACTTCTCCTCGTCGAAGCTGCCGGTCGACTCGGCGTGCTGCTCGGCGTACTGGCGGTTCACCGTCACCCAGTCGCCCGGGTTGATCCCGTCGTCTTTCTTCTTGCAGGGCAGCGCACGGTAGATCACCACGTTGGCGTCGGGCTTCCCGCGCAAGCGGTGCAGCACCGCGATCGTCGCGCGGTCCATCGCGGGCTCGCCGGTGCCGTAGAACTGCACCGCGTTCGGCCCGTAGACGTCGTCGGGATAGATCGCGTTCTCGCCCTCAGTGAGATCGTGGAGCGGCGCGCCCGACCCCGGGCCCGGCGGCCGGTGCCGTCCGCCGTACTCTTCGGGGTCGCCGCCGAGTCCGTCGAGTAGCGCCTCACCGCGCTTTCGCCCCTGACGGAAGAGCTGCCCCTCGACCGTCTGCGTCGCCGAGTGAACGATCTTCTCACCGGTTTCACGCTCGGCGAGAGCGTACACGGCAGAGGCGAGCCCCTTGCCTTGGTGCTCGTCGGCGATCCAGACGTTCTCTGGATAGAGCCCGTCGTCCGTCACTGCGAAGTCGGCTGCGCCCACGGTGGAATCCTGTCCAGGTTCCGTCTCCGGCCAGCGCACCTGGATCGAGATCTGCTTCCCGCCGCCCCACAGTGAATATCGAAGCTCGTAGCCGTTCTTCAACGGCACTACTTTGTCCTGCCCGTCGAGCGCCTCGTAGCCCTGCAACGTACGCCAGCGCGAGCCTGGCTCCGCGCGGAGCTGTTCCTTCGCCCAAGCGACGGCGGCGTTCTCCTCTGCACCGGGGAAGGTCTTCACGGTCTGGAAGCGGGCGCCGACCTTCTTCTGGACCTGCACGATGTCGTCGTCGAGACCGCTCTCCGAGACGGTGGCGCCGACCTCGCGCGCGACCGCGCGGAAGTCCGCGCCGTGCCCTGGGTAGCCCAGATGCACCGCCTCGTGGAGCAGGATCTTGCGGATGCGCTCAGGCGGTTCGACGAGCAGCCGATCGGCAAGGCGCAGCGTCGCCGTGCGCGGGTAGCTGATGAGGTGCCGGCCCACAGCCATCGGACGCGCGTCGCGTGCGTACGAGAGCGAAGCCGGTGGTTTCTCGCGTCCACGATCGACTGCGGTGGGCTCCTCCGGCGAGAGCACGAGTTCGAGGTTCGGCGGCCACTTCCCCCAGACCTCGACGACGCAGGCCTTGAACCACTCGAAGACGGTCTCGCGAACGGGATCCACGTCAGCTCCCGGTGAACTTCACGGTGCAGGACTTCACCTTCGCCTTGGCGCCCTTCACGCAGCCCTGGTACCGCTGCGCGATCTTCTTCGCCTCGAAGGGTCCCTTTACCGGCAGGATCGATCCCACGCCGGGCGCCGTGCAGAAGCGCAGCGCCGGCCCGGCTGGCATGTCGCCGCCCCGCTTCAGGAAGATCAGCTCGACCTGGCCCGGTCGCGGCGGCTTGCCGCCCTTCGTGACGCAGCCCTTCGAGACGGCGACCGACGCCGGCAAGATCTCGCCGTGCTGCATCGACTCGGTCACGAGCAGCGAGCGTGCCGGCGCGCTCACCTTCTTGAACGGCTGTGGCGTCGAGAAGGCAGTGAGATCGACAGGTCCACGGTGCTTCTTCATCCTCTTCGCCATCGGTCGACTCCTAGTGGAAAGGGTAGTTCACGCTGCGTTCAGGCATCGTCCAGCAGACGCGGCAGCGCGCCGAGACGCACGATCCCTCCGCGTCGCCCGCGTACGCCGGGCAGTTGTGGACGACGACACCGTTCGCGATGAACTCGTGGCAGTCGGCAACCTCGATGTCGAAGACCTCAACGACAACGCCGTCACGCTCGACCGAGAGGACACGCGAGTTACGGTGTCTTCTGTTGACAGGAATCGTGATCGCTTCCAGCGCGTTTCGCTTGCCGTTGTTGAGAAGGTGCGCTTCCTTCAAGATCGACAAGCCGGCACCGGACTTTACAACAAGTCGCGACAACGGCTTGTGTGGTGGACGGAGGCGCGCCCGTCCGATCGTGACGTGAGCCCCCAGCAAGGAAAAGAGCTGTTGCACGTCCAACAGCAAACCGGGGGAGGTGCTGGAAAGTTCTACTTCACCGGTGCCGTTGCGCTTTACGCTGACGGAGCCATCAGCCGAAAACAAGCCAGACAGGAAACCTAGAATACCGCTACGAGGTGCTTTGAAGCTGCCATGTGGCGCCCGACGTACTGGCGATCCCACACCGTTCGCGTAGCCGTACCCTGAGAAGAATTCAGCGAAAACAACACCGGTCCAGGCGAGCCGAGCGACGAGTGACTCGCCCGCCGCGATGAGTGCAGAGTGCGGTCTGGTCTTTACGTATTCACTGAATGAACCGCCTCGCCCAAACATCGTTGTGGCGATGGCGTCGAGCTTGCGAAGATCATCACCCTTGTTTCGAGCACCAACTTCAAATCGAATGACGTTTCGGTCACCAAAGTAGGCATCACCGACTGCATAGCCCAGTAAAACGCCAGTGTTGTAGTTCCAAGAACCACTCGAAGTTTCATGTGCCGCACCGGCATCTTCTCTACCAAGCACAGCAACGTCCGACAACTCCAGCGATCCGGCTTCCTTCCACGCCTCCTCACTGCAAATTGCGAAGTTGTGCTCTGGCGTGACACGCAGCGTGTGACCAGAACGAAGACTGACGACGACCGTCTCACGCTTGCCAACAGCGCGGGCACCAACCACCTGCTTCCAGCCGTCGCGCGTCAACGTCTCGTAGCGGGTGCCAGAAAGGACACCCGCAACTACTTGTTCGACTGGAAGATAACCACGCCCACGAATTGGAACTAGCGAGCCGGCTGCAACGCAGTCGAAGTCGCGCCGCGGGTCGTGGTTGTCGGGACCCGGCATGCCGTTCTGCAGCGCCTCGGGGAAGAGCCGCTGGAAGTTCGAGGGCGACTTCTGCCCCGGCGACGGCGGCGTGATGAGCGACGTCGAGCCCTTCCCGCTGCCCGCAATCAGCTCGCCCGGTGCGTGGTCGCCGACGTGGTACGCGGAGGGGCGCACGACGAAGTTCTTCGCCGTGTTCTGCGCCAGAATCTTCGGCCACGGGAAGTTTGGGCTCGCCCAGGTCCGCGTCGGTGCCCAAAAGATGAACTTCGAGTCGATCGCGTTCACCCGATTCGCGACCTCCATCCACGCCTCGGCGTAGGACGGCGCGAAGAAGTCTCCCGAGCTGTGCACGCGCACCGGCCGGCTCATCTTCCCGCTGTACTTGCACTCCTGCAGCGGGAACGGCGAGCGGAGCACACCGTCGGTCATCACCGTGATCCAGTTCTCCTTGGCTGCCGGCGACGACATGCAGTCCTTCGTCCACCAGTACCGCGCGAGCATCGCTGCGCCGATCTCGGTGTAGTCGAAGTTCCCCTCGCCTGCGTAGCAGAAGGCGCAGATCGTCCGCTCCTCATGGAACGCGACGCGCTCGGTCGCGCCGGGCGGGATCACCTTGAGGTGCGTGCGGTCGGGCGTGAGGAGCGCAGCGCGCGCGGCAGGCGGCAGCACCGATTGCGCAGCCACCGCACCGGGACACGCGCCGCCAACACCGGGCGGGCCCGAAGGGAGGTCCCACGAAAGCGTCGCCATCTTCGCGTTGCCCACCGAGAAGAGCGCGAACTGATCGGCGCGCGCGCCCGGCGACATGAGCTTCCAGGGGCGGGTGTTCTGCGGCAACGGCTTGTCGATCCTGATCACGATCCCTTCGCGCGTGTCTTCCAGCCAGAACTTGCACGTGCGCAGATGATCCTCGATCAGCCAGCGGTTCCAGACGAAGCGCGTCAGGCCAGCATGCGACTGTTCGATCAGCGCCTTCGTGTCGATCGCGCCGAAGCCGGCGAGGCCTGGCGCGTCGTCCTGCTCGACGTCGAGCGACTCGGGGGATTCGGGCGATTCGACGAACGGTGTGATGGCGGCCATGTTGGGGATCTCCTCGAAAGTCAAGGCAGAATCCTAGTGGAGCACGCATGGAAGTGCGAGCGCCCGTTTTTTCGCATAGGCTCGCGCGCATGTTCATCTTCGGGCGATCGGCGCTCCAGGCGCTGGCCTTGCTCCGCGGGATCATGGCGCAGCTCCACGAGGTCGGCGGGCTGCTCGTCGAGATCAGAGACGAACTTCTGGTGCAGTCCAACGCCGTACTCAAGGTGACGCTCCCCAACGGGGGCGTGCTGGAAGGAGATCACGTCATGGCGCAGATCAGCGACGTACAGACGGTGGGCCTGAAGTTCGTGGAGCAGGACGGGAAGGGGAACCCGGTCGGCGCGCCCGCGTCCGTCTCGTTCAGCTCTTCAAACCCGTTGGTGGTGTCGGTCTCGCAGGTGACGCCGGGCGGCCCCGACGCCGTGGCGACTGCGGTGGGCCCGCTCGGCACCGCGACCGTCACCGCAAGCGGCGACGGGCTCACGGCAGTGGTGGACATCACCGTCGTCGCGAGCGCTGCCACCAGCGCGACGATCGAGGTCGGAACGCCCACGCCCTAGCCAAACGGCACGGCTGGACGAAGAGAGGGGCCCGGGGAGAGCATCCCCCGGGCCCCTCGTTCGTTCGATCGCTGGCTTACGAGATCAGCGAGTGGATCTGCTGCACTTCGAGGTCGAACGTCTGGAGCGTGCCGACCGCGCTCTGCACGGTGACGACGTTGGTGCCGACCGTGCCGATCATGAGCGGGGCGGTGTTCGTCTGCAGCGGCTGGTGGGGGATGACGCGCGCGACGAGGAGGGAGGGGGTGATCGAGAGGGAATGCGTGAAGGTGAAGGCGGCGGCCGATGCAACTCCGACGCCTCCGGTGAAGGTGTAGTACGCGCCCATGGTTGTGACTCCTGTTCGGGTTGGTGGTGAAACCACCTTGAAGAACACGAGGCTAGTACAGCCGCCGCTCGATCGCCGGGCCCCACTTGCTAATCGGTACGCTTTCGTCCAGAAAGCCACCTATGAGGTCCGAAAAGTCCGCTAAGCGCCGCGCCGCTGTGAAGAGCGCTGTGAAGGACCAGGGCCCGCTCCCTCTCACCGAGGTTCACACGCGCCTCTTCAGCGAGGACGTGGAGCAGGTGAAGGTGATCGCCAACAAGCAGGGGATCCCGTGGCAGATCGAGCTTCGACTGCTCGTGCGACGCGCACTTCGCGGCGAACGCCGCGAAGTGCTGGTCCTCACCGACAAGGAGCCGTCCACGTGATTCGCACACCGCCGCCGGAGCTGGAGGCGCTGTACCAGCAAGCGCTGTCGGAGCCGTCCGACATCGTCGAGCACCTGTCGCTTCTCCGTCAGCTCGCGAGCGAGTGCGACCACGTCACCGAATTCGGAATGCGCAACGGCAACTCGACGGTGTCGCTCCTCGCTGCGCAGCCACGTGTGCTCATCTCGTGGGACGTGGACCCGTGGTCGGTGATCTCACAACGCACCGCCGATCTGACTGCGGTGGCCGGCAACACGACGTTCCAGCCACGCGTCGGCAACACGCTCGAAATCGTCGCCGAGTCCACCGATCTCCTCTTCATCGACACGCTGCACACCGCCGCGCAGCTCAAGGCGGAGCTGGTGCGCCACGCCGACCCCACCGAGAAGAAGGTGCGGCGCTACCTCGTCTTCCACGACACCGCCACGTTCGGTGACGTCGGTGAAGACGGCTCGGTTCCCGGTCTCCGCGCGGCAATCCGCTGGTTCCAGCGCTGCCACAGCTTCCCGCAGTGGGAACTGATCGAGGACCGGAAGAACAACAACGGGCTCGTCGTTCTGCGGGCGGTGCAATCGTGACGCCGTACGACCTCTACCTCGACCTCCTCGCCCGCACGCTCACCGGCGAACTGCGCGAGGACCCACCGATCGATCCGTGGCACGGCGTCATCAGGAACCCGGTGCACGAGATCGTTCCGCTGGAACAGACCGTGATCGGCGCGCGCTACCAGATCGGTCCCGGCAAGTACGACGCCGAGGTGCGCCGCCGCGGGCGTGACTGGCCCGAGACCGCCGAGACCATGATCGGTGCGGTGCGCCTCGCGAACCTGCGCGAGCTGATCGAACGAATCTACGATCTCGGCATCCCGGGAGACTTTCTCGAAGCCGGCGTCTGGCGCGGAGGCGCCTGCATCTTCATGCGCGGCGTCCTGGCTGCGCTGGAGAGCGAGTTCCCCCGCGCGGCCAGTTTCGCACCGCGGGTCTTCGCCTGCGATTCGTTCGCAGGGCTACCGCCACCGGCGTGCGCGGAGGACGTGGGGGATCTCCATCACCAGCACGAAACGCTCAACGTCTCGCTCGAAGAGGTGCAGCGGAACTTCGCGCGGTACGGGTTCCTCGACGAGCGCACGATCTTCGTGAAGGGCCTCTTCAAGGACGCGCTGGCGCCAGCCGTCGCTTCACGTCAAATCCAAAAGCTAGCACTACTGCGACTCGACGGTGACATGTACGAGTCGACGACAAACATCCTCACCGCGCTCTATCCGCAACTTTCGTCGGGCGGCTTCTGCATCATCGATGACTTCAACTTGCCACCGGCAGCGAAGGCGGTGAGCGACTACCTCGGTAGCATTTACACCGAAGACGAGATCGTTCGCGCCGAATCAACAATGCGGCACATCGACGGAAACGGAATCTACTTTCAGAAGCCGTGAGGGAGAACAAAATGGAGAAGCGCACACCACTCGTCGACATCGTCATGCTCGTTCACGATCAGGCGGCGTGGGCGGACCTCGCAATCCGCGCGGTCGAGGCCTTCACGCGGAACCCCTTCCGCCTGATCGTCGTCGACTCGGCGTCGAAAGAGCCGGCTACTCACGCACTGCTTAAGACGGTCGAGGATCGCGGGCACACCGTCATTCGATTGGGCGAGAACAAGTCCTTCTCGAACGGCGTCAACGCAGGCGTCAGCGTCGGCACCTCGAAGTTCATCGCCATCCTGAACGACGACGCGATCGTGACTGAGGGCTGGGACTCCGTGCTCCTGCAGGTGGCGGCCTCAAAGCACGTCGGCCTCGCCGGCCCGTACTCCGGTGCGCCCGGCAACGTGGTCGGCGACCCGCCCTTCCTGATCTTCATGTGCGTGGTGCTGCGCCGCGAGGTCTGGAACACCGTCGGCCCGCTCGACGAGGTGACCTTCGACGGGTTCAGCTCGGAGGATCTCGACTACTCCTGGCGCGTCGCGAAGGCTGGGCTCTCGATCAAGATCGCGCCGAGCGCGATCGTGCTCCACGCCGGGTCGCGGACGCTGGCGGCGACGGTCGGCGACGCGGAGCGCCGGCAGGCCAACGACAAGAAGTACAACGAGCGCCTCGTCGAGAAGTGGGGTCGGGAGTGGGTCGCCGAGCACACCAAGGTGCAGGGCCGCGGGCTCGTCGCGACGTTCCACGCCGAGGAGATGACCCGCGTACAGTTCATGGGGAATCTCATGGGGCTCAAGCGCTCCGACGGGATCGGCTTCCAGTATTACCACCACTCCCGCACGCCGATTCATGCCGCTCGAACCCTCGTCGCCGACTACGCGCTCGACAACGGTTACGACTGGCTCGTGCAGCTCGACGACGACGCGACCTTCCCGACCGACCTCCTGCGCCGGCTGCTCACGCACCAGAAGGACATCGTCTGCGCGCTCGCGTACCAGCGCGGGCCCCCACACTTCACCTGTGCCTTCGAGATCGGCGAGGACGGGCTGCTCGGGCGACCGATGGAAGGCATCGAGCATACCGGGCTGCGTCGAGTCGACGTCTCCGGGTTCCACTGCTCGGTCATGCGGACCTCGGTGATCAAGCGGCTGCGCGAGGGCCTGAAGGACGCTGAGGGCAAGGTGATCGTGCCCGGCACGCGCCTGTACTACGGCGGCTTCGACAACAAGTGCGGCGAGGACTTCGCCTTCTCGCTCAACTGCAAGAAGATCGGCGTGCTCTTGCACGTCGACACCGAGCTGATCTCTGGGCATATCGGCTCCTCGATCGTGGTTGACGAGGAGTACAAGAAGCGCTTTCTCGCGGGGAGGTAGTCATGTTCATCGTCTGTGAAGGCATCGACAAGAGTGGCAAGACGACCGTCGCGCGTCGTCTCGCCGAACGCATCGGATCGCGCGCGATCTATCGCGAGTTCCCCGATCGCACCACGCCGAGCGGGAAGGTGATCGACGCCTTCCTGCATGGCAACGCTTCCGTCTGCTATTTCCAACAGCCAACCGGTCAGACGTTCCAAAGTGAGGAGTACCAGTGGCAGCGCGATGAACGCATGCAGGCGATCGCGCTGCAAGCGCTCATGAGCGTGAACAAGATCGAGGCCGCGCGCTGGATCAGCGACAAGCAACTCGACGGGAAGGTCGTCGTCACCTCGCGCTGGGTTCCGTCCGCACTCGTCTACGGCGCGGTCGACGGCTGCGACGCGGAGTGGCTTCGCTCGATCCACTACGGGCTGCCCGAGCCCACCCTCTGCTTCCTCCTCGACGTGCCGGCAGGGGTCGCAATCGCGCGCGGTGCGGGGGAGTCGGAGACGTACGAGACCGGCGCGCGTCTCACCGCGGCGCGCGAGCGGTACCTCGACCTCTGGCAACAGATGCGCCTGTCGAACGGGAACTGGCGCCAGATCGACGCGACGCGCACGCCCGACGAGGTCTTCGCCGAGGTCTGCGCGTGGTACGAGGCGAGGCTCCAGCGCAGCCTCGACCCGCGGTGATGCCATGAACCAGCACGGAACGAGCATCGTTCGAGACTTCCAGCGCCGGATCCGCGCGTGGACGACGCGCTGCTTCGGCCTCGCGAACCTCACCTCGAAGCGCGAGCGCGCCTCGCGTCACGTCGAGGAGTCGGTCGAGCTGGGGCAGGCGCTGGGCCTCTCGCCGATCGACGTTGCGCGGATCGTCCACCGCGTCTACTCACGGCCCGCTGGCACCGCCGATCAGGAGATCGCCGGCTCCATGCTGACGCTGCTCGCGCTCTGCGAGGGCGTTGGGATCGATCCGATCGCGGTGACGGACAAGGAGCTGAACCGGATCGAGAGCCACGACGTCGCGCACTTCCGCGAGAAGCACCAGGCGAAGGTCGACGCTGGCACCGGCGAGCCCATGGTGCTGCCCGAGAAGTCGACGTGAGCACGACAACGTGGCGGTGCGCGTGGTGCGGCAAGATCGACGTGGTCGAGGGTGTCCTCGCCCCGATGGTCTACGACTCGCCAATCCCGCCCGGCTGGTCGTGGCACCCGTACACGAGCCCACGCGTGAAGGGCGACACGCGCGCGCTCGGCTGCTGCCCAGGACACGCCGCTTGCGCTGCCGACTCCTTCGAGAAGCGCCCGTCGCCCGAGGGTTCTACTTAATCGAGCCCGAGGCGCCACGGGCGACCGGATCCGATAGCTTCGCCGCCCACACTAGCTTCCGTTGCGCGGCGAATAAAAAACCAACCGTTGGTATCGTGTTGAGATATGGCACGACAAGCACCGGTTGCCGTTGAGCGAGTGCTGTTAGCACTTTTCGAACCTGCGTGTTTCCGCACTCGACAAACATTCGACCGCTAATGTCTGCAACATCGGCAATGCCACCAGCGTAAACGAGGTGTCGACGTTCGATGCTCGGTCGAAGGCGGCGCGCTGCAACCCAATCCGCCGCCTGTGCGCAGAGTTGCTGGTGATCTTCTTTGCCTGAGAAGCGGTGAAGATAAGTTGCGTCGTAGGCGCGTTCTGGGAGTTTTACTTGCTCGACGGTGACGTTGCCGGCGTGAATCTCGTCACGCAAGGCCTCGATGTTCGCGAGATCCCAGTCGCCAAAATGCTCACCGTGCGCGAAGACATCCTTGACGTCGTAACTCGATCGCGGAGGTGTGCGTCCATTCACGAAAAGTCGAGCTAGTCGCTCACGTTCGTCCTCGTCTTCGATAGCAAGTGGTCCTGGAAGCGAGGTGATCGCCTCGCGCATCTCGACTTCACCTCGCCGGTCATAGAGCAGTGTGGTGCGAACGTCGTCGTGACCCATCAGCTCCTTCACAAGGCCAAGGTCGCGGTTATCGCTGAGCAGGTGCGTGCCAAAGCTGCGCCGGAGATCGTGCGGTGTGAAGTGGGCAACGCCAGCCCGTTCGCGAACCTCTTCGATCACGCGCGCCACCGACTCCGGCGAGGTCAGCTCGAAGAACGCACCGGGAGCGTCACCTCGAAGCACGCGCCAGCTCCGCAGGTACCTGACCCAGCCCGGTGCCATATACGCTTTGCGGATCTTGCTTCGCTTGCCGAGAACGCGGATCTCACCGGTCTCGACGTCCACCGACTCATAGAGCACGCCGCGTGCGATCTCGACGCGGCGCAGTCCAGCTCCGTACATGGTTGCGAGGATCGCCGCTGCACGGACACCTTCACGCTCTGGCATCTCCTCACACGTTTTCATCAGCTCCCGCAGCTCCTCGACCTTGAGTGCGCGACCGGCCTTGGTCTTGTCCTTGTCCACACCCTTCACGTGAACGGCGCGCTGATACGCCTCAAGTGGCATCTGCTCGTTCTCCCACGCCACCGTCAGGACGCTTCGCAGCAGCGAGAGGTCGCGGTTCGTGGTGCGGGCGGCACCAGCTTCGACGAGCCGCGCGCGAAGCAGGCTAACGTGACGAGCACGCACTTCCCACCAAGGGAGCGCCGTCGTCTCCTCCCAAGTCGCGGCTCGGTCGAGGCCCAGGAGCCAGCCGGCAAGCCTGTTCAGCACCGAGCGCACCGCCGGGCGCGAACCCTTTGCCTTGGCGTCGTGATAGACGCGTGCCGGATTCACACCAGGCGCGCTGGAGCCTAGAGCAAGCACTTTCGCGTGCAACGGGACGAGTTCGCGGCTGCGGGAGCCTACAGACGCGCCCGGTGCCGGTTCCAGGCTGCCGGAGCTACCAGGCGCGTTCGTCTTGTCGGTCATCCACCCGATCTAGTTCACCTTGAATACGGATTCAATGACATTACTTTCGTTAGTTATTTCAAGGACTTAGCTTGTTCTACCCAAAAGGGGTCTATGCACCCTGGATTGAACGCGAGAGGATGCTTTTAAAGGCGCCGCTGGGGCGCCACCGAAACCGGCCCGGGAGGCCGGGAAGCCTGAAAGGGAACCCGCCATGCACTTCTTCGTCGCCGTGGTCGTCGTCCTCCTCCTCGTGAAGGCGCTGGAGTAGCACCGCCGCGGGGCCCGTCCGCACCGGGCCCCGCACCAACACCGCACCGACGCACCGAAAGGGAACTCACATGACAACCGACGCGCGCACCGCCCTCCTGAACAGCCTGATCACCGCCCACCACGCCGCGATCGAGTCCGCCCGCAAGGCCCGCTTCGACAACGCGAAGGGCAACCTCGCGAAGCTGATGGCTCTCGGCGTCGTCGTCTCCTGCGACGACCAGATGGAAGGCGCGATGCGCTGGGAAGTCACGAAGAACCTCGCGGCCGAGGCCAAAATCCCGTTCAACACGATGGCGACCGCGCAGGAGTACGCGCAGCTCGCCGACGCAGTGATCGGCGGGCTCGGCGAGGTGGCGCTGGCCGGCGAGACGCACGAGGAGCGCGCCGCGCGGTTCCAGGCTGCGGTCGCCGCCCTCCCGGCGGTGGTGCCCTCCGGCAAGAAGAAGGCCTGCAAGCACAACGAGACGGCGCGCGAGCGCGGGTGGATGCGCTGCGGCGGCACCCGCGTCGACTTCCGCGTCGTCCTCGACTACCGCTGCTGCCGCTGCGGCTCGATCCTCCTCTTCAACGACCGCCCCGACGAGTCCACCGAGGCCTCGCGCGCCGTGGCGCGCCAGTTCGACCTCCTCGTCAACCCACAGCCCACCTCCAACGTCGTCGCCATCAGGAGCTGACCGTGCCCACCGACGGAACGCGCGCCTTCCGCGACTTCACGATCGCCTCGACTGCCACGGGAAAGACGGCCATGACGAACTCGAAGAAGCTCAACGCGAAGCAGAAGCAGACCCTAGCCGCGATCCGCGACGGCAAGGAGCCCTACCACCTCTTCACGACGCGCGGTGCCTACTCGGCCGCGATGCGCGCTCTCACCGCTCGCGGACTCGTCACCTACGCCACTGACGCCGACGGCCACACGCGTCCGATGCTCACCGACGCCGGGCGCGTCGCGATCACGCCGAAGCTTGTGAAACGCTCGCCCGGCGCGGTCGAGGTCGAGGCCCTGGTCGCGTGCTCCACCTGTCACGTCGCGATCGGCGAGCCCTGCCACCTCGACGAGCCCGACGGCTCGAAGGGCCCCGTCTCGCCGAACGCGCACTGCACGCGCTACGACGCCGCGCGGATCGAGCGGGCGCGCCTCGTCGAGGAGGCCAAGCCGCACTGCGCCCGCTGCGGCGACTCCAGGAACACGTCGTCGAAGGAGGGTGTGATCCTCTGCTCCTTCTGCCACGCCGCCGGGCCGGTCGGTCCGAAGCCGCTCACCTACGCGACCGCGCCGAACCTCTCGTGGGCGCCCGAGGTCATCGCGGACGGCTCCGGCAAGTGGTGCGGCAACGCGCTGCGCTTCGCGACGAAGGAGGAGGCGACGCAGAACGTCCTGAACCTCTCCTGGCGGTGGCTGCTCGTGCGCGACACCCGCGTCGTCGAGAGCCTCGACCCCGTGAACTACCGGTGGACCGAGACGGGCCTCGTCGCCGTCGAGCCTACCCCGGTGACGCCGTGACCAACAACGAGATCGCAGCGCTCCCGCACGGCACCGTGCTCGTGCTCCCCGTCGACCTCAAGAATCCGAAGTCCGACCGCCGGCACACCAACGACTGTCGCGTCGCGCAGGAGATCCCCGCCGGCACGCAGTTCGTGATCGTTCGCTGGGCGCGCGGCGAGGGCGGCGAGCCGACGGTCGAGCTGGTGCCGCTCCGCGGCTGGTCGCACAAGAGCATGCGCCTCCGCAGCAACAGCACCACGATGCCGGCCGAGCTGGGCGCCGCGCTGCTCCCGCTCCTCGTCGTCGGCGAGCGCAGCTACGAGTCGATCGCGCGATCGCACCACCACGACAACGACGCCGCTTCGCGCGCGGTGGTGCGAATGATGCTCCGCAACGGGACGCTCACCCTCGACCTGATCGATGCGCTGCTCACGCAGCACGACGCAACCGCTTTCGCGAAGGAGGTATTGTGACCGCGAAGCTCTCGCTGGGGAAGTCGAAGGTGACGTGGTGCGTGAAGGACACGAAGTACGGCGCGGGCAACCGCAACAAGTGGATGCGCGTGGACGCGCCGACGTCGCACGAGGCGATCGCGATCGCGCGCGAGGCTGGGCTCAAGGACCCGATCGTCGCCTTCCTCGCCACGCGCATGCTTCGAGGTGACCGGTGAGCCCCGTCACGAAGGTGGAGGAGGAGAACCTCGACACGAGCGCGGTCGTCCTGCTGCGCCGGGTGGCCGAGGGCGCGCCGGAGCCGCTGAGCGGCGGGTACGTGCCGGCCGAGGTGATGGAGTTCCTCTACAAGCACGCGCAGCTCATGGCAGCGGAGATCCTGAAGCCGGAGGGCTGGAGCTGCCCCGAGATCATCGTCTCGGTGGACGTGAACAACGCCAAGCAACTCGGTCATTTTAAAATCGGGAGGGACGGGCTCGGGTTGAAGTGGCGAATCAGCATGAACCTCCGCCACCTCACGCGCGCCCGCGGCGACGTCCTCTCGACGCTGCTGCACGAGATGATGCACGCGTGGCAGCACGCGTACGGCAAGCCGCCGAAGAGCGCGAAGACACACAACATGGAGTTCATGGAGGTCTGCGAGCGTCTCGGGATCCCCACCGACAAGGGCGGCCATGACTGCGGGATCGCGCCTGCAGGACTGTTTGCCGCCTACCTCACACGTCACAAGATCGAGGGCAAACTCGGCCTCGTCCCGAGAGCACTCGCCGGCAAGCCCAAGGGATCGCCGCTGAAGAAGATGATCTGCGGCTGCGAGGGCGACGACCTCGTTCCGCTGCGCGTCGCACGGCCCGACGAGCTGGACTGCACCTGCAACCGCTGCGGCGAGGACTACCATCTCGCGGAGGGCGCATGAGCGACGCGTCGGTGACGAACAGGTGGACCGGATCTCTCCCCGGCTGCGTGTGGAACGAAGTCGGGACGAAGTGCGAGACGCACGGGTGCGACTTTTTCGATCCGTGCCTCAAAAGTGGGTGCCCGCACTGCGATAAGAAAGTCCCGACAGAGGGTCAGGTTCGACGTCTGTGTGAAAAGTTGCAGAAGATCGAGGAGCGCACAATCCGTGCAGAAGCGCGAGCTTACCGCGCGCTCGGCGTCCTCGTCGGACTGCGTCGCAACGCGGTTGTGCTGCGTAGACGACTCGCAAGGATGAAGGAAGCTCTGCCTCCTTCGAGCACGGAATGAGCGACTTTCACTCATCGAGTCTTGACAAGCGCACCACTCTCAATGGGTGCGCCTGTTGCTTTTCGAAGCGCGAAATGTAAATGTGTGACTTTGGGTGGCGTTGGCGTGTTGGTGAGGGGGGAAACAAAAACCAAAGAGTCACGGGGGTGCCGTCGTGATCGTCATGACCAAGACACAGTGTGCTCGCTGCCACAACCACTTGTCCGAACGCAACAGCGGCCCCGACAAGCTGTGCGGCTACTGCCAACGCGAGCTGGCGCCCCACCACAACGGCGCGGCCTATCGCGAGTGGGTCGCAGGCGGGCGGCAGCGTGTGCTGGATCGCAATCGACGCCCCGTTGTGAACAGCCACGTGAACGGGCACGCGCGCGTTCAGGCTGCCCTGCTGTTCGACGTTCGTGCGGTCCCCACGCCGACGCTCCTCGAAGAGCTGCGGCGCCGCAAGAACGAAGCGCTGGAGCTTATCCGCCTGCTCCCCCAGGAGCTGACGCAGAATGCGGGCTAGTCGAGCAGCAGAGAGAGCACCACCAGACCGGCGACACCCAGTCCGACGTACGCCATGGTACTCGTCTGCGGTGCTTGTGGCGTCGCGATTTGCAGCGGGTGCACCGGGTTGCCAGTTGCGTCGATCGGCACGCCACTCGACGTGCGAAGGAGGTCGGCTGCGTTGAGCGCCATGAAGTCGACCGGCAAACCGACGATCACGCCCTGCGCCGCCTTGCCCGTCTGCGCGTTGGCCCTGGTGCCGATCATGGCGGTGCCGAGCTTGCCGAGGCCAGCACCGATCGCCGCCCCGAGTCCTGTGCCGATGACGGGAATGATCGAACCGGCGACCGCCCCGACGATCGCGCCGAGCTGCCCGAGGTTGTTCTCGATGTGGAACCCGGCGATCCCGAAGGTGCCCCAGTCCTCCTGGTAGACCGTCGGCAGGATCTTGATCACGCGATCCTGGAACCTGACGTCGAGGAGGTCGGCCGCCCACCGATCGCGATCGGAATTGCGCTCGCTAGCGTCGCGTCGAATGAGTGCGGTGGCGACCGTCTCGACTGCGGCAACGATCGGCGTGTACGTCGCCGACCGCGGGAACTGCGCGCCGGCATCCCACGCGAGTCGCAGGTACGTCGCGAGACGCTGCCGGTCGACCTCGGGCACCTCCCAGAGCTGGTGCCCCGCCCAGCGCCGCAAGACGTAGGCGATCTGCGCGTCTGCCGGCGACGCCGCGACCGTGGACTTCTTCCAGACCGTCGAGGTGCTCACCGGGCCACTCTTCACCTGCACTTGCCACGCAGCGTACTCCGCGTTCGTTGCGTCGACCGCTGCTGCGGCTGCCGTCGCCGACTTCACCTGTGCCGCTGCGGCGTCAGTGGCAATCTTGTCCTGCAGCGACGTCTGGTGCGTGGCCGCTGCCTGTGTTGCAGTGGCTGCAGCGGCGTTCGCGGCGGCGGCCTGGGCTGCCTGATCGCGGGCGGTCGCGTCCGCCTGCGCGGCCCACGCGGCGGCTTGTCGGTTCGCCTCCGCGAGTACCGCGGCGGCGTCTGCCTGCTGCTTCGCCGTCGCCGCCTGCGCCGCAATCTGCTTCGCCTGCGCCTGCGCCTCCGCCCACTGCGCCGCCTGCTCGGCAGCGACGTGTGCCGCTTCGTCGGCGGCAGCCTTCTGCACCGCAGCGATCTGCGCTGCCGTAGCGGCAGCGGCGGCGGCGGCCTGGTCCCGCGCCGCCTGGGCACTCGCGGCGAGCTGCGCCTGATACGCGAGGGCATTCGCCGCGTCGATCTTCGCCTGCGCCTGCTGCGCCTGCACGAGCGAGACCTGGGCCAAGCAAGCGATGTCGGCCGCCTGATTCGACGCTGCCTGCGCAGCCGCACGAGCTGCATTCTTCTGATTCTTGACGGTGATTGATGTTCCGTATGGAAAGGATATTGGTGGGATGATCTTGTAAGGAGGGCACACGACGCCCGTCGTGCCGGTGTTCACGACGCCGAAGTTGAGCCTGCCATACGATCGCGCGCCGTTGCGTGCCGGGCGCATCCCGTTCGCACGGTTGAATCTGAAGTTCGAGACGAGCACGCGAGCCTCCTTACAATTCTTCGTTCCAGGACGGCGCGACCGTAGCCGTCACCGCCGCAGCGGCGGAGGCGGCGAACGTGAGCACATCGCCCGGGTTCAAGCGGATGCCAAGCGCCGAGATATCCTGGGCCTGGCCGGAGGATCCCGTGCCCGAGCTGGGAAAGGTCATGATCTCGCGTCCGCCGGTCACGGTCGTACCGGCGACGTCGAAGGCGGCAATCGACGTGTTCGTGTCCACATCGTTGAAGACGGGCACGCCGCCCAACGCGGTGTTCAGGACGAGGCGGAGCTTCGAAGTCGTGGCAGCGACAGCGAGCATCTGCTGCCCGATCAGGTCGAGGTGGATTCGCGCGCGATTCGTCTTGCCCTGGAAGGTGGCCTTGTTCTGGAGAGAGAGGACATTCGTCTCGCCGGTGATCGCGGCCTTCTGGTTGTTCACCCCGAAGCGCGCGCCGTCCGAGTCGAATGGACCCTCGCAGTACACACCCATCGACGCGGAGACCATCGTCAGGTTCGTCGCGTTGCCGGTGTTGAAGACGCGCGCGTGCAGTGGAAGCGACGGGTTGAAGATCGATGGCACGATCACCGTATTGGAATACGCGATCGTGTGCACCAGAACGGGAATGCCAGTTGCGGGTGCGAGAATGTAGAACTTGATCGCGCCGTAGCCGAGCCACTGGTAGCGGATCTGGTAGACGTTGCCGAGCGTCGGGTTGAGCGTGACACCGGACCCGCCCGTCCCGTCGAACTTGTCGCCGTTCCACGCCGTCTGGGCAGTGAACGTGTCCACCGAGTTCTGCCGGCGGATGATCCCGAACGCGGCGCCGACGAAGCCGAAAAAGAAGCCGTCGGCGGCGTCACCGATCCCGATTTCTTGCTGCGACGCTGCGACGCCGGCAGTGAACGCGGCGGTGCCGCGCCACGTCTGTCCCTGACCGGGCGTGTAGCGCGCGGCCGAGTTCGATTCGAGCTTCGCGGAGCCGGCAGCGTTCGCACTCGTCTGCAGAACGGCCTGGCTGTTCGCCTGCGCAACCGTGCCACCATTCGCGACCGTCGCAGTTGCGTAGGCGGTGTTGATGTTATACGGGAAGGAGAGGAAGACGAGCGGCGTCTCGGGGTTTGCGAGGAGCGCGCCGAAGGCAGAGAGGATGCTCGCACCGGCGGAAGGCGAGCCAAGCATCGCCTGTAGACGAAGCTGCAAGAGCGCAGCGCCACCGCGCGCGATCAGCTCGGCGTCGATCAGTTGGCCCTGCGGCGACTCCCCAGCTCGAAACGCGCCGTCACTCATGGTGTGTGCTCCCGCTCAAAAAGAAGGCGCGCCCTAGCTTCTGGAGCCGGGCGCGCCCGTGGTGATTACAGCACCGACGACGTCGTCTACCGGTGCTTCTTCGGGCGCTTGTTCTTCAGGCACTGGCCCTTCCGGCGCCCAGACTTCGCCACGCCGTAGCGGCACTTCCTCTTGTGCTTCGCCATCGTCCTCTCCTTCGCGGTTGGGGGTTTGGGCTCTGCGCTTAGCTACCGCTTCTTCGGGTGCTTCCGGCACTTCGACGAGCCCTTGCGGAACCCGTGCTTGCAGGTCTTGCCGGCGCGGCCCTTGATCTTGCCCTTGCGCTCGATGGCGTTCTCCGGGAAGCCGATCATGATCGCTGCTCCTTGCTTGCTGGGTGGGCTAACGACTGAGCCTTTCAGCGTGAGACCGGAAACCGCCGGCCGGCGGGCGCTACGCCTTCCCCTTATGGATGAAGAGGAAGTACACCGCTGCTGCTCCCGCAGCGTACCAGAGCCACCGCGGCGACGCGATCGAGGCTTGCGTCGCGGAGACCGGCGAGGCGTTACCGGGTGCGTTGCCGCCCGTCGCATCGCCGGCACCATCACCCGCCAGGGCTGCGCCCAGCGCGGTGAGCGTCTCGTAGCCGGCGATCCCGTCGACTCGCACGCCGGCTGCGCTCTGGAAGGCCCGCACGGCGGCCTCGGTGTCGGGACCGAAGTTCCCGTCGGCGCCACCGGACCCGGTGCTGTAGCCGAGCGCCAGGAGCCCGTTCTGGAGGTCCCTGACGCCCTGCCCGGTCGAGCCACGCTGGAAGTCACCCATCGTCATGACGCTCACCTTGCCTTGTCGAGATCGATCGACGAGATTCCGGTGAAGAGCCCGCTGGCGAACTTCACGTAGACGAGCCCACCGCCGGGCCCGCGCAGGCACGTCGAGCGCCTGCTGCCGAGGTTCATCTTCTGGACCGTGCCGACGGTGCCGTTCGGCGGGATGCCGCCGGAGTAGAGCCGGCGCGAGGTCGAGTTCGCATTCACGACGACACGCATTCCTTCGCGCGGGCACGTCTTGATCGAGATCGATCCGTACCCCTTGCGGCGCTTCGCCATGACGTCACCTCACCGCGAGCTTGCGCAGCGCCGCGTTCAGGGCCTTCGTCGGCGTCGAACCGGTGCCGAGACCGCCGCAGCGCTGCTGCGACATGCCGCGCTTCCCGACCCACTGCTTCGTCGCGCGGGTGTTGATGCAGGCCCGCGCTTCGAAGACACCCTTCCCGCGCGTTGCCGACACGCTGCGCGAGATATGGACGGTCACCGGGACCTTCTGGTGGTTGCCCTGCCAGCCCTTGTGCGCCGAGCGCAGAGCTGCACGCGCAACGCGCTTCGAGCTGTGCCTCACCTCACCGTAGCGGGCCATGCGGTCACCTCCACTTCGCTGTGAGCGCGCGGACAGCCTTCCGCGCCGCAGCGGTCGGGCCGCGACCGCGTGCGGAAGCGCATGTCTTGCCGAGCGACCGACCGCCGCCGATGCAGGCGGTGGCGACGTACGCGCCGGCCTTCTCCGCCTTCATCTTCCGGCCGTAGATCCCCTGACCGGCGTAGACCGGCTCGCGAAGAACGCGAACGCGCACCTCGAAGTCGCGCGCACGGTATCGCGCCTTCTTCACCGACGCCGATCGATGCCTGTATGCGTTCAGGGCCATGGCGGCGCCTAGAGGTGCTTCCCGACGCAGACGTTGAACGGCGACTTGCCGTGCTTCCCGTGGCGCTTGTGCGAGGAGTGCGCGCACGCGCGGACGGCGCTCTTGAAGGCGGACTTGAAGGTCCGCAGGTGCGCGGTCGAGCGGTGCTTCGGCGCGCAGACGCCGCCGGCCGTCGTCATCCCGCCGGGCCGCCCGCGAAACTCGACGACCTTGCCGCGCTTCGTCTTGAAGCGGATCAGCTTCACCGTGCAGGATCCACCGCCGCTGTGCTTCTTCCGGTGCTTCGCCATGGCTCGTTCTCCCTGTTGGGTACCGCGTTCTCCGACGATCTTAATTCTACAACGTTGTGAAGTCCATCTTCACGCCACGTCAAAACCACTCCGCCGCCCCAGCGCCCTCGCTGTGCAGCGGGCGGAAGTTGGCCGCCACGTGGTTGGTGACGTTCCATTCCGTCACTGCGTAGTCGGCGGCGGGCCGGAGCCTGATCCGTGAATCACTTCCCCTTGCCGGCAGGGAGAAGACGGAGCATCGGCGGTAGGACCACGATCGCTGCGAGTCCACCCGCGATCCACGGAAGCGCCTTGAGTAGTGCGGCGAATGGATCGCTCGACGGCGGGGGTGGCGTCGGGTCGGGCGAGGAGAGTTGCCCGACGTAGGGGCGAATTCGAGCACGCCAGTCGATCACCGACTGTAACCGGCTGTTGAGCGCGCTCATGGAGATCGCCGAGGCAGCCCACCACGCGGAGTTGAAGATCGTGCCGGAGTCGTCGTAGAGCCAACCGTTGCCTTCGCCCTGATCCTGTTGGGAGAAGCGGTTCCACTCGGCGACGAACGCGTCCCAGTTTGAGGCGACGCCGTCGGGGATCTTGTCGCGGTTCGCGTCCACGTCCGTCGAGACCGATCGGATCTGCTGGTCGAGGTCGAGGCCGGCGGCTCGCATGTCCGAGGGGAGGCACGCGTTCAGGATCGAGGTACCACACTGATAGCCAAAGTCGCCGAAGCCCTGCAGGAACTCCTGCACCTCGGGCGCCGACGTCTCCGCGGGCGCGGGCGAGTCGTCTGACGCCGATGGCGTACCGTCCGTCAGGATCGACTGCATCAGCTCGTTGGGCGTCATGCCAGCTCGCGCTTGGTTGAGGCGCGTCGCGTAGTCGAGCGCCGTCTCGACGACGCTGCGCGGTGCCACCGCGGCAGCGGTGGGCTGCGGCGGGCCGTACTGCAACGCTGACGAGCCGGGCGCGGCGACGATCGACGGCGGTGCAGCACCCTTCGACTTCGGCCAGAGGAAGTAGACGAGAGCGGCGCCGCCCGCGAGCACTGCGTAGTCCTCGGTCTTCACGAGACCCTCCTCAATTCATGCGGATGACGCCCTGATTCAAAACGATCGGAGCTGTGAAACCCGCGAAGGTGAAAACGAAAAACCCACCGACGTTCGCGACCGTAACAGTCTTTGCCCCGTGTGTTACCCCATCCAAAAAGACAACGGGACTCAAAAAGGGTGAAACCCCACCACCACGACCGAAGAATCGTCCGTTGAAGACGTAATCAGCTACGTTGTCGGAAAACCAAACAGACAAAAGGCCAACCGTGTTGGGGTCGAAGTCTAATGCTGTTGTAACGGTGACAGTTCCCCCACCGCCGTTTATTACAACCGACGTGAAGGGGATGCCAGCGGTGATCGTTCCCCCTTTTCCTGAGTAAGGAAGCTCAACGACGTTGCCACCGCCACCTGTATAGTTCTGTCGCGCTGTGATTACACCTGATCCACCATCGAACAAGTATGCTGGATATTGAACCTTCACACCCTTTCCAAGAGTGTAACCACTCGGAATCGCCGGCAGTCCATTGGTGTTGATCCCTGTGGGTGGAATCTCGACGGTGATGAAGGAAGAAATGTCGTCGTTGATCCTGATCTTGACCGGGACCCCGGTGCCCTCGGTGCGAAAGACGAGGCCAGAGCCCAGACGACCGGAGGCCATCTGCACACCATCGAATCCGACAGCGACCTGGAAGAAGCGGGTCCCGTCGATCGTGACACCGCGATGGCTAGCGGGGGCCGTCATGTCGATCGCCGTCCCGGTGAGGTTCTCGAAGTACCCTCCCCACATTGAAACCGAAACGACCTCGCCGAGAAACTTCATACCGCCAACGGCGTTCTCGCCCGAGACGTTCGTGAGCAAGAAACCATCCTCGCCGCCATCAAACTGATAGCAGAGTGTGCGCCCGCCACCATCACAAAAGACGCTCGACACTTCGATCACGTTCACAGCACTGTCGGCCGTACCGTTGTTCGTAAAAAGGTAGGCTGGCAGTGTGTTTGCACCGCTCGCAACAGGCCATCGCGTGAAGTTATCATGAAAACGCGAATAGAAGGCGCGCGACGCAGACCAGGACTGAACACAGTTGTAGAACGTGCAATGCTCGACAGCCGACGCTTCGTTGAAGTTGAAGAGGTTGAGTGCGATCTTGCACTCCACGAATCTTCCGTTCCAAAAGCGCGCGGCGATGACGCGGTGTGATTCATTTGCCGTTCCGACGTTCGTAACCAAAACACCGTTGTTGAAGTAACCAGTCTCGAAGAGTGTGTTGTCGGCGACGGTGTGTCCCGTTCCTTTGATCGTTGCGTTGTTGAAGTTGAGGATCACACCCTGTGGTACCAACAGCTTGCCGGGCACAAAATACGTTTTCGAACCGTTGAATACCACAACGACCGACTTGGCGTTGACCGGGTTGGACGCGCTGAACCAGTCGAACGTCGAGAATGACAATCCGGCGTCACGGATGGCCGCCTGGATCGCCGCTGTGTCATCGGTGATTCCATCGCCCTTCGCGTTGTAGGGGGGCGCATCGACACTGATTGTGCCTGCACCCGCACCCGCATAGAGCCCCTCGATCCACTGCACGATCGGGTACCGGCTGTCGCCGGGACCATAAGGCTCTCCGCCCACCGCCGGATAGGCGGCAAAGCTCACGAGACCCTCCCGACGTTGTCGGGCATGAGGCGCCCGAGCGCTGCAGACGACGCGTCGACCGCCGACATGAAGTCGGCGTTGAGCCGCGCCAGGATCGCGGCGACGTCCGTCGAATAGGTCGGGTTGGTGGTACCGGCATCGAGCGGCAGATTCTGCTCGATGTTCGACCAGACCTTGCCCGGCCCGTGGTTGTACGCCGCGAGTGCCGCCATGAGCTGGTCACCGCCGACGAGGCCCTTGCCGGCGAAATAGGCGAGGTCGCCCTTTAGGATCTCCACACCCTTCGTGATGTTGGTGTATGGATCGCCCCAGTCGTGCGTGGCGAGCCACTCACTCCAGGTGCGATCGTCAATCTGCATGAGCCCGCGCCCGTGTCCGCCGTCGCCAGTACCGGTCGGCGAGCCGCGCGGCGTGTAGCCTGGACCGGTGCCCCAGCGCGTCTCCTGCTCGCCGAGGGCAACGATCACGAAGGGATCCACCGACTGCTCGGCAGCCACCTGCAGGATGACGTCGGAGTAGATCTCCGCCGCGTCGGAGATCACCGCGTTGAAGATCGCCTTCTTCGCGTCGTCGATCACGATCGTTCCCACCTGGGCCACCTGCTTGCGAAAGAGGAAGAGGAGCAGCGCCGCACCACTGGCACCGACTACGACCAACGTCTTCTTGTCGATCGCCATCGCGCTTCTGGTCCTAGCGCTTCTTCCAGGTGAAAAAGACGACGCCGAGAACGGCTGCACCGATCACGAGCTTCGTCGTGCTCGACATCCCGACGTCTGCCGGGCGCTGGAGCATCGACGGCGGGAGGTACTCGGGTGCAATCGGTCCCGTCCCTGACGGTACCGCCGCACCTGCCGTCGGATTCACGATCTGTGTGATCAGGTTGGTGCCTGCCTGGATCGCGTCCTGCGCCTCGTCGGGCAGGTAGCTTGCGGCGGTGTCGAAGAGCGAGGAACCGAAGAGGCTGAGCTTCATTTTGTTTCTCCTTTTTAAAAGCGGCGCCCCCGGGCGTTTTCTGGCGGCCGGCGCAGGTTCACCCGGTGGGCGCCGGTTCGTGAGTGGCGAGGTGGAGGTGAGCCCTTGTTGTCCCACGAACTAAAGATCAGATCAGCACACCGCGCCGGGCGGGCAGTTGTACGGGTAGCCCACCGGCAAGTTCGGGAGAATGGCACCCGCAACTGTGACCGGCTGGAACGCGTTCCCGAGGAAGTAACCGAGCACGACTCCGGCGAGACCGGCGAGCGCGCTCTTCTTCCACGCGTAGCCGGCAGCGCCGCCGAGCAGCATCGGAACGAGCGGGAACGTCGTCTGCGTCGTGAGCAACGGCGAGATGGGCGGGCCGTAGCTCATGCCGGGCAGGTACGACGGGTTGATCGGGTTGGCGCCGGGATAGACCGGCTGACCCGTCACTGCCGAGATGACGGTGGCGAGGTTCGCGGAGATCGATGCGACGTCGGTGGCGGTGGTATCGGCGAGGAAGCTGAGCTTCACGGTGAACTCACTTTCAGTTACGTGCGGGGCGGCCACGTCGAAGGTAGACGGTCCTTTAGAACTTTCATGTCTTCATGCAGCGTGTTGACCGACGCCAGCAGTTCGCTGTGCTGCTTCTCGACCGTTTCGAGTCGCGCGTTGAGCTTCTTGTTGTCGGTGTCGATTTTGGCGACGGTCGTATCGAATGAGGTACCGTGTGTGATCGCGCGGTCGAACATCCGCTTGATCTCCCCCCACCGCCGACTCGTGGCAAACTCCACCGCACCGATCGTGATGCTAACGATCGCGACCAGGAAGATGATGAATTGCGTCGTCGACATATTCACCACTTGCTGGAGCGCGTCGGCTCCGGCTGCGCCTTTGGTTTGGGCGGAACGGCCACCGGTGGCGGCTCGACGGTGACAGACGGCGTTCCCGGCGGTGGTGCCTGCTGCACATAGATCGTCGTGGTCGTCGGACGCACCGGCAAGATCTTCAGGTTTCCGCGGTCGAGGATCACGTCGACCAACCTCATGATTTGACCTACGAGCGCGTTGTCCTTCTCCCCGTGCTGCGTGAGCAGCGCGGCGGTGTTCTCCTTCTGCTGCCCGACGAGAACCGCCACCGCAGCAGCCTGCGTTGCCATGCCGGCCACAATGTCGTTCAGCTTGTTTTCGTGGATCCTCATCAGGTAGAAGAGCGCCGCCGCCGGCACACCCACCGTCTTCACGAAGTGCGCCCACCAGAACGCCGGATGGCCCGAGTCCGCTGGTCGCTTCGGACGGTGCATCACCCCCGCGACGGCGGCCTTGAAGGCACCCGGATTACCGCGTTCTGGCGTCGGCGACTCGCTCACCGTCGCATGGCTCCGTCGAGCGTGCGGGTGACGACCCAAACGGTCACGCCGGTGATGACGCCGAGAAGAATCGACTTGCCGGTCGAGTTACCACGAGCGAACGCCATCGCTGTCCCGGAGCCGGCCGAGGATCCACCGGCGACCTCGGAGCCGTCACCGTACGCACGCGAGCTGCACGGGCAGCAGAACTGCTGCGCGCCGCGGAAGCGGGGGTCGGAGAGGTGCATCAGCGCCCCTTCTTCTGGTGCGTCAGGAAGTAGGTCACGCCGACGATGAAGAGGACCATGCCGATCGACAGCCCGGTGATTCGCGTCGCATCGCCGGGCGGCAGCTCGGCGTACCTGCGCGTGTCGCGCGGCGCTGCCCGCACGATCATCGGCGCCCCTTCACGAAACGCGTGACGCCGAGCGCCTCGGTGACGAAGAGGAGCGGCACGATCCAGTAGTACCAGGAGATCGGCGGCGCGGCGTCGCGGAAGTTGGCAAGGCGCCGCGGCGCGTAGTTTTGGAACTTCATGTTTACGCTCCAAATAGCTTCGAAAGAACCTTCACGAGGTGCACGCCACTTCCGACACACCGCGCGCCGAGCTTCGCGTAGACCGCCCCGATTCGCATTTCGACCGTGGCTGGCTCGCTGTGGCAAATCGGACAGATCTGCCCGAGCGGCTTAGCCACGGCGCTTGCCCGAGCAGTTACAGGGCCGACGCGCAGGGGCGGCTGGCGCGCCGCGGAAGGGCGTCTGGGCTGGGCGGCGCGCACCGCCAGCTCCTGGCCGGTTCGAACCGCCGAGGGCCGCACCGAGGGCCTTGAGGATGACGTTTGCTGCGCTGGGGGGCCGCTTCGGCCCGTTGCCATTGCCATTGAAGATCACGCTCCCCTCCTTCAGTCGTTGAGCCCAAGGTCCGCGTCGAGATCGCCGAAGTCTCCACCGTCGGCACCGAAGGCGGAGAGATCCGAACCGCGAAGGTGATCTCCGTACCACGCGCGGTCCATCGCGTCAGCGGGAGGCTCTGGCGCGTCAGATGGGGTGCACTGCGCTCCGGTGACGTCCACCACCGCCTGCGATGCCGGCACGCCGGGGCCGGGCGCGTAGATCGGCCCGCCCTGGTTGGCGGCGCACATGATGCGAAGCTGGTTCACGACGCCGCCGAGCGCCGCCAGACGCTGTCGGAGCTGCATCACCTGCTGCTGGAGCGCGGCGGTTCCATCGTCACCGTAGCCTCGCATCCCCGCACGCTGGTTCGAGAAGGCACGAAGGTGCGCCGCGCCGGAGAAGTCCGGTCGCGGTCGGGCGCGGCGCGCATCGAAGCCGCCTGGCGCGCCGTTGAAGTTGAAGCCGGAGAGGATCACGGTGAACCTCCTAGATGCGCCCGTACCGCGCGCAGTCGACGAACTGGTTCAGGAGCGCGGCGTTGCCCAGGTTCGTGAAGGTGGCGACCGCTTGGTCCCCGCCGTCTAGGAGCAGCCCTTCGCGAATCTCCGCGGTCGGAAACGGCGTCGAGGCGCCCACTGCTGCCGGCCAGTTGACGCCTTCCACCGAAAAGTCGGTGAAGGCTGTCGTGACGCCGTCTGAACCGATGTCGAGGTCGTCGAGCCCTTGCATGATCACACGCATCGCTGCGGGCGCCGCGAGGTTGTTCACGCGAAGTCGAAGAAGCGTACGGCTCGGCTCGATCGCGATCGTCGAGAGCCCCGCCTGCGGGAAGGGGCTGGTGGGCGTCGTCACGTTGAACCGGAAGGCACTCGACCACGGGAAGCGCAGCGGCCAGTTCATGCCTGTGATGGCGGGCGTCACCGTCGGATTCGCGTCGGCGACGATCTGAACGCGAATGCGGTGGAAGAGCACCTCGACCTTGGACTGTGACCAGCCGAGAAACGACTCTTCATCGTCGGCGATCACGAGCCGGCCGATTCCACCGCCGAGCCACCCGTACGGCAGGCCCCACTCCAGTCCCTCGAAGCCGTGGTTCCCGAGAAGGATGAACTGACCGGGCGTGAGCGTGAAAATGTTGTTGGAAGTTGCACCACCACGCGAAAAGGTCTTCACGGCGACGGGCGTCTGACTCGTCGGATGAAGGCCGATCGCACGACCGCGCAGATTCGGCTTCGGCTGCTTGTTAACGATCGGCTCGTTTGGCTGTTGCATCAGCAACGCCTGTGCGAGCTGTGTATTGTCGAAGAACGACTGAACGGGAAAGACGTTTCGCAGGATCGAAATTCGTGCCGCTGACGTCGTCACGTCACCCGCGACGTCTGCTGCACGCAAGTGCTTTCCGAAGGCGGACATATACTACACCCCCAGTTCAGCATACGGGATCTTGCGACTCCCGAACATGCCGAGGTAGAAGACAACGGAGCTGAAACCAGCCCTGACGGTGTAGTCGAGATCGGCGATGTAGAAACCGCCGGCCGGCAGGATGCTGTTCACACCCCACGCCAGTCGACCAAGATGCATGAGCGCACCCGCAGGCGTCTGATCGCGAACGCCGAGCAGGCCATTCGAGCCGAAGAGCTGGAGCTTCGCGTTTCCCGAGGCGGCGAGGTTGTCCAGTTGGTTGAACGTCCCGGCGTTCCCGACCGGAAGGAAGGTGAAGCGTTTCACTTCGAGATCTTCCGCGAGCCCGTTCTTGAGATCTGTCGGCGTCGACTGCGCAATGAAGTTCACAGCCGACGCGGGGGGCTGCCAGAAGGATCCGAACGGAACGTCGATGTACGCAGGCGCCGGAAAGTTGCTCGGCAGCGTTCGTCCTACCACCATGACGTTGAACGCGATCGGCACGTAGTGTGCGCCGCCAGTCGGATCGACGAAACGCAACCCGACGTTGATCTGTCCGTTGTCGGGGAGATAGAGCGGGCGTACGAAACGCAGCACGCGTGCACTGACGGCAAAGTTGTTGAAGTTCGCAGAGAAGTCGAGGGGCTTGCAGAGCACATCGAGCGGTACGTCGTTGCAGATCGATTGCCGGCCGACGGAGATCGTGGCGCGGATCGTTCCGAGTCCAGAGATCAGCACCGGGTCGAAACGCAACTCGTCGACCAGCACGGCGGCGTTCTGCGTCTGCTTCAGCCCTTCAGGAAGCGTGAAGAGCCCACCACCGGATCCCACCACCGGCGACTGGCGCTCCATGGCCCACGGAAGGAACATCGCCGTTGCGTTCACGCGAGCGGCTCCTCTCTGTTGCCAATGATCGAGACGCCGAAGAGACCGGAGTTCTCGAAGCCAAGCGCCGTAACGCCATTTGCGTCCAGTGCATCGAATGCGGCGATGATCTGCTCGTTCGGGTTCAGCGTCCGCCGGAACGTCCACGCCGGCTGCTGGAACGGGAACAGGTTCGAGAAGCTGACCGCACCGTTGGTGATCTCGTAGCCGTCCGAACCGCGGAGTTCAAGTCTCGCGGCGCCGCCGTCCGACATCATCGGAACAGGTCCCACGCGCTTGGTGCACGACCCGACGAGTCGCTGAATCATCACCGGCGTGGAGAGGACGTTCTTCATGTCTTGCTCCCTACTCTTCAGGCTGGTCTCCGCGATGAACGCGCTCACGTACGGTAGGTCGCGGGAGCACCCCCGCGCCTCCTTGAAGAGAAGCTCGCCGTGGACGGCGACACGGACGTTGAACGAGCCAGTCAGGTACGACGCGTCGATGCTCGCATCGATCACCGGCGAGCGGAGAATCTGAATCTGGATGCCCTCGCCGGGAGACACGTACATCGGCTTCGGGAGGACCCAACGCCAGTGGTTGTACACCTCCGCCTTTCCAGCGACGATCGCATCGAGCAGGAAGTTGGTCGTGCCTGTAAACGTCTGCGACGAGCCGGGTGCGGAGTAGAAGCGGCTGTACGGCGGCGCGAAGAGACTGATCGGTACGAAGCCGTTCGTGAGATCATTGACACCAAGTCGAATCTTCGCACGAATGATGTGACTAAAGTCACCCTGTATATTCGTGCTCGACGAGATCGCAGCCGACGCAACCGACGGTGACTGGCTCGTGAAGGTGAAGTCGCGCACCAACATCGGACGGCGCGTGAGTGGTGACATTTGTGCCAAATCAAGCATTGCTGATGTGGCACCGGGCGCCAGCAACACGCTCGCCGACATGACGAACGGCTTCATGCGACCTCCCGCGAACCGACGAGAGAGATCGAGGCGTGGGCGCGCACGCCGTCGGCCACCGCCATTGGCGTGCCGAGCAGGTTTGCGATGTAATAGTCTCCCGCACCCATGACGTGTGGTATCTCAATCGAGTGCGTCGGCGTCGGGAAGACAGAACCGTACGGCGTGCTCGTCTTCACCGTTGGCGTTCCGTGCGAGTCGCGCATCGTCATGTTGACGAGTACATCGCGCACAGCGTGCTGTAAGTTCGGGTCGACTGTCGTGAACGTCGTGTTGCCGCTCACGGCCGCGGAGAAGATGGAGAGGCGCCCGATGAGCCGGCGCACGCGGATCGGAACGGCCAGCTTGTTGACGAGATCGCTCTCCGCCGAAATGCGACGGAGATCCGTCGTTCCGGGGTCCAACGTAATCGGCGCAGCAACGAAGCTCGCGACGTACGGCAATCGGCGCTTCTGTGGCATACTGGCGACGCTCCGCCCCGAGATCGAGACGGTCGCCGTGATCGCGATAGGCACCAACGAGCGGTGCTTGAGCTGCACGTCGAGTCGCTGCCCGGGAGCGAGGTAGAGCGGCGAGTCGAGACGCCAAAGGCCGAAGACGGGGCCTTCGCTGACCGCCACGAAGATGCGAAATGCGCCGAACTCGACAACGGGATCAACCGTCGAGTGGAGATTGTAGAGCGGGGTCGGGTTGTTGGTGATCGCGTCGGCGCCAACACTCATGAGGCACTCGACGGCGAGGCCGGAGAGTGCGTTGAGCGCGGTGGGCCCACCCGTGGCTGACTGGAGGCACCACTTCAACTCGTGTATTTCCAGTGGGATAGGAAGCGGGTTCGCGAGCGCGTCTGCGTTCAACGGAACGGACTCGTCAGGGTTCAGCACGATCGAGCCGGTCAACGTCACCGGCAGCGAACGGCTGTAGTCCTCACGGCGCGTCGCGCGATTCCTGAAGAGCGGTGCCGCTGCGACGGGCCCACCACCCTGCGGCAGCGTCGTCGCCTGTCCGAAACGGATCGACATTCACTTCTCCCCGGGCGCTAGCGGCTACCGCGGGCTGTGCTGCGCCGTGCTGGTTTCTTCGAGAGCCTCATCGGAGCGCCGGTTTCATCCACCGGCGCTCCTGGGCAGCCGCTCGAAGTCAGCTCGAGAAATTCCCGAGCAACTTCAGGTACTTACCGGACGTCACCCTTGACGAGGGCGAAGAGCATGACGGTGAGCAGCGACGCCTGCCCGGCGCCGGTCGTGGTCGAGAAGACGAGCGACGCCGCGCCGGCCACGCCGACGACGCCTTCGAGCGTGTCGGTACGCGCGACGAGGATTGGCAGCTTGAGCTTGCGCGGCAGGCCGTTCGGACCGTTCGCGGAGAGGCCCTGCGTCGCATTGTTCGTCGTCGTCGACAGGGAGCCGAAGATCATGCCGGCGGCGGGAAATGCCCACACCGGGCCCTGGATCTGGACCTTGCTCGCGATCTTGAACTGGAAGAAGACCTTCGAGGCGATGTCGCACGCTTCGAGCTGCGTCGCACCCCACGCATTCAGACCGCCACCGCTCGGCGAGAAGCCGGCCTGCTCGATCGTGATGCCGATCGCACGGACGGACGCATCACCGACGGCGGAGCCGAGCTGACCGGCCTGCGTGAGGTTGGTCGTGATCTCGGTGTAGGTCTGCTGGTGGACCTGAGCCACGGTGATCGCCGCACCCTTCAGCGTCGGGATCGCCTGGCCCTGCGGGTTCGTGAAGAGCTTCTGCTGACCGGTGCCGCCGTGCGCGAGCACGATGGCGGAGTAGACGTGATCGTCGCGGACGTCGGCCTTGCCAGGAACTGCGGTGGGCGAGCGGAACCGCCCGTCGGGCATGTACAGAGCACCCTGCATTTGCTTCTCCTTTTCGACCTTGGTCTTCCGACTGGTCGAGCTTCAGTGGGGTTGCGGGCGCCCGCTAGCGGCTAGGCGTTCACGGCTAGTGCATCACCGCCGAAGGCGGTGTCAGGCGTCGAGGCCGATGTCCATCATGTCGGCGTCGTCTTCCTGCATGCTGAGCGCCGCAAGGTCGGCGAGGTTCGGGTTGTCGCTGTAGGCGCCGAGGCCGGCGAAGGGGCGGGCGGGGTCGTCGATGATGAAGCTCCCGTAGCCGTTCATCGCGCGCCGCTGCGGATCGTTCACGATGAAGCCGGCGAGGCGGAGGTCGACGATGTCCGAGAAATACTGGGGCCACTGCGTCTTGGCCTCCTGCAGCGCCTGGACGGCGAGCCCGGCCGCGAACGCGCCGACGGCGTGACCGGCCGCGCTGCTGCCCATCTTCAGGAGCTTCTTGTCGGCGAAGTAGACGCCGATCGCCGCGAGCGTACCCGAAGCGAGCGGGGCGAAGCGGACGAACTGCGCGTTCGTCTTGAGGGAGAGGGGAAACCACGTCTGGTTCTTCACCCAGTTGAGCGCGCCGAAGCCTCCGACGCCGAGCAGGGCGCCGACGAGGAGATCGGTCCCCTTGACGCTGCTCTTCAGGACGTCGAGCCCACCAAGCGGGAGCGCAACGATGTCACCGTACCGACGACGCTTTGCCATGTGTACTTCTCCTTCTGTGAACGTGGTGGACTGCTCTACTTCGTCAGCTTCTGCTTCATGCAGGTGAGGTAGCTGCGGTTCTTCCCTCCCGTACCGACGTCAGCACGGCAGGCGTGAGCTGCCGCGGTGAACCTCCGCTGCGCAGCAGACTGAGCCGGCGACACGTCGCCGAGACGGCGCCTCGCCTTCTTCTCGCCGCGGAACTTCTGGACGGCGAGCTTGTGGGCCTGCTTCTTCGTCGAGGCGAGGACCCAGAACTTGGTGTTGTTCGAGCACGCGACGGAGGGCGCCTGATCGACGCCACCGCGGCGGTAGACGTCGACCTTGCGCTCCACCTTGCACGCGTTCCACTCGACGGCTTCGCGTCGCGTGGCGCTGCGATTGCGCGGCGACGCGTCGTAACCTTCGAGCACGAGGATTCGGGACTCGCTCACCGGCCCACCTTGCACAGGCGAAAGATCGTCTTCTGGAGCCCGAGGACTCGCGATCCCATTCGGCTGCCACCGCGGTACCCTCTGCGTCCCGTGTGCCCACGCTCGGCTGCTGCCTGCCCGGCGTGGTACGCGACGACGCCGAAGAGGTGCAGGGCGCTCCGGCAATCGCCGTGCTTCGCCTGCGTGCGCGCCGCCTGCGCGAAGCGACGCACATCCTTGCTGATCGACCCGGCATTCGAGCGGTGCAGCGACGCCGGTGACCCGAAGTTCTTGCGCTTGCTCATCCGCGATCTCCTCGATCCCAGCATTTGCCGACCGCCGTGTACGCCTTGCCGATCTGCACGCCGGGCTTGGCGCGGCCGAGCATGCCGCCTGCTCCCTCGGACTCCGCATCACCGCGCCCGCGCCAGTATTCTGCCGTCGCGAGCGATCCGACTGCCGTCCTGCAGGCGTTGCGACTCGCGAGATCGATGGCGCGCTCGGCGTTCTCCATCGACTTCTCGTACGCGTGCCCTGCCCGCTTCGTGTGCTCGGCGGGCGGCGATCCGTAGCCCTTTCGCTTGCGCTTGCGTACCATCGCGATCTCCCTGCTACTTCTTCTTCATGAGCACGACGGCGGCGAGCGCAGCGACGCCGAGCCCGACGTAGAGCATGGTGTTCGACGTGGGTGCCGGCGGCAGCAGCCCGGGGTTGTACGGCTGCGTCAACTGCGGCGGCGTGGCGTAGTAGGTGCCAGGCATCGCACCCGCAGTCGCGTGACCGGTGAGTGACCCGGCAATTCCGATCGCGGCGGGCGCGGCGGCCTGGAGGATCGACGAGATCGTGTCGAGCGTGGATGGCTCGTCGGTGGTGTCGTACTCCGAGTCCGTGTAGTCTGTCTCGTCGCCGAAGCGACCAAGACGCCCGAGTCCTCGCCCGTTGGGGCGGAAGTCGCGGGACGAGAGCGGCGGACGACGCTGCTCGAAGGCGGACATCGCCGCGAACCTGCTCAGCGCGGCCATTTCTGCGTATGTGCGACCTGAGACGGAAGCCATGCGTGTGCTCCTTCAGTCGTCCTGAACCCAAGCTGTGCGGTAGTGACCGGGTGGCGGTTGCCACCCGACGCGTGCCTGATCGACGGTCGTGTCGAGGCCGACGATCTTGCCTGATGACACGTTCGACGACTTCTTCGGCACGAGCGCGACGGCGTAGACGTGCGTGTACGCACCGGTGCGTCCCGCACCGTACGCTCGTGCTCCGGCGGTGAAACCGAGGG